>Ga0190273_10000048_pt1 | contig 76249 bp, 70 predicted proteins | sample Popmic504IS_FD_134513 | JGI IMG/M metagenome (GOLD analysis project Ga0190273, IMG submission 134513) | Populus adjacent soil microbial communities from riparian zone of Shoshone River, Wyoming, USA - 504 IS | ecosystem: Environmental > Terrestrial > Soil > Riparian zone > Trees stand | place...
CATCTGCCATCTGGTTGCCAAGCCCGATTGAGCACGCCCGCGCTTGCCTCTATCGCCCGCAACCATGACCCATCAGATCCACATCATCGGCGGCGGCCTCGCCGGTTCGGAAGCCGCCTGGCAGCTCGCCGAGGCCGGCGTGAAGGTACGCCTCTCCGAAATGCGGGGCACCGGCGAAAAGACTCCCGCGCACCACACCGACAGCCTCGCCGAACTGGTCTGCTCGAACAGCTTCCGAAGCGACGATGCGGATCGCAACGCGGTCGGCCTGCTTCATTCCGAAATGCGCCAGCTCGGCTCGCTGATCATGACCACGGCGGACGCTCACAAGGTACCCGCCGGCTCCGCGCTTGCCGTCGACCGCGACGGCTTTTCGGCCGCGGTGACGGAGCGGCTCGCCGCCCACCCGAACATCGAGATCGTCCGCGAACGGGTCGACGCCCTCCCCGCCTCCCGCCCGACCATCGTCGCCACCGGCCCGCTCACCGCCGTCAAGCTCGCCGAGTCGATCGGCGCCGCCACCGGGGCGGACGCACTCGCCTTTTTCGACGCCATCGCCCCAATCGTCTACCGCGAGTCGATCGACATGGAGATCGCCTGGATGGCCGCGCGCTGGGACAAAGGCGGCAAGGATTACGTCAACTGCCCGATGGACAAGGACCAGTATCTCGCCTTCCACCAAGCCCTGCTCGACGGCGAAAAGACCGAGTTTCGCGAGTGGGAGCAGAACACCCCCTATTTCGAAGGCTGCATGCCGATCGAGGTGATGGCATCGCGCGGCCTCGACACGCTTCGCTTCGGCCCGATGAAGCCCGTCGGCCTCGACAATCCGCGCACCGGCCGCTGGCCCCACGCCGTCGTCCAGCTCCGCCAGGACAACGCGCTCGGCACCTTGTTCAACATCGTCGGCTTCCAGACCAAACTCAAATATGCCGAGCAGGTGCGCATCTTCCGGATGATCCCGGGCCTCGAGAATGCCGAGTTCGCAAGGCTCGGCGGCCTCCACCGCAACACCTTCATCAACTCACCGCAGCTCCTCGACTCCACCCTGCGCCTCAGGAAAGCGCCCCACATCCGCTTTGCCGGTCAGATCACCGGCTGCGAAGGCTATGTCGAATCCGCCGCCGTCGGCCTCATGGCCGGCCGCTTCGCCGCCGCCGAACTGGCCGGCACCACCCTCGCCCCGCCCCCGCCCGAAACCGCCTTCGGCGCCCTCCTGGGCCACATCACCGGCGGCGCGGACGCCGACAGCTACCAGCCCATGAACGTAAACTTCGGCCTCTTCCCGCCGGTGGAGGGCAAGTCAAAGAAAGCCGACCGCAAACTCCTCTACACCACCCGCGCAAGCGAGAAGCTCAACGAGTGGCTCGCGTCAGTTCCTCCCCACGCCTCCGGCGCTGGGAGGGGAACCATGCGCAGCATATTGGAGGGGTAAACGACGCCGGAGCGGCCCATCGTCTTCAGCACCGGCACTTCGGCTTGGGCTTCGTCTTCGGCGCCGTGGACGCGTACTCTCGTGGGCTGAGCCAGGCCGAGCGATCCGCATCCGCCTTGCCGAACTTGACCGCCGTGCTCTTCGCCCATTCCTCGAAGCTCAGCCGTCCGTCACTATTGCCGTCGAGCTTGGCGAAGGCCTTGCGCCGCGGCTCATACAGCTCGTCGAGCGTGATCCGCCCATCCTCGTTGCGGTCGGCGCGGGAGAAGCGCTTCTCCTCCTTGCTCTTTTCGGTAGCCTGAGGCGCCGGCGGCAAGCCGCGCACGCTTGGTGTCGGCGCTGGAGCCGTCTGCGCGGCAAATGAGATCTTGGGCGCCGGCGGCACCGCGCTTTCGCTCTCGGCCTGCCCCTTCCAGATGAAGAAGCCGGCTAAAACCAGCAAAATGGCCGAACCGGCGCCTGCGGCGAAACGAAGCATCCTTTTTCCTCCTTCCCGGGTGGAAGAAGGTTAGTCCGCGCTTTCGTTCATTTCGGTCGAACACCCTTCCGAAATGGCGCTACCGCCCCGTGACGCGATGCCGCAGCATTCGCCACATCCGCTTCGGCGCGCCCGGCTCCTCCCAACGCGGCTGCCCCGGCCGGGCATCGCGGTGGGCAAGCGCCGCAAGCATGCCGAGCGGGCGAAGCGGCGAAGGCCATTTACCCCACCGGCGCGTCGCGGCCGCGGCGATCGCGGCTTCGGCGTCCACCTCCGATCCGCTGTGACGGGCAAGATCGATCAGCGCCCAGGCCTCGCCGCCCGCCTCCACGTCGCCGCCTTCGCCGCCCAGCAAGCGCGCGCTGCAGCGGAACAGCAGGCCGCCCCGTGCCCTCGCAAAGCGGTCGAGTTCGTCCGGCGTGAGAGGATCGGGGGTGAGGAGCAAGGTCCAGCCCATCTCCATGCCGGACAGCTCGGTACCGCTGACGCCCAGCGGAAGCACAAGCGCCGCAACCGCCTCCAGCACCGGCTCGGCAGGCGGGCGGCCGCCTTTGTCGAGCTGCTCCAGCGCGTCGCGCCACCAGGCAAGCTTGATCTGGCTGAGCAGCGGATCGCGGCCGCTGGTCAGCACCGCGGCAAGGCTGGCGTCGAGCTGCCACAAGGCCTCCACTGCCGGGCGGACCCGGGCGGGGATGTAGCTCAATGCTAAAACACGGTCGCGGTCGAGCTCAGCCATCGGCCGACGCCAGGCTGCAGGTCAGCGGTAACAGACCTTCTTCGCCGCCTCGACCACCTTGTCGATCGTGATCAGCGCCAGCTTCTCGAGATTGGCGGCATAAGGCAGCGGCACGTCCTCATTGGTCACCCGAAGGACCGGCGCATCGAGGTCGTCGAAACCTTCTTCCATGGCGACCGCCATGAGCTCGGTAGAGATCGAGCAGACCGGCCAGCCCTCCTCGACGCAGACCATACGGTTGGTTTTCGCCAACGACTTCAGCACCGTTTCCTTGTCAAGCGGGCGAAGCGTGCGAAGGTCGATCACCTCGGCGTCAATGCCTTCTTCCGCAAGCTTGGTTGCCGCGTCCAGCGCCACGCCGACGCCGATCGAGTAGCTGACCAGGGTCACGTCCTTGCCCTCGCGCGCTATGCTCGCCTTGCCGATAGGCAGGACGTAGTCGTCGAGCCTGGGCACGTCGAAGCTCTGGCCGTAGAGCAGCTCGTTCTCCAGAAATACGACCGGATCGGGCGAGCGAATCGCCGCCTTGAGCAGGCCCTTGGCATCCGCCGCCGAATAAGGCGCAATGACGATCAGCCCTGGAACGCTGGCATACCAGGGTCCGTAATTCTGGCTGTGCTGCGCGCCGACCCGGCTCGCGGCGCCGTTTGGGCCGCGGAACACGATCGGGCAGCGCATCTGGCCGCCTGACATGTAGTTGGTTTTCGCCGCCGAATTGATGATGTGGTCGATCGCCTGCATGGCGAAGTTGAAGGTCATGAACTCGGTGATTGGACGAAGCCCGCCCATCGCCGCGCCGGTGCCGACGCCGGCAAAGCCGTATTCAGTGATCGGCGTGTCGATGACGCGCTTGTCGCCGAACTCCTCCAGCAAGCCCTGCGTGACCTTGTAGGCGCCCTGATATTCGGCGACTTCCTCGCCCATCACGAACACCCGGTCGTCGGCGCGCATTTCCTCGGCCATCGCGTCGCGAAGCGCCTCGCGCACCGTCTGGCGGACCAGCTCGGTGCCTTCCGGAACCTCCGGCTCCACGGCAAGGCTGGCCGGCTCTTCGCCTTGCTTGGGCTTTGCGGCGACGGTGGACTGCTGCGCCTGCGCTTCCTCTGCAGGCGACGCCGCGATTGCAGTGCCGTTGTTCTCGGGCGCAGCAACCTCGTGCGCGCCGCCAGCACCGGCGCTTTCCGCATCCTCACCCTCGGCGGCGAGGATCGCGATCACCGTCCCGACCTTCACTTCGTCGGTGCCCTCGGCGACCAGGATCTTGGCGATAACGCCCTCGTCGATCGACTCGAACTCCATCGTCGCCTTGTCGGTCTCGATCTCGGCCAGCAGCGTGCCGGAGGAGACCTGGTCGCCCTCCTTGACCAGCCATTTGGCAAGCGTGCCTTCCTCCATGGTGGGGGAGAGCGCGGGCATTTTCAGTTCAATCGGCATCAATAGGTCTCGACCAGAATGTCGGTGTAAAGCTCGGCGGCGTCGGGCTCGGGCGACTGCTCGGCGAAATCGGCGGCTTCGGAAACGAGGCGCTTGATGTCGCCGTCGAGCTTCTTGAGCTCCGCCTCCTCCACGCCGAGGGCGGCAAGCTCGCGCTTCACCGCTTCGATGGGGTCGGATTTGTCGCGCACCGCCTGCACTTCCTCGCGGCTGCGATACTTGGCCGGGTCCGACATCGAGTGCCCGCGGTAACGGTAGGTCTTGAGCTCGAGCAGGATCGGCCCCTTGCCGGCGCGCACCCATTCCAGCGCGGTGGTCGCGGCGCCGCGCACCGCAAGCACGTCCATGCCGTCGACCTGGATGCCCGGTATGCGGAAGCTCTCGCCGCGCTTGTAGAGCTGGTCCTCGGCCGAGGCGCGGTTGACGCTGGTGCCCATCGCGTATTGGTTGTTCTCGATCACGTAGATGATCGGCAGCTTCCACAGCTCGGCCATGTTGAAGCTCTCATAGACCTGGCCCTGGTTCGCGGCGCCATCGCCGAAATAGGCCATGCAGACGCCGCCATCGCCGGCATATTTGTGCTTGAACGCCAGTCCCGTGCCGAGGCTGACCTGCGCGCCGACGATGCCGTGGCCGCCGTAGAAGCGGTGATCGACGCTGAACATGTGCATCGATCCGCCCTTGCCGCGCGAAATGCCGGCGGCGCGGCCGGTAAGCTCGGCCATGATCAGGTTCGGGTCGATGCCGTAGGCGAGCATGTGGCCGTGGTCGCGGTAGCCGGTGATCACCGAATCCTTGCCGACCTCGAGCGCCGACTGAAGCCCCACGGCGACGGCTTCCTGGCCGATATAGAGGTGGCAGAAGCCGCCGATCAGCCCAAGGCCGTAAAGCTGCCCGGCGCGCTCCTCGAAGCGGCGGATGAGCAGCATTTGCCGGTAGAACTCGAGAAGCTCCTCCCGGCTCGCCTCGTGGCGCCGCGGCTCGGGCGGCCGTTCGCGATTGGGGGTGAGTGGCGGGGTGGGAGCGGTGTCGTCGCTGGCGCTTTTTGCTGCCTTGGCCACTATGGCTTTCCTGTCCTTGCGGGGTCCGCTTTCGCGGAGTCTCTGGGCGGGGTCTATGGCGGCAAACGCAGGCCCGCGCAACTTGTGCCGCAGCCCGTTCCGCGCAACCGGCGCTTAGTCCTTGAGGGGGATGATCACTTCGTCGGGGCGGACCAGGCCGAGATCGCGGCGGATCATCTCGTCGGCGAGATCGGGATCGGCGCGGCGCGGATCGAGCAGCGCGTTGCGATGGGTGAGCTTGGCGCGTTCGACGTTGAGCTGCGCAAGCTCAACCTGCCGCTCCGTCTTCAAGCGGCGGTAATCGCCCCAACTCATCACGCCGTTCGAGCCGACGATCGCATAGCCGAGGAAGTTGGCGATGATCAAAATGGCGAGCGCCGGCAACGCCGCCCGCTTGATCGTTTCAAAGGTGTTCCGCCCCACTGCCATAGCCCGCCCACAGAATCAGCAAAAGGCCGCTGAATCAAGCCCTTTGCGGCCTTACCCACAGAAAAAGGCAGGATCGCACGCCGATCCGTGCCCCTGAAGCGCCAAAACAGCGCTTGAGGCGCCGCCGCCCCGCTCGCTAGGGTAAGCGGAACCTTGAAAGATGGAGTGAGATATGGCCCGCGAACCGCATTATCCCGACAACAATCCGGTCGGTTCCGAAAAGCCCGCGGGCGAGTCCGCCTCCCCCGCCCCGGCGCGCGTCGGCGAAGCGGCGGCGGCGGCCGCCGGCGCCAAGAGCGTCGACGGCAAGCGCGGCAAGCACCTGATGACCGGCGCCGCCATCGGCATCGGCTCGGCCGCCATCGTCGCGGCCCTCCTCTACGCCCGCCGCAACAAGAACGATCGCAGCTAAGCCCCCTAAGCGCTTGGTGAACCTCAGCTTTCAGCCGGGTTCAGGCTAGAATCAAGCGACTCGGCCTAGACACTCCTCACGACAAAGGAGTGTAACCATGCGTAAGATCATCCTGGCACTCAGTGCCGCCACCCTCGCCGTTCCGGCCGTCACGGCCACTCCGGCTTTCGCCCACCAGACCCGCACCTACCACCAGCACCAGCAGCAGCAATGGCGTGGTTCGGATGGCCGCACCTATTGCCGTAAGCCCAACGGCACCGTTGGCCTGGTGGTCGGCGGCGCGGCCGGCGCACTGGTCGGCCGCGAGCTCGACAAGGGCGGAAGCCGCACCACCGGCACGGTTCTCGGAGCCGCCGTCGGCGCCCTGCTCGGCCGACATGTCGAGCGCAACGTGATCAGCAGCCGTCGCTGCCGCTAAGCGGCCGGCCGCCAAGCGAAACAATCGCCTCGGCCCTCACCGGCCGGGGCGTTTTTCGTTAACCGCCCGTTGCAGGCGCGCCCCGTCTCCCGCATGGCAAATCGCGCTGCCCCTGCTGGAGACTCCGATGCTTCGACCGCTCGCCGCCGCCCTTCTCCTCACCGCCGCTCTCCCGGCCCTTGCGCAGAAGCCGACCCAGACGCGCCAAGTCGGCGCCGCCACCCTCCACAACGTCCCCGTTATCCCCGAGGACGTCCGGCAGGCGGTGCAGCGCTACCAGAACTACCGCGAGGCGACGTTCGAGGACTGGCTGCCCGACGGCTCGATGCTGATCGGCACTCGCTTCGGCGCCACCCGCCAGATCCACCGCGTGGCCGCGCCCGGCGCCGACCGCACCCAGCTCACCTTCTTCAACGAGCCGGTGGCCGGCGCCACCACGATCCCCGGCACCAGCCGCTACCTCTTCTCCCGCGACACCGGGGGCGACGAGTGGTTCCAGCTCTTCACCGCCGGCCTCACCGGCGACGCAACACCCCTCACCGAACCCGGCACCCGCAACCAGTCGCCGGTGTTCAGCAAGGACGGGCGCCTCCTTCTCTGGTCCCGCGCGGTGAAGGGCTCGTCCGACTATGCCATCCTCGCCGCCGATCCGGCCAACCCGGCAAGCCGCCGCCTGGTTTACCAGGGCAAAGGCGCGATCAGCCCCGAAGCCATCTCTCCCGACGGCCGCCGGGCCCTGATCAGCCGCGGCATCTCCAACCGCGAAATGCGCCTCGCCCTTCTCGATCTCGCCACCGGCCAAGCCACCGAACTCCCCTTCACCGCCGAGCCCGCGCGCTACACCGAGCCGCGCTTCAGCCCCGACGGCAAGTCGATCCTGGTGATCACCGACGCGGGCAGCGACTTGAGGCGCCTGGTCCAGATCGACCTCGCCACCGGCAAGCGCACGATCCTCTCCGGCGACAATCCCTGGGAAGTCGAGGATTACGACCTTTCCGACGACGGCCGCCGCCTGGCCTATGCGCTCAACGAAGACGGCTTCTCCCGCATCGTCCTCACCGACACCCGCACCCGCCGTGCGCTGAAAGCGCCCGAGCTGCCCCGCGGCGTCCTCACCGCCATGAAGTTCTCGCCCGACGGCCGCCGCCTTGCCGTCTCGCTGAGCAGCGCCACCTCGGCCGGTGACGTCTGGGCGTGGGACATCGAGAAAAGCCGCCTAACCCGCTGGACGACTTCCGAGCTCGGCGGCCTCGATCCCGCCCGCCTCGCCGAGCCCAAGCTGATCCGCTTCCGCTCCTTCGACGGCCTCTCGGTCCCAGCCTTCGTCTACCGCCCCCGCAACGTGCCGACCGGCGTCAAGACGCCAGTGATCATGGACATCCACGGCGGCCCCGAAGCGCAGACCCGCCCCGGCTGGAACCCCGGCGCGCAGTATTTCGCCGACCAGCTCGGCGCCACGGTGATCCTCCCCAACGTGCGCGGTAGCGAAGGCTACGGGAAGAACTACCTCAACCTCGACAACGCCGAAAAGCGCGAGGACAGCGTCAAGGATATCGGTGCCCTGCTCGACTGGATCGCCGCCCAGCCCGATCTCGATGCCAAGCGAGTCGCCGTCTACGGCCAGTCCTATGGCGGCTACATGTCGCTCGCCGTTATGACCCACTATAACGATCGCCTGGTGGGCGGCGTCGAGCGCTACGGCATCAGCAACTGGATCAGCTTCCTGCAGAACACCGAAGCCTATCGCCGCGACAACCGCCGCGCCGAATATGGCGACGAGCGCAACCCGGCGATGCGCAAGGTGCTGGAGCGGATATCGCCCCTCGCTAACGTCGGCAAGATCAAGAAGCCGATGCTGGTCATGCAGGGCTCCAACGATCCGCGCGTGCCGCAATCCGAGTCGGACCAGGTGGTGGAGCGGCTCCGGCGCGGCGGCGTCGAAACCTGGTACGTGGTCTTCGCCGACGAGGGCCACGGCTTCCTCAAGAAACCCAACAACGATCTTCGCCGCGAGGTGGAAACCGTTTTCCTACGCCGCTTGTTCAAAGATTGACGTCATCTTTGTAACGGTGGAGAACCGATTCACCATACGGATCGTTGAGATCGCGTCCCAGGAGGCTCGAATGAAGAAACTGATCCTGTTTGCCGGTGCCGCCGGCCTGTTCCTCGTCAGCGCAGCCACGCCCGGCGCGAAGGAAGGGGAGCTCTCCTCGGTCCTGGCGGCGCCTGCCCCGGTAAGTGCGAAAGCGTCCACCGTCAGTGCTATGCCGATGGCCAAGCCCGCGCCTTCCCCCGTTATGCAAGTCGCCGAAGCGCGCACCTCGTATCCGCGTTGCTCGTCCACCGTGCAGGACCGCTGCGTCCAGGGCCGCGGCACTCGCTCTTATGCCCCAGCGTCCGAGCGCCGCATCCAGCTCGCCTCCCGCGCCGGCGAACGCGGCTAAGCGTCAGGTCTCTCGCCCGTACCACTCGTCGAGCCGCATCAACTGGTCGTATTCGCCGTAGGGCGAGTATTCCGGATGCAGCTTGGCGGTGAACGGTTCCGATCCGATCAGCCAGCGCTCCGCCGCAGCGATGAAGTTGCGCGCCGCAAGCGTCGTGAACTCCGCCGGGTCGAAGCCCGTGCGGCCGCCAACCGGGCTGGTGACGAAGCCGATCTTGCCGTTTTTCTTGGCGAGGGACCAATATTCGAAGGCGGCGGGTTCGCCGAGGATGTCGTCGATGCCGCCGTGCTCGGCGATGAGGCCGAGCAGGCCCAATTGCATCGAATAACCCTCCCCCACCGCCTTCGACCCCGGCGGCGTTCCGGTTTTGTAGTCGACGACGGCAAGCGTGCCGTCGGGCAGGCGGTCGATCCGGTCGGCCATGCCCTGCAGGGTGACGCCTGAAAGGGTGACCGTACCCCATGCTTCCGCCTTGAGCGGCAGCCGCCCGGCGGCCCGGTTCTTCGCCACTTCCCCGGCGATAAAGTCGATCGCTTCGAGCAGACGCGGCTGCCAAAGCGCGCGGGTGAGCGGGTGGGTGCCGGTCTCGGCCAGCAGCCGCTCGGCGCGTGGGCGAAGCAGCGCCGGATCGCAGTCGTCGGCCTTCATCCACGCTTCCAGCACGGCATGCACCGCCGTACCGCGCCATGCGGGGCCCGGCTCGGCGTCGGGCACGTCGAGCGGCGACAGGCGGAGCATCTTGCGCGCGTAGAATGCGAAAGGATCGGCCTTCAGGCGGTCGACCTCGGTGACGGAAATCTTGCGGGGCCGCAGGTCCGGGTGCGGCTGCGGCGCCGGACGGTGGGCGGGCGCGTAAGCCGAAGGGCGGTCGATCGCCCGAGCCCACGCCTTGTGGCGCGGCGAGCGGGTCAGGCCGCCGGTCATTGCCTCGAGCCGGAGCCAGAAGCGCGAGGCGATGGCCGGCGCGCGTGCATCGCGCCGCGCGCGGGTCACCAGCACCTGCCGCCCGCCAAGCGCGCAGGCGAAATCGTGGGCGGAAAGGCCGATCCGCCGCTCCAGCCCGGGCAGCCCGAGCTCGTGGCGAAGGCGCGGCGCGAGCCATGGATCGGGCGTCGGAAGCGCCGGCCAGGTGCCTTCGTTGAGGCCGGCCAGGATCATCACGTCCGCCTGCTGAAGCCGCGCTTCCAGAAGGCCCCAGATGAACAGGCGCGGATGCTGACCGTAGGGCGGGCGCACCGCGACCCGGTCCATGAGCTGCTGGAGCACCGCGGCAAGGCTGTCGGCAGCAATACGGCCAGGCCCCTGCGCGGCGGCGTCTTCCACCGAGGCGAAGAGCTCGGCCGCGGCGCGCCCCGCTGGGCCAGCCCAGACCTTGTCGCCCGACAGCCCCGACGCAGTCTCGCGAAGCGCCGCAAGAAGCCCGGGCAAGCTATTGCTTGCCTTAGTAAAGACCTGTTCCAGCGGTTGCAGCAGCGAAACCGTTTCGCGCCACCAGGCCAGCGCCGGCAAGCGCACCTTGGCCTCCCGCCCGCTTGCGTTGGCAAGGTGGCCGGTAATCCCCTCCAGCCCCGCCGCAGGACGCGGGCCGCGCAAGGCGAGGTCCAGCGTGCGCGTACCCTCCAGCCAGGGAAGACGCTCGTCCCCCTGCTTGGCCAGCGGATGCTTGAGCAGAGCAAGCAACGGCACCGGCGCGAACTGCTCCGCCGCGGCTTCGGCAAGGGCGAGGAGAAAGGCACCCGGCGGGGTCTGCGAAAGCGGCCGTCCCGCACTGACGTCCGCCTCGATCCCCCAGCGTCTAAGCAACGCGGAGACCCGGCGCGCCAGATTGCGGTCGGGCGTGACCAGCGCCGCAGTGCGGCCCGGCTCCTCCAGCGCTTCCCTCAGCGCAATGGCGATCGCCTGTGCCTCCTCGGGCGGATCGGCCAGCTCCATCGCCCGCACGCCGGTCAGGCGCCGGTCGGCGGGCGGCAGCGACTGCCAGCGGTGGGTGAAGGCGGCGGGCGTCATCGCGTTGGCGATGGCGCGGCTGCGCACCGCCGGCGCGTCGCGGCCGCCGCCCCAGCGCCAGCGCTCCACCTCGCCGCGCGCCACGCCCATCCGGTCGAGCAGCAGCTTGAGGTGGAATTGCGGGTGAGTCTCGATCGCCCTTCGCCGGTGACCCGTCGCCTCATCCGGCTCGTGCGGCCCAAGCGCGTCCCACTCCGCCTCGGGCAGCGCCAAATCGACGCCGGGCAGCACCACCGAACCATTCGGCAGCCGCGAGACCACGCGCAGCAGCCGGGCGATCGCCGGCGCCGTGGTGGTGATCCCGGCGGCGCAGACGAAGCCGCGCGGTGGCTGCTCCCGCCACCGCTTCGCCACCGAGCGCAGCAGGCGGTTGCGCCGATCGGTCAGGTCGATCTGCTTGCGCTCGGCCAGGACCGCCGGCCACCGGTCGAGAATAATGCCGAGCCGTGCCAGCGACGCCTGCCAATGGATTGAAAGGTCGGGAAGATCGGAGGCGAAGTCGCGAAGCCGCGCCGGATCGACCTCCTCGATCAGCAACTGGTCGAGCGTCCGGGCAAGGTCCTCGGCAAGCCGAAGCGCCTCCGCCCCGCTGACACCGTCGACATGCTCCTCGACAAGCCGCGCGAGCAGGAACAGCCGCTCGGTCGGGTCGATGGCCGGCGGTATCGCCTCCCCCTCACCCACCGGATCGAGCGCGCCGCCCACCCGTTCCTCGAGCTCCGGATCGCCCACCGGGATAAGTCTCGGCAGCAGCAGCCCGCCATCCGACCGGCGAACGAACGCATCCGAGATCGCCCGCGCGGCGCGGTTGTTCGGGACCAGGATCATGCCCTGGGCAAGGCCGGTCTTGTCCTGGCCATGCAGCGCAATGAGCCCGGCGGCGAGCGCGTCGGCAAAGGCGCGGTGCGGCGGGACGGTGAAGAGCGCGGGGCGGGTGGATGTCACCCGCGGACCTTAACGGGTTTCACCCGCCCGCCAACATCTCTTCGGTTTTGGCGATATTCTCAGGCGCACCGACGTCGAACCACAGGCCCTGATGGACGACTCCGAACAGACGCCCCTTCTCGATCGCCTGGCTCCAGAACACGTTGGTCGAAAAGGCGCCGCCCGGATGCTCGCCCTCCAGCAACCGCTTCGACACGATCTGGATGCCGGTGAACACGAATGGCGCGACCGCGCCCAGCTTGCGGCGCCGGAGCAACCCGTCGGCGCTCATGTGGAAGTCGCCCTGCCCCTTGTGGCAATGCGCCCGGGCAAGCGGCACCAGCAGAAGCAAGGCGTCCATCCGCGCGTCGTCCCAGTTGGACGCAAGCAGGCGCAGGCTATCCATCGGCCCGTCGACCCAAAGGTTGTCCGAGTTGATCACCAGGAACGGATCGGCATCGATCAGCGGCAGCGCCTTGATCAGCCCGCCGCCCGTCTCCAGCAGCTTCTCTCGTTCGTCCGACACGGCGATTTCAATGCCTTGGACGCGATTGTTGAGGTGCGCTTCCAGCGAGTCCGCAAGATAATGCACGTTGACCACGGCCTTGCGGACTCCGGCAGCGCGAAGCCGGTCGAAGCAATGGTCGATCAAACTCTTACCCGCCACCTCGACAAGCGGCTTGGGCCGCGTCGCAGTCAAAGGCCGCATGCGCTTCCCCAGCCCAGCCGCCATCACCATCGCAACCGCGGGCACCTCCCCGTGCGGATCGGGACGCAGCGCAAGCGGCCTCCGATACCGGCTCACCACGCCGCCGCCCGCTTCTCCATGGGTACATTGGCGTCGAACCAGGCCTTCACCGGAGCAAGCGCCGGATGGGCCAGATTACGCTCCAGATACCCCCAGACCCGCGGTTGGAGGGGCAAATAGTGCTCCTTCCCATCCCGTCTCCACAAACGGGTGAAGATGCCGAGAATCTTTGTATTTCTCTGCGCCCCCAAAATCTCATAATGCGCCCGGAAAAGCACCGGATCGGCGACGTTCGCTGCCGCTGCGTACCGGGCCAGCATCTCCTCTTCCAACGTAGCAGCGACATCCCGCCGCGCATCTTGAAGAAGCGATACGAGGTCATAAGCGGCATGGCCCGCAAGCGCATCCTGGAAGTCGAGCAGCCCAAGCTGGTCGCGCTCCGGCAACACCATCAGATTATCGGCATGGTAGTCGCGAAGAACCATCACCGGGTTCTTGGCCCCAAGGCGCACGACATCATCCCAAACGGAGCGCCAAGCGCCGAGATACGACTCCGAGTTCACGTCCGCTTCAACGGCCGGCGCATACCAGTCGGTGAACAGCGCCACCTCCCGCTCCATGGCCGCATCGTCGTAGGGCGGAATGTCGGCCGGCGCGGGTTGCCCCGCAATCCGCGCGAGGATGTCGACAGCACCCTCGTAGATCGCCCGCTCGCGCTCCGGCTCGCGCTGGAGAAGTGGGCCGACCCGGTCGTCGCCGAAATCCTCAAGCAGCAGCAGGCCGCGCGTGCGGTCGATCGCCAGCGGCTTGGGCGGCGCAAAACCGCGGTCGAGCAGGTGGCCGGCGACCGTCAGGAAGGGTCCGATATCCTCCTTGTCCGGCGGCGCATCCATCAGCACGGCGGTGGTGCCGTCTGCGCGGTGGACGCGAAAGTAGCGGCGAAAGCTCGCGTCGCCGGCAAGCGGCCGGATTTCGGCGCCTCCCCAGCCATGTTCGATGAGGAAATCGGGCGCCTCGGCGGGCGGAATCATGGGGGAGGCCATCGCCCTCCCCAAGCCGGGGGGACCTCGGCTGTCAAGCGGCGAGCGCCCTCCCCGTCCCGTTCCAGGGTGAGCCGCAGGGCGTGCGGCCACAAAGCCGCGCCCATCCGCTCCGGCCATTCGATCAGCAGCGCCCCGCCGTCGAGCGCGTCTTCCAAAGCCAGCTCCTCGAGCTCCGCCGGATCTTCGATGCGGTAAAGATCGACGTGCCAGACCGGGAGGCCGAGTTCGTCATAGGGCTGGACAATCGGAAAGGTCGGGCTCGCCACATCGCCCTCGAAGCCGAGGCCGCGCAGCAGCCCGCGCGCCAGGGTGGTCTTGCCCGCGCCAAGGTCCCCGTAGAGCGCCACCACATCGCCGGGGCGCAGCACGGCGGCAAGTCGGCGGCCGAAGCTCTCCGTCTCGGCAGGACCGTGAAGGTGGATCATCCGCCGCGGGGCAGGCGAATGGTGACGGTGGTTCCCTCACCCGGCTCCGACACAAGTTCGATGCGGCCGCCATGCGCTTCAACGAACTGACGCGCGAGCGGCAGACCAAGCCCAAGCGCCGCTTCCTCGCCGCCGCCGCCCGCGGCCGCCCGGTTGAAGCGGTCGAACACCCGCGCCTGGTCCGCCGCGTCGATGCCGCGGCCGTTGTCGGAAATCGTGATCTGCGCCTCCTTGCGCGTGCCGCCGGCATGAAGAAGCACGCGCCCGCCTTCATCCGTATAGGCGAAGGCGTTTTTGAGGATGTTGTCCAACGCCTGCCGAAGCCGCCTCCGGTCTCCGGTCAGGCTGCCGGCATGCCGCTCGACCTTCACCGCCAGATCTATCGACTTGCGCTGCGCCGTTTCGGCAAAGTCGTCGCCGGCCGTCCGGCACAAGGCGGCAAGATCGACGTCGTCCTCGGCCAGCAGCAGGCTGCCGCTGTCGCTTTGCGTGAGATCGAGAACGTTGTCGATCATCGCGCTCAACCGGGCCACGGCGTCGAGAATGGCGGAGACATATTCTCCGGCCGTCTCCGGAAGCGCGCCACCATAGCCGCCGTCCAGCATCTCGGCAAAGCCGCCGATGGAAGTGAGGGGGGTGCGAAGCTCGTAGCTCATGTTCGAGACGAAAGCGGTCTTCAGCCGGTCGGCTTCCTCAAGCGCCGATGTCCGCTCGCGAAGCGCCGTTTCCACCGTTCGGCTCGCGGTCACGTCGAGCATGGTGAAAAGCGCATTGCCATCGGGCAGCGGCACCGCGGCGAATTCGAACTCGCGCCCGTCAAGGAACGAGACCCGCCCGCCTCGCTGCTTACGCTCCACCGTCGCATTGCGCACCAGTTCACGCACGAGACCGGCATGCGCCTGGTTCTTCAGCTTCTTGCCGATGTGCGCCGTGAGCGCGTCGATGCGCGGGTGCTCGGCGAGGCGCTCCTCGTCGAACTCCCAGAGTTCGCGGAACCGGTTGTTCCAAAGGTGAAGCCGGCCGTCGGAGGCGAACACGCCCACCGCTTCGAACAGATTGTCGAACGTCGCGGTGCGCACCCGCAGCAGGGTGTCGCGCGCCGAGGCGAGCTGGAGCTGCTCGGTGCGGTCCTCGAAGATCAGCAGCAGCCCGCCGTCCGGCAGCGGCTGGGCAACCACCCGCAAATGCCGCCCGTCGCGAAGCAGCCAATCCTCTTCCTCAGCAGCCAGACTTTCGGTGAACCAGCGGATCCGCTCGGCGCGCCACTCCGGATAGTCGCGGACCTCCGGAAGGTTGCCCCCTTCGCGCAGCTGGTCGAGAAGCCGATTGAACTCCGGCCCTTCCGCAAGGGTCTCGGTGCGCAGACCGAAAAGCCGGGCAAAGGGCTGGTTGAAGAAGATCAGGGTGCGGTCCGGCCCGAACTGCGCGACCCCAGCGGAGAGGCGGTCGAGCATGTCGCGCTGCGCTCGCACGAAGCGGGCAAGGTCGGCGCGCGCCTGCTCGCGATCCTCGACGTCGATCGCGTATCCGGCGACCCCGGCACCGCCGAGCGGAACTTCCACGACTCGCATCGTCCGCCGCTCTCCAGCCACGGTTGCGGGAACCGTGCGGATCGCAGGCTCGCCGCCGTCTCGAGTCGCGGCGGCATGGCGCATCGCTGCGTCACCGCCTTCGTCGATCAGCTCCACCGCGCGCTCCACCACGCTTGCCGCGCTGTCCGCCTCCACGGCGGCCACATAGGCACTGTTGACCATGGCCAGCCGCAGGTCCGGGCCGCGATGCCAGATCGGAAACGGCGCTGCTTCAACCAGGCCGGAAAGCGCATCAAGGGCCGAGGCCAGGCGATCGGCACGCGCGGACAGCGCGGCGCGCTGCTCCTCCCCCTCGGTTTGGTCCATGAACCAGAGGAGGATCGAGCCTTCCGCTGCCGGAGCCGGCGCGGGCTCGCCACGAACGAGGTAAACGCGCCGCGATCCCTGGGGGCGGACCGCAAGCGAAAAGGGTGCGCCGGTCGCAATGGCGCCCTGCACCTGTGTGGAAAGCCGCTCGATGTCGGCGGCGGACAGGCCCTTGTCGTCACGCCCGAGCTCCGCAACGGACTGCGGCGGCTGGTCCAGCCCGAGCGCATGAGCGAGCCTGCGGGTCGCCTGCACCGCCAGGTCCGGCGAGATCAGCAGTGGCATTGCCGGGGCCGCCGCAAGAAACGCTTCGGAGCGAAGCGCCTCCGAACGGGAGGCGGCGCCCTCGCGCCTGAGGCGCAGCCCCCGCATCGTCGCCCAAACCGCAAGGCACAGCCACAGCGCTCCGGCGACGCCGGCAAGGGCCGCGGCGATCGGATCGATGCTGATCATGATGGGAGACCGCCGTCCGGCGAATGGCCGCTCATGCTCCCTGTCTAGACGCGGCCGTGGCTCAGCGGAAGCCTCGCCTGACCGAGACGCGGACGCGGCCTCCTTTCCGAAACATGCGCTGCCCAGGAATGTTGCAAAAGGGCAACAATGCCGCGTTTTCGACCTCGAATCCGCCGATAGCATTGAAATCGGGGGCAAACTGCGCTCCTTGGCCGCTTCGGGATAGAAGCCTCAAATGCGGACGGCGACTCCCAAGGGGATGAACGAATGAAGAATTTTAGCCTTCTGAGTGGCAGCGCGGTCCGGACCATTGCGGTTTTTGCCCTTGCCGCCTCAGCCGCCACGCCTGCTTTTGCTCAGGAAACTGCGGAAGAACAGGATTCGCCCACGACCCTGCAGGGCGAAGTTGAAGTTGAATCCGGCCAGAATGCCACCGAAGGGGAGACCATCCTCGTCACCGGGTCGCGCATCCGCCGCCCGAACCTCGAATCAACCGTTCCGATCACCTCGGTCGGCGGCGAAGAATTCTTCGAAACCGGCAACGTGTCGGTTGGCGACGCGCTGAACGATCTTCCGGCGCTGCGCAGCACGCTTGGCCAGTCGAACTCGACGCAGTTCCTCGGCACCGCGGGCCTCAACCTGCTCGATCTTCGCGGCCTCGGCACGCAGCGCACGCTGGTGCTGGTCAACGGCCGCCGCCACGTTCCGGGCGACGTCCTCTACAACGCCAACTCGCCGGACGTGAACACCATCCCGACCGATCTCATCGAGCGCGTCGATGTCGTCACCGGCGGCAATTCCGCGATCTACGGTTCGGACGCGATCGCCGGCGTCGTCAACTTCGTTCTGAAGCGCGATTTCGACGGTCTCCAGATCCGCGGCCAGAGCGGCATCAGCACGTACGGCGATGCCGGCGCCTATTACGCCAGCATCCTCGGCGGACGGAACTTCGCGGAAGGGCGCGGCAACATCACGCTCCACGCCGAATATGCGCGCCAGAACGATTATTACGGTTCCGGACGCCCGAACCTGCGCCAGACCGACAGCTTCGTAACCGTTGATACCGATCCGGCAAGCGCCACCAACGGCAGCGACGGCAACCCGGACGCCGTGTTCACGCGCGACATCCGCAGCGCGATCTACAGCGATGCCGGCAGCTTCATCTCCTTCATCGGCGAGACCCTTCCCGGCGGCGGCGCCTACACGCCGTTCATCTTCCAGCCCGACGGCCGCCTGGTGCAGCAGACCGGCACCCGCGTCGGCCGCGCTCCGTTCGGCTCCTATGTCGGCGGCAACGGCGACAACTTCCGCGCCAACCGCCAGTTCGGCCTTTCGCCGAAGCTCGACCGCTACAGCGCGAACCTTATCGCGCACTTCGAAGTATCGCCTGCGTTCGAACCGTTCGTTGAAGCGAAGTACAGCCGCACCGACTCACTCGGAAACGCCAGCGGCCCGTTCTTCACCGGCGCAAGCGGATCGAGCCGTGAGACCTTCCGCACGCTCAGCAACCCGTTCCTGAACCCTCAGGCCCGCCAGGTGATCGCTGAATATTACGGCGATTATTACGGTGCCTACGACAACAAGGGCAATCCCATCGGCAACAATGTGCTCGATGCGCAGGAATATGACCTCGGCTTCTCGATCTACCGCAACGTCGAGGAATTCGGCAACCGCGAGGAGCAAGGCCGTCGTCAGACCTACCGGTTCGTCACCGGCGTGCGCGGCGAGTTCAACGACGACTGGAACTACGAGCTTTCGGTCAACTACGGCGAGCACCGCGAACGCACCGACATCCGCGGCAACGTCAATCTTCAGCGTTACCTGCTGGCGATCGACGCCGTTCGTGACCCGGCCACCGGCAAGATCGTCTGCCGCTCGCAGATCGACCCGTCCGCGCGGATCCCGTTTGAAAACGCGATCGACACGGCGTTTGCCCAGTCTCAGCTCGCGGCCGACGTGGCCGCCTGTACGCCGGTCAACCTGTTCGGCGAGGGCAATATCACCCAGGCCAATCGCGATTATCTGCTGACCAACTCCCAGGCCAGATCGAAGCTGACCCAGTTTGTGGCCAACGCGTTCCTGTCCGGCGACAGCAGCGCGGCCTTCGAGCTTCCCGGCGGACCCATCGGTTTCGCCGTCGGCCTCGAATACCGCAAGGAATCGGCATTTTACGATCAGGACGATTTCACCCAGACAGGTCTGAGCTTCTACAACGCCATCCCGGTGTTCGATTCAGACGCGTTTGAAGTGAAGGAGGCGTTTGGCGAGCTTCGTTTCCCGCTGCTCAAGAACACGCCGTTCTTCCAGGAGTTGACGGTCAGCGTTGCCGGCCGCGCGTCGGATTATAAGGGCAGCACCGGCACGGTTTACGCGTACAATGCGGGCGTCGACTGGGCCCCGATCCGCGACTTGCGCTTCCGGGCAAACTACTCGCGTGCGGTTCGTGCTCCGAACCTTTCCGATCTGTCCTTCCCGTCGTCGCAGAACTTTGCGCTGATCTCCGATCCGTGCGCTCTGGACAACCGCTCGACCACGCTGCGTCAGACGAACTGCGCTGCCGCTGGCGTTCCGGCCAACTTCAACTTCATCTACAAGTCGTCGCTCGCCTTCCAGTCCGGCGGCAATCCCAATCTAAAGGAAGAAACGTCCGACTCGTACACGGTCGGCGGCGTTCTGCAGCCGCGGTTCCTGCCCGGCTTCAGCCTCTCGGTGGATTATTTCGACATCACCGTGAACAACGTCATCACGTCGCTGTCCGCCCAGTCGGTCATCAACGCCTGCGTCGATCAGGTCGACACGAACAACCAGTTCTGCGACCAGTTCCAGCGTGCCGGCGCCAACGGCGGTCCGCGCGGGGAAATCCCCGGGCAGATCCTCGAGGGCAGCTTGTCGGTGGTTCCATTGAACTTCGCGAAGCTGAAAGCGCGCGGCATCGATGCCGAGCTTGCCTATCGCAAGAAGCTCGGCAGCCTTGGGCAGTTCAGCACCCGGGTGATCTACACCCGCGCTCTGGAGAGCGCGTCGTTCCTCAACCCGATCGATCCGGGCCGGGGCAACACCTCGCTTGGCGAACTCGGCACTCCGAAGGATGCGTTCAACGTCGACGTCAACCTGAAGACCGGTGCCGTCACCTTCGGCTACGAGCTTCGTTATCTCGGCAAGATGACGAACGGGGCGTATGAGAACTACTTCACCTACCAGGGCCGTCCGCCGCAGAATGCCGACGCGTTCGACATCCGCTTCTACCCGGCGGTCGTGTACCACGACTTCCGGATCGGGATCGACGCCGGCAAGGGCTTCAACTTCTACATGGGTGTCGACAACGCCCTCAACCGTAACCCGCCGCTCGGCCTCAGCGGCATCGGCGACGGCAGCGGCATCTACACCAACCGTGGCCGCTTCTTCTACGCGGGCGCAGTTGCCAAGTTCTGATCGCTCGTAACCACCAACTCGAAAGGCCAGGGCTTCACCGCCCTGGCCTTTTTGTTTGAACCGCCAATCGACATCTGAGACAGCGGCAGCCGGCAGCAAGAGCGAAGAGAATGAACGCCGAGGGGACGGAAGAAGTCGAGTTCGGGGGCACCGCCGAGCTCGAGCAGGTGCTGGCGCATGGCTGGCGTCTGCTGGCCCGCGAGCCTCGCGCTGCCGCCGCGCAGGCGCGCGAGATATTGTCGGTCAACCCCAATCAAGGCGACGCTTATCGTCTCCTTGCGCGCGCCCTGCGAAGCCTTGGCAGGACGGGCGAAGCCGAACAGGCGGAGGTCGCTGCGATCAAGGCGTCCGCCTACGTACCCGTACTCGTCGAAGCGGCGCGGGCACTTACCGAAGACCGGCTGAACGAGGCGGAGCATCTCCTTCGCCCCTATCTGCAGCGACATCCCGACGATGCGGCCGCAACCCGCATGCTCGCGGAGATCGCCGCGCGGGTCGGCGATCTGGCAAGCGCGGAACAGCTCCTTCACCGGGCACTGGAGCTCGCCCCCGCTTACTCCGCGGCACGCCTTCGCCTGGCAAGAATGCTGCTGTCCCGCAACCGCCCGGCGGAATCCTTGAAGGTGCTGGATACGCTTCTGGGAACGGACCCCAATAATGTGGCGGCAGCCGGTTCCAAGGCCGCGGCTCTCGGCTCCATCGGCGAATATGATGAGGCGCTCGTCCTTTACGAGCGGCTGCTGGCGGAAGACCCCGATCGTGCCGGCGTGTGGATGAGCTACGGCCACTTGCTGCACACGGTCGGCCGCGGTGAGGAAAGCCTTGCCGCCTACCGCCGGGCGATCACCATTGATCCGGGCTTCGGCGAAGCCTGGTGGAGCATCGCCAACGTCAAGACGGCGCGCCTCGACGATGGCGACATCGCGCAGATGACAGCAGCCCTGGAATTGCCGGAGATCGACGAGACGAAGCGGCTGCACATCCACTTCGCCTTGGGCAAGGCGCAGGAGGATGCGTCCGATTTCGAAGCGTCCTTCCGCAACTATGACGCCGGCAACCGGCTCCAGCGGGAGAGCGCCGGCTATGACGCCGCCGCCCACGCCGATTTCGTCGCCCGCAGCATAGCGACCTATTCGAGGCCGCTCTTCGCGGCTCGCGCAGGCGGAGGGTTCCCGGCGCACGATCCGATCTTCATCGTTGGGATGCCCCGCGCCGGTTCCACTCTCATTGAGCAGATACTCGCCAGCCACTCCGCGATCGAAGGAACGTCGGAGCTGCCCTATCTGACCTCCATGGTTCAGCGTCTCGGCGTTGAAGCCGAGGCGAAGGCGATGCCCGGCAATCCCGATCTCGCGTCCACGCTTGAGCCGAACGCATTGCGAGCGATGGGGCTGGAGTATCTCGAAAGCGCCCAGGTGCACCGCAAGACTCGCAAGCCGAGGTTTATCGACAAGCTGCCCAACAACTGGATCAATGTCGGCCTCATCCAGCTGATCCTGCCCAACGCGAAGATCATCGACGCGCGGCGCGATCCGCTCGATTGCTGCTTCTCAAACTTCAAACAGAATTACGCACGCGGCCACGGCTTCAGCTACGATATGGAGGACCTGGGCCTTTATTATCGAAGCTATGTGGAGTTCATGCGCCACATCGACGAAACGCTGCCCGGCCGGGTCCACCGCGTCATCCACGAGCATCTGGTCGACGATACGGAGACAGAGGTTCGCCGCCTGCTCGATTATCTCGGCCTGCCCTTCGAGGAAAGCTGCCTTCGCTTCTACGAGAATGACCGGGCGGTGCGGACACCGAGCGCGGAGCAGGTGCGCCGTCCGATCAACCGCGAGGGCGTCGGCAAGTGGAAGCCCTATGAGCCGTGGCTTGGCCCACTCAAGGCGTCCCTTGGCTCCGTGCTGTCCTGCTACCCTGAGGTGCCGCTAGACTAAGGCGAAGCGCAACGCCGCGAGATGCGGCGCCGCGCTTCGGATCAGGCCGCGTCTTCGGCCTTCTTGGCGTAGATGCGGACGGGCTCCTTGCGGCCTTCGACCACGTCCTTGTCGATCATCACTTCGTCCACCCCGTCCATCGACGGCAGGTCGAACATGGTGTCGAGCAGGATGTTCTCCAGGATCGAGCGGAGGCCGCGGGCGCCGGTCTTGCGCTCGATCGCCTTCTTGGCGACGGCAACCATGGCTTCGTCGGTGAAGCTGAGCTGCACGTCTTCCATGTCGAACAACTTGCCATATTGCTTGACCAGGGCGTTCTTCGGCTCTCGCAGGATCTTGACCAGGGCCACCTCGTCGAGGTCCTCCAGCGTCGCGATCACCGGCAGACGGCCGACGAATTCGGGGATCAGGCCAAACTTCAAAAGATCGTCCGGCTCGCCCTGGCGAAGGATCTCGCCGGTGCGGCGCTCCTCCGGCGACGCGACATAGGCGCCGAAGCCGATCGACTTGCCCTGCAGGCGGTCGGCAATGATTCGCTCCAGGCCCGCAAAGGCGCCGCCGCAGATGAACAGGATGTTGGTCGTGTCGACCTGCAGGAATTCCTGCTGCGGATGCTTGCGCCCGCCCTGCGGAGGAACGGAGGCGGTGGTGCCTTCCATCAGCTTCAGGAGCGCCTGCTGGACGCCCTCGCCCGACACGTCGCGGGTGATGGACGGATTGTCCGACTTGCGGCTGATCTTGTCGATCTCGTCGATGTAGACGATGCCGCGCTGCGCCCGCTCGACATTGTAGTCGGAGGCCTGGAGCAGCTTCAGGATGATGTTCTCGACATCCTCGCCGACATAGCCGGCTTCGGTGAGCGTCGTCGCGTCGGCCATGGTGAACGGCACGTCGAGCAGTCGCGCAAGCGTCTGGGCAAGCAAGGTCTTGCCGCAGCCGGTCGGCCCGACGAGCAGGATGTTCGACTTGGACAGCTCGACCTCGCCGCCCTTGGAGCCGTGGGCGAGGCGCTTGTAATGGTTGTGGACGGCGACGGAGAGGACGCGCTTGGCGTGGCTCTGGCCGATCACGTAGTCGTCCAGGTGGTTGCAGATCTCGAGCGGCGTCGGAACGCCGTCGCGCGTCTTGACCAGCGAAGACTTGGTCTCCTCGCGGATGATGTCGTTGCACAGCTCGACGCACTCGTCGCAGATGAACACGGTGGGGCCGGCGATGAGCTTGCGCACCTCGTGCTGCGATTTGCCGCAAAAGGAGCAATAGAGAGTGCTCTTGGAATCGCTGCCGCTAAGCTTGGTCATGATCTTCCTATCGGACGCCTGCCCGCGCCGCTGCCGTATGAAACCATTCTAGACCGCACTATCGCACATCCACAATGGCCTATTGATTAACGCCCCCGCGCGAGGCCCCGGGCAGGGGAAACGCAGCGATAAAACGGGAGTGTTCGAGCCGGTCTTTTGTTCCGGCCGGAAAGCCGATGCCGAGGCCGGCTCTCCCTCCATTTGCAATGTGGGGCATCCGAAGCGCTCCGGCAAGCGCCGCAAGCGATTTCAACGGCTTGCCGTCGCGGAGCCCCGGAACGCGAAACCCCCGCCCACTACGAAGCGGGAGGGCGCGTCGCATTGCCGAAGCCGAAGAGTAGAGATCAGGCAGCAACCGCCTGATGGGTGCTGTCGCCCTCGCCCGGCGCCGGCCGCTTGTCGAACACCTCGTCAATGAGGCCGAATTCCTTCGCCTCCGAGGACGAGAGGAACTTGTCGCGGTCCATGGCGCGCTCGATCGTTTCCAGCGGCTGGCCGGTATAATGGGCGTAAAGCTCGTTCATCCGATGCCGGATGCGCAGGATCTCGCGCGCCTGGATCTCGATGTCGGAGGCCATGCCCTGGGCGCCGCCCGAAGGCTGGTGGATCATGATCCGGGCGTTGGTGAGCGCGACGCGCATGCCCGGCTCACCGGCGGCAAGCAGGAAGCTCCCCATCGACGCGGCCTGGCCGATGCAGACCGTGCCGACGCGGGGGCGAATGTACTGCATGGTGTCGTGGATCGCCATTCCGGCCGTCACCACGCCGCCCGGCGAGTTGATGTACATGAAGATATCCTTTTTCGGATTCTCGCTCTCCAGATACAAAAGCTGTGCGGTGATCAGCGTCGCCATATGGTCCTCGACGCCGCCGGTCACGAAGACGATCCGCTCCCGAAGCAGGCGCGAGTAGATGTCGAAGCTGCGTTCGCCCCGGTTCGACTGCTCGATAACGATGGGAACGAGGCCGTTGACGATGTCTGCGTGATCCATGGAAGTCCCTGTCTGCGAGTGATGCCCCTGCTACATCGGTGGTTTGCGCGGCCGGTTCAAGGGCGAGGGGCACGGCGGCGGGAGCAAAGCCGGCGTTCGCAGCGCGCACGCGATCGCCGACGGCCTAGGCCTGATCCGCGCCGTGCAAGCTGCTCGCCTGACGCTGAAGCTTACCCGGCCAAGCCTCTCGGGCGCTGCTGCGCGTCTGGTGATGGGAGGCTCACCCGCCGCCGCGACCGGGCGGAGCGGCGGGTGGGGTCGCGCTAGCGGCCCTTTGCCGCGGCGCGTTTCCGGTTCGCCGCGGCCCGGCCGGTGCGGGGCATCTTGCCCAGGCCGATCGCGCGCGCGAGGTCGGCGCGCTGCTCCGAATAATTGGGCGCAACCATCGGATAAGTCTTGGGAAGATCGTAAGCGCCGCGATACTGCTCCGGCGTCATGCCGTGCGCGACGACGAGGTGGCGGCGCAGCATCTTGTTCTTTTGTCCGCAGGCAAGGCAGACGAGATGGTCGGGTTTTACCGAAGACCGTACCGAGACGACAGGCTCCGGCTTCTGCGCTGCCTCTTGCGCCGGTGCTCCCCCAAGCCCGCTCAGTGCGCCGTGCACTTGGCGGATAAGTTCAGGCAGATCGTTCACCGCGACGGAATTGTTGCTGACGTGCGCCGCTACGATATCCGCCGTAAGCATGATGACCTGTTCGCCGTCTTGTCCTTCAACCAGTTCGTCAGCCATATTCTCATCCCGCTCTTGTTGTGCAGTTCGGCAGGTTAAGTCCATTTCGGACAGAATTGGAAGAGCATTTCGGAGAGCCGTGGCCGGTTCAAACCTTCACATCGCTCGCGCCACGCTCCCGATGACCCGCCTGGACTTGCCCTCGCGTCGATCGCCGGGCACGTGCGCGGCATTCCGCCCCCTCGCGCCTGCTGCCGACGGTCGAAACTGAGGCGGAGCGCAACAACAGGGCTCCCACCGCACCCCCACCCTGCTAAGTCCCCAGCCATGCATGACCGACGCACCACCTTGAAGAGCCTGGCCGCAATCGCCGCCGCGGCCGCCCTCCCCGCACCTGCCCTCGCGGCTGCCGCTCCAGCGCTTCGCAAGCCACAGCGCCTGCGTACCGGCGACACGGTCGGGCTGATCGAGCCGGCGGGCTTCACCGACGACGATTTCGACCTCGAGCTCGTCAAAAACTCGATCGTCGCCATGGGGCTGGTGCCCAAGCTCGCGCCGCATCTGGCGCAACGCTGGGGCTATCTCGCCGGCAAGGACCGGGACCGCGCCGCCGACGTCAATGCGATGTTCGCCGACAACAATGTTCGCGCGATATTCGCGGTTCGCGGCGGCTGGGGATCGGCGCGCATCCTCCCCTTTCTCGACTGGAAGACGATCCGCGCCAACCCCAAGCTGCTGATCGGCTTCAGCGACATCACCGCCCTCCACATGGCGATCGCCGCCCGGGCCGGCTTCACGACCATTCACGGCCCCAATGCGGCAAGCTCCTGGGGCGCATTGTCGTGGGAGAGCTTCCGTGCCGTCGCCTTTGAAGGAAAGACGCCGACCTACGCCAGCCCTGCAGGCGCGGAGGACCGCCTCGCCCAGCGCGCCGGCCTCGCCCGGACATTTCGCCCGGGCAAGGCGTCAGGCCCCCTGCTCGGCGGCAATCTCACCGTTTTGACCTCGCTCATGGGCACGCCTTTCCTGCCCTCGTTCGACGGAGCGATCCTGTTCATCGAGGATGTCGACGAAGCGGAATATCGGATCGACCGGATGCTGACCCAGCTCGCGCTCGGCGGCGTGCTCGGCAAAGTGGCCGGCGTGGTGTTCGGCCAGTGCACCGACTGCCGCGCCAAGGGACCGTCCTACGGCGGCTTCACTTTGTCGCAGGTGCTCGAGCAGCATCTGGCGCCGCTCGGGGTGCCCGCGTTTCAAGGGGCGTTGTTCGGACATGTCGCGAACCAGTTCAGCCTGCCGGTGGGGGTGCGGGCCGAGATCGATGCGGGGGCGGGCACGATCCGGCTGCTGGAGGCGGCGGTCGCCTGACCCCGCTCACTCGCCGGGTGCGGGGTAGCTCAGGTAATGGAGCCGGCGCACTTCGCGGCGCCCGCGCACCACCGTGTCGAGGATCAACCCGACGGAGAAACTGATAAAGGCGACCGTCATCATCCCGGTGATCAGGATGGCCGTCGGAAAGCGCGGCACCAGGCCGGTCTGAGCGAAGGTAATGATCAGCGGAATGGCCAGCACCAGCGCCAGGGCGGCCAGGAACCCGGCAAACCCGCCGTAGAACAGAACCGGCCGCTCGATGCGGAAGAGGTGCAGGATCGTCTTCATGATCCGCCAGCCGTCGCGGTAGGTGGACAGCTTCGAAACCGAGCCTTCCGGACGCGCCCCGTAAGCAGTGATGACCTCACCCACCGGCATGACGAGTTCGAGCGCGTGGACCGAGATTTCGGTCTCGGTCTCGAAGCCGCGGGCAAGAGCAGGAAAGCTTTTCACGAAGCGGCGCGAAAAGACGCGGTAGCCGGAGAAGATGTCGGTGAACGACCGGCCGAACAGGCTTGCAAGAATGCCGGTGAACAGCCGGTTGCCGAGCTGGTGCCCGCGCCGATAGGCTTCCTCCACTTCCGATTTGCGGGCGCCGACCACCATGTCGAGCCGCTCCTCGAGGAGCTTGGCGACCAGCGCCGGCGCGGCCGAGGCGTCGTAGGTCGCGTCGCCGTCGGCCATGATGTAGATGTCGGCTTCGGTGTCGGCGAACATGCGGCGAACCACGTGGCCCTTGCCCTGCATGCGTTCGGTGCGCACGACCGCCCCGGCCGCCCGCGCCACATCGACCGTGCCGTCGGAGCTGTTATTGTCGTAGACGTAGATCACCGCGTCGGGCAGCGCCGCGCGGAAGCCGGCCACCGTTTGGGCGATCGCCGCTTCCTCGTTGTAGCAAGGCAGCAACACCGCGATGCGCAGCTGAGACCGGTCCAAAGGCTTTTCCCCTCCGCCCTCGCGCGATGCGGGCGCCGAGCCGGTTTCTAGCCCAGGCGTCAGCGTTTCAACAACCAGCATCGGTACGCTCTTCCCCTGATCGGCGGCAAACAGAGCCGCCTCTTGCACGGGAAGGTGCTTTCATTCGGTTAAGCGCCCCTCCCCCAGTCGCTGCGGGAGAGGGGCAGCGAAACCTCAGTCAGCCTTCTTCTTGGCGCGCGCCTTCTTGGGCTTGTCCTCCGCGGCGGCAGGAGCAGCCTCGGCGCTTTCCTCGGCTGGAGCAGCCTCGGCGGCTTTCGCCTTCTTGGCCTTTTTCGGCTTCTCGTCGGCGGCCGGAGCAGCTTCTTCAGCCGGGGCGGCGTCGGTGGCTTTCGCTTTCTTCGCCTTCTTCGGCTTGGCCTCGTGGGCATGATCATGGCCGTGGTCGTGGTCGCAATCGGGGCCATGGACGTGGCCGCTGCTATCCGTCTCGGTCGATTCGATCTCGGCCTGGAGAACGTCGCGGCTCACCGTGCGGTCGGTGATCGTCGCCTTGTCGAACAGGAAATCGACGACCTTGTCCTCGAACAACGGAGCGCGAAGCTGGGCTGCGGCCATCGGATCGTTCTGGATATACTCCATGAACTTCTGGCGATCCTCGGGGCGGTATTGCTGCGCCGCCTGCATGATCAGCTGGTTCATCTCATTCTGGGAGATCTGGATGCCGTTGCGGGTGCCGATCTCCGAGAGCAGCAGGCCGAGGCGCACGCGGCGTTCGGCGATGGTGCGATACTCGTCGCGCTCCGACTCCATCTCGGCGCGCGCGCCTTCCGGGTCGGCTTCATGGGTGGCTTCGTGCTCGAGCTGCTGCCAGATCTGGTTGAACTCCGCTTCCACCATCGACGGCGGAACTTCGAAGCTGTGGGTTTCGGCGAGGCGGTCGAGCAGCTTGCGCTTCATGTGGGTGCGGGTGAGGCCGTTCATCTCCTGCTCGAGCTGCCCCTTGAGGAGCTCGCGAAGCTGATCGATGCCTTCCAGGCCCATCGACTTGGCGAAGCCGTCATCGGCGGTCGCACCGCGGGCGGTCTGGACCTCGCTCACCGTGACGGCGAACTCGGCCGGCTGGCCCTTCAGGGTCTCGACCGGATAATCTTCGGGGAAGGAGACCGACAGCGTCCGCGCCTCGCCCACGGTAACGCCGACCAGCTGGTCCTCGAAGCCCGGGATCAGGCGGCCCGAGCCGAGCTCGACGCGCATGCCTTCGCCGGTGCCGCCTTCGAATGCGGTGCCGTCGACGGTACCCTTGTAGTCGATGATCACCAGGTCGCCCATCTGGGCGGCATGGCCTTCCGGCGCGGGATCGTAGCTCTTCTGGCCCTCGACCATGCGGTTCACCGCCGCATCGACTTCCGCTTCGGTCGGCTCAACCGTCAGGCGCTCGAGGGCAATGTCGTCGATCTTGGGAGCGGGCAAATCGGGGAGGGTCTCGAGCTCGACGCGGATCACCGCGTCCTTGCCCGGACCGCCTTCCTCAAGCTCAACGGCCGGCTGCATCGCCGGACGCAGCTTCTGGTCGGCAATGAGCTTCTGGACGCCGTCCTGGACCGCGCTGTTCAGCGCTTCCTGCTCAAGCGCGGGCCCGTGCATCTTGCGGACGAGATTGGCCGGAACCTTGCCGGGCCGGAAGCCGGGCATGCGGATCGTCGGCGCGACCTTCTTGATCTCGCCGTCGATACGGGCGGCGATTTCCTTCGAAGGAATGGTGATCCGGTAGGCCCGCTTGAGGCCCTCGTTCAAAGTCTCGACAGTCTGCATCGTTCGGCTCTTGCTTTCATACTGGGAGCTTAAGGACGGCCGATCGCGAGCCGGGCGGAAACTGGTGCGGGCGAAGGGACTCGAACCCCCACATCTCTCGATACTTGGACCTAAACCAAGCGCGTCTACCAATTCCGCCACGCCCGCAGGGAGGCCGGTCGGCGGCGTCTATAGCAGGGTGACAGAAACGGGCAAGGCGGATGGTGCCCAAGCGGGCAAGCCGCGCCCCCTACCGCTCTTTGCCGTTCTTCCCAATCCTGCCCAACCCGCTAGAGAGAATCGCCCGGCGAGTCGCTGGGGATGTTGAGGCGGGGGTGAGGCGGTTTGACCAGCGACGGCGTGCAAGGCGGGGTTCCGGAGGGCAACCTGTTCCGCGGCATCTTTGAATCCGGACTGGCCGGCTACGTGGTTGCCGACCTCCTCACCGAGAAGGTGATCGCGATCAACGATCGGTTGCTGGAGATCATCGGCTATTCGCGGGCGGACGCGGAACAAGCGGAGCACCTTTGGCGCCAGGTGACGCCGCCCGAATATGTCCACCTCGATGAGCGCGCGATCCGCCAGGCGATGGAGCGCGGCGCCGCCGATCCCTTTGAGAAGGAATATGTCCGCCCCGACGGCACGCGGGTGCCGGTGCGGATCGCTTCGGCGCTGGTGCCGGGAAGCGAAGCGCAGGTTATCGTCCACGTCGAGGACATCAGCGACCGCCGCCGCAGCGAGGAACTCATCCGCGCCCGTGAGCAAGCCTTGCGCGACAGCGAAGCCCGGCTGCGGCTGGCGGTGGAAGCGGGCCGAATGGCGGTTTGGGACTTCGACGTCGGCTCGGAAACGATCCGCACCTCGCCCGAACTCAACCGGCTGCTGGGCTACCCCGAAGATGCGACGCCGACGCTGGACGAGATTCGGGAGCGTTATTATCCCGGCGAACGCGAGCGGCTGGTCGCCGCGGCCGGCGGCGCGCTGGCCGGCGGAGAGCGCTTCTTCGAGATCGAATATCGCTTCTACCGGCTGGACGGCGAGCTGCGCTGGTACCTCCTGCGCGCCGAACTCGAGCTCGACGCCATTGGCCAACCGGTCCGGGTGGTAGGCGTGATGCTCGACATCACCGAGCGCAAACGCACCGACGAGGCCCTTGCCGACCGCGAATCCGAGTTGAACGCCGCGCTGGATGCCGGCGCCTTGGCCGTGGTGGATTACGATCACTCTACCGGTATCTTCCGCCATTCGCCGCGCCTCAACGAACTGTACGGTTATCCCGCGGACCACGCGCTCACCATCGCGGACGTACGGGCGCGTTACCATCCGGATGGGGTGCCGGAGATCCTTGCCCACCGCGAGCATGACCGGGAGGCCGCGACGGAAAACAAGTTCGACTGGACGATCAGGCTGCTCCTGCCGGACGGAAGCAACCGCTGGGTTCAGGGGCTCGGCGAATATATCCGCGGCGCGAACGGCGATATCCTGCGCTCGCGCGGGGTGCTGATGGACGTCACCGAGCGCCGCCGCGCCGAGGAGCATCAGCGGTTGCTGATCAACGAACTCAATCACCGGGTGAAGAACAGCCTCGCCATCGTTCAGGGCCTGGCGCAGCAGACGTTCAAGGGCGACGCCGCCTCGCAGGCGGCGCGGCAAGGATTCGAGGGCCGGCTGTCGGCGCTCGCCGCGGCGCATGACCTGCTGACGCTGGAAGCCTGGCAGTCGGCGTCGCTGCGCCGGATCGTCGAGGATGTGATCGCGCCTTATTGCGGCGACCGGGAGAGATTCCTGGTGAATGGGCCCGACATCGCCTTGCCGCCCAAGGTGGCGGTGTCGCTTGCGCTTGGACTGCACGAATTGTGCACCAACGCCGCCAAATATGGCGCGCTCTCCACGCCCGAAGGCGGCGTTCGGGTGGGCTGGTCGGCGGACAACGGCCGGCTCCACCTCGAATGGCGCGAGCGCGGCGGCCCGCCGGTGGAGCCGCCGGCGCGGCGCGGTTTCGGAACCCGGATGATCGAACGCGGCCTGCCATCCGAACTCGGCGGCAAGGTGGAGATCGCCTTCGAGCCATCCGGCGTGGTTTGCACCATCGACGCGGTCCTGCCCGAAGCCGAAGCGAATTAGGAGAGCGCTTCCGAAGCGGCCGCCGCGATAAGCGCGAACCGGGTAAGATTATCGGGATCGTCCTGCAGGTCGCGCTGCAGGATGGTGAGACCGTAGGCGAGCGCGGCGGCTTCGGAGGCGAGCACCGCGCGGCTGGGGTCGACGAGATCGCGAGCGGCGACGGCGGTGTTGGGCGCCTCCTCCTGCGCTACGCCAAGCTCCTCCAGGGCAGCGGCGCATTGGCGCAGCGCCATGGGGTGGCTCGCGACCACCCGGATCGTGCCGAGATCCGCGCCGGCGAGGCCGAGCAGGTGCATTCGGACCGGCAAATCATGCTCGGCGACGACGCGTAGCGGCCGCGTCGCGAGAAGCTGCGCCACCTCCTCTACAGCTCCCGCCCGGCTGTTGCGCAGCGGCAGCATGCCGAACTCCACCGCGCCGCTTTGAACCGCATCGGCCACCGCGGCGAAGCCGTCCATCGCCAGCGCCTCCAGCTCCGGCGCGAACGCCAGGCAGGCTTCGTGCGCAAAGGCCCCCGGTGCGCCGGAATAGGCGATCCTCACGCCGCGGAAGAGACCCGCTCCGGCGCGCGGCGGAGCCTGGCGGAAAGTCGCCCGGCAAGCGCCAGCGCCTGCGCCGGGTTGAGCCGGGGGTCGCACAACGTCTCGTAGCGGCGATCGAGATCGCCTTCCGCCACGCCCGCCCCGACGCATTCGGTGACATCCGATCCCGTGGTCTCGAGGTGCACCCCGCCGGCGTGAACGCCCTCGGCCTCCGCGATGTCGATGAACGCCTCGGCCTCCGCCACGATGTCGGCGAGATAACGGGTCTTGCGGGCGCCCGCGGTGCGGCCGTTGCCGTGCATCGGATCGCTCACCCAAAGGGCGTTGAGCCCGGCAGCGCGGGTAGCCCGCATCAGGGCCGGGAGATGCGCCCCGACCCGGTCGGCGCCGAAGCGGCCGATCAGCACCAGCCGCCCTGCCTCATTGCCCGGGTCGAGCCGCGCGGCGAGGCGCAGCAAGGCGTCGGGCTTCAGGCCGGCGCCGCATTTCAGGCCGATCGTGTTGGCAATCCCGGCGGCATATTCGACATGGGCCCCGTCCAGATCGCGGGTCCGGTCCCCGATCCAGACGGTGTGGCCGGACAGGCTCCACCAGCGGCCGGTCTCCGGATCGCGGCGGGTCAGCGATTCCTCGTACGGGAGGAGCAGGGCTTCGTGGCTGGTCCAGACCTGCGCTGCGTCGCGGGTGAGCTGCTCCGCCTCGCCGTAAGCCTGAAGCAGCGCCGCGGTTGCGCGCGACTGGCCGTGCGCCCGAAGCAGACGGCGCGGATCGGCGAGCCGCGCGGCGTGGCCGAAACCAGCGCCGTTCACCGCATCCCCGCGATAGCTGGGCAGGGTCGTTCCCCCGCAGCTTTCCAGCGAAACGGAGCGCGGCTTGGCGAACTGGCCGGCGGCGCGGGCGACGTGGACGACATCGCCGCCGATCGCGCGGCCGAGCTGGAGGAGCAAGCTGCGGTCGGCGCGCACGCGGTCGGCGCTGAACGCCTCGAAACTCTCAGCGCAGTCGCCAGCCTGAAGAAGGAAGCCCCTCCCCTCCACCGCCCCTGCAACCGCGTCGCGCAGCGCGGCGGCGGCGTGAGCAGTCACGACGGGCGGCGCGGCGGCAAGCTCGACCTCCACAGCGGCGAGCGCGGAAGCGTCGGGGTAAAGCGGCGCCTGCGCGGTCTTGCGGGCGCGCCAGGAGGACGGAGACCAGGGCTGCTGACGCGGAGGGAGCCCGAGTGCGTCTTCGGAAGCGACTCGGCCGACCGCGATGCCGATCACCGTTCCGTCTTCAGCGACAAGTTTCTGGAAGGGCAGCAGGCCGTCGGGAAGAATAGCCGGAGCTTCGGGAAGGATGGCGATGGCTTCGTCGCTTGAAGCACGATCCAGCGCCTCGGCGGCCGATCCGGCAACCTCTATTGTGGGAGCCGAACCGAAGGCGCCCCGCAATGCTCCGGCCAGGCGAGGGTCGGCGCCCGGCGCGACGAGCAGCCTGGTCGGCGCCTGGGCTTCGAGGCTGTGGCTCATCAGCTCGGTCCAGACCGCGCGGACCGCTTGCCGGGAGGCGGTGCGGGCGCGGCGCTGGAGGCGGGCGATCACCTCGGCCTGGCGGCGGGGGCGAAGCTTGAGCCGGCTGTCCTGGGCCTTGGCGGCGGCGATTGCGCCGGCGGCGGCAAGCCGGCGCTCGATCAGGTCGAGAATTTGGCCGTCGATGGCGTCGATCTCGCCGCGCGCGGCGTCGAGCGGAAGAATGGCGTTGGTCATGGGTGCGGACTCGTGTCGCGCTTCGCCGGCTGCCGGCGAATGGCGCGCTTTCAGCTCAAAATTGGTGGTCTAGCGGCAGGTCCCCGACACGCCCTCAGGCGTGCCGGCCGCTAAACGAGCTGGTAAAGGCGACGCGAACCGAGCGGGCGGTATATTGTCCGTTGCTCACCGTTGCATCTCCTTGCGGCCGAAACTGGCCGCTGCGCGCAGGCTGGAGTCTCCGGGCTTCCCTGTCAACCCGGGATCGACTGGAATTTACGGCAGCCGCGCGCTTGCCACGATCCGCTCGAACTCCGGAAGCCCGGCGTCGAAATAATGCATTCGCGCGGCGTCGAACAGCACCAGGTAGAAACGGCCGCCGATGATCGCGCCGACCGCCCTTCCCCGCCGCTCGACTTCATCGCCGCCAAGATGCGCGTAATCGAACTGGAAGCCCGAGGTGCCGAGAAAGGTGCGCGGCTGGAGCCCGGTCATCTCGAACCGGGTGGAGCCGGCGCGAATCCGGTAGAAGCTCTCGATCATCGAGGCGATGTCCTGCGGCGACATGTCGGCGCGGAAGTTCGGCACCTTGCGATCGGCCTTGCGGCGCTGCTGAACGATGCGCTTGTCGTTTTCCAAGGCGCCGATGAAGGTGATCCCGTCGAGCAGCGGCCCATTCAGGGTCCAGTTCTCCTCCCGGGCGATGTCGCTTCGGCCGCGCGGCGCCTTGTTCCAGCGCATCGTCGGCGCCACGACCATGCTATCACGCGCAACGCTTTCGGGATGCGGCTCGACGAGCTTGTAGCGGTTGAACAGCCCTGCGCCGCCGCCGGCACAGCCGGAGAGCAGGACCAGGCTTACCAGGGGTGCCAGCCAGCTTTTGCGCATCGCCTTTGTTCCTTCTGTCATCCGCCGACCGAGTGGCGGACCATTGCGGCGTCGGGGGCATTGGGGGCGAGGCTGAGGTAGCGCTGCAAGGCCGCCCTGCCCTCCTCCCCGCGGCCATCGCGGATCAGCTGCTGGCCGTGGGCGCGCCACGCTTCGGGGGGCGCATCGGCCAGGGTCACCGCCGCGGCATAGCTTTGGCCGGCAAGTGCGCTGTCGCCCTTCTGGCCGCGCAGCCGCCAGATCTCGCCCTCGTAATAGCGTAGCAGGCCGGACCAGCCATCGCGCGCGAGGTTGCGGACGAGGTAAAGGCTAGCCCCGGGATCGTTCAGCTTCACCTGGTCGTCCAGCCAATCCTTGCGGTGGGCGGAGATCGCCTGGAGGTAGCGGTCGCGGGCGCGTTCGGCGGTACGCGCGGTGGTGACTTCCTTTGCCGAGGCGCGCAGGTCCACCATGCGCTGCTCCGGCGCGGGGTGGGTGGCAAGCAGCGAATAGCCGCGCTTCCAGCGCTTCTTGCGCATGGCGGCACTGGCCTGGGTTTCCTCGATAAGCTGCTGCCAGGTTTCGGGCATCGCAGTCGGATCGTAGCCCGCCTGGGCGATCTGGCGCAGGCCCATGGCGTCCGCCTCCGCCTCGAGCTCACGGCTGTAGGAGAAGAGCGACAGGATCGTGCCGAGGTGGGCGAGCCGGACGAGGTCGCCGGCGTAGACGCCCGTGGCGGCGCCGCCGACGCCCGCGCCCATCGCAAGGAAGGTCAGTGCCGCCGTCTTGCGCTTCATGTCGCGCCACATGCGGATCTGGTGGCGGCGCAGGAAATGACCGGCTTCGTGCGCGATAACTCCGGAGAGCTGGGCTTCGTCGCGCATCCTTAGGAGAAGGCCGGAGAAGACCACCATGAAGCCGGTCGGCGCCATGAAGGCATTAAATTCGGGAATGCGGGCCAAATAGACGCGCAGATCGCGCGCTGCGGGGCCGCCGGTGCGCTCCGCGATTCCGCCGAGATAGGAAGTGAGGGCGGGATCCTTGACCAGAAGGTTGGAGCCGGCAATCTCCTCCTCGACCCGCTCATATTGCTGCCAAAGGCCCTGCTCGTCCTTGTCGTCCGGACGGTGGCCCGGGGCGACCAGAGGCTTCATGTCGGCGGGGCGTATTCGCGCCTGGGCGGTACCGGTAATCCCGGCACAACAGGCGCAGCCGAGGCCGCCCAGAAGCATTCGGCGGGTGAGCGGAAGCTGCTCGTCGAGCACGCTCACTGGCGCTCCCGCACGTTGCGCCCGGCCTTCATCCGGCCAAGCAGACGCTCAACCATCTGCGCCGCGCCTTCTGGGGTGCGGATGTCGCCGAAGCGGACGCCCGGGAGCTGGCTGTTGGTCTGGAGGACGTTGAACCACACAACCTCGCCGGTGCGAAGATCGACCAGCGAGGCATAAGCGCTCTGCCCGCCGCCCGACACCGGTGCGCAGAAGCCGATGATGCAGCCGGCAAGGCCGATGACCTGCAGCGCCGCTCGGCCGGATGACGCGAAGCTGTCCTCCGCGTGGAGGAAGAGAGCATAGTCCATACCGGTCGCGCGGCCGAACTTCACCGCATCTTCGCCCAGCGTCCAGTCGAGCCCCTGACGGCGCTTGGTGGGAAGGGTGGCGCCCATATATTTGTGAAGGGCGATGGACGAGCCGACCGCGTTATGGAGCCGCTCGAGGTTAGCCACCGTTTCGGCATCGACGCCGTTTATGCCTTCGCGTTTCTCGAGGATCCGTGTCTTGCCGCCCTGGTTGGATTGCTGCTCGGCAAGGGCGCGGAGCAGATTGCCGCGGGCCTTCTCTGTCCAGTCTGCACGGGGCTCCACCATGCCGCCGGTGGTAAGCGAGCCCACGGTGACGTCGGGCCGCATGACCAGCAGGCTGTAATCGCCCTGCGGCGGCGCGAATTCGACGTCGGCGACCTGCTTGGTCTGGACGCAGCCGCCGAGCGCAAGGGCACCGGCGGAGAGAAGAATAAGCGCGCGGCCCTTCATGCCCGAAGCTCCCGAAACAGGGACCCTTGGATTTTCCAAAGGCGCCTGAGAGACTTAACGAGCCGAGAACGCGCGCGCGGGAACCTCGTTCCGCAGCCGGAAGGCTACGACTTCGGTCCGGGGGTTAGGCGGCCTGCTCGAAGCCTTCGATTGGCGGCAACGGGCGGAGGCGCTGATAGGGGTGAAGAACGCCGACCCCGGTCATGCCGGTGTCGGCAAGCGCGACCGCCGTTGCGCAAAAGGCGCATTCGGCGGAAAGGCGGCCGACGTACCAATGGGTGCGGCCGCACGCCGGGCAGTGATTGGCCTCGCCGGGCCGGTACAGAAGCTGATAGCCCCGCGCCGAAGGATCGTGCGGAAAGGCTTTGCCTTCGCGACCGGAAGCTGCTCCGCCTTCGATTGCACGTAACATCGCCAGTTCACTCCTAACCACAGCCGCGTCATTGCGGAACTGCGATGAAGCGTTGTATTCCATAGGTGAGTTGAACGGGCAATGAACCGTTGCGGCGCCGCAACATCTGTGACCATTTTCCTGCACCGGTCGGTCAGAGCTGCCCAGCGGCAGGCACAACTGAAACAATTCAGGCGGCGCGGCGGAACCGGTTCTTGCACGTTTGTGCAACCGCGGCGCAGCCGCGCCCGAATGAGGAGCTGTTTCGATGTACAACCGAAGGTGCTACCGAAACGTGGCGGGCGGGCAACATACGGCCGTCTCAGCCGGTGCGGACAACTTCGGCCTCGCGCCCTTCGGCCTCTTCCCAGACCGCCTCGCGATGCATTTCGAAGCTGCCGTCGGCGTCGGCCAGGCTCCACACGCCCGAGACGCTGGCACCATCGCCGGAGAGGCGCCTGACATAGTCCACCGCGTGCGCGGCATCGCTTGCACCATCATAGGCCTTGGTGAAGTCCACCGCCGAACCGTGCCGGCTGCCCTGAAGGATTGCTTCCAGGGAGTCGCTGGAATCGCCCATGGTGTTCGGCTCGATGATCGTGCCGGAGAGCGCGCCGTCCCGATCCTCGATCTTGGCGAGAAAGGGCACCGCGCCGCCGAAAGCGTAGGCGTAGCTCCCCATCCACAGGCCGCTCAGGTTAAGGCGCTTGCTCATCCAAAGCGGGCAACCAGCCCAAGCAGCGTGGCCGTGTCCACCGGCTGGGCGCAGAGAAAGCCCTGGTAGAGATTGCACCCCTCGCGGGCGAGGAGCGCAAGCTGCTCCTCCGTCTCCACGCCCTCGGCGATGACTTCAAGGCCGAGCGAGCGGGCCATGTCGATCACGCTGCGCACCACCACTTGGTCGCGCGGCGAGCCGCCGATATCCTCGACCAGACGCTTGTCGATCTTGAGGTAATCGAGCGGCAGCGCCTTCAGATAAGCGAGGCTGGAATAACCGGTGCCGAAATCGTCGATCGCCGCCCGCAGCCCGCCTTCGCGCAGCCGCGCGAGGAGGTTTGCGGCGGCGCCGAGATCGTCGATCAGCCCGCCCTCTGTCACCTCCACGGTCAGCCGGCCCGCGGGGAAGCCGCTTTCCCGCACGAGAGCAACGAACTGCTCGGCAAAGCCGGGGCGGACGATATCGGCGGCGGTGATGTTGACCGACAGGCGCAGGCCGGAGAGCGCCTGCGGCCAGGCGGCGGCGATTGCGATCGCCTTGCGCTGCACATGGTCGGAGAGCTGGACGAGATAATCGGAGCGTTCGGCGACGCTGAACAGGGTGATGGCGCCGAGTTCCCCGAACTGGGGGTGGCGCCAGCGGGCAAGTGCTTCGGCGCCGACGATCCGGCGGGTGGCGACGGAGACCTGGGGCTGGAACAGTATCTCGATCTCGTCCTGGTCAAGCGCGCGGCGCAGATCGACCTCGAGCCGGTCGCCAAGCGCTTCCTCCTTGGCGCTTCCGGCTTCCAGCACGCGTACCGGCCCTGCTTCCGCCGTCTTCGCCTCGGCAAGCGCACCGCTGGCGCGGCGGAGGAGCTGGGCGGCATCATCGCCCGGCTCGGCGGCGACCACCCCTGCCCTGCTGCCCAGCGTGACGACATGATCGCCCGACATGAAGGGGCGGCCGGTGGCTTCGATCAGCTCGCCGGCCAGGAAGCGCCCTTCGCCGAGGCTGGTCGGTGCGGCGAGCAGGATCGCGAATTCGGCTCCGGCGATGCGGGCAACGAGGCGGCGGCGGCCGTCCGGGTCGACCAGCCGCTCGATGCGCCGCGCCGCGGCTTGAAGGACCGAATCGCCGGTGCTGCGCCCGAAAGCGGCGTTGATCGCGTCGAAACGGCTCACCGCCAGAAGAATGCAGACCAGAGCCGGCTGCCCAGGTGCCGAGCCGAGCTGCCGGTCGATCCAGGCGCGGGCGGCGCGGGCATCGCGCAGGCCGGTCATCGGATCGCGCACCTGGCCGCCGGCGCCCTCGATCGGCGCGATCGATTCGGTGCGGCCGATCACCGCCTGACCGACGGCTTCAACCCGGAGGTGATGGGCGAGCCGCGTGCCGCCCTCCTCAGTATCTTCGTGCGCGAATGCGGTGGAACGGCCGGTGGCGAGCAGCCTGTCGACCGCGCCCCGGGCGGCACGGCGGCCCTCCGGGTCCAGCTTGCGGAACAGGTCGAGAAGGCTGATCCGCTGGCCTTCATCGTCCCCGAGTCCCGCGCGGCGGGCAAGCGCGGGGCTCAGCTCTACGGTGGGCGAGCCGGGCTGCCAGCGCCACGACGCCTGGCGGTCCTCCTCGCCCGCGCGGCGGCTTGCGCGGCCGCCGCCGGAGCGCTCGGCATGGCGGTGGGCGAACTGCACGGCGTGGAGGAACTGCGCCTCGCTGAACGGGCTGACCAGGAAGTGCGTGGCGCCCGCCGCGTACAGTTCGTCCAGCGCTTCGTCGTCGGTGCGCGAAAGGAGGACGAGCAGGGCGGCAGCATTGGCCTCGGCGGGGTCGGCGAGCGCGCGTACGCCGTCTTTCCCCTCCGGCAGCGCGCCGCGCGCATCGATCACCGCGACAGCCGCGCCCGAGGCGATGAAGCGGCTTTCGGCATTGTCGTTGCGCCGGGCGGCGATCGCCTGCCAGCCGCCGCGCTCGGCCGCGGCGGTGATTTCGTCGCGGTGACGAAAGGACAGAATGAACAGCGGCGCACCGCCGCTCGCCTCGCTCATCTCTCCGTCGTCGCCTCCGCTTTTACCTGCTTAAGGCTCTACTCTCGGCCCGCGCCCTCAACAATCAGTTTAGAAATGCGGCGACCTGCAAAATACGCACCGCTTGCCGCCGCCCGCGCTCCGGCCTAGCACTTGTCGCGATGACGGCCGCCGCGGACAAACCCACCGCCCTCCTCGCGTCGCCGACCGAGGGTGCGCAAGCCGCCGAGGCCGAGCTTCGCCGCGCTTACCCCTTCGTGCCGCTTGAGGATGCCGAGCAGGTGGTGGCGCTGGGCGGCGACGGCTTCCTCCTCCAGACGCTTCACGAAATGCTGGAGGGCGCGCGAATCCTGCCGGTGTTCGGGATGAACCTCGGCACGGTCGGCTTCCTGATGAACGACTGGCGTTCCGACGATCTGTTCGGCCGCATCGGCGCCGCCCGCCCGTTCCGCGTCGCGCCGCTCAGAATGACGGCGGTGACGGCTAAGGGTGCGAGATTCGAACATTCGGCGATTAACGAAGTGTCGTTGCTGCGCGAAACCCGCCAGACTGCGTGGATCGAAGTTTCGGTAAACGGCCGCATCGTGATGCCGGAATTGATCTGCGACGGCGTGCTGGTGGCGACCCCCGCCGGCTCAACCGCCTACAATCTTTCGGCACAGGGGCCGATCCTACCCTTGGGCTCCAATCTGGTTGCGCTCACCCCGATCAGCCCCTTTCGGCCGCGCCGCTGGCGGGGCGCCTTGATCCCCGACGATCACCAGATCGGCTTCCGCGTGATCGATCCGGGGAAGCGGCCGGTGTCCGCCGTTGCCGACCAGCGCGAGGTGCGCGACGTCGCCAATGTGGTGGTGAGCGTCGACCGGAGCCGCGAGCTCACCATCCTGTTCGATGCCGACAACACCTTGGACGAGCGGATCACCCAGGAGCAGTTCACCGCCTGAAAAACGCCGGGAAACGCCTTGCGCCCGCGAAAAACTTGCTGCTATAGCCCCGCTCGCCGAAAGGCTGCTCCCCGGTAGCTCAGCGGTAGAGCATCCGACTGTTAATCGGATGGCCGATGGTTCGAATCCGTCCCGGGGAGCCAATTTCTTCAATCAGCGAGTTCGCCCAGCAGCTATCTTTGGCTGCGCCTGGAGTTCTCCAGTCGAAGAATGAAGCCGGCTACCCCTCCCCTGAGCTCAGCTTCACCACCCGCTGCGGCGGCCCGTCCGAACGCTTGCGGCTGAACAAAGCATAAGCGACCAGACCGATACCGACGGTGACGGCAATCTTTGTCGCCAAGCCCTTCTTGTTGTGCTGCCACTCCGCCTTGGCGCCCATCTCCGCGGGAATGTTCGGCACCTGGGCGCGGGCAAGGTCCTGGCCGATGCCTTCGACCACATTGATCCGGTCGGCGCCCATCAGCAGCAGCCAGTGAATCCAGTTAGATTCGCTCCAGCGGAACGCCAGACGGCGGATCATGCCGCTGAGGCCGGACGGGGGCGTGGAGGTGCCGAACACCGCCGGGCGGCGGATATGCTCGATCGACTGGAGAATCTCGACGTCGCTGCGTTGCTGGGCGGGGCGCTGCCAGTTGCTGGTCAGCCCTTCGTCCTTGGAGCGGTCGCGATACGGGTAAGTGGGGTCGTTTTTGGGATTGGCGTCCACGCCCCAGCCGACCACGGAGGTCGGATCGATCGGCGTGTGCGCGGCGGCGATGCGGGTGCGTTCCTGCAGCATGCGATTTTCCTCAACCATTGGGCACCAGCACCGGCTTGATGCAGCCGTCGAGCTTGGCGGAAAACATGTGATACGCGTCGGCGATATCCTCGAGCGGGACCTTGTGGGTGATGATGCCCTTGGGGTTGAGGCGCCCTTCCTTCACATGCTCGATCAGCTTGGGAAGGTGGCGCTTCACCGCCGCCTGGTTGGCGCGCAGGGTGAGGCCCTTGTTCACGATGTTGCCGACCGGGACCATGTTGCCGGTGGGGCCGTAGACGCCGACGATCGACACGATGCCCCCCTTCTTCACCGAGTTGATCGCCCAGTGCAGCGCGATGGCGTTGCCCGCCTCGAGCTTGAGCTTGGTGCCGAACAGCGTCTGGAGGAAGTTGCCCTGCGCGTCGCCGCCGACCGCGTCGATCGCAACATCGACGCCGAGGCCATCCGTTGTCTTCTTCATGAACACAACGACGTCGTCCAACTCCTTGAAGTTATAGACTTCCGCCGGGCAGTAGGTGCGCGCGAACTCAAGCCGGTAATCGAGGTGATCGACGACGATCACCCGCCCCGCGCCGAACAGCCAGGCGGAGCGCGCCGCCAGCAGCCCGACCGGGCCCGCCCCGAAAACGAGCACGGTGTCGCCCTTCTGGATGCCGCCCATTTCGGCTGCTTGGTAGCCGGTCGGCACCACGTCGGTGAGCAGCACCGCGTCGTCGGGATCCATCCAGTCGGGGATCAGGTGCGGACCGAAGTCCGCATAAGGCACGCGGACATATTGGGCCTGGCCACCGTCGAAGCCGCCGGCGGTGTGCGAATAGCCGAAGATGCCGCCGACCGCGGTCGCCTGCGGATTATTCTCGTGGCAATTGCCGTACAGGCCCTGCTTGCAGAAGTGGCACTGGCCGCAGGCGATGTTGAAGGGGACGAGGACGTGATCGCCCACCTTCAGATTTTCCACCGCGGAGCCGACCTCCTCGACAATGCCGCAGAATTCGTGGCCGAAGGTGGTGCCGACGCGGGTGTCGGGCACCATGCCGTGGTAAAGGTGGAGGTCCGATCCGCAGATGCAGGACCGCGTGACCTTGACGATCGCATCGCGCGGATGCTCGATCTTCGGCATCGGTTTTTCTTGGGCGCGGACCCGATATGGTCCGCGGTAATCCATCGCCAGCATGGACGGGCTCCTTCGCTAATCTGTGCGGCTTAACCGGAGCGAAGGGGGTTGGTTCCAGCCCGATGGCACCGAAAACGCTCGACTTTCCCGGGCAACGCCCTGCCGCCGCTGCGGTTCGGAGCCGGAACATTGTGGCTGGGCCGCTTGTTTGGAGCGGCAGTTTTTCAGGAGGCTGATATGGCAACCAAGACCGGCGATAAGCAGAGCGACACGTCCCGCGGCGGCCGCAAGGAAAGCGGCGCGTCAGACGGCAATGAAGGCACCGGCTTCGGCTGGGGCAGCGGCAATACGGGCGTGCTGATGGGCGCCGCCATGGCGGGCGCCGCGGTCGGCATTGCCGCCAATGTCGGGCGCAAATTGTTCGTCCAGTTCACCAGCGGCGCGACCGGCGACTGGTTCGACGCGCTCAAGACCGAGCATGCGATGACCTTGGCGATCTTCGACAAGATCGAAGCCACGGACGACAGCCAGGGGATCATCCGCGGCATGCTTCTGACCAAGCTCAAATACGCGCTCGACAAGCATGCCCATCAGGAAGAAAATGTCGTCTACCCGGCGCTTCGCCAGGCCAACCAGGCGCATGATGCGGACGCGCTCAATGCCGAGCACGGCTATGTGAAGACCTACCTGTACGAGCTGGAGACCTTGCCCAACACCAGCCCCGAATGGCTGGCGCGGGTGAAGGATTTCCGCGCCATGATCGAGGAGCATATGCGGATGGAGGAGAATGAAGTGTTCCCCGCCTTCCAGAAAGCGCTGACGCCCGAGCAGAATGCGCGCATCACTTCCCTGATGAACAAGGAAGGCTTCAAGGTGGCCTGAGCGGCGTAGACATCGCGCGCAGAGAAAGGGCCGGCGGAGATGATCCGCCGGCCCTTCTTGTTAGCCTCAGCCTCGCCTCAAGTCAGGCGAGCTGTCCGTGGCAGTGCTTGAACTTCTGGCCTGAGCCGCAGGGGCATGGCGCGTTGCGGCTGACCGGCGCCTCCACGTCCATTGCATAGCCCCCGGGCATTGCCGGGCGCTCAGACTGGAGCGGCGGCAGCCTGGACAGGATCGTGCCGGTGTCCGCGTCGATATCCGCCGTATCGTCGTCGCCGCTCAGCGGATCGATATGGTGGGTGATGTAGTCTGCGAAGTCGGGCAGCTCCTGAAACTCGGGCTCCTGCATGGTGAAGTTGGCGCGGGCGAGCGTGCTCGTCACGTCCTCGCGGATCGCGACCAGCATCCGCTCGAACTGCCCGAAGGCTTCACGCTTATATTCGTCGATCGGCTTCTTCTGCGCGTACGCGCGCAGGTGGATGATCGCGCGCAGCGCGTCGAGCATCGCGAGATGCTCCTTCCAGTGCAGATCGAGGCTTTGCAGCAGGATCGACTTCTCGACCTGCATGAAGGTCTCGGGCGGCAATTGCGCCTTTTTCTCCTCCACCTGCTCGTCGGCGATCTTCTGGATGCGCTCGAGGAAGATCTCGGGATCGACGGCTTCTTCCTGCATCCAGTCGCCGATCGGCGGCTGAAGACCGAACACCGTGTCGAGCCGCTCCTGGAGCAGCGGGATGTCCCATTGCTCGGGATAGGTGTTGGGCGGGCAGGCTTCGCCGATGATGGCGTTCACCGTCTCGGCGCGCATGTCTTCAACCACGTCGCCGATGGTCTCCGCATCCATGATGTCGGCGCGCTGCTCGTAAATGACCTTGCGCTGGTCGTTCATCACGTCGTCATATTCGACGACCTGCTTGCGAATGTCGTAGTTGCGCGCTTCGACCTTCTTCTGAGCGGTCTCGATGGCCTTGGAAATCCACGGGCTGACAATCGCCTCGCCGTCCTCAAGGTTCTTGTTCATCAGCCGGGCGAACATGGTCTGCGGGCCGAAGATGCGCAGCAGATCGTCGTCGAGGCTGAGGTAGAAGCGCGACAGTCCCGGATCGCCCTGACGGCCCGAGCGGCCGCGCAGCTGGTTGTCGATGCGGCGGCTTTCGTGGCGCTCGGTGCCGAGCACGAACAAACCGCCCGCGGCGATCACGCGCTCCTTTTCCTCGGCCACTTCCAGCTTGATCCGTTCGATCGCCGCATCCCGCTCCGGGCCCTCCTCCATCTCGGCGAGCTCGTCACCGACCCGGAATTCGACATTGCCGCCGAGCTGGATGTCGGTGCCGCGCCCAGCCATGTTGGTCGCGATGGTGACGGCGCGCATACGGCCGGCCTGCGCGACGATATGCGCCTCCTGCTCGTGCAGGCGGGCGTTCAGAACCGCATGCTCCACGCCTTCGCGCTTGAGATATTCGGAGAGCAGCTCCGATTTCTCGATGGAGACGGTGCCGACCAGTACCGGTTGGCCGATGTCCTGCTTCTCACGGATCGACTTGGCGATGGCAGCAAACTTGTCGGCCTGGTTCTTGTAGAATTCGTCGTCCTCGTCGATGCGCTTCACATCGACGTGGGTCGGGATGGTGACGACGTTCATCTTGTAGATGTCGTAGAATTCCGCCGCCTCGGTCGCCGCGGTGCCGGTCATTCCGCCGATCTTGGGATACAGACGGAAGAAGTTCTGGAAAGTGATGGAGGCGAGCGTCTGGTTCTCCGGCTCGATCTCCACGCCTTCCTTGGCCTCGACGGCCTGGTGGAGACCCTCGGACCAGCGGCGGCCATCCATCATTCGGCCGGTAAACTCGTCGATGATGACGACCTTGCCGTCCTTGACGATGTAATCGGTGTCGGCCTTGAACAACACGTTCGCCTTCAGCGCCTGGTTCAGGTGGTGGACGACCAGCGTGTTCTCGTAATCGTAGAGGTTGGAGCCGTGCAGCAGGCCGGCATCCTCCAGCAGCCGCTCGACCTTCTCGGTGCCGTCTTCGGTAAGCACCACCGAGCGCTGCTTCTCGTCGAGTTCGTAATCGATGGGCACGAGGTTCTTCACCAGCGCGTTGACCGACATGTAGAGCTCCGACTTGTCGTCGGTCGGACCGGAGATGATCAGGGGCGTGCGCGCTTCATCGATCAGGATGGAGTCCACCTCATCGACGATGGCGAAGTTGAAGGGCCGCTGGACCATCGATCCGCGGTCGTACTTCATGTTGTCGCGCAGATAATCGAAGCCAAATTCGTTGTTGGTCCCGTAAGTGATGTCGGCAGCGTAGGCCTCGCGCCGCTGGTGATCGGGCAGGTTGGGCACGATGACGCCAACCGTCATGCCGAGGAAGCGATGAACCTGGCCCATCCACTCGGCGTCGCGGCGGGCGAGGTAATCGTTCACCGTGACGACGTGGACGCCCTTGCCCTCAAGCGCATTGAGATAGGAGGCGAGCGTCGCGACCAAGGTCTTGCCCTCGCCGGTACGCATTTCGGCGATCTCGCCGCGGTGAAGCACCATGCCGCCGATCATCTGAACATCGTAGTGACGCTGGCCGAGCGTGCGCTTCGCCGCTTCGCGAACGGTGGCAAAGGCTTCAGGAAGGATGGTGTCCAGCTCCTGGCCGTCGGCGAGGCGCTGCCGGAAGATTGCCGTCTGGCCGCGAAGCTCATCGTCCGTCATCGCCGCGATGGTGGGCTCATAGCCGTTGATGCGATCCACGACCTTGCGCAGCGAGCGGACGTAGCGATCGTTGGACGATCCGAAAATGGCTTTGGCAAATCCGCCGAACATGGGCGATCCTGTTCTCTTGTGGTGGGGCTTCGCGCACGAAGCGGCGCGCAAGCCGCCGCCCCCTTGCGAACACGCCCGCGATGTAGGGTTGCCCCCCTGGCAAGTCAATTGACGGAGGGCCGAAGCGCTCCTAGCCGGAGCCGATGGAACACGTGATTTCAGGCGGATGCGCGTGCGGCGCAATACGCTTCGAACTGAGGAGTGCGCCTTACGATTGCGGCTGGTGCCATTGCCGCATCTGCCAGCGTGTGTCGGGCGCTCCGGCGATGGTGTTCGCCACCGTACCGGAGGGCGATCTTGTCTGGACTGCGGGTGCGGACAATTTGCGAACCTTCGCCTCAAGCGGCTTCGGCCACCGCACTTTTTGCGGCACATGCGGCACGCCTTTCCTGATGAAGGTGAACCATCAGCCGGAAACAGTGGATTTCAGCGTTGCCACGCTCGACGATCCGGAGCGGATCGCACCGGGCTTTCATATCTTCTGGGGAAGCCGGATCGGCTGGTTCGAGCCGGGCGACGGGCTGCCGCGGTACGAGAAGTTCAGGCCGGACACGCGAGGGTTGGACGGAACGGAACCGCCGTCGACTTGATCCTCCCCCGGATTTCCGGGGGAGGGGGACCATGCGAAGCATGGTGGAGGGGCGGCGGAGGCAAAGCCGCAGCCGTTCTTCCTCGCTTCGCTCGGCCCCTCCACCGCACTGCGTGCGGTCCCCCTCCCCTGCAAAAGCAGGGGAGGAGTTAGACCTCTTAAAGCGCGCCTTCGAGCCAGGCCTGGAGCTGGGTCTTGGGCGCCGCGCCGACCTTGGTTGCGGCCGGCAGGCCGTCCTTGAACAGGATCATGGTGGGGATGCCGCGCACGCCGTACTTGGCCGGCGCATCGGGGTTCTCGTCGATGTTGAGTTTCACCACATCGACGCGTTCGCCGAGCTCATTAGAGATTTCCTCGAGCGCGGGCGCGATCATCCGGCAGGGGCCGCACCATTCCGCCCAGAAATCCACGAGCACGGGCCGGGAGGCGCCAAGCACATCTGCCTGGAAGGACTGATCGGTGACGGACTTGGTGGCCATGGGAGTCTCCTGAAAGTGTTCGGTTGCATTTAGGAACCTGCCGGCTCCGTTCCAAGGACCGGCCGGAAGTGGGCGAGCAAGGCCGGCGGTAAATCGAACAGCACGGGGCCCGACGTGTAGAGCAGCTTCGCCTCAACCCGGCGGCTCGGGAAGATGACGCCCAACGCTTCGCGGTAGGCGGCCATCTGGCGCAGGTGCGGAACCGGAATTTCTTCAAGGGAAGCAGGGACTTTGCGGCCGGTTTTGAAGTCCGCAACGAGGATTCGATCTTCCTCCACCAGCAGGCGGTCGACGGTGCCGGAGACCACCAACCCAGTGTGCAACACAGCAGCGATGGGCGCCTCCGCCAAGGCGCCGGGAGAGAACAATTCACCGTGGGCGGGATCAGCGATGACCGCGCAGGCATCGTCGATCAGCGCGCGCCTGACGCGCTCGTCTTCGACGCCCGCCGACTGGAGAAGCCAGCGTTCCGCCCGCTCCCGCCGCTCGCCCTCGGGCACATCGGGCAAGCGCTCGAAGAGCTGGTGAAGCAGCTTGCCGCGCCGCGCCGCCTCGCGGAGCGCCGGCGAGGGCGGCGGATCGGCGACATCGTCCTCGCCGAGAGCCGACGGCGCGAGCGGGCGCGGCGGGCGCGCTTCCTGGGGCGCTGGCGAATGGATCCAGGCCGGCAAGGCAAGATCGGGTGCCGACTGGCGGGCGGTCCCCTTGGTCTGGAGCCCCGGCGTCCCGAAGCAGCGCGCCTGCGCCCAAAGCGGATCCTCCTGCCATTCCGCGCCGAGCCCGCCAAGCGAAGTCTCCACCGCGGCATACCAGCTCGCCTTGGGCGGCACCCCCTTGGCGGCGGGCCCCAGCGCCCCGCCGATGTACAAGCGCTCCTCGGCTCTCGTCAGGGCGACATAGAGCAAGCGCCAGTGCTCCTGTCGGTCGAGTTCGTCCTGCTTTGCGATTTGGGAGGCGAGCGGTTCGGCCATTTCGTCCTTGCGCGGCCGGAAAACGGGGACCGACGGCCCGTCCTCGCCAAGGCTGAGGCTGGCCGCCGCGCCGCGCAGGGCGCCACCGTTCTTGTCGGGATCGGCGCAGGCGTCGGCGAGGATCACCACCGACGCCTGCAGACCCTTGGAGCCGTGCACTGTCATCACCCGCACCGCGTCGAGCGGCGCGGAGGGATCGCGGACGATCTCGACATCGCCGCGCGAGAACCAGTCGAGGAAGCGCTGCAGCGACGGCGTGGCGTTGGTCTCGAACTCGAGTGCGGAGGAGAGCAGCTCCTCGATCGGATCGCGCGCTTCCGGGCCGAGCCGCTCCAGCAGGCTGCGGCGCCCGCCGGCGTCGCCGCTGAGCAAAGCTTCAAGGAATTGGTGCGGGGTCGCGTAATCGGCCATGGCGAGGATCCGGCCAAGGCGCTCCAGCGTGCGCGGCAGGATTTCGCGGACGATCGGCTGGCAGGCGGGATCGCCCGCCAGATCCCGAAGGCCGCTCAACAGCGTTCCCGGCCGGTCGAACCGGGCGGCGAACAGCGCGTCCTGCGACCAGCCGAATAGCGGCGAGACCAGAAGCGAGGCGAGGTTGAGATCGTCGAGCGGCTGAACCGCGAAGCGCGCGGCGGCGAGCAGATCCTGAACCGCAAGCGGGGCGGTGAGCAGTAGCCGGTCGACGCCGGCCACCGGCACACCCTCGGCATGAAGCCGGGCGACGAGCAGCGAGGCTAGGTCGCCGCGGCGGCGGACCAGGATCAGGATGTCCTCGGGCCGGATCGGGCGGTTTTTGCCCTCCAGCAGGAAAGGGCTGTCGAGCCAGTGTTTCACCTGCCGCGCGACCTTGCCGGCGTAGAGGCGCACGGTGTCGGAGACCCAGCCCTCCTCCCCCGCTTCCTCGTCCCCCGCGGGATCGGCGTCGTCCACATAAGGCTTCCAGAGGGTGACCGAGCCCGAGCGCTTGGCATGGAAGGCGATGTGAGGGTTGGGCTCGCGCGGGAGGCCGAGCGCTTCGTGGCCGAGGTCGGCGATTACGCGGTCCACCAGCGTCAGGATTTCGGGGGAAGATCGGAAGCTTCGATCCATGGAAAGGTCCAGAAACGGCCGCTCGACGCCGGCCGCCTCGCGGGCGAACCAGGCTCGGGCGACCTCGAACGATTGCGGATCGGTACCCTGAAAGCCGAAGATCGCCTGCTTGTAGTCGCCGACGGTGAACACGGTGCGGCGGCGGTGCGGCGCCCCCTCCCCCGCGAAATATTCGGAAGCGAGCGCGCGCACGATGTTCCATTGGCGCCCATTGGTGTCCTGCGCCTCGTCGACCAGGATGTGATCGGTGGTCTGATCGAGCTTGAAGCGCACCCATTCGCCCATTCCGGGCGTGAGGAGCAATTCCTCGGCACGGCGGATGAGATCGTCGAAATCGACCACGCCGTGCGCCCGCTTGGCCGCATCGTAGGCGGCGGTGAAGGCCTGGCCTGCGCGCAGCCCGGCGGCGAGGCAGGCGACGAACTCCGCCGTCTTGCGCATCTTAAGGAGGCGCGAGCAGCATTCGAACGCGGCTGTCGCCAGTTCGATGTAACTCTCATCCTGCGGCGCCTGGCCCTTGCCGAAGCTGCGCATGTCCCCGTCGGCCTTGGCCCAAACGGCGTTGAGCCCGTGAAGCAGGCGAACGCGCTCCGGGCCGTCGGCAACCAGCCACTGCTCACACACGGAGGCGCGCTCAAGGCCGTTCTTGGTTGCCCATTGGCCGTTCAGCAATCCTATCCGCCGAAGCGCCGCAACATCGAACACGTCGTCGCAGCATTGGCCGGCGATCGCCTCATCGATGTCGCCGAGCGGGAGATCGAAGGCGCGGCGCAGGCGGTCCTCGATCAGCTCGGGCGGGCCCAACTGCTCCATCGCCGCAGGCGCGCGGCCGCAGGCCTTGAGGAAGCCCTCCGCGCCGCCTTCGCCGAGCCGGTGGCTGAGCGCCTGCATGTCGCGGATCACGCCGCCTTGCCCCTCCGCCTCGGCGCGGACCAGAAGCTCCGCGAGGGTTTGGCGAGCAAGCAGCTGCTCCTCGCGCCCCTCCAGCGGGCGGAAGCCCGGCGTCAGGCCGGCTTCGGCGGGAAAGGCGGCGAGCAGGCTTTGCGCAAAAGCGTGAATGGTCTGGATGCGGAGCCCGCCGCCGGACGCGTCGAGGACTCGAGCGAACAGGGTGCGGGCGCTCGCAACGGCGGCATCGTCATTGGTTTCACCGAGCGCGAACAGCTCCTTGGCGAGTGCCTGGTCCTTGAGCCGCACCCAGTGCGCGAGACGGGCATGGATGCGGTCGGCCATTTCCGCCGAGCCCGCCTTGGTGAAGGTGAGGCACAGGATCGAGGCGGGATCGACGCCCGACAGCAGCAGGCGCAGCACGCGGGCGGTGAGGACGTGGGTCTTGCCGGTTCCCGCCGAGGCGGACAGCGCCGCGTGTTCGCCGGGCGAGGACGCGCGCTTCTGCTCGTCCTGGAGAACCGAAAGTGGGGAGATGCGGGTGACCACCCGCCCCTGTTACGGGCCGGGCGGCGGCGCTGGCAAGGGAACGATTGCGGTCCTGCCCTGCGCCGCCGTATATTCAACCTCGGGCGTTGCGGCCGGTGTAGCGCGAGGCCCAGCGCACCGGTGCATCGCCGGCGACGGCGCGGACGAAGCACACCCCGCCCTTGGCCTTGACCTTCTGGCATGCCTGCGTCGCGTCGCCGCGGCTCTGGAAGCCTGCGACCGACAGGCGGTGCAAGGTGCCGCTGCCCAGCTTGACGGTGGTCGAGAGCGGCGTGTGGGCGGTGAAGCCGTAGCGCTTGTAGGCGGAAGCCCAGGCGCGTTCCACGCCGGCGGCCGAGCCGAAGGCGCCGAGCTGGACCACGAAGCGGCCAGCACCGGCGGTTGCAAGGGCGGTTCTCACCGCCGGCTTGGCCTTGGGGGCGGCGCGCTGGAATGCGGGAACCCGCTCGAGCTTGGGCGCCGAAGCTTTGATGATTCCGGCTTGCGGGGTGACGAGGCTTTCCACCGCCGCCGCGTAAACCGGGCGGGTGTCCTCCTCTGCCTGCACCGGACCATCTTCGACGCTCGATTCGGCCGAGGCGGAGACCCAGGCGGGTGCTTCCGGTGCGGCCGCAACTTCGACGGGCGCTTCCGGAACTGCTTCCGGCGCGGGGCCGCCGAGCGCGACGGTGGTTGGCTGCGGCGCTTCCGGAAGCGGCGCAGCGTCGGCCGCCGCGAAGGCGCTTTGGTCATTGGGGCGGGGGGCCAGTGCAAGGCGGACCGGCTGGCCCGCATCCGCGCCTGGCGTGACGCCGAGAAGGGCAGCAACCTGATCCCAGCTTTCGCGCGGCTGCGCCATGCGGGCCCATTGTTCCATGCGACCGGCGAGTTGATCGGGCGCAATGTCCTGCGAAGCGATCGTCTTCGCCTTGGTCCAGTCTCCCGACAGCGCGTAAACAAGGGCGAGGTTCTGGCGGACGCGAGCGGCGGCGCCGGGGGCGCGGGCCGCGGGCTCCAGGATTTCCAGGGCGCGGCCATGCTCCCCGGCAAGGGCGTAAGCAAGGCCGAGGTCGGCCGGCGGAGCACCTTGCATCTCGTCGAGCTGGCCGATCGCGCCGCCGGTGCGGCCAAGCGCGATTCGGGCCAGCGCGATGTTGAAGCCGGCGCGGACGTTGCCGGGCTCAAGCGCAAGCACGTCTTCGAAGGTGGTCTCAGCGGAGGCGAAGCGGCCGTTCTTGAGGTAAAGGTCGGCAAGCATCATGCGGTAGCCGATATCGCGCGGCGAGAACTCCACGGCCCGTTCGGCATGCCCGAGCGCGGTCGCCATGTCTCCGCTTTGTGCGGCCGTCTGCGCCTTTGCATAAGCCGAAGCGGCGCCGTTTTCAGCGCGGGCTTCCGCTACGGGCAGAGAGGCGCTCTTGGTGCCGAAGGCGGTCGCGGACGGGCTGCAGGCCACCATGGTGGAGCCGATCGCAGCGGCGGAAACCGCGAATTTCAAGGTCTTGCTGTTCATTGTGCCCACTCCGGTTCAACGGCTGCGCGTACCCGTCTCGGCCGGCACGCATTCCGCCAGGGCATCGAGTTCGGGCAGCGATTTGAAATATTCGTCGAGTGCTCCGGTGACGAGCTGCTGCGCCGAATGGCGGGTCAGCGCGGACGCGAAGCGCAGTTTCAGGTGCCGCTCGGGGTCGAGGCGGAGGGTGAAGGCGGCCTTGGCCTTGCCGGTCTTCACCTCGCCGCGGCGGCGCGGCAGGTTGAGGACGGCCGGGGACGGCTCGGGACCGAGAGCGGGCTCCGGTTCGGCGAAGCTTTCCTGGAGCGCGCGCTGGTGGATCACCACCGCAGCCTCCGGTGCAAGGCGGGTGGCGGACGGGGTCAGCGCGGTGACCGGGCTCGGCACGTGGTGCGGCTGCGGCTCGGGCTCGTCATTCTGGCCCATGTCGTTCCAGCCGAGATCCTCGAGGTTTGCACCGAAGCCGCCGAAACCCTGCGGGCGCATTGCGGGCTTGGCAGCGCCCTTGCGAGCGAGCAGGCCGGAGGAAAGGGAGGCGAAAGGCTTTGCGTTCATCTAAACTTCCCTCCCGATCACTGGCTGACGACGCGGCGGCCGAAGCCGCCCGCGGCGCGCGGCGTGGCCGAGTGGCCGGCAAAGCCGGTGCCCGGGGCCTGGAAGACGGTGCGGCGGAAGTTCTTTTCCAGCCGGTCGGAAATATAATCCCACAATTCAGCCACTTCCCGGGCGGACTTACCATTGGGATCGACCTCCATCACCGTCCGCCCATCGATCATCGAGGCGGCGAAATCGGTGCGGTGGTGAAGCGTGACTGGAGCGACTGTGCCGTGCTGGGAAAGCGCGACGGCGCATTCGTAGGTGATCTTGGCCTTGGGCGTGGCGGCGTTGACCACGAAGATCAGCGGCTTGCCGGCGCGTTCGCACAGATCCACCGTGGCGCCGACGGCGCGAAGATCGTGCGGGCTCGGCCGGGTTGGGATTACGATCAGCTCGGCAACCTGGATGACGCTCTGAATCGCCATGGTGATGGCCGGCGGTGTATCGATCACGGCGAGCTTGAAGCCCTGGCCGCGCAGCACTTCCAGATCGTTCTGCAGGCGGGCGACGGTGGTCTGCGCGAAGGCCGGCATTTCGGCCTCGCGTTCGTTCCACCAGTCGGCAAGCGACCCTTGCGGATCGATGTCGATAAGGCAGACGGGTCCGGCCCCGCTCCTTTCCGCCTGAACCGCAAGATGGCCGGACAGGGTGGTCTTCCCCGAACCGCCTTTTTGCGATGACAATGCCAATACGCGCATCTTATCCCCTTGGGCTCGCCCTCATGTGACAGGAGGTTTGCGCCCGCCCTGGCTAAAATCCGGTTAACGCCGCCGCGCTTTCGTGCGGTATGGAAGAGAGGTACCTGGGCAGTGCTAAGAGGGCGTTAACTCTTATTTGCTAGCCCGCAGAGAAGAGCGGCTTTGGCCGCGTGCGGAGACCTAATGATGCAGCTTCCCAGCCGAAACTTCCTGGTGGCCTCGGCCGCCGCGGCCGCCCTCCTGCTTGGCACCGGCGCGGCGCTTGCCGACGTAAAGGCCGGCGTCGAACTTTGGCAGGCCGGCAATTTCGCCGGAGCGGTGAAGGAATGGCGCGCGCTTGCCGACAAGGGCGATGCCGATGCGCAGTTCAATCTTGGCCAGGCCTACAAGCTTGGCCGCGGCGTACCCGCCGACCTCGGCACCGCGCAAAGCTGGTACGAAAAGGCCGCCGCAAAGGGCCACGGCCAGGCGCAGGCCAATCTCGGCCTTATTCTCTTTCAGAAGGGCGACCGCGCCAAGGCGATGCCGTGGCTGCGCAAGGCGGCGGACGAAGGCGATCCGCGGGCGCAATATGTTTTGGGTACGGCCTTGTTCAACGGCGACCTCGTCCAGAAGGATTGGCCGCGCGCTTATGCGCTGACCCAGCTTGCCGCCGCCCAGGGCCTGCCGCAGGCGGTCGCCAACCTTCAGCAGATGGACCAGCATATTCCACTGGCCGAGCGGCAAAAGGGGCTCGCCCTCGCCCGGCAGATCGAGAAAGCCGCGCCTGCGACCAAAGCGGCGTCGGTCCGTGTCTCACCCCCGCGCGCACCAGTGCGGCCGGCGCAGGTTGCAGGAGCGGTTGCACGTACCGCGGTGCCGCCCTCCGCCCCCGCGCCTGCAAGAGCCGCGCCCGTGGCGGCGGGCCGTTGGCGCGTGCAGCTCGGCGCCTTTTCCAACGCCGCCAATGCGCGCAACGCCTGGAACGGCCTGCGTGCCAAAGCGAGCGGCCTCGCCGCGCTTCAGCCGGTCTTCGTGCCGGCCGGCGCCGTGACCCGCCTCCAGGCTGGGCCGCTGTCGAGCCGCGCCGCAGCCGATCGTGCCTGCGCCTCGGCCAAGGCGGCGGGCGCGGCCTGCTTCCCGGTCGCCTTTTGATCGGCCGGTTCCCCGCTTAACTCTTTCTTTGCCGCCCCTCCCTTAAGGTGGAAGCCAAGGGACAGGGGAGCCAAGCGGATGGTGGCGCAAGCACGGATCGGATCGGAAAAGGCCATGGCCTCGCGCTGGCGGCGCCGGCGGATGTGCATTCTCGTCGCCGACACGCCCTCTCCCGCCGCACTTCGCGAGATCTCGGCGCGCGGCGCTTTCCTGGAAACCAATGCGCGGCCCGCGCTTGGAACCACCGTTGAGCTGCGCCACCCTGAAGCGGGCTCGATCCAGGCGGTGGTTTACGCGCTTGCCACCGACGGAGTGCGGCTCGGCTTTCCTTGTTGCGAGAGCTCGGTCGCCTTTGCCGTGGCGGCGATCACGTCGGACATGAGCAGCCCCCGCTGACCCGGAACAAAGTCGGAACGACGCCGTTGGTGAGGCAAAGCTTCACGACAGGATAAGCAACGATGTCCGACGCCAACGACTCTTACGAGCCCCAGGAAAACGCCCAGAAGAACCCGGACGATTGGGTCACCGGCGATGAATCGATGACCGGCCCGCAGGCCTCCTACTTGAAAACGCTGGCGCGCGAGGCGGGCGAGGAGTTCGATCCCGAGCTCAGCAAGGCCGAAGCCTCCAAGAAGATCGATGAACTGCAGGACGAGACCGGGCGGGGCGTGGATCACTGACGCCGAAATCGCGGGCGGCGCTTAGGGTATCTGTCCCGCCGCCCGGGCTTTCTCGATCATCGCGAGCTGTTGCTCCAGCCCGGGGCGATAGTGCGCATCCGCCGGAGCAAGGGCGAGCGCTTCCTTCCACACCCGCTCGGCGTCCGCAAAACGGCCGCCGGTGAGCAAGGCCATGCCGTGGAAGAGGCGCGGTGCGGGGTGCTTCGGGGCAAGCGTCTCGGCACGGCGGAAGGCGAGATCGGAGGCCGGGCTCATCGATCCGCCGCCGTGCAGCATCAGGGCGTTGCCGTAGCCCGTCCACAAGGCCGCATTGTTGGGATGGGCGCGCAAGGCCGAGCGGAGCACGCCGGCGCCGCCCGCCGTATCGCCCCGGCGCTGATAGCTTTCGGCGATCACCAGCCAACGGTCCGCCGTATCGAACCCGCCGAACAGATCGCGGCGCGCTTCGGCGAACGGGTTGGGCGGGACTTGGCGCTGGGCGGCGCTGCGCGGCGCGCCCTCCAGGTTCGGCCGCCCCTGCCAGGCATAGCCCGCGAACGCGACCAGCAGGGCGGCGAGCAGGAACTGCAGAGGCCCCGCCTCCAGGCACGCGAAACGCCAAAGCGCCGCGAACACCGCCAGAGCCAGCAGAAGAAGGATGATCCAGCCCATCAGGCCGCCTCTCGCGGGCGGCGCCTGAAGCGGCCGCGCGCCAGCCACAGGCCGATGCAGAGCAGCAGCACCGGCGCTCCCCAAAGCGGCCAGGTGACCGGGGATGCCGACGGCTTGTAGCTCACCCAGTTGCCGTAGCGTTCCACCAGCCAGGCGCGGATCGCCTCCGGATCCTCGCCCTTCGCGATCCGCTCCCGCACCAGAGCGCGCATGTCGCCGGCCATGGTGGCGTCGCTGTCCGCGATCGACTGGCCCTGGCAGACCAGGCAGCGCAAGGTCTCCATCAGCGCCTTGGCCGCCGCTTCCTGGCGCGCGTCGGGAAGCTGCTTGTAGGCATAAGGCGCGTCGGGGGGGGGCGGCTGGGCAGCCAATGGCGCGGCGGCAAGCAGAGACATTGCAGCAACCGCCCAAGCCACCACGTCACCCCCGCGAAAGCGGGGGTCCCGCTTCTTCTTCCCTTGGACTGCGGGAGTAAAAGGAGCGGGATTCCCGCTTTCGCGGGAATGACGGGGGAGGTTGGGTGACCGCTTCACTTCGCCGCCTCCCACGCCGCGATTAGCTCGGGCACGTTCTCCGGACGGATTTCGCCGATATGCTGGTGGCGGATGATGCCTTTGCCGTCGACCAGGAAGGTCTCGGGCACGCCCGACGAGCCGATCGCGAACTGGAGCTGGCTTCGCGGATCGTCGCCGATGCGGTCGAACGGATCGCCATATTGCGCGAGGAAGCGACCGACATCCTGCGGCGTGTCGCGGATGGCGATGGCGTCGACCGGCACGCCGCGCGCCTTCAGCGCGGCGAGCTGCGGCGATTCCACCCGGCACGGGATGCACCAGCTTCCGAAGATGTTGACCAAGCGGGGGCCACCCGCCTTCAGGTCGCCACTCGCCAGCCCCGGATGGGTCGGCACCGCCTGCTTGAGCGCGAATTCCGGCATCGGCTTGCCGATGAGGTGGGAGCGGATGTTGCTGTCCTGCTCGCCGCCTAGCCGGTACGCGAAGACGCCCAGGAAGAGTGCGAACACCGCAAGCGGGAGCCAGAGGATCAGGCGCTTCATGCCCAGGCCTCGTCAATGCGCGCTGCCTTGCGCCCGCCGCGGCGGACGCGGCCGATCAGCGCGAGGAAGCCGCCCAAGGCGACCAGGGCGCCGCCGAGCCAGATCAGGGTGACGAAGGGCTTCCACCAGAGGCGAAGCTGCCAGCGGCCGCCTTCATTCTCCTTGCCGATCACCGTGTAGAGCTGGCCGTCCAGCCGGGTGGCGATGGCCGCTTCGCTGGTTTCGGTCGGCGGCGCGGTGAACATGCGCGCTTGCGGACGAAGCACGAACGCGCCGCCGCCCCGGCTAATATTGAGCTTGGCTTCCACTGCGGTCCAGTTCGGCCCCGCCACCGGCTCCACCCCCTCGAAGCGGATGGCGTAAGGGCCGATCTTGACGGTTTCCCCGGGCCGGGCGGCGACGAGCACTTCCTTGCTGAACGCCGATTCCGACGCCATGCCGCCGAGGCTGACGGCGATGCCGAGGTGCGAGATGACCATGCCCCAGGTGAAGAGCGGCGTGCGGCGCAAATTGCGCTTCCACAAGGGTGCGAGGCTGGCCGCGCCGACACCGAGGGCGAGAACCAAGCCGAGCAGCGGCAGCAAGCCGATGCCGGGCGCGAGGGCCAGCACCGCGCCCGCGGAGGCGGCAAGGATGGCAAGCGGCACGATCAGGCGGCGGGTCAACTCGCCCAAACGGTCGCGCCGCCAGCGCAGCAGCGGGCCGGCGCCCATGATCAGCACGAGGAGCAGCGCGATGGGCCCGGCGGCGGCGTTGAAATATGGCGGGCCGACCGAGAGCTTCTCGCCGCCGACGGCCTCGACCAGCAAAGGATAGAGCGTACCGACCATGACGACGCCGAGGATGGCGGTGAGGAGCAGATTGTTGGCAACCAATGCGCCCTCGCGGCTCACCGGCTCGAATGTCGTCCCCTCTTTCACGGTGCCTACCCGCAGCCCGAACAGCGCAAGCGCACCGCCGATGTAGATCGCGAGAAGCGCGAGAATGAAGGCACCGCGCTGCGGATCGACGGCGAAGCTGTGGACGGAGGTGAGGATGCCGGAGCGGACCAGGAAGGTGCCCACCATGGACATGGAGAAAGCCACAACGGCAAGCATCACCGTCCAGGCGCGAAGCCCGTCGCGCGTGGCGAGCACCGTCACCGAATGGAGCAGCGCGGTGGCGGCAAGCCAGGGCATCAGCGAGGCATTCTCCACCGGATCCCAGAACCACCAGCCGCCCCAGCCGAGCTCGTAATAAGCCCAATAGGAGCCGGCGGTGATGCCGAGGGTGAGGAATATCCACGCGCCAAGCACCCAAGGCCGCATCGCCTTGGCGAAAGCGGGGCCGACGTCGCGGGTGACGAGCGCGCCAACCGCGAAGGAGAAGGCGATCGAGATGCCGACATAGCCGAAATACAAGGTGGGCGGGTGGAACGCCAGGCCCGGATCCTGGAGCAGCGGGTTGAGCCCCCGCCCGTCCAGGGGGGCCGGATCGAGGCGGTCGAAAGGGTTGGAGGCGAAGAGCAGGAAAGCGTAGAAGCCGAGCCCGATCGCTGCCTGGGCGGAGAGCGTCGCCACAAGGGTGCGCTCCTCGAGCTTGCGCTCGAACAAGGCAACCGCGGCACCGGCAAGCGCCAGCACCGATACCCAGAGCAGCATCGAGCCCTCGTGATTTCCCCAGGTGCCGGAGAATTTGTAGAGCCACGGCTTGGCCGAATGGCTGTTCTCAGCGACCAAAGCGACCGAAAGGTCGGTGCGCAGGAAGAGCTGGATGAGAAGCAGGAAGGCGATGCCGACGAGCAAAGCCTGCGCCACCGCAACCGGCCGCACCGCGCGCAGCAGCTCGGCGCCAGCCGGCCGGAGCGCGGCGATGCCGAACAGGAGCTGGAGCAGCGACATCGCGGCCGCAAGCCAGAGTGCCGCCAGCCCGGTTTCGGCGATCACTTCAGGCTCTCGCTCTTATGCTCGCCCGATTTGCCGTCGAGCTGCGGCGGCATGTAATTCTCGTCATGCTTGGCGAGGATTTCGGTGGCGACGAACAGGCCGTCGGGCTGGAAGCGGCCTTCCGCGACAACGCCGCTTTTCTCGCGGAAGAGATCGGGGACGATGCCGCGGAAACGGACGGGGATGGTGTTGGGAGTCTCGTCGTGGACGACGAAGGCGATGGTGACGCCATCGGCCGCGCGCTTGACCGAACCCGCCTTCACCATGCCGCCGATCCGCACCGCACGGTCCAGCGGCAGGCCCTGGCGGGCGACATCGGCCGGCGCGTAGAAATAGGCGGCTTGGTCCTTCAACGCGGACATGGCGAGCAGCACGGCCGCAACCACGGCGGCAATTGCCAGGATGAGCAGCGACAAGCGCTGGTTCTTGCGCTTCACCGCTCGTTCCTCAGCGCGTCGGCATCCGCCTCGGCTTTCCGCATAGCGGCGTAGCTCGCGGCGACGAGGCCGAGCGTGCCCAAGGCGGTGAGCGCATAGGCGCCGAGGATGAACGGCCAGTGGTTCACGCGGCCATTCTCCTGAGCCGGGCTTCGACCTTTTGCCGGGCAAGGGCACCGCGCATCCGCATCAGCACCACCGCGCCGAACAGCAGGGAAAAGCCGATCGCCGAGACGAACAAGGGCCACAGCATCGAGGCATCGATGGAGGAGCCGCGGACGCCGATGCTCTGCCCCTGGTGAAGGGTGCGCCACCACAGGACGGAGTAGTGAATGATCGGCAGGTTGATCGCGCCGACCAGGCCGAAGATGGCCGCAAGACGCCCCTCCCCGCCTTTGTCCCGCTCCGCATCGGCAAGGGCGATGAAGGCGATGTAGAGGAACAGGAGCACCAGCATCGAGGTCATGCGCCCGTCCCATTCCCACCATGTGCCCCAGGTCGGCCGCCCCCAAAGAGAGCCGGTGGCGAGGCAGATGGCGGTGAAGACGGCCCCGGGCAGCGCCATCGCCCGCGCCGCGACGCCGGCAAGCGGGTGACGCCAGACGAACTGCATAAGGCTGGCGACTGCGATCCCCGCCCAGCCCGCCATGCCGAGCCAGGCGGCGGGCACGTGGACGTACATGATGCGCACGCTTTCGCCCTGCAGATAGTCGCGCGGCGCCAGGAAGACACCCCACACCAGCCCGGCCACGACCAGCAATCCGCCGCCCCACCCGAGCCAGGGTGTCAGCGGACGTGCGATTTTGAGGAAGCGGGCCGGATTCGCGAAGATGTGCATGTGCCATGCCTCTCTAGCCGAGCACGCGCCGCCTTTCAAAGCGGGACGCATCCACGTCGCCCTTGCCATTCGCGCCGCTCCGTCCCACTCGCGCCGGCAATGGCTTCAGACCGCCCGCACCAGAACCGTCTCCTCGGCATCGGCCTGCGCATCGCTGCAACCACCTGCTTCGGCTTCATGGCGGCGGCCATCAAGCTCGGCTACGGGGCGGGCGTGTCGACGGTGGAGCTGGCCTTTTACCGCTTCGCCTTCGGGCTGCCGCCTCTGCTCGCCTGGATCGCACTCACCGGCAATCTTGGCGCCTGGCGGACGAAGCGGCCGACCGCGCATGTCTGGCGGGCGATCGTCGGGCTTACCACCATGGTGCTGGCGTTCAGCTCCCTCGCCTATCTGCCGCTCGCCGAATCGACCACCATCGGCTTTGCGGCCCCGTTGTTCGCCGTGGTGTTGTCCGCGCTCGTGTTGAAGGAGCAGGTCGGCCGCCACAGGTGGAGCGCCGTAGCCCTGGGCCTGTTGGGCGTGCTGCTGGTGATGCGTCCGCACGGCGCGGACTTGCCGCCGCTCGGCCTGACGCTCGCCATCGCCGCCGCGTTCGGCGTGGGCGTGGTCACGATCACCATCCGCCAGATCGGCAGGACGGAGCACCCGCAGACCACCGTTTTGTGGTTCACTCTGCTGTCGATCTTGGCGCTTGGCACCCTGATGCCGTTCCATGCACAGGTGCACGACGGTGAAGCGTGGGTGATACTCGTCTGCCTGGGGCTATTCGGTGGTTTCGGCCAGCTCTTCCTTACCGCCTCCCTGCGCTTCGCGCCGGTCTCGGTGGTAGTGCCGTTCGATTACACCCAGCTTTTGTGGGCGGTGCTACTCGGCTGGCTGCTGTTCGGCGATCATCCGCCCGCCACCACCTGGGGCGGCGCGGCGGTGATCATCCTGAGCGGCCTGTACACGCTCTACCGCGAGCACAAGCTTGGGCGGGACAGGGCGCGGGTGGCGCCTCCGCTTTAGCCGCGCCCGATCAGCCTCTTGGCCATCGCGTCAGCGACCTCCGCGGGATTGCGGCCGGTGGCCTCGCTCTCCGCCCAGATCTGCTCGAGGCGCACCGGGATCTGCTCGATCCGCGCCTTGACGCCGGCCGCATCCGCGTTGCGCAGATATTCGCAGCTTACGTTGATGATGCCGCCGGCGTTGATCACATAGTCGGGCGCGTAGAGGATGCCGCGTTGGTGAATGCGCTGGCCATCCTGGGGCGTGGCGAGCTGGTTGTTGGCGCCGCCGGCGACGACGGGGACGCGCAGCGCGGCGATCGATTGCTCGGTGAGGATCGCCCCCAAGGCATTGGGGCTGAGCACGTCCGCCTCGAGCGTCATGATCTCTTCCGGCGTTACAACCGCGCCGCCAACTTCCGCGGCAAGCTTCTCGGCGCGGGCGGTATCGAGGTCGGTGAGGCTGATGCGGGCGCCCTCGGCGGCCGCCTGGCGTGCGACGCCGCCGGCGACGCTGCCCGCGCCCTGCAGAGCGATGTGAAGACCGTTCAGGCTGTCCTTGCCGAGCGCACGGCGCACGGCGGCCTTGATGCCGAGGAACACGCCGTAGCTGGTGTGCGGGCCCGGATCGCCGCCCACCTCGCCTTCGCCAACCGGCAAACCGGCGATGTAGCGGGTGTGCTCGGCGACCTGGACGAGATCGGCGACGGTGATGCCGACATCTTCGGCCGTGACATACGCCTCGCCCAGCCGCTCGACGGCGCGGCCGTAGGCGGCGAGCATCTCGGGCGTCTTGGTTCGGTTCTCGTCGGCCAGGATCACCGCCTTGCCGCCGCCCATGGGCAGCCCGGCCATGGCGTTCTTGAAGCTCATGCCGCGCGACAGGCGCAGCGCGTCGCGAAGGGCGTCGGCGCTTTCGGCATAGTGCCAGAAGCGAACGCCGCCGGCGCCGGGGCCGAGGTGGGTGGAATGGACGCAGATAACTGCCCGGAGGCCGCTTTCGGCGTCCGTGACGAAGTGGACGATCTCGTGATCGTCGAAGTCGGGATAATCCCAAGGGGAATGCATGGTGTACGGCCCTGATTTGAAGGGGGCGCGTGGGGCGACCGACGGGACTTGAACCCGCGACCCCCGGTACCACAAACCGGTGCTCTAACCAACTGAGCTACGATCGCCACGCTGAGTGCGCCGGGCTAATAGGAGCGGGCGCCGGGCAGCGTCAAGGAAGAACGCGGCCTTGGAGGAGAACTTCCCTAGCGGGCGGCCCAGCTCACCAGGCCGAGCCGCTCGCGCCGCAGCCAGCGGGCGAGCATCAGTGCGGAGACAACCGCAAGCCCGGCGGCCAGGCCGATCCAGATGCCCACGCCCTGCCAGCCGAGGCCGAACGCAAGGCCTACCCCGGTGAGCAGCCCGACAAACCAATAACCGAAGGCGGCATAGACCATCGGCACCCTTGTATCCTGAAGGCCGCGCAGCATTCCGGCGCCAACCGCCTGAGCGCCGTCGAAAATCTGGAAGAATGCGGCGACGATCAGGAACGAGACGGCCAGCTTCATCACCGGGCCGTTGTCCGGGTTTGTCGGGTCGAGGAAGAGGTGGACCAAGGCTTGGGGGGCCGCGAGCATGACGAGGCCGGTGAGGCTCATGAAGCCGACGCCGAGCGCGAAGCTTACCCAGCCGGCGATGCTGACTCCGACCCGGTCCCGTCGGCCGTAGGCGAGGCCCACCCTGACGGTCGCCGCCTGCCCCAGCCCCATCGGCACCATGAAAGTCAGCGCGGCGAGCTGGATGGCGATGGCGTGGGCGGCGATCGAGGCCTGGCTGATCAGGCCCATCAGGAACACCGCCGAGGCGAAGATCGCGATTTCGAGCGTCAGGGTGATGGCGATCGGCGTGCCGAGCCGCCACACTTCGCGAAACCGCTCCCAATCGGGGCGCCAGAAGCGGCCGAACAGGCGGTAGCGGCGGAAGCGCGGGTGGAGGATCACGACCAGCGCCATACCGGCGAACATGAAGAGGTTGGCGCTCGCGCTGCCGATCCCCGCACCGCGAAGGCCGAGTTCGGGGAGGCCGAACTTACCGAAGATCAGGGCGTAGTTGATCAGGCCGTTATAAACGACCGCGATGAGCCCGATGATCAGCGACCAGATCGGCCGTTCGAGCGCCGACACGAACGAGCGCAGGACGATGTAGAAGAGGTAGGGCAGAAAGCCCCATTGCAGCGCGCGCACGAAGCTTTGCGCGCCGGCGGCGAGCTGCGGGTCCTGGCCCAGGGCAACCAGGATTGCGCCCGTGTTCCAGAGGATGATCCAGACCGGCACCGAGATCGCCACCGCCGCCCACATCGCCTGGCGGGCGGTGCGGCGCACGTCGCGCACGCTGTGGCGGCGGGCGCCCAGTTCCTTCGCGATCATCGGCGCCGAAGCGGTGACAAGGCCCAGCCCGAAGATCAGGAAGACGAGGTAGACCTGGACGCCAAGCGTGCCGGCGGCGAGCGCCTGCGGCCCGGCGCGGCCGAGCAGGATCACGTCGGTGGCGTGGATCAGCGACTGGGCGATATTGGTGAGGATCAGCGGCCAGGCGAGCGCCACCGTTGCGCGAATTTCCTCGCGCCACAGGTGCCGGCTGGTGGTCTCCCCATGCATGCGCGGGACCTAGGCAGACGGTGCTTCGGCGGCAAGGCGCCATTGCACCGGCCGCACGCGACCCCATCTGGCAGCCATGGTACCATTCTCCGTTCTCGATCTCGCCCCGGTCGCCGAAGGCAGCGACGCCGGCCAGGCGCTGCGCAACGCGCTTGAACTCGCCCGCCACGCCGAGGGCCTCGGCTACCATCGCTTCTGGATGGCCGAGCACCACAGCATGCCGGGCATCGCAAGCGCCGCGACGTCGGTTGCGCTCGCGTTTGTCGGCGCGGGCACGTCGACTATCCGCATCGGCGCCGGGGGCATCATGCTTCCGAACCACGCGCCGCTGGTGATCGCCGAGCAGTTCGGGACGCTGGACGCGCTGTTCCCGGGCCGTGTCGACCTGGGGCTCGGCCGAGCGCCGGGTACAGACCGTGCGGCGGCCATGGCGATGCGCCGTAATCTCACCTCGGACGAGAACCAGTTCCCGCGCGATGTGGTGGAGCTGATGGATTACTTCCGCGCCGATCCGACCCGCCAGGTCCGGGCAATCCCCGGCGAAGGCCAGAACGTGCCGGTGTGGGTCCTCGGCTCGAGCCTGTTCGGCGCGCAGCTCGCCGCCATGCTGGGCCTGCCTTACGCCTTCGCCTCCCATTTCGCGCCCGGGCAGATGATGGACGCCATCCGTGTCTACCGCGAAATGTTCCGGCCGTCCGAGCAGCTCGAGCGCCCCTATGTGATGCTCGGCTTCAATGCGTTTGCCGCGGACAGCGACCAGGAAGCGCAGCTCCTCGCCACGTCGGTGATGCAAGCGTTCGTCAACCTGCGCACCGGCCGCGCCTCCAAGCTGCCGCCGCCGGTTGAGGGATATGCCGACACGCTGCCGCCGAACGGTCGGGCGATGCTTGACGAGGTGCTGTCCTGCTCGGCGATCGGCGCGCCCTCCAAGGTGAAGGCGCAGATCGAGGCCTTCGTTGAACGCACCGGCGCGGACGAACTGATGATCACCTCGCAGATCTTCGATCACCAGGCGCGGCTGCGCTCCTACCAAATCGTGGCGGAGGCGTTCGCCTAAAGGCGGGCGTCGAGTTCCTTGACGAGCCGGCGCGGCGCCTGGGCGCGGTAGCTTTCCTCGACCCACTCCCTGAGCTGCTCAAGCGGCGGCAGGTTCTCCTCATCGGGCTGAAAGGTGACCCAGCCCGATTTGCCAAGGCCATAGCCGGTGGGACACGCATAAGGCAGGTCCAGCGCCACCTCGCCGGTGAAGCGCAACTTCACGGACAGGCGGAACGGCTGCCCAGCAAGCGTGAGATAGGCGAAGGTCTTGTCGTTGACGGCAAGGTCGTCATGGTCCGGCCAGGGCGACTTGGAGTGGGCGCCAGGCAGCGTCAGGCCCCAGCGCCTCAGCTCCAATACTGCATGGTCGATCGCCTCGCTCATCGCACGTCTCCGCTTAGCCAGGGAACATCGCCGCCGCTTCCGCCTTTGATGCGGGAAGCAGAGGAGGAACGATCATGGCCGAAGACAGGGAAAAGATCACCACCGGAGCGAATGAGCGCGCTGTCAATGAGACGATCGCTGGGATTGGCCCGGGCGTGCCGGACGACGCGCGCGGGCCTGGCGAGGAACTGCCGGAACCGCCGAGCGACGAGGAAGTGGCGCGGATCGCCAGAAAGCTGGGCGCGCGGGTTCCGGAATAGGGCTGGGAGAGGAAGGGCGTGGTGGGCGCGGCAGGGATTGAACCTGCGACCCCACCCGTGTGAAGGGTGTGCTCTACCACTGAGCTACGCGCCCACGCCGTGCAAATAGGGCCCGCGGGCCTTGCGTGCCGTGCCCTTAATGACCCGCCTCGGAGCTGTCCAGCATGCGCGGCGGGAAAGTTTCGGTGCGCCCCCGCACCGGCCACTCGTCAGCGGCTGACCGAATCCTTGAGGACTTTGCCGGCCTTGAACTTGGGCTGGGTGGATTCCTTGATCTGCATCGGCTCGCCGGTGCGCGGGTTGCGGCCCGTGGACGCCTTGCGGCGCGAGCAGGAGAACGTGCCGAAGCCGACCAGGCGCACTTCGTCGCCGCGCTTGAGCGAACTGGTGATCACTTCGAACACGGATTCGACGGCGCGGCTCGCATCGTTGCGGCTCAGCCCTGTTGCTTCGGCAACGGTGCCGATCAGCTCCTGCTTGTTCATCTTTCCCGAACCCCTGTTCGTTGGAATCGCGGCTCGCGCCAAACCCCATCTAAGGGCAGGTGGAAGGGCCGAGTCAAAAGGAAAGCGCGCCTTTGCGGTGAAAGGCGCGCCTCCTTTTGGAACGTTGCAATCGTGGTCCAGCCGGTCAGTGGCGGATGGAGACCTCGTCGGGGGCGGCGGCGAGGTCGGGGACCGGAACGGTGGCGAGTTCATCCGCTTCGGTCCAATCGATCGGAGTGACCGGCGTGGCGAGGGCGTGGGTGAGCACCTCGTCGACGTGGGACACCGGCACGATCTCCAAGCCGTCCTTGATCGCCTGCGGTATCTCGACCAGGTCCTTCTCGTTCTCCGCCGGGATCAGCACCTTCTTGATACCGCCGCGCAGCGCCGCCAGCAGCTTTTCCTTGAGGCCGCCGATCGGAAGCACACGGCCGCGCAGCGTGACCTCGCCGGTCATCGCGACGTCCCGGCGGACCGGAATCCCGGTCAGGGTCGAGATGATCGCAGTGACCATGCCGACGCCGGCGGACGGGCCGTCCTTCGGAGTCGCGCCCTCGGGCAGGTGGACATGGATGTCCTTGCGCCCGAACAGGCTCGGCTTGACCCCGTAGCTCGGGCTCCTCGCCTTGACGAAGGCGAAGGCGGCCTGGATCGACTCCTGCATGACGTCGCCGAGCTTGCCGGTCCATCTGATCTGGCCCTTGCCCGGCACCGTGACCGCCTCGATGGTGAGCAGTTCGCCGCCGACTTCGGTCCATGCGAGGCCGGTGACGGCGCCGATCTGGTCCTCTTCCTCCCCCATGCCGTGGCGGTAGCGGGTGACGCCGGAGAATTCGGATAGGTTCTCCGCGGTGATCTCCACCCGCTCGGCCTTGCCTTCAAGAATCCGGCGAAGCGCCTTGCGGGCGACCTTGGCGATCTCGCGCTCAAGGGTGCGCACGCCCGCCTCGCGGGTGTAGTGCTGGATCAGGCTCCGAAGCCCGCTCTCGGTCAGCTCGAACTCGCTGTCCTTCAGGCCATGCGCCTCGATCTGCTTCGGCAGGAGGTGCCGCTGGGCGATCTGGACCTTCTCCTCCTCGGTGTAGCCTTCGAGGCGGATGATCTCCATGCGGTCGAGCAGGGGCTGCGGCATGTCCATCGTGTTCGCGGTGGTGACGAACATGATGTCGCTGAGGTCGTAATCGATCTCCAGATAATGGTCCTGGAACTTCGAATTCTGCTCGGGATCGAGCACCTCGAGGAGCGCGGAGGCAGGATCGCCGCGGAAGTCCTGGCCGAGCTTGTCGATCTCATCGAGCAGGAAGAGCGGGTTGGAAGATCCAGCCTTCTTGAGGTTCGAAACGATCTTGCCGGGCAGCGAGCCGATATAAGTGCGGCGATGGCCGCGAATCTCCGCTTCGTCGCGCACGCCGCCCAATGACTGGCGGACGAACTCGCGCCCCGTCGCCTTGGCGATGGAACGGCCCAGCGAGGTCTTGCCGACGCCCGGGGGGCCGACGAGGCAAAGGATCGGGCCCTTGAGCTTGTTCGTGCGCGCCTGGACGGCGAGATATTCGACGATCCGGTCCTTGACCTTTTCGAGCCCGTAATGATCCTCGTCGAGGATCGCCTGGGCTTCGGCGATGTCCTTCTTGACCTTGGACTTCTTGCCCCAGGGAAGGCCGAGCAGCACGTCGAGATAGTTGCGCGACACGGTGGCTTCGGCCGACATCGGCGCCATCGCCTTGAGCTTCTTCAGCTCCGACGACGCCTTGGACTTGGCTTCCTTCGAAAGCTTGGTGCGCTCGATCTTGCGGCCGAGTTCGGCCAGTTCGTCGCCGTCGCCTTCCTCGCCTTCGTTGCCGAGCTCGCGCTGGATCGCCTTCAATTGCTCGTTCAAATAATATTCGCGCTGCGTCTTCTCCATCTGCCGCTTCACGCGACTGCGGATCTTCTTCTCGACCTGAAGCACGCCAAGCTCGCCTTCCATGAAGGCGAAGGCCATCTCCAGGCGGCGCACGGGCTTCAATTCGGCAAGCAGGGTCTGCTTGTCCGACACCTTGATGTTGATGTTGGCGGCGACCGCATCGGCAAGGCGCGAGGCTTCCTCGATCTGGCCGAGCTGGACGGCGGTTTCCGCCGGCAGCTTCTTGTTGAACTTGGAATAATTTTCGAACTGCTCGACCACCGAGCGCATCAGCGCCGAGACTTCGGGGCCTTCCGGCTCCTCGCCTTCGACATCGTCGATCTCGGCGACGAGGTGTTGGCCTTCGTCGTTCAGCGAGGCAAGCGTGGCGCGGCGCTGGCCCTCGACCAGCACGCGCACCGTGCCGTCGGGAAGCTTGAGGAGCTGGAGGATCGTGGCGACGACACCAAGGTCGTACAGCGCCTCGCGATCGGGATCGTCCTCGCCGGGATCGAGCTGCGAGACGAGGAAAATCTGCTTGTCCGCCGCCATCGCGCTTTCAAGCGCGGCGACCGATTTGTCGCGCCCGACGAACAGGGGCACGATCATCTGCGGGAAAACGACAATGTCGCGCAGGGGAAGAACGGGAAGAGTGAGAGGCATCGGAACTCCGCTTCAGGCCGGGGTCGGCCGCTTGAGTCCTATATGGGCGCCGCGGCGCTATCCATCAATGCGGCCAATGACACAGGTTGCCAGCGCCCCTTTTCGTCACCCCCGCGGAAGCGGGGGTCCCGCTTCTTTGTACGCTTTCTTTCGGCTGGAAGCAGAAGAAGCGGGATTCCCGCTTTCGCGGGAATGACGGTGTAGGTTCGCGGCCCATCCATACGAGAAGAGGCGCCTCCGTCTCCGGAAGCGCCCCTTTGTTGCCATCGAGCCTTGGCTCAGTAGCGGTAGTGGTCCGGCTTGAACGGGCCTTCGACCGGCACGCCGATGTAGCCGGCCTGCTTGTCGGTCAGTTTGGAAAGCTTGACGCCCAGCTTGTCGAGGTGAAGCGCGGCGACCTTTTCGTCGAGGTGCTTGGGGAGGACGTAGACTTCGTTCTTGTACTTGTCGGCACCGGTCCAGAGCTCGATCTGGGCGAGCGTCTGGTTGGTGAAGCTTGCCGACATGACGAAGCTCGGGTGGCCGGTGGCGTTGCCGAGGTTGACCAGGCGGCCCTTGGACAGGACGATGATCTTCTTGCCGTCGGGGAACTTGACCTCGTCGACCTGCGGCTTGATCTCGGTCCACTGCATGTTCTGCAGGGCGCCGATCTGAATCTCGCTGTCGAAGTGGCCGATGTTGCAGACGATCGCCATGTTCTTCATCGCGCGCATGTGGTCGACGGTGATGATGTCGGCGTTGCCGGTGGCCGTCACGAAGATGTCGGCGCGGGTGGCGGCCTCTTCCATGGTCACGACCTCGAAGCCCTCCATCGCCGCCTGCAGAGCGCAAATCGGATCAACTTCGGTGACGAGGACGCGGGCGCCGCCGTTGCGCAGGCTCTGGGCGCTGCCCTTGCCGACATCGCCGAAGCCGGCGACGACCGCGACCTTGCCGGCGAGCATCACGTCGGTGCCGCGGCGGATGGCGTCGACCAGCGACTCCTTGCAGCCGTAGAGGTTGTCGAACTTCGACTTGGTGACCGAATCGTTGACGTTGATCGCCGGGAAGGGAAGCTTGCCCTGCTTGGCGAGCTCATACAGGCGGTGGACGCCGGTGGTGGTTTCTTCCGAAACGCCCTTGATGGTCTCGACCGTCTTGGTGAGGTAGCCCGGACGCTCGGCGATGAAGCGCTTCAGCGTGGCGACGAAGATTTCCTCTTCCTCGTTGGTCGGGGTGAGCAGCTCTTCGCCGGCTTCGACGCGGGCCCCCCAAAGCGCGAACATGGTGGCATCGCCGCCGTCGTCGAGGATCAGGTTGCAGGTTTCGTCCTGGCCCCAATCGAAGATGCGGGCCGCGTAATCCCAATATTCCTCAAGCGTTTCGCCCTTGACGGCGAACACCGGAACGCCCGTTTGCGCGATTGCGGCGGCGGCGTGATCCTGGGTAGAGAAGATGTTGCACGAGGCCCAGCGGACCTGCGCGCCGAGCGCGGTCAGCGTCTCGATCAGCACGGCGGTCTGGATGGTCATGTGGAGCGAGCCGGTGATGCGCGCGCCCTTCAAGGGCTGCGACCCGCCGAATTCCTCGCGCAGGGCCATCAGGCCCGGCATCTCGGTTTCGGCGATCTCGATCTCCTTGCGGCCGAAGCCGGCGAGGGCGATGTCCGCCACGATATAGTCGTCAAAGCTGGTCTGGGGCTGCGTGGCCACGGACGTATCTCCTTGGGTCGTGAAAAATGAAAAAACCGCCTTGCGAGGTGGCGGTCTTCGAGGAGGGCCTTAGCGGGAAGAGGGCGGAGATGCAAATATAAAGATATCTTTATATGTGGATTGTTCGATGAAATCGCTGCGACACGATCTCCAGCCGTCACCCCCACGAAAGCGGGGGTCCCGCTTCTTCCTTCTGCCTGCCGTTCGAGAGGAAGAAGAAGCGGGATTCCCGCTTTCGCGGGAATGACGAAGGAGTGTGGATTCTTGAATCCTCCCCGGCACGGGGAGGGGGACCGCACGAAGTGCGGTGGACGGGGCCCCGCTTAGTTGCCGGCCGCCGGATGTGCGGACACGCTGGGCCCCCTCCACCATGCTTCGCATGGTCCCCCTCCCCATTCCGGGGAGGATTTTACGCCGTGCCGAAATCCGCGGTGAGGAGCCTCGGGTCGATGCCCGCGCTCAGGAACGCCGCGCTCCAGCGGTCGCCGACGTCGCGTTCGTAGAGGAGTTCGTCGCTGCCCGGCGTCGAGAACCAGCCGTTGCCGCAGAGTTCACCTTCGAGCTGGCTGGCGCCCCAGCCGGCATAGCCAAGCGCCGCGATCCAGCGGGTGGGCCCCCTGCCCTCGGCAATGGCGCGCAGGATATCGAGGGTGGCGCTGAGCACCCAGCGGTCGGCGACGTGGACGCTGTCCTGGCCGCCCCAATCGGGCGAGTGGAGAATGAAGCCCCGCTGCGGATCGACCGGGCCGCCGAGGTGGATTGCGACGTCCGGGGCGACTCCCGGCTCGATGTCCAGTTGCCCGAGCAGGCCGTGAAAGGTGATGCGCGGAACGATGCGGCCTAGGCCGATGCCGAGGGCGCCGTTCTCGTCATGGACGCACATCGCGATCACGGCCTTTTCGAACCGGGGATCGCCGATGCCGGGCATGGCGAGCAGGAGCTGGCCGGAAAGGAAAGGCGGTTCGTCCATGTTTTCACTTATAGTGGCTGTGCAGGTGCGCGCTCAACGCCCCTGCCCCTGTTCGAGTGCCGCCAGCCTTGCTAGAGGCACCGCCGATCCCATCACCACCCAAAAGGAGCTTTCCCCATGGCCATCAGCGTCGGCGACCGCCTGCCCAAGACGACCTTCATCAAGGCCACTGCGGGAGGCCCGCAGCCGGTGGACAGCGAGCAGTATTTCGCCGGCCGCCGAGTCGCGCTCTTCTCCGTGCCCGGCGCGTTCACGCCGACCTGCTCGGCGCGGCACCTGCCGGGCTTTGTCGAGAAGGTGGAGGAGTTCAAGGGCAAGGGCGTGGACGAGATCGCCTGCACCGCGGTCAACGATGCGTTCGTGCTTCAGGCGTGGTCGCAAAGCGCCGAAGCGGACGGCAAGGTGACCATGCTGGCCGACGGCAATGGCGATTTCGTGCGCGAGATCGGCCTTGGCATGGACGGATCGAAGTTCGGCCTCGGCCAGCGCGGCCAGCGATTCTCGATGGTGGTCAACGACGGCGTCGTCGAGCAGCTCAATGTCGAGGAGCCCGGCGCATTCAACGTGTCGAGCGCCGACTACATGATCGAGCGTTTGTAAGGGTTTATTATCGGGGCGGCGCAACGCGGCCCCGCGCACCTGCGTTCTCGCCGCCTGTACCTGCCGCAGCCGGAGAGTTTATCGTGACCAAAGAAGCCGACCAGAACGGCAAGCCTCAGGGCAAATCGGCCGCGTTGCGCCTTGCCGAAGAGGTGAAGCGGCATCCGTTTACCGCGGCGGCGATCGGAGTCGGCGCGGCCGCGGCGACTGCCGGCGCAGTTTACGGTGCCCGTGCGCTGGCCAAACGGGCCTGCGACGGCAAGCCGATCAACGAGGTGTTGAAAGCCGCAGTCACGGCGCGCGAAGCGGCGGCGGCTTCCGACAAGCGCGAGAAGGGCGGTTCAGGCGGCAGCGGCGCCGCCGCCTGATCTGCCGCTCAGCTTAGGACTGGATCGCCGAGGCGTCCCAGCCGCATTGCTTGCCCTTGTTCTGCTCGGCCAGGAACGTCATCAGCGGGCGGAAATATTCCAGCATCGGCTGGCCCGACATTTCGCGGGTGCCGGTGAAGGCTTCGAGCGCATCGGGCCACGGCTTGGACGCCCCCATGGCGAGCATGGCGTTGAGCTTCTGGCCGACCTCCTTGTTGCCGTAGAACGAGCAACGGTGGAGCGGGCCCTTCCACCCGGCCTGGTCGCAAGCCGCCTTGTAGAACTGGAACTGGAGGATGCGGGCGAGGAAGTAGCGCGTGTAGGGCACCGACGCGGGGACGTGATATTTCGCCCCGGGGTCGAAATCCTGCTCGGTGCGCGCAACCGGGGGCACGATGCCCTGATATTGGAGGCGCAGGTCGTCCCAGTCTTTTTCCAGGCCGGCGGGCGAGACTTCGCCGCTGAACACGCGCCAGCGATATTTGTCGACCATCAGGCCGAAGGGCAGAAAGGCGACCTTGTCCATCGCCTGGCGCAGGAGCAGGCCGACGTCCTTGTCGGCCGACGGCACCTTGTTGCGCGGCAGGAGGCCGATCTGGACGAGATATTCCGGCGTGACGGAGAGCGCGATGGCGTCGCCGATCGCTTCGTGGAAACCGTCATTGGCGCTGTCGAGGTAGAGCAAGGGCTGCTGGTTGTACGCGCGCTGATAGAAATTGTGGCCAAGCTCGTGGTGGACGGTGACGAAGTCGTCGGCGTTGACCTTGGTGCACATCTTGATGCGAAGGTCCTCGACGTTGTCGACGTCCCAGGCGGAGGCGTGGCAGATCACTTCCCGGTCCCGCGGCGCGGTGATCATGGAGCGCTTCCAGAAAGTTTCAGGCAGCGGCGCGAAACCGAGCGAGGTGAAGAAGCTTTCGCCGGTGCGGACGATCTTTTCCGGGGTGTACTTGTTCTTCACCAGGAGATCCGTGAGGTCGTAGCCGACGTCGCCGGCGCCCTTGGGCGCGACCACGTCGTAGATGTTGCCCCATTCCTGCGCCCACATATTGCCGAGCAGGTCGGCGCGGATCGGGCCGGTCTTGGCCTGCACCTTGTCGCCATATTTCTGGTTGAGCTTGGTGCGGGTGTAGCAATGGAGCTGATCGTAGAGCGGCTTGACCTCGCTCCACAGCCGGTCGGTCATCGCCGCGAATTCATCGGGCTTCATGTCGTAGCGCGAGCGCCACATCGCGCCGGTGTCGGAATAGCCGAGTTCCTTGGCGCCCCCGTTGGCGATCTCGATCAGGCGGTTGTAATCGGCGCGCATCGGGCGGCCGACATTGGTGTGCCAGCTCGTCCACATCTCCTGGAGCTGGGCGGGGTTGCGCACCGAGCCCATCTGCTCCTCGAGGTCGTTGCCGGTCATCTCCTTGCCGTTCAGCGTGCCCCGGCCCTTGCCGTAGGTGGAGGAGAGACGCGTCGAGATGGTGTTGAGCTCGGCCGCGGCGCCGGGCGTGGTCGGCGCGGGGAGGACGAGCGCGCTGCGCAGCGTGTTGAGCTTGCGGCTGGTGTCGTAATCGAGGCCTGGGACGTTGGCGAAGCGCGCCGCTTCATTGGCGAGGCGGACCGACATTTCGGTGCCGATGGTGCCGAAATGGGCGGCGAGCGCGTCGGTGTCGTCGGTGATGTAGGTGGCGTTCACCCACTGGGCGCGGCTGTTCATGACGGAGAATTCCGCAAGCTCCTTTTCGGCGCGGGCGACGAATGCGCGGGCGTCTTCGAGCGCCGGCGCAGCGGCGGCGGGCTGCATTTCGCTTGCGGTGTATAGCGGGGCCGTGCCCTGGTTCGGTACGTCCGCGGCGGCGGTGGCGCAGCCGGCGAGGCAGAAAGCGAGAGCGATGGCGGAGACTTGGGCCTTCATGGGGGAGCATCCTCGGATCTGTTATCGTTGCGAGGCCCTTGCGCCCACGCGCCCGAGGCCGTCAAGCGGCGAGGAAATCCGCCATGGCCCGGCCGAGTTCGGGCTTGGTGACGGCGCTCATGTGGTTGCCGGGGACGGCCTGGTAGCGGCCCTGCGGCAACATCTCGGCAAGCGCTTCGGCGGGGCCGTTATCGTCGTCCTCCGCGCCGGACAGGATCAGCGTGGGCATGGCGATCGAGCGCAGTTCTTCTTCGGTCGAGTCCGCGAAGCTGTCGATCAGCGCCAGCATCGCCTGGGGATCGCCGCCGGTGGTCTTGAGGAACATCTCGGCCAGCCACTTGGGCGAGCCGCGGGTGTGGGTGCCGAGGCCGGTGAGTATCTCGCGGAAGTGGTCCGCTCGGCGGCCGGTGTCGAGCATGCCGCGCAAGCCCATGCCGCTGACGATCAGGCGGCGCGGGGTCGCGCCGAGGATCGCCATGCGGGCGGCGGTGCGCCCGCCGAGCGAATAGCCGCCGAGATCGTAGTCGGTGAGGCCGAGGTGCGCAATCAGCTCGGCGCCGTCACGGGCAAGGACGTCGGGCGGGTAGAAGCGCGCCTCGTGCGGCGCGTCGCTTCGGCCGTGGCCGCGCAGGTCCGGCATGATGACTCGGAAGCCGCGCTCCGCAAGCAATGGCGCGTGGCCGAACTTCAGCCAGTTAGTCTCGGCGCTGGAGAAGAAGCCGTGGAGTAGCAGCACCGGCCTCCCCTCCCCCAGTTCGTACCAGGCAAGGCAAACGCCGTCCGAGGCGATGAATTCGTGCTCAGTCGGGGAGTTTGCCAACTTTATCCATCCAGCGGTCGGTGAGGGCCTGATATTGGTCGCTGCGGGTCTCGGGGAGGCCGCTCGTGTCGAGCCAGACGCGATGCATGCTCTCGGCGCCGAAATGGTGCCGCGGCTTGAAACGCGCGGGATCGTCGAAGGAGGCGACGGTCAGATCCATTTTCTCGCTGTCGGGATAAGCGAAGCCGAGCGAAGCGCCGCACGCGCTGCAGAACGGCCGGTGCGCGATCGCCGAGGAGACGTACCAATCGGGCTCCCGCTCCCACGTCACGTCCGCCTTGGGCAAGGTCATGAAGGCGATGGAGACGGAGCCGGTGGCGCGCTGGCACATCCGGCAGTGACACAGATAGGCGTCGTCGCTATCGACTTGCGCTGAGTAGCGAATGCGGCCGCACGCGCAGCCGCCGGTCATCTGGTCGGTCATAAGCGACTCCCAAGGAGAACGATACGCTCGCCGTATCCGCCGCGGTTCGCAGCGTTCACGAATTTCCTGTCGGCCGTGACTAGCATAGCCCCTTCGCGTCGCGCGAGCTCAAGGTAGAAACAGTCGTAGAGCCAGTGGTTCAGCTCGAACGCTAGACCGTAAGCCGCGGACAGCAACTCCGGCGTGGAATGTAGAGCCTGAAAGAATGCCGGCAGCGCATTGAGGGCCTGGATCGCTGTCTCCTGCGATATCGTCTCCAGACGCACGTTTTTCCACAATGCATGACCCGTCTCGATCAGAAGCCAGTCAGGGGCGATCAAGGGCTCTTTCGATTTCAGTAGGGCCGCGGCATCCGCCGCCCCCTCTTCGGCAATCAGGAATTTGACGGCGACACTGGCGTCAATGACCAACATCGTCTTCGTCTTCGTCTTCCTCTTCAAACGGAGGGCTTCCCGGAAAGCGGCCGCAATTTGTATCGCGGGTCCAGCGGATGTATTTGGTGCTGTCTCCGCCCGGCTTCAGAGTCATCGCCTGCAACCTCTCTGACAAGGCCAGGAGGGCCGCAGAATCCTTACGGTAGATCGGCGCATTGCGCTCAACGACATCGCGCAACTCGGCCTCCAAAGAGACCCCCTTGGTGCGCGCAGAAAGCCGATACGCCTCCAGCGTCTCGTCCTTGATCTTGCGGATCAGAGCCTGTGCCATAAGCAAATGATAGCATTATGCTATCACTCGCTCAAGCGGCCTTCTGGAGGTGCTTTCTGCCCAGCAGTTCGGCGATCTGTACGGCGTTGAGCGCAGCGCCCTTGCGGAGGTTGTCGGAGACGCACCAGAGGTTGAGGCCGTTCTCCACGGTGGAGTCCTCGCGCACGCGGCTGATGTAGGTGGCGTATTCGCCGACGCATTCGACGGGGGTGACGTAGCCGCCGTCCTCGCGCTTATCGACCAGCATGATGCCGGGGGCTTCGCGCAGGATCGATTGCGCCTCCGCGGCGGAAACTTCGCGCTCGAACTCGATGTTGATCGATTCCGAATGGCCGACGAACACCGGCACGCGCACGCAGGTGGCGGTGACCTTGATCTTGGGATCGAGGATCTTCTTGGTCTCGACGACCATCTTCCACTCCTCTTTCGTCGATCCGTCGTCGAGGAAATCGTCGATGTGCGGGATGACGTTGAAGGCAATCTGCTTGGTGAAGAATGCCGGCTCGTTGGCGTCGCCGACGAAGATGTTGCGGCTTTGCTCGAACAGCTCGTCCATGCCCGTCTTGCCCGCGCCGGATACCGACTGGTAAGTCGAGACCACCACCCGCTTGATGCCGAAGGCGTCGTGGAGCGGCTTGAGAGCGACAACCATCTGGGCGGTGGAGCAG
>Ga0190273_10000049_pt1 | contig 73765 bp, 64 predicted proteins | sample Popmic504IS_FD_134513 | JGI IMG/M metagenome (GOLD analysis project Ga0190273, IMG submission 134513) | Populus adjacent soil microbial communities from riparian zone of Shoshone River, Wyoming, USA - 504 IS | ecosystem: Environmental > Terrestrial > Soil > Riparian zone > Trees stand | place...
TCAAACTCTCAAGTTTGTGTCCGACCTCAGTGCCTGCGGGGGAAAACCCGCAAACGATCGAGGCCGGCTTCAAGGAGCCGTTCCTGCACTTCACATATACTGTGGATATGTAACGAGACATGTTTGAGCCACTCACCAGGAGAAAGCCCCTGATGCATGAACTCAATGGAACGACTTGGCTTTAACCGATCCTCCGGAGCCTTAAACTCCCCGGAAACCGGAGCCGCCGCCCACATGTCCCTTCATCTAAACCAACAATGTCAAAGAGCCGACGCGCCTCCTTATCCCCTATACCGGGGCAACCGGGTTACCGATCGTTAAGAGACGCAAGCGAGGTGGGCAACAACCCTGCCCCGCTGGTGAGAGGCCATATATGAGGGCGTTTCCGCCCCGTCAATGGCTTTTTTCGGAGAGGCTTTCGAAGCAGCCGAACCGCTCTCCAGCCGAGGCCGGAGAGTGGTTCGCGAGGCATTGACCCCTGAAGGATGACCCTTCCGGTTCCGGCACCTCGCCGCTTCGGGAGCTTTCCGAGGAACGACCCGATCCGCAGACCGCGCCGTCCCGCCGCGTCTTCAAGGGGCACGCCCTTGAGGCCGCGGCCTCCCCAATACTCGATTTTCAAAGAATGGCCGGCGAAGCTGGATGCGCCCGAAGGCGCCGCCCGTCGACTTGACCTATGTAAGGAAAGTGAACCGTCCTTGCAAGGTCCATATTTCGGTTTTTCGAAACTTACCAGAGCGTTAAGAGCGCAAGCTCCGATCCCGTCTGATGCGCGGCCCTATCGACGGGCAATGCACCGCCCGCAAGGCCCCCTTCCGATTTCCCCGAATCCCGCCGCTGGCCCCGGTGAGCCGGTGACGGGAGGGCGCTGTTTAGAGCGCGGGGCCGGCACGTCAAGGCAATCCGGCGGCAGATTATGCGCCCTGTATGTAGGCCCGCATCGCTTCCGCTTCTTCCTCGATCTTGCGGATCCGCCAGGCGACGAGATCGCCGATCGAGACCAGCCCGGCCAGCAAGCTGCCGTCCACTACCGGGAGATGGCGGATCCGGCGCTTGCTCATGTTCGACAGGGCACCAAGCGCCGAGACGGCGCTTTCGACGGTGATCACCGGTGCGGTCATCACCCGGGCGACGGGGTGGTCGAGCGCGCCGGCGCCTTCCTTGGCGATGCAATAGACCAGGTCCCGCTCGGAAAGGATGCCGGCAACGGCGCCGCCTTCCATCACCACGACAGCGCCGATCCGGTGCTCGGCGAGAAGGCCAACCGCGTCGCGCACCGGCGCGGCGGCGTCCACGGTGACGACGTCCCGTCCCTTGGCGTCCAGAATCGCGGCAATCGTCATTCTCCAGCTCCTTCTTCGGCCCCGACTCGCAGCCGATAATCCCACGGGAAGGCCGGTAAAGGAAGCCGCGATGCCCGCTGCCGCCGCCGCGCGGGGTTGATGATCCGCCGGCACACCGCCACATGGCGGCGATGCCGAGACACGATCCCGTTCCGCCCCGCCGCACTGCTGCCGCCAACGAAACGGCGCGGCTCGAGCAGGTGCAGCGCGCCGCCCGCGCATGGCAGCGCTACAAGAAGATGATGAAGTGGATGCTGCTCGCGGCCGTGCTGACAGTCGCGGCGGCCCTTGCCTGGCTGAAGAGCATGGGCGAGCCGATGCCGATCCACATGATCATCGCCACCGTCGCCGGCGTCGGTCTCAGCGTGCTGGTCGGCACCGGGCTGATGGGCCTCGTATTCCTGTCGAACAATTCGGGCCATGACGACGCGGCCTCCGGAAGGACCAAGGACCAGTGAACACGTCGAACAAGGAGCCGATCCTGCGGGTCGTGCCGCGCCCGGCCGACATCAACGCCAACGGCCATATCTTCGGCGGCTGGGTGCTGAGCCAAATGGACATCGCCGCCGGCATCGTCGCCAGCCGCGAGGCGGACGGACCGGTCGCCACCGTCGCCATCCAGGCGATGGAGTTTACCGCGCCGATCCTGCTCCACGACCTCATATCGGTTTACGCGGAGATCGAGCGGATCGGCCGAAGCAGCCTCGCCATCCGGATCGAAGTGATCGCGAGCCGCAATCGGGGGCGCGACCAGGTCAAAGTGACGGAAGGGCTGTTCACCTTTGTCGCGCTTGACGAGAACCACCGCCCGCGGCCGGTGAAGCGCGCTTAGTTGTCGTCGTCGTCCTCGTCGTCGCGATTCGGCTCCGGCGCGCTCTTCAGGGTGAACTTCAACTTCGCCCGTCCATTCGCAGGCACCTGCGCGGCCCACATCCGAACCCCGTCCTTGTTGCCGAGCTTTTTGCTCGCCCCTTCCATGTCCCACGGCTCATAAAGCGGCAGAAGCACTTCCACCGTGACCGGTTCAGGCCGCGCGTTGCTGACCTCGACCACCATTCGCCGCCGGCGGCGCTCTCGTTCCTTGTCCTGCCGTTCATCGTCGCAATTCTTGTTCTCTTTAGCGTCGGCCTCCTCGTCATCGTCCTCGTCGCACCGATAGCCGGCGGCCCATTGGCGGACGAGGACATCGGTGCTGGTCCCAGCCGCGAACTCGACCTGCTGGCCGACCGCTGAATCGGTGACGGCGCCTTCCGATACCAGCATCGGCCGATCCTCGACGTTTTCGAACAAGGCGATCCTGCCCATCGGCAGCGGCAGGCCGAGCTTCTTCGCGGCGACGTTTCGGGTGCGAAGCAGGATGTCCGCGGGCGCCGGCTCTTCCAGCTCCCCGCCGGCGGTGATCGACACCGTGTAGACCCGCTCCACCGGTACCTTGGGTTTGGTCAGCAAGGCGATCTGCTTCTGGGCGTGGGCGGCGACGGTGACCCGCTCGGGAATTCGATAGAGCTTCAGGTCGCCCAGCTCCTCCTGCTCGGCGCTGATCACCGTTACTGGGGTTACGGAGAGCAAATTCGGACGGCGGCGGAGGGTGCCGGTGACGACGATCTCCCCGTCCCCGCCGACATATCCTTCCTCGGCCGCTTCCATTGGCGGCGGCGGCGGCGGCGGCGGGAGATCCAGGGGAAGGTCGCTGGTCGAGCCGCGCGGCCAGCAATTGGCCTCGATCGGGCCGACCGCGGTTTGCGGTTCATCGTCTTCCTCTTCCTCCTCGTTGAGGGTGCCGGCGACTGCCTGGGTCTGGGCGTTGGGGAAGCTTTCATCATTGCCGTTGGCGAGCGTAAGCCAGGCGAACAGGTCGATGGTCTTCCCATCGGCCGAGAGGTTGGCGACGTAATTGGCCTGCCAGTCGAAATACCGGGCAAGGTAGGAAAGCTTCACGGTCACCGTGCGTGCCGCGGGCGAGCGGGTGGTAACGGCAAGCGTCGGGGTGGCCGAAAGATCGCCCGGAACGCCCTCGAAAGACAAGGTTTCGGGCAGGCCCGAGCAGCGCAGCGCCTCGAAGCCGCCGCGGGTCTGGAGGATGACTCCGCCCGGCCCGGAGCGGATCACGGCTTCTTCCTCGGTGACGGCGCCGGTTTTCGGATTGGTCCGCTTGATGTGCACCCGCCGGCCAAGCGCCCGCTCGACCAGGGCGCCGGGCGAGATCAGCCGCGCGTCCCGGTTCTTTTCGCCGACGCCGCCCGGCAGGCCGGTGACGATGGCGCTTGCCGGCTCAATCCCGCCGGCCACGCCTTCGAAGCGGATCACGCTTGTTCCGGCCGGGAGAGCGAAGGTGCGGGTCTCGGTGATCATCGCGAAGCCTCCGAGCCACTCAAGCTCTATGCCGTCGTCGTCGTCGTCATACTCGTTGCGGTCGGGATTGCGGTACACGGTGACCGACACGTCGTCCGGCCGCGGCGAGACGACGAGGGGCTGCGCGGCGGCGGGCGCCGCAGCCAGGAGAAGCAGCGCGAAGACCGCGCGGCGCATGACCTAGTACCGGGTGATGAAGGTGGCCGTGAGCTCGGTCTCGCCATTGGCCGGTACCGGCACGTGCCAGAGGACGCTGTCCGACGATTCCCGCTCGCTTTTGAGGCTTTCGCTGACCACGCGCGTGTCGATCCAGCTCCAATCCAGGTTCGCCTGGCTGAGATCCACAGTCACTGCTTCGGGCCGCGCGTTGGTGAGGGTGTAGCGCATCGTCGTGCGCCACCGGGTCACCTTCTTCTCGTCCTCCAGCTTCTCCCGTTTCTCGGCGAGCACCTTGACCGCGACGTCGAATGCCGAGCCGGTGCGGATAGCGAGTTCGGAGCCCATCGGGGTGTGGGGTATGGCATGCTCGCCGATGAATTGCGGCTGCCCGCGTTTGTCCTTGATGTAGACGCGGACGATTCCGGACGGGAGCTGGTCGCCGAGGCCACCGGCGCGGCTGTTCGAGAATTTCAGCACCGTGTCGGCGCTGCGCGGCGCCGCGATCGTCTCGAACGAGGCGATCCGCACTTCATAAGCCTTGCGCGCCGCCGCGCCCTGGACATCGAGGAAGCTGACCTGCTTCGTCTGGGCGTTGGCGATGGTGGTGCGCTCGGCCAGCGGGTATAGATAATAATCGCCGAGCCGTCCGCGGGTGCCGCTTTCCGTGCCCGCCTGGCGGACGGTTGCCCCGTCGTCATAATCGTTGCCGCCGTAATTGCGCGCATTCACCTTGTTCGGCGTACCGGCGACCATCACGACATCGGCATTTTCAAAGCTGGTGCCGGTGGTGTTGCTGAGCGTGATCCAGCCCTGCACGTCGATCTTGCGCGCCGCCTCGTCGAACGAGGCGACGTAGTCCGCGCGCCAGCCGACGCCCGGCGTCAGGTAGGTAAGCGTCGCCGGCCGGACGCCGGGGCGGGTGCTTTCGACGCTGACGCTCAGCGTGGGGCGGGCGCGCAGATTGCTCGGCACTTGATCGAAGATCACCCGCACGGGCAAACCGTCGTCGCGCAGCACTTCGATGCGGCTGCCGATCTGCAGCACCGCGCCGCCGTTGGTGGAGAGGATCTTCGCCTGCTCGCGTACTTCCGCACCGGTGGCCGGATTGAAGCGGACGATGGTCACCGTCTTGCCGACCGCTTTCTCCATCAGCTTGCTCGGCGTGAGCAGATCGTAGTCGAAATTCTGTTCGACGATACCGGTGTCGGGCGCCGCGAAGGAGACTGTTTCCGAACGGATCTGCGCGGACACGTCGGGGAATTCCTGGCGCGAACGGCCGGCCGGGATCGCCATCTGCCGCGTGTCCTGCACAAGCGCGAGATTGTCGTTGTAGATGGTGATCGCGATGTCGCCCTGGGCGGAGCCGCCGGTGCCGAGCGTCTGGGGCGGCGCTGAGGGGGCGGGCTGCGCCAGCGCCGCTGTGCCGCCGAGGAAAGACGCGGAAATCAACAGGATGTGACGCATAACCAGGCTCCCCTTGCGGACCGGAGAGTGAGCCAGCCGAGCGGCGCCTGTCAATCGCGGCGGAAACGAAAAAGGGCGGCCCCGCGGGACCGCCCTCTTCCTTAAGCTTTGCGCCCTGCGTCAGGCGGCCGGTGCGATGTCCGCATCGTCGTCGTTGCGGGGACGTCGGGTGCGGCGGCGGGTGGCCTTGGCCGGTGCGTCGCCGTCGACGATCGAGATGGCGGGCGGAAGCACGTCGAGCGAAATGGTGCCTTCGCTTGCTTGCACGGCTGGCTCTTCGGTGCGGGCGGGGCGGCGGGCTCGGGGGCGCTCGAAGCGCGGCTGCTCGCCACCACGATCCTCGTCATTGTCGCGGCGCGGACGCTCGGCGCGCTGAGGCTCGGCCGCCTCAACGCGTTCCGGGCGGTCCGTACGCTCTGGCCGGTCCTGGCGCTCGGCACGCTCGGGCCGATCCTGACGCTCGGCACGCTCCGGACGGTCGTTGCGCTGCTGGCGCTCGGCGCGCTCCGGGCGGTCCTGACGTTCCGGACGGTCACCACGATCCTGGCGCTCGGGCCGCTCGGCACGCTCCTGGCGTTCGGGACGGTCGTTGCGCTCGGGACGGTCGTTGCGTTCCTGGCGGCGCGGCGCCGGGCGTTCGTCGCGGTCGTCCTGGCCGCCGTCGTCGTCTTCGTTGTCGGCGGAAAGGTTGTTGTCGTCCTCGCCTTCCTCGTCGTCGCCATAATAATCGTCGCGGCGGGGACGCTGCTCCTCGAAGCGCGGGCGGTTCTCATTCAACACGCGGAAATAGTGATCCGCGAACTGATGATAATATTCGGTCTGGACGCGGTCGCCCTGCATCTGCGCGTCGCGGGCGAGCGCTTTGTATTTCTCAAGCAACTGGGCGGCGTTGCCCCGGTTGCGGTTGTCCTGCCGGTTGCCCTGGCTGGGGGACTGGTTCGACGGGCGGGGTCCGCCACCGCCGCGGCCGCGCCGGCGGCCGTTGCCGTTTTGACGATTGTTGATCAAAAAAAGGTCCTCGTCCTCGTGGTCCTAAATCAGCCACTTCGCGGGCCGGGCCCCTCCCGGCCGCATCATCTGCACGACCCCTTCAGGCAGGCGTCCGCAAGCGGCTCCTGCCACCTCACGCTGTGAGCCGTCCGAGGACGTTCAAGCAATCGGGGGTCGGCGACGGTTGGCCTCACGCTGATTTCGTAGCTGTGAAAGGCCCCGTCCCTCGACACCTATGTAGCGGTGAGATGGGGGAATTCCAAGCGGAAAAGCACTTGACGCAGGTTAGCGGTTCAAAGCGAGGCAGCGCGGGTGGCCGGCAATGTCCGGGTAGAGGGAAGCTTGCAGGCCAAGCGCGGCGAAAAGCGCCGAAACGGCTTCGCTTTGGCCGGCGCCAAGCTCGATACAGGCGATCCCGTTCGGCGCAATCAGGTGCCGTATCTGCTTGGCGAGCCGATGGTAGTCGGCAAGGCCGTCTTCGCCGGCGAACAAGGCTTCGGCGGGTTCCCAGTCTTTCACGTCGCGCGGCAGATCCGCATTTGTTTCAACATAAGGCGGGTTGCACAGGATGAGGTCGAACCCGCCTTCGAGCCCTTCAGCCCAGTTGCCGAGGCGCAGTTCGGCGCGGCGGGAGAGGCCGAGCCGCTCGGCATTGCGGCGCGCGTAAGCCAAGGCGGCTTCCGACGCATCGACGCCAAGCCCCAGCGCCTCCGGCCATTCGGCCAGGGCGGCGAGGAGCAGGGTGCCGGGACCGGTGCCGAGATCGAGAATGCGTGCGGGAGCCCGGCCGCGGAAGTGGGCGACGGCGGCTTCGAGCAGGGTCTCCGTGTCCGGCCGGGGAATGAGGACACCGGGGCCGACCTCCAGCTCGATCGTCCAGAAAGCGCGGCGGCCGGTGATGTAGGCCACGGGTTCCCCGGTGGCACGGCGGGTGACGAGGGGTTGGAAGGCAGGCGGTTCGGGATCGGCCAGGCGGGAGAGGAGCATCGTGTCGCGCTCCACCCCGAGCGCGTGTGCCATCAGCAGCTCGGCGTCGAGGCGGGGGGTGGTGCTTCCGCCGGCAAGCTGGGCCGCACCGGCGGCAAGAGCTTCCGAGACTCTCACACAAATCCGTTTGTTTCGAGCGAAGTCGAGAAACCCTGGCACCGCGTCCGCGGATGCGTCTCTCGACTTCGCTCGAGACGAACGGTTGTAATGGGTCGCCTTACACCCACCGGAACTCACACCTCATCCAGGCTCGCCAGTTTCTGCGCCTGGTCTTCGGCCACCAGGGCGGAGAGCAGTTCATCCAGGCCCGGCCCTTCCAGGATTTCGGGCAGCCGGTGCAGGGTGAGGTTGATGCGGTGATCGGTCACCCGCCCTTGCGGATAATTATACGTGCGGATGCGCTCGGACCGGTCGCCGGACCCGACCATCGACTTGCGTGCCCCCGCCCGCGCCGAGGCGAGCCGCTCGCGCTCCAGTTCGTACAACCGGGTGCGCAACACCTTCAAAGCCTTGGCCTTGTTCTTGTGCTGCGATTTCTCGTCCTGCTGAATCACGACGAGCCCGGACGGCAAGTGGGTGATCCGAACCGCGCTGTCGGTGGTGTTGACCGATTGGCCGCCCGGGCCGGACGAGCGATAGACGTCGATGCGCAGGTCGCGCGCCTCGTCGATCTGCACGTCGACATCCTCGGCTTCGGGCAGCACCGCCACCGTTGCCGCCGAGGTGTGGATCCGCCCGCCGCTTTCCGTCGCCGGCACGCGCTGGACGCGGTGGACGCCGCTTTCGAACTTCATTTTGGCGAACACGCCCTGGCCGGTGACCGAGGCGACCACTTCCTTGTAGCCGCCCATCTCCGACGCGCTGGCCGAGATCAACTCCACCCGCCAGCCCTGCCCATCGGCGTAGCGCTGGTACATGCGCATGAGATCGCCGGCGAAAAGCGCCGCCTCGTCGCCGCCGGTGCCGGCGCGGATTTCGAGCATCGCCGGCCGGTCGTCCGCCGCATCGCGCGGGAGGAGCTTGAGCGCCAACGCCCGCTCCGCTTCAGGAAGCCGCGCCTCGACCGCGCGGATTTCTTCCTCGGCCATGGCGCGCATTTCGGGATCGTCGCGCATTTCGGCGAGCGAGCCGAGCTCGTCGCGCAACTGCCGAACCTCCGCCGCCGCCGCGGCCACGGGCTCGATCTCGGCATATTCCTTGGACAGCTTCACGAAGGCGTCGGCGGCGAGATCGCGCGACGACATCACCACCTGCAACTCATCCCGCCGCGCAAGAATCTGCGCGATCCGATCGGCGGAGATCGAGGTCATGCGGCGATCAGACTCTGCATCAGGTTTTTGACAGTTTCATGCTCTTCAACGCCCGGCGCAGCCTTGGTGCCGATGGTGCTGTCGCCACGCAGGGAGACAAGCACCTTGGCCGGAACCTTGGATGCCTTGTCGTAGCGCTTGCGCGGCGATCCGGTGGCAATCATGTCCGCCGAAAGGCCTTCCCGACGGAGCAAGGAGAGAGCGCGCACCGCCAGATCAAGGGCACTATCCTCTTCAACCGCGATGATGACGTCGAGGGGCTCCCGCTCCGGCTTGTCGATCATCATCGCCAGCCGCTCGATTCCTGCTGCCCAGCCGATCGCCGGGGTGTGGGGGCCGCCGAGTGCTTCCATGAGGCCGTCGTAGCGGCCGCCGGCCAGCACCGTGCCCTGCGCCCCGAGGCGGTCGGTGACGAACTCGAAGGCGGTGTGGCGGTAGTAATCGAGGCCGCGGACCAGGCGGGCGTTGCGGGTCCAAGCGACGCCGGCCGCATCGAGACCGGCGGTGACCTGGCCGAAGAAGGCGCGCGCATCGGAGGTGAGGAAATCGTCGATGTCCGGCGCGCTGTCCGCCGCCGGGCGGTCGCGGGGGTCCTTGCTGTCGAGGATGCGGAGCGGGTTCTTGTCCAGGCGGGCGAGGCTGTCGTCCGAAAGCCCGGCGCGGTGCGCTTCAAAATGTGCCACCAGGGCGGCGCGCCAGGCGTCGCGCGTCTCCGCATCGCCAAGCGTGTTGAGCTGCAGCGTCACCCCGTCGCTGATGCCGAGCTCCTTAAGAAGCTGGTCGGCGAAGACGAGCAACTCCACGTCAGCAAGCGGGCTGTCGGAGCCCAAGATCTCCGCGTCGAGCTGGTGGAACTGGCGGTAGCGCCCCTTTTGCGGGCGTTCATAGCGGAAGACCGGGCCGTGGGTGGCGACTTTCATCGGCACGTGCTGCTGCCAGCCTTCCGACAAAAACGCGCGGCAAATGCCAGCGGTGAATTCCGGCCGAAGGGTGAGCGATTCGCCGCCGCGGTCCTCCAGGCTGTACATTTCCTTGGACACGATATCGGTGGTTTCGCCGATCGAGCGGGCGAAAACCTGCGTGGCTTCGAACACCGGCAGCTCGATGCGCTGGAACCCATACAAGCGCCGCACCCGGTCGAACGTCGACACGACGCGGCCGAAGCGGTCCGCCTCCTCGCCCCAGATGTCCTGGGTTCCCCTGATCCTTTGTGGGCCTTTGCTCATGGAGCGGCGCTTTAGCATTTTTGTGGGGAGGGGGAAGCGGGGTGACGCGGGCCGCTCAACCCGCTAGAGGCCGCGCCCCATGAACATCGACCTTATCCCGGTGGGCGACAATCCGCCCGAAAGCATCAACGTCATCATCGAAGTGCCGATCGGCGGCGAGCCGGTGAAGTACGAGTTCGACAAGGCGTCGGGCGCGATCTTCGTCGACCGGATCCTGCACACGCCGATGCGCTACCCGACCAATTACGGCTTCATCCCGCACACCTTGTCCCCCGACGGCGATCCGCTGGACGTGATGGTGATGGCGCGGGTGCCATTCATTCCGGGATCGGTGGTCCGCGCCCGCCCGCTCGCCGTGCTGCGGCTGGAGGACGAAGCCGGCGGCGACGAGAAGATCCTCGCCGTGCCGATCAAGAGCACCTCGCCTTATTACGCCAATGTGGAGGAAGGCGAGGACCTGCCGCTGATCATCCGCCAGCAGATCGAGCACTTCTTCACCCACTACAAAGACCTCGAGCCCGAAAAGTGGGTGCGGGTCGGCACCTGGGGCGACCGTGAGGAAGCGATCAAGGTGATCCTGGAAGCGATCGAAGCGGCCAAGCGGGCCAAGGCGGAGGCCGCCGCCGTGACGGTCACGGGCGCCTAAGTATCGGAGCAGGCGCGATTACTTGCGCCGATCCGCTGGACAGACGGCGCGGGGCGCGCCATGCGGCTCGGGTTCCCCGTTCGGAGACTCACAGCACGATGCGCCCTGCCCTCACCGCCCTGCTCCTCCTGTCCGCCGCCGCCGCTCCCGCCGCGGCCCAGCAGCTCCCCGCCAACTTCACCCGCGCCGAGCCGTCGCCCAAGGTGGACACCATCCCGCCGGCGCGTGACGTTGCTTATCCCGGCACGATGCGGCTGCGCGTGGACGCCACCGACCTCGAGCGCCGCATGTTCCGGGTGCGCCAAACCATTCCGGTCGATCGCACCGGCGACTTCGTTCTGCTTTACCCCAAATGGATCCCGGGCGCCCACTCGCCGAGCGGCCAGATCAACAAGGTCTCGGGCCTGAAGATCACCGCCGGCAACAAGCGCCTGACGTGGAGCCGCGACACGCTCGACGTCTATGCCTTTCACGTCTATGTGCCGGACGGCGTCAAATCGATCGACGTCGAGTTCCAGTTCGTCTCGGCAACCGCGTCCGAGCAGGGCCGCACGGTGATGACCCCGGAGCTGGCCAGCGTTCAGTGGATCTCCCTGTCGCTCTACCCGGCCGGCTACTACGTCCGCCAGATCCCGATCCAGGCGTCCTTGACCCTGCCCAAGGGCTGGAAGGCGGCGACCGCGCTTCGCCCGGCTTCCGGCGGCAATGCTTCCGCAGGCACGATCACCTACCAGCCGACGACCTACGAGATTCTCGCCGATTCGCCGGTGCTCGCCGGCCAGCATTCGCGCAGCATTCCGCTAAGCCCGGACGTGACGCTCGATGTCTTCGCCGATACGCCGGCCCAACTCGCCGCGACGGACGAGCAGATAGCCCTTCACCGCAACCTCGTCACACAAGCGGTGAAGCTGTTCGGCGCCCAGCATTACGACCATTACAATTTCCTCTTCTCCATCTCGAACAACCTGGGCGGCATCGGCCTCGAGCATCACCGCAGCTCGGAGAACGGGGTGAAGAACGGTTACTTCACCGACTGGGCGAGCGCGCAAAGCGACCGCAACCTCCTCCCCCACGAATATGTGCATAGCTGGGACGGCAAATATCGCCGTGGCAAGGATGCCTGGACGCCCGACTACCGCACGCCGATGCAGGACAGCCTGCTCTGGGTCTATGAAGGCCAGACGCAGTTCTGGGGCTATGTGCTCGACGCCCGCTCCGGCATGCTGTCGAAGCAGGAGACGCTCGACGCGCTCGCCGGCATCGCGGCCACCTACGACGCCGCGACGCCGGGCCGGAGCTGGCGCCCGCTGATCGACACCACCAACGATCCGATCATCGCCCAGCGAGCGCCGCAGCCGTGGCGCGGCTGGCAGCGTTCGGAGGATTATTACAACGAAGGCCTGCTGATCTGGCTCGATGTCGACCGGATCATCCGCAGCCAGTCCAAGGGCAAGCGCTCGATCGACGATTTCGCCCGCGCCTTTTTCGGCGTCAACGACCGCGATTATGGCGAGCTCACCTATACGTTCGACGAAGTGGTGGCGACGCTCAACCGGGTTCAGCCCTATGACTGGGCCTCCTACCTCAACCGCCGCCTGACCGGTTATACCGAGCGCGCCCCGCTCGAAGGCTTCACGGAGGGCGGCTACCGCCTGACCTACACGGCCGAGCCGACCGACTGGTTCAAGTCCGGCGAAAAGAAGCGCAGCGCGGTGGACCTCACGTATTCGGGCGGCTTTGTCGTCAGCAGCAAGGACGGCGCGGTGACCAGCGTGATCTGGGACGGCCCCGCTTTCGACGCGGGGCTCACCCTTGGGTCCAAGATCGTCGCCGTGAACGGGCGCAGCTTCGACGGCGACGCGCTCAAGAACGCGATCAAGGCCGCGTCGGGGACCAAGGAGCCGGTGCGGCTGCTCGTGCAAAGCGGCGACACCTACCGCACCCTCGATCTCGACTGGCATGGCGGCCTTCGCTACCCGCGCTTCCAGGCCACCGGCGGCGGCAAGGGCACGCTCGACGCCCTGCTCACGCCGCTGCGCTGATCCCAGACAGGAGAGACAGAAGATGCGCCTCCCAGCCCTGCTAGCCGCCACCGCCCTCCTGCCGTTCGCCGCCGCATGCTCCGTGCAGCGGCCGGCCCCCATCGGCCCCGCGCCCGCCTTCAGCTCGGGCGACAGCGCGGTCGCCAACACCCGGGCCGCCCTTGCCCGGATCGAGGCGGTGGAGCCGAAGGTCAACGCGGTGATCGCGGTCGACCCCACCGCCATGGAGCAGGCGCGGGCGCTGGACTCGGCCGCCAGGCGCGGCCCGCTTCACGGCATGCCGATCATGATCAAGGACAACATCGAGGCAAAGGGCACGCTGCCGACCACGGCGGGAAGCCTGGCGCTGGCCAACAACGTCACGAACCGCGACGCGCCGCTCGTGGCCCGCCTGCGCGAGGCGGGGGCGGTGATCGTCGGCAAGACCAACCTCTCCGAATGGGCCAATATCCGGGACGACAATTCGATCTCCGGCTGGAGCGCGGTCGGCGGCCAGACCCGCAACGCCCATGTCCTCAACCGCAATGCCTGCGGCTCCTCGACCGGCAGCGGCGTCGCGGTTGCGTCCGGGATGGTCCCGGCCGCGATCGGCACCGAGACCGACGGCTCGATCACCTGCCCCGCCTCGCTCAGCGGCATCGTCGGCTTCAAGCCCACCGTCGGCCTGGTCAGCCGCACCCACATCGTCCCGATCAGCCACAGCCAGGACACGGCGGGGCCGATGGCCCGCACGGTGCGCGAGGCCGCTCTGGTCCTCTCCGCAATTGCCGGGAGCGACCCCGCCGACCCGCAGACCGCCGACGCCGACCGCTACCGCGCCGATTACGCGGCCGGCCTGTCCGCCGACTCGCTGCGCGGCAAGCGCATCGGCGTGATGCGCTTCGCAAGCGGCTTCGGCACCGATGAGCGCTTCGAGGAGGCGCTCGCCACCTTGCGCACCCAGGGCGCCGTCCTGGTCGAAATCGCCAAGTTCGACCGCAAGCCGGAAATGGGTTCGGGCGAGTACAAGGTGCTGCTCACCGAGTTGAAGGCGGACTTGAACGCTTACCTCGCCACCACCCCGCCCAGCGTCACTACCCGCACGCTTGCCGACGTCATCGCCTTCAACAAGGCCAATGCCGCCCGCGAGATGCCGCTGTTCGACCAGGACACGTTCGAGGAAGCGGAGCTGACCAAGGGCCTGAACGACCCCGAGTACAAGAAAGCGCGGGAAACCAGCCTGCGCCTTGCCGGGGCCGAGGGCATCGACAAGATGCTCAAGGACAACAATGTCGTCGCCCTCGTCGGCCCGACCATGCCGGCCGCTTGGCTGATCGACGCGGTGCACGGCGATTCCTACCCGGGCGGCGGCGCCGGCGGCTTCGCCGCCGTTGCCGGCTATCCCCACCTCACCGTGCCGATGGGCGCGGTGCGCGGGCTGCCGGTGGGGCTATCTTTCCTGGGGCCGAAATGGTCCGACGCGATGATCCTGTCGCTTGGCTATGCCTATGAGCAGGCTTCGCACCGCAAGGTGGACGCCCGGTTCATTCCGTCCGTGGAGGATAGCGCGGAGGTGGCGCCGCTTCTCGCGCAGCAGCCGAGGTAGGACACTCCCGGCTCCTTCGAGACGGGCCTTCGACACGGGCTCCCATCAAAGTGGTACTTTGATGGGCACCCTGCTCAGTCCCTCCTCAGGATGAGCGGTTATGGTGTAGGGGGAGGACACCCACCCCGCTCATCCTGAGGAGCCGCTGAGGAGGCGAAGCCGTCTCGAAGCGGCGTCTCGAAGGACCCGCCCTAGACAGCCGCGGTAAGGCGCAGGCCCACGATGCAGCCGATCAGCGCCAGCAGCAGAAGCATGCGCAGGCTGCCCGCGGGCTCGCCGAAGAACCAGATGCCGACAAGCACCGTGCCCGCAGCGCCGATCCCGCCCCACACCGCATAGGCCGTGCCCATCGGGATGGTGCGGGAGGCGTATTCGAGGAGGCCCATCGACAAGGTCACCGACAGCAGGAAACCCACTGTCCACGGCCCGTTCCTGAAGCCATCGACGAAGCGCAGGCAGGTGGTAAAGCCGACCTCGAACAGGCCGCCGATGCAGAGCAGGGTCCAGGCAAGTGCAGGGCTCATGGCATTGCCTCCAAATGCGGTTCGGCGGCGTGCTTGCCGCGCGCCGCAAGCACGCAGCCGGTGACGATCAGCACGGCGCCGATCAGGGTGGAGGCGCCGACCTGCTCGTCGAATACCAGGAAGCCGAACAAGGCCGCCCAGATGAGGGCCGTATATTCCACCGGGGCGAGCCGGTGCGCCTCCGCCCGGCGATACGCCCAGGCGAGCAGCATCAAGGACACGAGCGCGAGCAAGGCGGCGAACACCAGCTCCGGCCACTCCCCCAAAGGCGGCGGCACGGCGAAGAACGGCGCGGCGAGGGCAAGCACGCCGGCGACAACGACATATTGGTAAAAGGCGATTTCCAGCGGCCTGGCGACGAGCGCCTGCTGCCGCATCAAGATGATATTGTAGGCGTAGAGCATTGCCGAGGTGAGCACGGAGGCCGCGCCCCACAGATCGCGCTTCACCTCCCCGCCCGCCTGCGAGAGAACGATAACCAGCACGCCGGCGAAGCCGAGCAGGGAGGCGAACACCGCCGTCTTGCCCACCGGCTCCTTGAGGAACACGGCGGCGAGGTAAAGCGAGATGAGCGGCGCGATAAAGGTCAGTGCCACTGCTTCGGCGAGCGGCATCCGGGCAATGCCCCAGAAAAAGGTGATCGCCATCACCGAGCCGATCAGGCCGCGGATGATGTGAAACCGCATCGCCTGCCGCGTCGGCTTTTCGTGCCTGGTCGCGAGATAAAGGATCGCGGACAGCGCCAGACCGACCAGCATCCGCCAGAACACCGCATTGTAGGCGCCGATCGCCAGCGCCAGCCCCTTCATCACCGCATCCATGGCCGAGAAGAGGGCGATTCCCAAGGTGCCGACCGAGAAGGGGATCAGGACGGAGGAGGGGCGGGTGGCCATGGCGTCGCCGATAGCGAAGCGGTGGGGCTGGGGCTAGGGCGGCGAGCAAGCACCCCCCTCCCTTCTAGGGAAGGGCCACAACTCCTATGCTCCCCTCCCTGTTAGGGAGGGGTAGGGGTGGGTAGCGACTGAGCGGGCTCGATGCCCGCGAAGGCGCCTCCCCGCCCGCGGGGGAGCGCTTCAACGCGGGAACAGCCCCTCAGCGGCATCGAGCCGCTTCGGTGCTTACCCACCCCTGCCCCTCCCTAGAAGGGAGGGGAAAGTTTTGCCTTACTCCGCAGGCGCGTGGTGGTGCACAGCATGGCGGTATTGCGGCAGTGCTTCCCGGGTCACCTTCAGGGCCGAGCGCAGGAACAGGAAGGCGATCACGCCGGCGATGGCGATATCCGGCCAGGGCGAGGCGGTGACGGAGACGATCAGCGCTGCGGCGATCACGCCGATATTGGCAAGCACGTCGTTGCGCGAACATTCAAAGGTGCTGGACAGGTTCACGTCGTGCCTGCGGTAGGGCCACAGCAAGGCGACGCTGCTCACATTCGCGGCGAGCGCCATCAGCCCGAACACCAGCATCAGCCCGGAGGCCGGGGGATGGCCCCAGACGATCTTGAGGACGATCTCGACGATGATGCCGAGCCCAAGCGCAAGAATGAAGGCGCCCTTGGCCAAGGCCATGCCGGCCCGCCACTTGAGGCTGCGCTCCAGCGCATAAAGGCTGATGCCGTAGACCAGCCCGTCGCCGAGCATGTCCACCGAATCCGCCATCAGCGCCGCCGAATCGGCAACCAGCCCGGCGCCGAATTCCAGCACGAACATCATCAGATTGAGCATCATCACCACCACGAGCACGCGGCGGATATCCTTGTGGAGCGCGATCCGCTCCAGCTCCTGCCCCTTGTCGTGGCAGCAATGCGCGCTCATTCCGCGGCAACCAGAGCGGGGGCGGCGCTCATCTCGGCTTCGATCTGGGCGGCCTTGGCTTCCACCAGCCGAACGATATGCTCGACCATGTCGGCGTCCTGGACATGGTGATCGGTGACGCCGGAGAGGTAGACCATGTGCTTGCCGTTGCCGCCGCCGGTGATTCCGATGTCGGTTTCGCGCGCTTCGCCGGGGCCGTTGACCACGCAGCCGAGCACCGAGAGGGACATAGGCGTGCGGATGTGGCTGAGCCGCTCCTCCAGCGTCTGGACGGTGCGAATGACGTCGAAGCCTTGGCGTGCGCAGGACGGGCAGGAGACGACGCGAACGCCGCGGTTGCGGATGCCGAGGCTCTTCAGGATCTCGAAGCCGGCGCGCACTTCCTCTTCCGGCTCGGCCGAGAGGGAGACGCGGATCGTGTCGCCGATGCCCCACCACAGGAGGGAGCCGATGCCGATCGCGCTCTTCACCGTTCCGCCGCGCAGGCCGCCAGCTTCGGTGATGCCGAGGTGAAGCGGGCAATCCACCGCTTCGGCGAGCTGCTGATAGGCGGCAACGGCGAGGAACACGTCCGACGCCTTCACCGCCACCTTGTACTCGCGGAAATCATGATCCTCGAGCAGGCGGATGTGATCAAGCGCGCTTTCGACCAGCGCCTCCGGGCAGGGCTCGCCATATTTTTCGAGGAGGTCGCGCTCCAGGCTGCCGGCGTTGACACCGATGCGGATCGCGCAGCCGTTGGCCTTTGCGGCGTTGACCACTTCGCGAACCCGGTCGGCCGAGCCGATATTCCCCGGGTTGATGCGCAGGCAGGCCGCGCCGGCGTCGGCAGCTTCCAAGGCGCGCTTGTAGTGGAAATGGATGTCGGCGACGATCGGCACGCGCGCGGCGCGGACGATCTGCTTCAGCGCCCGGGTGGACTCCTCGTCGGGACAGGAGACGCGGATGATGTCCGCGCCCGCTTCCTCGCAGCGGCGGATCTGGTCCACCGTGGCGCGTACGTCGGAGGTCAAAGTGTTGGTCATCGTCTGAACGGTGACGGGCGCGTCGCCGCCGACCGGAACGGAGCCGACCATGATCTGGCGCGAGGTGCGGCGCGCGATATCGCGCCAGGGGCGTAAGGACATGGTCCCTATATAGACGCTTGAAGCGCAAGGCGAAACCCGCCGCCGTCGCCCGCACCCAAGGAGATCGGGTGCAGGCGGCGTGCAGCGCCTCCCGGACTAGAGGATCAGGTCGGTTACGAGCGGAGTCACCGGGCCCGAAAAGACGATTTCATAATCGGACAGGCCGTCCCCGTCGGTATCGGCCTGAAGCCAGCCGTCGGTGCCGTTGAAAGTGAAGCGCAGTTCGCCGGCGATACCGGAGAATGCCGCGCCGCCAATGAACGAAAAGGCCTGGTTGCCCGACGCCCACAGATTGGCGTCGATGCCCGACAGGTCGATTACATCCTCACCCGAGGTGAAATCGGTGATCCGGTCGGAATAAACGCCCGTGCCGCTTTCGTAGGAGCCGAAGCGGAAATTATCAGCGCCGGCGCCGCCGGTCAGGACATCGGCACCGCCGCCGCCGACCAGCAAATCGTCTCCTTCGCCGCCGTCGAGCACATCGTCGCCGCTTCCGCCGCGAAGCTCGTCATTGCCCGCCAAGCCCGACAGAGCGTCATTGCCGCTGCTGCTCTGCATGACGTTGGCGAGGCCGTTGCCGCTGCCGGCGAAGCCGCCGCCGCCGCTGTAGGACAGATTCTCCACTTCGTCGGGCAGGCTGTAGGCGGCAAGCGAGACATAGACCTGGTCGATGCCGCCGCCGGCCGCTTCGATCACGGTGTCGCCAATATTGTCGACGACATAACCGTCATTGCCGTCGCCGCCCTCCATATAGTCGGCGCCGAGGCCGCCGGTCAGCATGTCGTGGCCCGCTTCGCCGAACAGGCTGTCGTCGCCGGCGCCGCCGTTCAGCGCATCGTGGCCGTCGCCGCCGTAGAACATGTCGGGGGCAATGCCACCGAACATGTCGTTGTTGAGCGCATTGCCCCAGGCCTGAAGGTCGACGCCGCTGTTGTTGCGTAGCCGCTCGACCTCCTCGGGCATGACATAAGTCAGGAGTTGGCCCACGATCCGGATTTCGTCCGTGCCGCCGCCGGCCGCTTCGATCACCTGGTCGAACCGGCTGTCGACCTCGTAAGTGTCGTTGCCGCCGCGCCCTTCCATCGTATCGCCGCCGCTTCCCCCGATCAGGATGTTGGCGCCGTCCGTGCCGCGCAGAACGTCGTCTTGCGGCCCTCCTGCGACGTTCTCGACGCCGGTGAAAACGTCGTCCCCGGCCCCGCCGCCGTTCGTGCCGGTGAGGAGGTCGATTTCGATCGCGTCGTAGGTCTTGGAATAATCGATCGTGTCGATGCCCGCGCCGGCGGTGATCGTGTAGGCACCGGTGCCGAGCAGGAAGTGGTTGGCCAAGCTATTGCCGATCACCGTGGCCGGATCGAAACGCTCCGTCAAAATGACGTTCTCGACGTTGGCGGTCAGCGCGTAATGAGCAAGGTTCAGATACACCGTGTCGATGCCGCCGCCGGCCGCCTCGATGACCGTATCGAACTCGCCTTCATCCTCGATCAGCAGGTAATAGAGGTCGTTGCCGCTGCCGCCGACCAGGGTGTCGGAGCCGCTTCTTCCGTAAAGAATATCGTTGCCCGCGCCGCCTTCCAGCCGGTCGTTGCCCCAATAGCCGCTGATCGTGTTGTTGAGCGCGTTGCCGTAGATCGTCGAGCCGGTTGCCCAATGGACTTCCGCATCCTCTACATTGGCGGGAAGGGTGTAGGTATCGAGCGACACGATCACCAGATCCCAGGACCCGCCGTTCGAGTCCTCGATCACCACGTCGCCGGCATTGTCGACGAAATAATAGTCCATCCCGGCGCCGCCCCGCATCACGTCGGCACCGGTGCCGCCGTCGAGCTGGTCATCGCCGGCGCCGCCTTCCAGCACATCGTCGCCGTCATAGCCGTTCAGGACATCGTCGCCGTCGAGGCCGGTGATCCAGTCGTCCAAAGCCGTGCCGTCGATCCAGTCGTTCCCGGATGTACCGATCAAGTTCGCCATATTGTCGCCCCCTTGGGAAAGCCCATCACGCATCAGGACGAGCGTGCCCGGGAAGCCCCCATGTGTAGTCGTCCAACTTGGCGTTTCCTTTCGCGGCAGGGCTAAGCTATTTTTCACCATCCATTTGATTCCACTACCGAAATAATCGGGTGGTTGCCGATACAGGAGCCGCGGGATAGGGCGGCCGTCCCAATCGTTCCCCCGCCGCACCCTTTCGGAGTCACCAATGACCGACGCCGCCGCCCCGCCCCCCTGGAAGCTCGTCGTTCACGGCGGCGCCGGCGTGATCGAGCGGCGGCTGCTTTCGGCCGAACAGGAGCGGGATATCCGCGCCGCTTTGGACGGAGCGCTCAAGGCGGGATCGGCGCTGCTTGCCGAGGGCGGCAGCGCGGTGGACGCGGTCGAGGCGGCGGCGCGGTTCCTGGAGGACGATCCCCATTTCAACGCCGGCCGCGGCTCGGTCTTCACCTATCAGGGCACGATCGAGATGGACGCGGCGATCATGGATGGCGCGACGCTTGCCGCCGGCGCGGTGGCGGGCGCCTCGGCGACGCGCAACCCGGTGAGCCTGGCGCGCGCGGTGATGGAAAAGAGCAACCACGTCTTCCTCAGCCGCGACGGCGCCGACCAATTCTCGCGCGAAAACGACCTCGAACAAGCGCCACCGGAATATTTCGCAACCCCCGAACGGCGCGATGCGCTGGAGATCATGCGCGCCCGCGGCGACGATTATTTCGACGTGGACCTGAAATACGGCACGGTCGGTGCGGTGGCCGTCGACTCGAGCGGCCATGTCGCCGCCGCCACTTCCACCGGCGGCATCACCGGTAAGCGCTGGGCGCGGATCGGGGATTCGCCGATGATCGGCGCTGGCACCTATGCGGACGATCGCGCCGCGGCGGTTTCCTGCACCGGATCGGGCGAATATTTCATCCGCGCCGCAGTCGCCCACGAAATCTGCGCGCGCATGCGGATGCTCGGCGAAGACGTCCAGACCGCGGCCGACGCAGCCTTGGGCGAGGTCGAGACGATGGGCGGCACCGGCGGCGTCATCGTCGTCACTCCGACGGGCGACCATGCCGTGACCTTCAACAGCGAAGGCATGTATCGCGGCATTGCGACGGCCGACGCCATCACAGTTGCGATTTACGGGGACGAATAAGCGCGCGCCCCCCGCTATAGGCGGTGCCATGTTGAAACGCCTGCTCGCGCTCTGCGCCCTGTTCCTCGCCGCCTCCCCTGCCGCCGCCTGGTGGGAATATGGCCATCAGACCGTTGGCCGAATCGGCTACATGGAGGCGCGTCCCGCCACTCAGGCCGCGATCCGCCGCCTGCTGGCGCAGTCGAAGCTTCTGGACACGCCGACCTGCCCGGCGGCGACGGTGGAGGATGCGAGCTACTGGCCCGATTGCATCAAGGGGCTGGGCGAGCGCTTCAGCTACTCCTCACCCTGGCACTACCAGAACGTCGACATCTGCAAGCCGTTCGACCTCAAGTCGGCCTGCCGCGACGGCAATTGCGTCTCGGCCCAGGTGGAGCGCAACCTGAAGCTGCTCGCCGACAAGGAGCTTCCGGCGCGGGAACGGGTAATGGCGCTCGCCTTTTTGATCCACTTCGTGGGCGATCTCCACATGCCGCTTCACGCCGGCGACAAAGGCGATCTCGGCGGCAACAAGTTCGCGGTGAGCTATGGCGTCATCGCCGGCCGCACCAACCTGCACGGCACCTGGGACGGCTGGATCGCCGAACGCGGCATCTCCAACCCGCCAGGCGGGCCCGGCGGGGTGCTCGGCGACTTTTCGGCGGAAGAGCGCACGGCGATGCGCGCCGGCACGGTGGAGGAGTGGAGCCACGAAGGCTGGGATGTGGCGCGCGAGTTCGCCTACGGCACCGTCATGGCCGACCCCTGCGGCCCGGTGCCAACCGAGCGCCCGGTGATCAACGAAGCGACGACGAGGAAGCTGGTGCCGGTGGCAAGGCGACAGATCGCGCGGGGCGGGTTGAGGCTGGCGAGATTGCTGGACGAGGCTTTGAGCGGCTGAACAGAAGCCCCTCTCCCTTCGACGGGAGTTCAGGGCACGGGTCGTCCACCCAGACGACCCTGAAACATGCTGGGAGCATGTTTCACCCTGAACTGGTACGAAGCCTTAGCGAAGCGAAGCTGAGCTTAGGCGCAGTTGGAGAGGGTGACACCGTCAGAGGCCAGCCTCGACCGCTGTCACCCTCTCCCAGCTGCGCCTAAGTTCGCCGAAGGGGCTCACTAAGGCTTCGCAACCCTCCCCCTCAAGGGGGAGGGAAGTAGAACTCACTCCGGCACCACCGTAACGGCGCGGCGGTTTTGGGCCCAGGCGCCTTCGTCGGAGCCGAGTGCTTCGGGACGCTCCTTGCCCCAGCTGATCACGTTCAGCCGGTTGCCGGCAATGCCGCGGCTTTGGAGATAGGTGCGGGCCGCGTTGGCGCGGCGGTCGCCGAGCGCGAGGTTGTATTCGCGGGTGCCGCGTTCGTCGGCATGGCCTTCGATGGTGACGCGGACATTCGGGTTGCGCTGCAGCCAGGCGGCGTGGGCGTCGAGCGTGGCGCGGTCCTGCGAGTCGAGCGAGTAGCTGTCGGTTTCGAACAATACCCGGTCGCCGCCCATTGCGCCGCCGACGCTGGCGAGGAAGTCGCCGCGCGAGCCGGGCAGCGTTTCCGTGCCGACGCCGCCCGAAGGATCGCCGGTGCTGGCCTGCCCGTCGGCCGTGCCTTCGGAGCCGAGCGGCGGCGGGGGAATTTCCTTGGGCTGCTTCTTGCCGCAGCCGGCGGTGAGGACGAGCGCCGCGGCGATCATGGCTACTCGGAGGCTGTTGGCCTTCATTGTGTTTCTCCTTCTTTCAACGCGCACAATCAGGGGAGCAACGGCCCCCAGGTGGGATCCGAGCCTGCCTCGGACGTCGGGATGCGGCGCTCGTTCACGCCGGTGAGATCGACCTGCCAGATGCTGGACGAACCGCCGCGGCCCTGGCTGGTCCGGAAGAACTGGATGACCCGGCCGTTGGGCGACCAAGTCGGGCCCTCGTCCTGCCAGCTGTTGGTCAGCAGCCGCTCGCTGCCGCCGTCCGGGCTCATCACGCCGATGCGGAAATTGCCGGTCACCTTTGTGAACGCGATGAGATCGCCGCGCGGGCTCCATTCGGGGGTCGCGTAGGAGCCGCCGGCGAAGCTGATCCGGCGCTGGTTGGAGCCGTCGGCGTCCATCAGGTAGATCTGCTGCTTGCCCGAACGGTCGCTTTCGAAAACAATCCGGCTGCCGTCCGGCGAATAACTTCCACCGACGTCGATGCCCGGCGAGTTGGTGAGCCTCTGCGACTGCCCGCCCTGGGCCGAGACGCGGTAGATGTCGGTGTTGCCCGCGACCGCCATCGAATAGAGGATCCAGCGGCCGTCGGGGGAGAAGCGCGGCGCGAAGGTCTGGTTGGCGCTTTCGGTCACCACCCGCTGCCGGCCGGTGCCGATGTCGTAGATGTAGATCCGCGGCCGGTTCTCCAGGTAGCTCAGATACACGATCTGCTTGTAGTCGGGCGAGAAGCGCGGGGTGAGCACGGTCGATTGGCCGTTGGTCAGGAAGCGGTGGTTGGCGCCGTCCGAATCCATGATCGCGAGGCGCTTGATGCGCCGGTCCTTGGGGCCGCTTTCGGCGATATAGGCGATGCGGCTGTCGAAGAACGGGCTTTCGCCGGAGAGGCGGCCGTAGATCGAATCGGCGCATTTGTGCGCGGCCCGGCGCCAATCCCGCGGCGCGACGACGAAGCCGTTGCGGGCGAGCTCGCTCTGCAGTGCGACGTCGTAGAGGTAGCAGCCGACGGTGAGGTTGCCGTCCCCATTTGCCCGCACGAACCCCTGTACCAGCGCGGCGGCACCGGTGCCCGACCAATGCTCAAAGGCGGGCGCGGTGACCTCGCCATACGCGACGGCGCGTATGCCACCGGGGCCGACCGGGCGGAACAGGCCGCTCCGCGACAGATCGCCTGCAACCACCTCCGCAACCTGGCGGCCGAGCGCCTGCGTGTTGCCGGCCGGCGTGTCGATCGTCTCGGGCGTCGGCATCACCGGCACCGCGATGGTCAGGTCGGCGGCGCTTTCGTCGGTCACATCGACGCTGAGCTGCGAAGCGGCGGGGTAGGAGGCAAATAGGCAGGCGAGGCCTGCAGCAAGAAGCTTCTTCATTGGGACAGTCTCTTGTCAAAACCGATGGGGCTGAGGTGCTTCCACTCTTCATAAAATTGGGCGGGAAGCCGGAACGGGGAGGCGAGTTTGGCCGCCCGAATCGCCTGCTCCTGGTGGAGTTTCACCTGCGGACGATTGCTGGGGGTCTGGCCGGTGGTGCGGATCACCTCCACTCGGGTGACGGCTCCATTCGGGGCAAGGTAGATGCTGAGTTCGGTGCGCAACTGCTCGGCATCGGCACCGGTCGGCGCCTTCCAGTGCGGACGCAATTGCTCATTCACCAGCCGCCTCAGGGAAGCCTGTACAGCGGCACTGGCCTTTTGCGCCGGCGGCGAACTCGCCTTGCTTGGCGTATCGCGCGCACCAATGCCTGTAAGCAGGCCGTTGAGACGACCGGTGGGACGGGTAGCGGAGCCCTTCGGCCGGCCGGCCGGGGCCGAGGGTTTGGCGGCCTGCTTCGGAGCAGCCTTGGCCTGAGCAGGCGCGGGCCTGGGCGGTGCGGGCCGCGCTTGCGCCGGCACCGGGCGCGGCTGCGGACGCGGTACCGCCTTGGGCGTGGGGACGGGGCGAGGCGGCGGCGGCGCGGGCGTCACCCGAGGGGCGGGTGCAGGCTCGACGCGCGGCACGGGGAGCGGCGCAGGTACCGGTTCGGCAAGGGCTGGCGCCGGCGGTCCTTCTTCCGGCGCAAGCAGGGGCGCGGGCTCCTGCGCGGACGGAGTCGGCGCGGTGCTTTCGAGACCCACGTCCTCCGTGACCAGTTCAACGCTGATCGGCAGGATTTTGGGCACCGGCGGGGGATCGTCGAAGCCGTAGGCGATGAGGACCATCAACGCGGCGTGCGCGGCAACCGCCACACCCAGCGCCTTGGCCTCCACCCGCTGCATCATTGCGCCTCCCCGCCGGAAACGCTGACCAGCGCCACCTTGCGCAGGCCCGCCTTGTTGATCTCGCCCATCACGCCCATCACCCGGCCGTAATCGAGGCCGCGATCCGCGCGCAGGAAAATGCGGGGGCCGCCTTCCTCGCGGCTCGAAGCGGCGATTTGGGTAAGGCGGGGGCCGAGCTGGGCAGGTTCGATCTGCGCATCGTCGATGAACAGGGCGCCCGAGGGATCGAGCGAGATCTGCACCGGCTTCTGCTCCTGGTCGAGCGCGCCGGCCTTGCTCTCGGGCAGGTCCACCGGAACGCCGGCGACGAGCAGCGGCGCGGTGACCATGAAGATGATCAGCAGCACCAGCATCACGTCCACCATCGGCGTGACGTTGATCTCCGCCATCGGCGCTCGCCGCCTGCGCTGCCCGCCGGAGTGGATGGGACCCATGGCCATTAGAACGCCCCTCCCTGCAAGGGAGGGGGAAGGGGTGGGTGCGATCGGCCCGGCTCGATGCCGGGGCGAGCGCCCAGGGCTCGGCTTCGCCTCGCACCCACCCCCAGCCCCTCCCTTGCAGGGAGGGGAGGAACAAGGGCCGCCCCCCTCACGCCTCATGCTCCAGTTCGCGGCTCAAGGTGCCGTGGAAGGTGTCGGCGAAGCGGATCAGGCGGGATTCGATGCGGTTAATGCCGTGGGTCATGCGGTTGTAGGCGATCACCGCCGGAATGGCCGCGAACAGGCCCAAAGCGGTGGCGAACAAGGCCTCGGCAATGCCGGGCGCGACCACCGCGAGGCTGGTATTGTTGGCGCCGGCAATGTCCGAAAAGCTGCGCATGATGCCCCACACGGTGCCGAACAGGCCGACGAACGGCGCAACCGAACCAACCGTGGCGAGGATGTTGAGCCGGTTGGCGAGTGCGTCCACTTCCGCGCCCACCGCCGAATGCATCGCCTGCGCCAGCCGGGAGCGGGTGCCGTCGCGGTCGATGCGGGAACCGCCGGTGGAGCGCCGCCATTCGGCGATGCCCGCGGCGAAGATCTTGGCGCTGGGCAGCTCTTCGCGACCACGCTGCTCGTAGAAGCGATCAATATCGTCCGCCTTGGAGAACTCGCGTTCGAACTTGTCGGTCTCGCGGCCGAGGCGGCGGACCTTCAGCGCGTGGGCGATAATGATCGCCCAGGTCCAGACGCTGGCCAGCAGAAGACCGATCATCACGCTTTTAACGACGATGTCGGCCTGCCAGAACAGGGACACGGGCGACATCGCGCCGCCCGCCAATGCATCAACAGCCACTCTCAACCTTCCCTTTGCAACCGCTCGAACAATTCGACCCATGCGCGCGGCTGACGCCTGGGACGGCCTTCCGGAGAAAGGAAAGCGGCCGTCACAGTCGCGTCGGCCAGAATTTGCCCTCCGCGCATGACCCTTTGCTGAATAAGCACGGACGCGGCGCGGACTTGCCTGACCTCGGTAACGACCAGAAGATCGTCGGACAGCCTCGCAGGCGCCTTGTAGCGCACCGACACCTCCGCCACCGCGTAAACGCCCTCGCCGCCTTCCAGCGCCGCGCGTTGGTCAATGCCGATGGCGCGCAGCATGTCGGAGCGGGCACGCTCCAGGAAGCGCAGGTAATTGGCGTAATAAACGATGCCGGCGACGTCCGTGTCTTCGAAATAGACGCGCAGCGGGAAGAGATGCGCCTTGCCGCGCAGCACGCCGTCCGCAGGTTTTGGATCCGCCCCGTCCACGCTCCCCGTCTAGGGGCGGTGGAATCACGCCTCAAGCCCGTTCCGTCCATCGCCGCCGACGAAGCGAGGGTTTTGCGGGCCTGTTGAAGGAGCGGCTTTGTAAATGCGCGGCTTGTTCACCACCTAAAGCCCCGGTTCCTCTCGGCTCCTCAATCGTTTAGCGGGACGGACACATCATTCGGAGCCTCTTTCTGACCGCCGCTTACCTTCATGCCGTCGGCACCGCAGTGCCCGATCACGACGTTCACGACGCTTTCATCGGTTGGGCCGCCGAGCGCATCGCCGAGCCGCGCAAGCGCGCCGTGTTCCTGCGCATGGCCGAGCGTTCCGGCATCGGCCACCGCTGGTCGGTGCTTCCGCGCGGAGAGGACGCGGGCTCGCCGGTCGCAAGCGGCGGCTTCTATTTCGGCCGCAACCCAAGCACCGCCGAGCGGATGCGGCTTTATGCCGAGGCCGCGCCGAAGCTGGCGCTGGAGGCGATCGCGCGGCTGAAGGCGCAGGTGGCGCTGGACGGCATCACCCACCTGGTGGTGGCGAGCTGCACCGGCTTCGTCGCGCCGGGCATCGACCAGATCATCGCCGCCGAGCTTGGCCTTCCCGGCCATGTCGAGCGCACCCTGGTTGGCTTCATGGGCTGCTACGCGGCGGTGTCGGCGCTGCGCACCGCCTACCACATCGTCCGCTCCGAACCGCAGGCACGGGTGCTGACCGTAACGGTGGAGCTTTCCACCCTCCACCTCCAGTACGATGACGCGCTCGAGCCTTTGCTCGCCATGCTGCAGTTCGGGGACGGCGCGGCGGCGATGCTGGTGACGGGCGAGCCGGGCGGCTTCGCGATCGAACGGCCTTTCGCGGCCACCCTGCCCGATTCCTCGGCGCTGATCCGCTGGGATGTCGGCGACAACGGCTTCGTGATGCAGCTTTCGGGCGAAGTGCCGGGGCGTATTGCCGAGGCCCTTCGCCAGCCGGAGTTCCGTGCCCAATTGCTTGGCGAAGACGGCGCCGGCGCGGTGGACGCCTGGGCGGTTCATGCCGGTGGGCGATCGGTGCTCGATGCGGTCGAGCATGGCCTTGGCCTTGCGCCCGAAGCACTGGCCGCGTCGCGCGACGTGCTGGCGCGCTTCGGCAACATGTCGTCCTCCACCCTCCCCTTCGTGCTCGCGACATTGCTTGGGGAGCCGGAGCATCAGCGTGGCATTGCGCTTGCCTTCGGGCCGGGCCTTGCCGCCGAAGGTTTCCACTTCCGGCGCGCCGGGTGAGGGACCTTTCCGTCCGCGCGCTCGAAGAAGAGCAGATGGACGACGCCGGGCTGCCGCCGGCGGAATATGAGAGAGTGCTGGCAGACCTCGGCCGGGTGAACCGCTGGACCTTTGCCGCGCGGCCGACGCTCGACTTCCTCCGGCGCGGCACGAGGAGCGCCAAGGCATTCTCCCTGCTCGACGTCGGCTTCGGTGAGGGCGGCATGCTCCGCACGATTGCGCGCTGGGCGAGAGCGCGGGGCATCGAGGCCCGGCTGACTGGCGTCGATCTCAACCCCAAAAGCGCCGCCGCCGCCCGGGCGGCTACTCCGGCGGGGATGGCCATCGACTGGCGAACCGGCGACTATCGTGAACTCGGCCGCTTCGATTTCGTCGTCTCCAGCCTGGTCGCCCATCATATGAGCGCCGGCGAGCTCCGCGACTTTCTGGTGTGGATGGAGGCGAATGCGGCGCGCGGCTGGATGGTCAACGACCTCCATCGCCATCGCTTCGCCTATGCCGGCTACCCGCTGCTCGCCCGTCTGCTGCGGGTGCACCGCATCGTTCGCGAGGACGGCCGGCTGTCTATTGCGCGCGCCTGCCGCCCCGCGGAGTGGCGGCGAATCCTCGAAGAGGCAGGGATTGGGGGCGCCCGCGTGGTGCGCCGCTTCCCGTTCCGGCTGTGCGTCGAACGGCTGCGCTGATCGCCGGCGCCGGGCCGGCCGGCTGCGCGGCGGCGATCCGGCTCGGTGCGGGCGGGGTGCGCGCCGTGCTGGTCGAGCGCAGCGAAGGCCCGCGCGACGTGGTGTGCGGAGGCTTCCTCGGCTGGGATGCACTCGGGGCGCTGAAGCGGCTGGGCGTCGATGCCGCCAGCCTGGGCGCCAGGCCGATCACCCGCTTGCGGCTGGCCACCGGCCGGGCGATTTTCGAAGCGCCCCTGCCTCATGCAGCGGTCGGTCTCTCGCGCCGAACCCTCGACTCCGCCCTGCAGGACGCCGCCGTTGCGGGAGGCGCCGAGCTGCTTCGCGGCCGCGCGATGCGGGCCGCCGACCTCCCGTCCCGCACCCTCCGCCTGGAGGATGGCGAGGAATTGTACGGCGACGCCTTGCTGATTGCCACCGGCAAGCACGAGCTGCGTGGTGCCGAGCGCGGGGCGGATCTAGCGGAAGCGCCGCTCGGCCTCCGGGCGTCCGTTCCAGGTGCCGCCGACCTCGAAGGGTATATCGAACTTCACCTGTTCGACGGCGGCTATGCGGGCGCGCTTTTGCAGGAGGACGGCACCGCCAACCTCTGCCTCTCCGTCTCGCGCGCGCGGCTCAAGGCGGCGGGAGGCGTCGAGCCGTTGCTTGCGCAGCTTGCGAAGGAGGTTCCGGTGCTCGGCCGCCGCCTGGAGGCAGGCGCGCTCACCCCGTGGAGCGCCGTTGCAGGCGTGCCCTATGGCTGGCGCGCGCTGGGCACCGAGGCGCAAGTCTATCGCGTCGGCGATCAGGCGGCGGTGATTGCCTCCTTAGCGGGGGACGGCGTGGCGATTGCGCTGGAAAGCGGCATCGCCGCTGCCGAGGCGGTGCTTTCCGGCGACTCGGCGCCCGACTTCCAGAGCGCCTTTTCAAGCCGGGCCCGGCGCCCGGTCGGACTTGCGGAAGCCTTGCGGCGAGCGGCGGAGCGGCCGGTGCCGCGCGCGCTGCTGATGCCGGCGCTGAGGCTATTCCCCGGCCTCGCCCCTGCTTTCGCTCGTCTCACCCGGATCGGCAACTGACGGCGTAGCGAACAGCCCCGGCGCGAAGCGGGCGAGAAGCAGAATCACCGTCGGCAGCAGCATCGTGTTCCAGACGTCCTTCACGCTTTCAAGGAACTGCTGCCAGCGCGTCGGCCACACCTCATACTGGAAGTCGTAGAACTCGTTGGCGAGCGCAGTGGCCGCGAGCACAAGCCAGGGCCAGGGGCTCGACAGCCGCTTTCGCAGCAGAAGGGCGATGCCGACCTGCGCGAGGACGCCGACGTGGACGTGCAACGCGTCCATATCGAGCCCACTCGCGCCCGAGATCCACAATTTGACCTGGTGCCAATCCATTGCGCTACCCGAACCGGCTAAGCCGCCGGTTCAATATTGCTTGCGGTAGCGGACGTTGAGGCTCGACGTGCCCTGCGAACCGGCCTGGAAGAGAACGCTCAGCGCCTTGGAGAGCGCGACCTCGATCTGCGTCGCGGTGAAGCCCCGCGCGTCGGTGATCAGCTCCAGATAGATGTCGTTGGAGATGTAGAAGCCCGCCGCAACCGCCGTGCCGCGTCCGGTGGTCTCGTCCGCGCCGAGGACGCGGAGGCGATCGAGCCCGGTTGCGGAGCGCAGCTTGCCGAGCGGGTTCAAGCCGCCGCCGCTGCCACGCAGCGCGTTGAGCGATGTGGCGAGCTGCACCGCCTGAAGCGCCGAAATCTCGCTCACCGAACCGCCGAACAGGATGCGCGACAGTATTTCGTCCTGCGGCAGGCCCGGGTTCGAGGTAAAGGCGATCTGCGGGACGGTCGCGGTGCCGGAGACGACGATGCTGACGTCCACGTCCTTGATCTCGGAAGTCGCGACCAGGTCGATGCGGGGGTTGAACGTGCGGCCGCCGGTGAAGACGATGTTGCCGCGCGTCACCTCGAAGCGGCGGCCGGAGAAACTGTAGGTGCCACGGAGCAATTCGGCCTCGCCGATCATCTCCGGCGTCGCCGACGTGCCGCGTACCCGCAGGTCCGCCTTCCATTCCGATTCAAGGCCCATGCCCGAGATGAAGAGCTGGTTGTCGGCGCGGACGCGCAAATCGAGCTTCCAGATGCTGGGCGTGCCGGTCTCCTCGACACCGCCGGCCGGGGGCAGCGGCTCGCCCTTGCGGCGGACGCCGGCAAGCTCGATCACCTGGGCGGCGCCCTGGCGGATGATCTGGTAGCGCAGATTCGGGATCGTGAGATCGCCGCTGACCAGCGCGCCATTGGCCCGGCTGTTGGTGACCTTGATGTCGCCGGTCACCGTTGCGCCGATATTGTCGCTGCGCGCGAGCTGGGCGTTGGCAAGCTTGAGCTGGATGTCGATCGGATAGCCGGACGCGGCCGCGAAGCCGACGGTGCCGCTGCCTTCGATCGTGCCGCTGCCCGCTTTGCCGGAAATCCGGGTCAGCTCCAGCGTCGAGTTGGTGAAGCGGCCCTGGACGCCAAGGCTGGTGATCCGCGTGCCATAGGTCTCGTCGGTGAAGATGAGGTTGTTGGCGCGGATGATGCCGGTGAGCTGCGGGCTTTGCACCCGGCCGCTGAAGTCCGCGGCGACGCCGATCGGGCCGGAGAGCTGCCGCGTGGTCTGTCCGCTGAACGACCAAAGCACCTCGGCGGGGCCGTTGTAGCGAACGCCGCCGACGAGGGGCGCGGCCATCAGGCGCTGCATCCAGGTGCCGGAGCCGGTCGGCTGGAGGCGGGCCTGGACTCGGCCGATCGGATTGCCGCCGCGGCGGATGACGGCGTTGAGCGACGCGCCTTCGGGGCGAAGCTCGCCGAGGAGGGCGAGATCGACCGGCGGCGAGCGGGTGGCGATACCGGTGCGGCTGAAACTCGAAACGTTGAGCCGTGCATCGGCGCGCGGGAAAGCGGCGCCCGCCGCCTGGGCGAAGTCGATGCTGCCGCTGACCTTGCCGGACACGCCCATGGTCGGCGCAAAGGCGTTCAGCACCGAAAGATCGAAGTCCTTGAGGCGCGACTGGATCACCATCCCGGCGCTACCGTAGCGGCCGGCGAGCAGCACATTGCCCTGCGGCAACACGATCTGAGTGGGCGAAAGCTGCCAATTGCCGCCGGCCTTGCGCACCTCGGCGGGGCGGGCGAGGCGGAACGGGATGCGGTTGACCTCGCCCTGGAGGTTGGCACGGATCAGCTCGGGCGTCAGCGCAACGTTGGCGCCGACCCGGAACGGCACGCCGCTCGAGCCTTCGGCGAAGATCTGCGCGGTGCCGCGGCCGCCGCGATAATCGGCCTTGGCGCGGCCCCGGGCGAGGAAGAAGTTATTGGAGCGAACGCCCTCGAACTGCGCATCGCCGACGATGTGCGGCGCGTCGGGGTACAGGATCACCGTTGCCTGGACGAGCGCGCGCTGAATCTGGATCGGCGTGTCGCCGGGAATCTGGGCATTGAGGGCGCGCGCATTCACGTCGGCGCGCTGGTAGCGGCCCTCGGCGGCGAGGCGGATCTGGCCGTCGATGCCCTGGCCGGTGACGTTGAGCAGCCCGGCGAACGGACCGGCGGCGGTCTGCGAGACGCGGCCGGTGAAGGTCATGCCGGCGAACAGCAAGCGGTGGATATCGACCGTCAAGGTGCGGCCCTGAAGCAGAGTCACGTCGGCGGTGAACGGCCCATATTGCGACTGGCCGGTGGCGTTGATCCGGTAGCCGCCGGCAACCGCGCGGATCGTCGCCGAGACATCGCGAAGGCCGATCCCGAAGCCGGGACTGGCGGCGCGGAGCTGGACCTGCGGCTTGTCCACCGTGCCGGTGACCACCACCGCAAGCGCTCCGTAGGCGCGCGATACGCCCGCCACGCGGAAGTTGATGCTGCCGTTCGGCGCCCATGTACCGCGCCCGGATGTGATCCGCAGCCCGGGCGAGTTGAGCTTGATGTCTTCCAGCAGCACATCGCCAGCCGGGTTCAGCCGCACCCGCGCCGAGAGCGTCGCGTTGCCGCCAAGGAAGTCGCGCGCCGAAGCGTTTTCGATCTGCTTGGTGCGGATCGCCACGCGGCCGCTTAAGCCGAAGCCGCCGGCCGAGGTCACCACGTCCATGTCCGTGGTGATGTCCATCAGGCCGATGCCCTGCAGCCGGTAATTGTTGACCGTGCCGTTGATCCCGAAGCGATATTGGCCGCGCGCGGTATCGGCGGCCATCACCACCGTGGCGTTAAGTCGGTCGGAGCGGACCTTGAGGTCGTCCGAGACGATCTTGGTGCCGCTGACGAACACCGTGCCGTTGACCGACACGTTAGTGAGCAGCCCGCCCACCGACGGATCGAGGCCTGTGATCCGCCGCGCCGTGGCCGACACGGGAATGCGCATCTTGTCGGCGTCGATCTTGGCCCGGCCGCGGCTTGCAAAGCCTTCCAGCACCGTGCCGTTGAAGCCGACCGCAGCGGCGCGGACGTTGTAGGCGACGAAGGGCGTCGTGAAGGCGCCGTTCAGCACCGCCTCCACGCGCAGATCGCGGGCGGTGAGCCCCGGCGCTACGGCACCGGGCTGGAGCAGGCGGCCCGCCACCTTCAGATTTTCGAACTTGTTTTGGCCCAGGTCGGCAAGCCCCTCCACCGCCAGCGCCAGCGCGGACGAGTTGAGCCGAAGCTTCATGTCGGCGCGGCGGTTCGCCCAGCCGGAGGTGAGGTTGAGTTGCACATCGCCGAGCAGCCGCTTGGCAGGACCATCAGCGAGGACCAGCCCCGGCGACAACGGCCCGGCGAAGGTCCAGCGGCCGTCCTTGGCGCCGATCGTCAGGTTTGCGAACTGCTTGCCGGCAAGCTGCGCCCGCGCCCGGCCGTTCCAATCCTTCCAGGTGCCCGATCCGGTGACCAAGGCGGCGAGCGGCTGCTTGATCCCGGTGAGGCCGGAGACGAAGCCGTTGGCCGGCGCCGTAACCCGCACGCCGAGCGCCAGCTTGTTGGCCGCGGGCTCCGCGTCGATGCGCAGCACCAGCTTGTCGCCGCCCGGAAGGCCCGGCGCGTTGAGCGCGCCCGCGTCGAGCGCGACCTGCGCCCGCCCGTCGGCGATCTTCGCCTTGCCACTGAGGCCGAGCAGGTGGCGGTATCCGGTGACGCCGGGATCGACCATGATCTTGCCGACTTCGAAGCGGGTCACGTCGATGTCGATGTCGGGCAGCATCGGCGCGTCCGGATCGCCCGGCTTGAGCTCCGGAAGGCGGTACAGCCGCGCCTGCGGGATGCTCAGCTTTTTGATGTCGATATGGTTCTTGAAGTAGGACAGCGGCCGCCAGTCGAGCGTCGCTTCGGGCGCGGCGAAGAAGGTGCCCTTGGGGTCCTTGAGCGTCAGGCCGTAGACCTTGAGCTCGCCGAACAAAGACCCCTCGATCCGCTGCACGTCGATGTCGAGCCCGGAGGCGACTTCGAGATTGTTGATCTGGCGCACCACATAACGGTGGCCCAGGCTGGAGTTCAGCCAGATCCACGCCGCGGCGAGCAGCACAAGGAGGCCGAGGAGGACGATTCCGGTCCACTTGGCGAACGTCCGCGCACGGTGACGGCCGGCAGGGACGGCGTCCGGCCCGGGTGCGTCGTCGAATTGGCCCTCGTCGGCCATCAGAACGCCTGTCCGATGGAAACGTAGACTCCGACCAGGCCCTCGCCCTTGCGGCGGCCCACGGGGGTGGCGACATCGACGCGCATCGGCCCGAAGCTGGTGTAGAGCCGGCCGCCGACGCCGACGCCGAAGCGCATGCTGTTGAGCCGCGGCGACTGGCTTTCATAGACCTGGCCGCCGTCGATGAAGCCGACCACGCCGTAATTGCCGAAGCGGTAGCGCGCCTCGAGAGCGAACTCGACCAGGCTGCGGCCGCCGGTCGGGCGGGAGATGGTCGGCGAATCCTTCTCGTCCGGGTCGGTGGGGTCGAAGTTCGGATTGACGAAGTCGGCGCGGGGACCAAGCTCCTGGAAGCCGAAGCCGCGCACCGACCCGCCGCCGCCGGCATAAAGCCGCCGCGACGGGGCAAGTTCGACCAGCTCGGCGCCGTATATCGAGCCGACCCGCGCCCGCCCGGCGACCGTGAGCTGGTCGGAAGCGGGGAAGTAGTAGCTCCCCTCCAGGAAGTTGCGGATATAAGGCTGTGTCGGTTCCCGCAGCGAGGTTTCCGGGTTGATCCGGCCGAGCACCCGGAAGCCCTTGGTCGGATCGAGCAGGCTGTTCGACCGGTCGTAGCCGAGCTGCCCGGTGATCCCGGCCAGAAAGAACGCATCGCCGATTGACAAACGCGGCTCGCCGATCACGCTTTCGTTGGTGGCGATGAGCTCGGCGCCGGCCGCGTAGGTCCACTTCTTCTGCCAGATCGGCGTGGATTCGCGGCTCAAGAGGCCGCTCAGGCGGGCGGTGTAGCCGCGGAAGGCGGCGTAATCGCGCCGTCCCGCTTCGGCCTGGACCAGCAAAGTGCGGTCGCGCTTGCCGGCATTGGCGCGGCGGAACTGGAAGCGCACCGTCTGCTCCTGCGTGCCGGCGATCGCCGTCGCGCGGATCGCCCCTTCCGGCTTGAAGAAGTTGCGGTGCTCCCACGTGCCTTCGATCCGGAAGCCTTCGCCGGTTGCGTAGCCGGCATTGCCCGAAAGGGTGCGCGGCGGGCCGGCATCCTGGCGGACGAGGATATTCACATATTCGGTGCCGTCGCCAACCGCTTCGCCGGTGCGCACCGGCTCGGCGGAGACGGTGGTGAACAGGCCGGTGGCGATCATCGCTTCGCGCAGATCGTCGACCTTGCGGTGGTCGTAGAGCTCGCCGCGCTTGAAGCGGGCGAGGACGCCGACATGCTTGGCGTCGAAGGCGAGGTCGCCCTCGGTGGTGAAGCCGGCGAAGCGCGAGCGCGGACCCGTTTCCACCGGCAGGGTGTAATCGCCCAGCCTCGTGTCGGGATCGAGCAGGATGTCGCGCAGCCCGACCTCGGCGAACGGGTAGCCCTGCTGCGGCAGGCGCAGGCGGACGTTGGCCTCGGCCGCCTCGACGTTGAGCGCGACGATCGGCTCGCCGCTCTTGAGCGGCAGCGCCTCACGGACGAGGCCGGCGGGCTCCGTCTCGGGTCCCGCAACAGTGATCGCGCCGAAATTATAGCGGGGCCCCGGAACCGCGCTCAAGGTGACGGTCAGCCGTCCGGGCTGCTCGGGCACCTGCTCGATGGTTGATGCCGCGGTTGCATCATAATAGCCCTCGGAGCGCAGGATGCGGACGGCGAGCAGCTCGTCCTCCTCGGCGCGCTGGGCCACCTGCGAGCCGTTGGTCGCCTTGCCGTCGGAATCCTCCAGGGCGGAAAGCTCGCGGAAGCGGCCTTCCAGCTCCACCTCCTCGAGGCCCTCCACTTCCAGCGCGTAGCGCACCGGCTCGACCGGGCCGGGCGCGTCTTCGGCCGCTTCGCTGCCCGGTTCAGGCACGCGCACGTCGAATTCGGTGATCGGGCTCAGCGGCCGGGTGAGTTCGGGGTCGGCGACCTGCGCGTCCGGGATGATCTCGCCCTCGGCGGTCACCGGCGCGACGTCGTCGACCTGAAAATCCTCAAGCGGCTCCAGCGGCCGGTTGATGTCGGGGTCGAGCGGCGGCAGCGCCTCCTCGAACTGACTGTCGGGGACGATTTCCGTTTCGGGAGGGGCGGGCGGTGCGGATGGAGTCTGGGCCGACGCCGCAGAAGCGGTCGCCAGCGCGCCGTAGCCGGCCGCCGCCAATAGAATGATGGCAGTCTTCAAGCGCGCCTACGCTCCCGTAACGAACGCAGGCCCTTAGGCAGAAAAGATGTTGCAATGAAAGGCCTTGCCGCCAAAAACGTCCAGAAAGCGCGCGGCCTGATGCGGGCGCGCAACGGATTGCCCGCTTCAGAGCCGCCCGCGCGGCAGGGTGCGGCCGAACGAGGTCAGCGTGCCGCGATTGTCGGAGCCGGTTATGTTTGCCTGCCGCGCATCGATGTTGTTGTGGCCGATATAGATGCCGCGGGGATAGGCGGGCCTGGTCGAATTCTGCGACATCGTGCAGTCGGAATAGATGACGTTCACCGACCAGGGCAGAGCCGCCTGGTGAGTCAGCAGGAACTTGCAGCGGTTGAACAGCACGTTCTTGTTGTCCGGTAGATCGCCGATCGGCCGGTCCGGATTCTCACCGCCATAGACCTGCCGGGTCGGCGAAAGCGCCGGATCGTCGCGGAAGGTGCAATCGTGGAACTGGGTCGCGCGCTGCGGATCGGCATGGCCGTAGGCATGAACGAAGGCGCCGACGAAGGTGCAGCGCGACAGACGGATGCGCGGCTTGTTGAGCCATGCCGACCAGTTGGTGGTGCCGATAAAAGTGCAGCCGGTGAAGGAGATGCCTTCGCTGTCGCCGCTGTCGGACACGAAGCTCGCGCCGAGATTGTCCGAAAATTCGCAGTCGGCGAAGCTGACGTCACGGATCTTCTTGCCCGCTTCCGCCTCGACATCGACGCCGGAGCCAGGCGCCGAGGCGATGCCCGCCTTGCCGGTATGGTTGAACTTGGAGCGGGCAAAGGCATAGCCGCGGCCACCGACCAGGCTGAGCCCCTGGCGGCCATTATATTCGCAGCGCACATCCTCGATCCGCGACGCCGCGGCCGAGCCCCGGCTCGCGTCCATCCCGTCGATCATGATCCCATCCTGGGCATGGTGGTGGGTGTAGATGCGGGCGATCTTCTCCGTGCCCTTGTTGTTGATGAGGATCAGGCCGGTCGCCGGGATCTGCCAGCCGGTGTCGCCATATTGGCCGCCGATCTGAAGCGCCTTGAGATTGCCGTCGAGCTCCAGATCGCTGACCTCCACGGGGCCGGCGCAATTCTCCACCCGGATCATCGCGCGGTAGGGCGTGGCGAACTCGCCGCCCTGCGTATAGGGCATCGGGTTGCGGGTCTTGGCGCCGGTGCGCGGATCGAAGGTGCCGTAGCGCAGGCCCGGCGCCGCCCTCAGCCTGGCGCCGTTGCCGTGGATCGTGAGGCCGCCGCGAAGGCCGACCAGATCGAGGATCGAGGCGGGCTCGAAGGCGTAACCGGTGCGCGCCGCCTGGCCCTGGAGCTGCCGCCCGACGACGTAGGTGGTCTTGCGAAGCACGATCTCGCCGCCACCCTGCCGGGTAATCGCCGCCGCGAGGCGCGCAAAGGCGTCGGTATCGTTGGTGACGCCGTCGCCTTTGGCGCCGAACTGCTCGGGCGTGAGTGCGCCGGTGGCGGCCCAGGCGGGGGTTGCGGCGGCGGCGCCGGCCAGCGCCGCGCCCTGGAGGAGATGGCGTCGGTTCAATTTCATGTCCGGGCTCCTATCCGCCGCCGAGTGAACCGCCGGTGAGCGGTGCGGATTGCATGGCCTGTGGCTTTGCGCCAGTGGGAGCCATGCTCAACCCGCCCTCCGACGACCTTCTTGCCGGCCTCGAATCCCTGCTCGGCCCACGCGGCTTCAGCCGCGATCCCGCCGATCTCGAGCCGTGGCTGAGCGACTGGCGCGGGCGCTACCGAGGCAAGGCCGCGGCTTTGCTGTCGCCGGCCACAGCGCAGGAGGTGCAGGCGATCGTCGCTCGCTGCGCCGCCGAGCTGGTGGCGCTGGTGCCCCAGGGCGGCAACACCTCGATGGTCGGCGGCGCAACGCCCTGCGAAGGCGGCACTGCCTTGCTTCTGTCGATGCGCCGGATGAACCGCATCCGCGCTCTGTCCACCGACGACAATGTGCTGGTTGCCGAGGCCGGCGTGATCCTCAGCCAGGTCCATGACGCGGCGCACGAGGCAAAGCGGCGCTTTCCGCTGTCGCTTGGCGCCAAGGGATCGGCGACGATCGGCGGGCTGGTTTCCACCAACGCCGGCGGCACCCAGGTGCTGCGCTTCGGATCGATGCGGGCGCTTGTATTGGGCATCGAAGCGGTGCTGCCCGACGGCTCGCTTTACGAGGGGCTAAGCGCGCTTCGGAAGGACAATCGCGGCTACGATCTTCGCCAGCTCCTGGTCGGCGCGGAAGGGACCTTGGGAATCGTCACCGCGGCAAGCCTTCGGCTGTTCGCGTCGCCGGGTTCGCGTGCCGTCGCCTGGGCCGGGCTCGCCGGGCCGGGGGATGCGCTGAAGCTGCTCCGCCATCTCGAGGAACGGCTCGGCGAGGCGGTGGAGAGTTTCGAGCTGGTGCCGGACGACGCACTCGCCTTGGTCCTCCGCCACATTCCCGGCGCCCGCCCGCCGCTGGACGGCGCTCAGCCCTGGCACGTGCTGATCGAATCGGTTGCGCCCGCCGGCGCGCCGGACGCGGCCGATAGCCTCGGCTCCGCGCTGGGCGACGCGCTCGAAGCGGGGATCGCCGCAGACGCCGTGGTCGCTGCCAGCGAAGCCCAGGCCGAGGCGCTGTGGCGGCTGCGCGAAACCATCTCCGAGGCCGAGCGGCAGGAGGGTCCCTCGCTCAAGCACGACATCTCGGTCGCGGTCTCGGCCATGCCCGCCTTCATCGAGGATGCGCGGGCCGCCGTGGAGAGCCGCTATCCCGGAAGCCGGATCATCGCGTTCGGCCACCTTGGCGACGGCAACGTCCACTTCAACGTCCAGGCGCCGGAAGGCAGCGACCAGGCCGCCTGGCTCCGCGACCTCGGCCCGCAAGTCTCCGCCTTCGTCTACGATCTGGTGACGGCGGCGGGCGGCTCGATCTCGGCCGAGCACGGCATCGGCCAGATGAAGCTTGCCGACTATCTGCGCACCGCCGGCGCGCCCCAGCTCGCCGCCCAGCGGGCGATCAAATCGGCGCTCGATCCGGCCGGGATCATGAACCCGGGCAAGCTTTTTCCCTTGACTTGAAACGGTTCGGCCCCAACCGGGTTCGCACGTGAAAGAGGGGGCTCTTTCCAAGGTTCAAGCATTCAATGAGTTTTCTGCGTAAATTGTCCCGCGGCCTGATCGGCGGACAAGGCAGCGTGTCGCGCGGCAAGGACGGCGCGCGCGCTTATGCGATCGGCGACATCCACGGCCGGCTCGATTTGCTGGAGCTGATGCTGGCCAAGATCGAGGCGGACATCGCCGCCCGGCCGGAGCGGCGCAACTTCATCATCTTCCTTGGCGACTATATCGACCGGGGCCCCGAATCCGCGGGCGTCATCGAGCGATTGCGGACCTACAAGCCAGCCAACGCCCGCCCGATCTTCCTTGCCGGCAATCACGAGGAGGTGCTGCTGCGCATCCTCCACGGCGACGGTTCGATCCTGCCGAGCTGGCTCAAATTCGGCGGCGCGGAGTGCTCGGCGAGCTATGGGCTGGAGCCCGATTCGTTGCGGCTGCTCGAGGATGAGGCGGCGGCGCAGCTCGTTCGCGCCAAGGTGCCGCCCGCCCACCGCGAGTTTCTGGAAGGGTGCGCCGACACTTTCCGCTTCGGCGATTACCTGTTCGTTCATGCCGGCATCCGGCCCGGAATCGGCATCGAGCAGCAGGATCGCTACGACCTGCGCTGGATCCGCGAGCCCTTTCTTACCGACGCCAAGGAGCATGGCGTGATGGTGGTCCATGGCCATACCATCGTTTCTCAGGTAGAGGAGCGGCCCAACCGGATCGCGATCGACACCGGCGCCTACAGCAGCGGCGTGCTCACCGCGCTCGCCATCGAAGACGACAGGCGCTGGTACCTCGCAACCAGCCGCGAGGAGGCGGAAGCGGGAGAATCGGCGCGATCAGGGGCGTCATCGGGGGGCTGAGAAGCCCGATTGCAAGCCCTACGGCGTTGCAAACAATGGTGTTTCTTGGGCGGCGCCATTCAGCGCCGGGCAATTCGGCTTGACCCAAAGGCCGCCACCGCGCATTTTAAGGACGAATATCTTGCCCAACTCAGGACTGACCGTGTCGCCTTTCTACGACCAGCCGGCGGGCACGCTCCCCGCCTCGAAGCCTGCCGCCGATGCGTTGCGGCTCCTTTTGCTCGCTTTGTTTCTGGGGGCGGCACTGCTTCTGGCGGGCTGCGCGGACAAGCGCGGCGGCTCCATTCCGTACGGAACGCAGCTCGGCACGCCCGATTCGCCGTCACAAACGACGCTCGACACCGGCTACAAGATCGCGCCGCTCGACACGCTCAAGGTCACGGTCTTCCAGGTCGCCGATTTGTCCGGGGACTATGAGGTCGATCTGACCGGCAACATCGCAATGCCGCTGATCGGCAACGTACGCGCGGTGGACCTCACCACCGACGAACTGGACGGCCGGATCACCCAGGCGCTCGGCACCAAATATCTCCAGAACCCCGACGTCAGCGTCGGCATCACCAAGTCCACCACGCGCATCGTCACGGTGGACGGCTCGGTTCGTTCGCCGGGCCAGTTCTCGGTCGCCGGGCCGACCACCCTTCTGCAGGTCATCGCCATGGCCAAGGGCACCGACGAGAATGCCAATCCGCGCCGCATCGCCGTTTTCCGGCAGCAGGGCGGCCAGCGCATGGCCGCGGCCTTCGATCTCACGGACATTCGCCGCGGCAAGGCGGAGGATCCGCGCATCTTCAGCGGCGACATCATCGTCGTCGATGGTTCGAAGGTGAAGGAGACGCAGCGGCAGATCCTCAACACCCTTCCGATCCTGAGCGTTTTCCGTCCCTTCTGATCCGGCGCCGCTCCTGCTAGGGAGCGCACCGATACCTTCTATTCGCTGAAAGGCAGCTTCGCGTCCCATGAGCAGGAATGACATCGAGCCCGCAGGCGCTCAGCCGATCTGGCCGCTCGCCCCACAGGCGGGCGGCGATCTCGCGCTTGCGCAGCAATGGGGTCAGAAAAGCTATGCCGGCCAGACCGCGCCGGAGCTGAATTTCGGCACCTTGTGGCGGATCATCTACGAATGGCGCTGGCTGATCCTCGGCGCCGTTGCGGTGGCGCTCGCCGGCGCCGTCGTCACCACCTTCATGACGACACCGCTTTACCGCGCCGGTGCGGTGCTCGAAATCAACCCGCCGACGGTTCAGATCCTCGACGAGCGTAAATCGGGCACCCAGTCGCCCAGCAACGACCGCGAATTCCTTGCCACCCAATATGGCCTGCTCGCCAGCAAGAACCTTGCCCAGCGCGTCGCCCAGGAACTGAACCTGGCGTCCGACGAGAACTTCTCGGGCAGCGGCCCGGACCGGGCGCAGCGCCTCAAGTCGGCTACCGGGCGCCTGATGGGCGGCTTCGAAGTCGATCCCGTGCAGGGCAGCCGGCTGGTGCGCATCGCCTATACGTCGGAAGACCCGGCGCTTGCGGCCCGGATCACCAACAGCTTCGCCGACAATTTCATCAACTCGGGCCTGGAGCGCCGCTACGAGGCGTCCTCTTACGCCCGCCAGTTCCTGGAGCGGCAGCTTCAAAAGGTGAAGGGCGAGCTCGAGAATACCGAGCGCCAGCTCGTCGCCTACGCCCAGCGCCAGCAGCTGATCAGCACCGGCGGCGGCATCGGCGCCGACGGCAAGGCGACCGGCAGCAGCGACATCAGCTCCCTGGAAGGCGCGTCCCTGATCGCGCTCAACGCCGCCCTTGCCGAAGCCCAGTCGCGCCGGATCTCGGCCGAGCAGCGCTTCCGCCAGGCCGGCTCGCTCAACGCCGGCAAGGTCGCCGAAGCAACGTCGTCGCTGCGCGGCGAGCGCGCGCGCCTGCAGGCCGAGTATCAGGAAAAGCTTAGCACCTTCCGTCCCGATTACCCGGACATGGTGCGCCTCCGCTCCAAGATCGATTCGCTCGCAACGGCCGCGTCGCAGGAAAGCGGCGCTCTGTCGGGCGGCCAAGCGACCACCCTTGCCGCCGAATATCGTGCCGCCATGGCCGAGGAGCGCAACCTCCAGGCCCGCGTCGCGCAATTGAAGGGCACCGTGCTCAGCGAGCGCGGCAACCGCATCCAGTACAATATCCTGCAGCGCGAGGTGGATACCAACCGCTCGCTCTACGACGCCCTTTTGCAGCGCTACAAGGAAATCGGCGTCGCCGGCGGGATCGGCACCAACACCGTCTCCATCGTCGACCGCGCCGAGCCGCCGGGCGGCCCGTACAAGCCGAACATGATGCTGAACCTGCTGATCGGCCTCGTCCTCGGCCTGATCGCCGGCGTCGCCTCGGCGCTTGCCCTCGAATTCCTCAACGACACGGTGAAGACCCCGGACGACGTCCGCACCAAACTTCACCTGCCGTCCTTGGGCGCGATCCCCAAGAAGAAGGGAGCCGGCGCGATGTCGGAGGAGCTCAAGGACCAGAGCTCGCCGGTCTCCGAAGCCTATTTCTCGCTTCGGACTTCGCTTCAGTTCACCACCGACCAGGGCGCGCCCAAGACCCTGTTGGTCACCAGCACCCGCGCCGCGGAAGGCAAGTCGAGCACCACGCTCGCCCTTGCCCAAAGCTTCGCCCGCCTCGGCCACTCGGTGCTGCTGATCGATTCGGATCTTCGCAAGCCCGCCTTCGTAACCGGCCTGGAGCCCAACGAGGGCCTGTCCAAGCTGCTGACCAATTCGGAGGCCATCGACGGTCACATCTTGAAGACGCAGTTCGAGAATCTGTCGCTTCTGCCGTGCGGCCCGCTGCCGCCCAACCCGGCCGAATTGCTCGCCTCGCCGCGCCTCAAGGCAATCCTCGCCGAAGCGCAGTCGCAATACGACATGGTGATCGTCGACGGCCCGCCGGTGCTCGGCCTTGCCGACGCGCCTTTGCTCGCCACGGTGTGCCGCGGCACGTTGATGGTGATTGAAAGCGGCAAGACCCGCACCCGCGCCGCGCTCGACGCGGTCAACCGGCTCAAGGCGGGCGGCGGCAACATCGTCGGCGCGGTGCTGACCAAGTTCCGGGCGCAGGCGCACGGTTATGGCTACGGCTATGGCTATGAGCCGTACAAGTATGGTGGCGTCGGTAGCCGTGAGCGTGAAATCAAGCTAATCGCGCAGCGTGAGAGCGAATAATCGCGGATCGGGGGGCGCATTCCGCCCCGCTCGGCTGGTGAGGATCGCCCTGGCATCGGCCGGGGCGCTGTTTCTCGGCTGGCAGGTGGCGAAGACCTCGGCGGTCGACGCCCTGGTCCGCCGCGCGCCCCAGGCCGCGGCGGCGCTCGACCCCGATCACCCCCGCGTCCGGATCGCCCTTGCCACCAATGAGTTCCAGCTCCGCCAGGGCAGGGTCAGCCCCGCACTGCGCGCCGGCGCCATCGACGCCCTTCAGGACGCGCCGCTGACCGAGGAGCCCTTCTACCTCGCCGCCGTCGACGCCCTTGCCAACAAGCGCGAGGCGGAAGGCGAGCGGCTGCTGCTGGAGGCAAGGCGTCGCGATCCCCGTTCGCGCGCCACCCGCCTGATCCTGCTCGACCGGTTCCTGCGCAGCGACCGCGTCGTCGAAGCGGGCATCGAGATCGCCGCGCTCAACCGGCTGATGCCGCGCGCCGCCGAGGTGCTGACGCCGCAGCTCGCCCTCATGGTGCGCGAGCCCAAGACCGGCGCCGCTTTGATTCAGGTGCTCGCCAAGGAGCCCGAGCTTCAGCAGGCGGTGCTCGCCAAGCTCGCCGACTCGGGGGCCGACCCTGATCTCATCCTCAGGATCGCCGGGAGCAGCAAGGCGACTGCCGGGACCTCGCAAGGCCTGCCCTGGCAGCGCCTCCTGCTCGCCAAGCTGATCGCGAAGGGCGATCTGCGCCGCGCCCACAGCCTGTGGCGCAGCTTCGGCGGCCTTGGCCCGGGCGGCGAGGAAAAGGGCCTATACGACGGCGACTTCCGCGACCCGCGCGGCGCGCCGCCGTTTAATTGGCAGCTTGCCGCCGGCGCCGCCGGCGTTGCCGAGCGGACAAAGGCGTCCGCGCTTCAGGTCGATTATTACGGCCGCGATAATATCGATCTGGCCAGCCAGCTCCTGCTGCTCAAGCCCGGCCGCTACCGGCTGCAATTTCGGGCGGAAGGCGACGCCAAGGGCGGCGGCAGCGACCTCATCTGGACCGTGGCCTGCACCGGCAGCAAGGCGCAGCTCCTGTCGATGCCGCTCCACGAGGTCGATTATTCGCCGCGCGCTTTTTCGGCCGTGTTCACCGTTCCGGCGGGCTGCGCCGGCCAGTGGCTGAAGCTGAGCGGCGCCGCGGGTGAGTTCCCCAAGGCGCAGAGTGCCACGATCTCCCAGCTCAAGGTCGTTCCGGGAGGCGCTTCGTGACTCACCAGCTCCGCCTTGCGGTGATCCCGCTCTATCTGCTCCTGTGCCTGCTGCTCGGCGGCGCCAGCGCGGCCGGTTTCTGGGCCAACATGGTGCTCCAGCTGCTCGCCGTCGTCCTGCTGTTCTGGGCGGCGATCTCGCAGCGCAGCGCGGCCATGCCGACGCCGGGGCGGCACCTGACGGTGCTCGTCGGCCTGCTGGCGGCGCTGATCCTTGCCCAGCTTATCCCGCTGCCGCCGTCGGTTTGGACGACGCTTCCCGGCCGCGGACCCGTCGCGGAGGGTTTCCGTCTGGTCGGCGAGGCTCTCCCCTGGCTGCCGCTGTCGCTCTCGGCGGCGCGCACGATCGGCTCGGCCTTGTGGCTGCTTCCCGCCGCCGCGATGCTGTTCGGGATCATCCGGCTCGGTGCGTTCCGCAATCCATGGTTCGCCTGGGTGCTTGCGATCGTGGCGGTCGCCTCGGTGGGCATCGGCGCGCTGCAGATGGTCGGCGGCGAGCAATCGCCCTGGTACATTTACGAGATCACCAATTTCGGAGTCACCGTCGGCTTCTTCTCCAACGCCAACCACATGGGCACCATGCTGGTTGCGACCATTCCGTTCCTGGCGGCCCTGTACGTCAGCGCGCGGGCGCGCGGCCATTCGGTGCAGCGCAATTCGGGCATGGTCGTGGTGCTGGCCGGCACGCTGGTGATCGTCTTCGTAGGCCTCGCCGCCAGCGGTTCGCTCGCGGCGCTCGGCCTCTCCGTGCCGGTGCTCGCGGGCAGCATGCTGATGATCCTCAGCCGCAAGCGCAAGGCGCCGCGCTGGGCAGCGGCCCTGATCGCACTGCTGCTGGTTGCCTCGGTGGCGGGCGTGTTCAGCGCGCCGCTCGGCAACAACCTGACCAGCGAGACCGCCAAAACCTCGCAGGAATCGCGCTACACCAGCTTCACCCGCACGATCGATGCGGCAAAGGACTTCATGCCCTTCGGTTCAGGCATCGGCAGCTTCAACGAAGTCTATCGGAGCCGCGAGGATCCGGCCGGAATCACCTCGCGCTTCTACATGAACCACGTCCACGGCGATTATATCGAAATGGCGCTGGAAACCGGTTTGCCGGGCCTGCTGCTGCTCGCTCTGTTCCTGCTCTGGTGGGGGCGCCGGGTGATCGCCATCTGGGGGGCGGAAGAAGCCGATTATTACGCGCGGGCGGCGACCATCGCCTCTGCGGCGATCCTCGCCCACAGTCTGGTCGATTACCCGCTGCGCACCGCCGCGATCAGCGCCATTCTGGCGATGTGTTGCGCCCTGATGGCCGAGCCCCGCGCCAAGACCCGCCGCAGCCGCCGCGGCGAGGATGAGGCCAAGCCCGAGGCGCGGCACCTTTCCGCCGACTAAGCGAGCGCTTCGGCGATCGCCTCCAGATAGCGCGCGACGACGAGCTTTTCGTCATAATCGCGCTCCATCTTCGCCCGGCCGGCGGCGCCCAAAGCGGCGCGCTCCGCGGGGGAAAGCCGGATCATGCGCAGCATCGCGTCGGCCAGCGAACGGGCGTCGCGGACGTCGCACAGGAAGCCGTTCATTCCCTGGTCCACCACTTGGCGGCAGCCCGGCACGTCCGTGGCAATGAGCGGCTTGGCCATCGCCGCCCCCTCCAGCAGGGTGCGGGGCAGGCCCTCGCGATAGGAGGGGAGAACCACGCAGTCGGCCGCCGCGATTGCGGGGCGGACATCGTCCGACGGGCCGAGATAGTCCACCAGCCCTTCCGCCACCCAGCCGTCGACGTCGGCGCGGCGCACCGCCGTGCGATTCTCGACATCCAGGAAGCCGAGCAAGCGGAAGCGCGTCTCCGGCGCCTCCTGCCGCACGAGACGGGCGGCTTCGACATATTCGCCGACCCCTTTGTCCCACAGCAAGCGGGCGATCAGCAGGAAGGCGAAGGGCGTGCTCGCTTCCTGTGGCGGCGCCACGGCGCGGAACCGATCGAGATCGATGCCCGATCCTGGCAGCAGCTTCGCTTTCGCCTCGGCGACGAGGCGGTTGCGCACGAACAGCGCGCGGTCCTCCCCGTTCTGGAAAAAGACGGTGCGCGAGCGCCGGAACGCGGTGCGGTACAGGCCCGAGACGATCCGGGTCAGCAGGCCCTGGCGGATGAAGGCGGTGCCGAGGCCGGATACGTTGTTGATCACCGGGATGCCGAGCGCCTGCCCGGCCATCGATCCGTAGACGTTGGGCTTGGCGGTGTAGCCCAGGTAGACGTCCGGCTTCAGCGCCTTGAGCAAGCGGTAGTAGCGGCCGAGCAGAAGCAGGTCGCGGCCCGGCGACACGCCTTTCTTGTCCATCTCGATCGGATGATATTCGACGCCGAGCTCGGCGAAGCGGGCGCTCCACGCATCGGGCGGCGCAAGCGCGAGCACGCGGTAGCCCTGCGCCTGCAGCCCGCGAATCAGCCCCTGGCGGAAATTGACGATGTTCCACGAAGCGTTGATCGAGATGAGCACGGTCTTGGGTTGCATATCACTCGCTTGAACCGGAAAGCGTGAAGAACAAAGGCTTGCGCCACTCCGCCTCTCTGGACGCGGTGGGCGCGGAGCCTCTATAGCGCGGCAAATCCGCCTGTCGCCTGCCCGCTGGGCGGCGGGGCGCTGGAGGTTGGCGTCACTTGTTCCCGTATTGGATTATCTTCTCCCTCTGCGCGGCCGGCGCGGTTCAATACCGCGGCGATGCGCGCCGTCCCGCGCAGGGCGGGCCGGTGCTTGTCGCCGTCGGCCTGCTGATCCTGCTGATGATCGGCCTGCGCTACGAAGTGGGCGGCGATTGGGCCAATTACCTCGGTATCTTCGACGAATATCGTTACGCCAATCTGGGCGAAGCGATCGCGATGGGCGACCCCGGCTATTCGGCGCTGAATTGGCTGGCGATGCAGCTCGGCGCCCAGATGTGGTTCGTGAACCTCGTCTGCGCGGCGATCTTCACCTGGGGGCTGGTGCGGTTCATTCGCCAGCAGCCCAATCCCTGGCTCGCGCTGTGCGTCGCCGTGCCCTACCTCGTGATCGTCGTCGCCATGGGCTATACCCGTCAGGCCGTAGCGATCGGCTTCATGCTCGCGGGGATGAGCGAGTTTCGCAAGCACCCATCGATGATCCGCTTCGGCGTCTACATCATCGCCGGGGCGCTGTTCCACAAAACCGCGGTCATCATCCTGCCCATCGTCGCCTTTGCCGCGACGCAGAACCGGTGGGCGATGATCGGCATTGGCGGCGCGCTCGGCCTTGTCTTGTATTACTTGCTGCTCAACGCCGGCATCGACACGCTGATGACCAATTATGTCGAGGCCGAATATGACGCCCAGGGCGCGGCCATCCGGGTATCGATGAACGTGCTTCCGGCAATCCTGTACCTGATCTTTCAGAAGCGCTTCGGGATGGACGAGTTCGACCGCAAGCTGTGGCGAAACTTCGCGCTCGCCGCCTTGGCCGCGCTCGTGCTGCTGATGGTGATGAACTCGTCGGTGGTGGTCGACCGCCTCGCTTTGTACCTGATCCCGCTCCAGCTCGTGGTCTTCTCGCGCTTGCCATTCGCCTTCCGGAAGGGGCCCGATGCCAACGGGTTGCTGACATTGGGGGTGATCGCCTATAGCGCCGCCGTTCAGTTCGTCTGGCTCACCGCGGCCACCCACGCCGATTATTGGCTCCCCTACAAGATCTGGTTCATATGAAGAACTTCGCTTTGATCGGCGCCGCCGGCTACATCGCCCCGCGGCACATGCAGGCCGTCAAGGCCACCGGAAACCGCCTGGTCGCGGCGATGGATCCGTCCGACTCCGTCGGCGTGATCGACAGCTATTTTCCGGACGCGAGCTTCTTCACGGAGTTCGAGCGGTTCGACCGCCATCTCGACAAATTGCGCCGCCGCGGCGATTCGGAAGCGGCGGACTTCATCTCGATCTGCTCGCCCAACTACCTGCACGACAGCCACATGCGCTTCGCTTTGCGCGCCGGCGCCGATGCGATCTGCGAGAAGCCGCTGGTGCTCAACCCGTGGAATCTCGACGGCCTCCTCGAAATCGAGGAAGCCACCGGCCACAAGATCAACACCATCCTGCAGCTTCGAGTTCATCCGGCGATCGTCGCGCTTCGCGACCGCGTCGCCGCCGAAGCGGGTTCGGGCCGCAAGCACGAGGTGGACCTGACCTACATCACCTCGCGCGGCCTTTGGTACCTGCACAGCTGGAAGGGCGACGAGAAGAAATCGGGCGGGATCGCCACCAATATCGGCGTCCACTTCTTCGACATGCTGCACTTCATCTTCGGCGGCCTTCAGACCAACGTCGTTCACTTGAACGAGCCGACCCGCGCCGGCGGCTATCTGGAATACCAGAACGCCCGCGTGCGCTGGTTCCTGTCGGTCGATTCGAACGATCTTCCCGAAGCCCAGCAGGCCGCGGGCCAGCGCACTTTCCGCTCGATCACCGTCGACGGCGAGGAGATCGAGTTTTCGGGCGGCTTCACCGATCTCCACACCGGCAGCTACGAGCTGATCCTGAAGGGCGAAGGCTTCGGCCTGGAGGAGAATCGCTGCGCGATATCCACCGTCACCCACATCCGCAATGCCGTCCCCGCGGCCTTGGCCGGCGACTATCACCCAATGGTCGGCAAGGGCGCCGCGTGAGCTTCACCAAGCACGACAGCGCCATCGTCGATGAGGGCGCGCAGATCGGCGAAGGCTCGCGCGTCTGGCATTTCGCTCACATCTGCGGCGGCGCCCGGATCGGCAAGCGGGTGTCGATGGGGCAGAACGTGTTCATCGGCAACCGCGTCGCGGTCGGCGACGATTGCAAGATCCAGAACAACGTCTCGGTCTACGACAATGTGACGCTGGAAGACGGCGTGTTCTGCGGCCCCTCCATGGTCTTCACCAACGTCTACAACCCGCGCAGCTTCGTTGAGCGCAAGAACGAGTATCGCGACACCCTTGTCCGCCGCGGCGCGACCTTGGGTGCGAACTGCACGATCGTCTGCGGCTCCACGGTGGGCGAATATGCGTTCGTCGCCGCCGGCGCGGTGGTCAACCGCGACGTCAAGGCCTACGCCCTGATGGCCGGGGTTCCGGCGCGCCAGATCGGTTGGATGAGCCGCTACGGCGAGCGCCTCGAGCTGCCGCTGGAGGGCGACGGCGGGACGGTCTGCACCCATACCGGCGACACTTACGTGCTTGCGAAAGGCGAAGTTCAGTGCCTGGCGAAATGATGCAGTTCATCGATTTGAAGGCGCAATACGACGCGCTGCGCGACGACGTCGGCGCGGCGATCCAGCGCGTGCTCGACCACGGCCAATACATCATGGGCCCCGAAGTGGTGGAGATGGAGCAGGCGCTCGCCGCCTACACCGGGGCCAGGCACTGCATCGCCGTCGCGTCGGGCACCGAGGCGCTGCTGATGAGCATGATGGCGCTCGGCATCGGCGCCGGGGATGAGGTTATCACCACCCCCTTCACCTTCGCCGCCACCGCCGAGACCATCGCCCTGCTCGGCGCAATGCCGGTGTTTGCCGATGTGGAGACCGACACCTGCAACCTCGATCCCAAGGGGCTGGAGGCGAAGATCACGTCCAGGACCCGCGCGATCATCCCCGTCAGCCTCTATGGCCAGCCGTGCGACATGGACGAGATCAACGCCGTCGCGGCACGCCATAACCTACCGGTGATCGACGACGCGGCGCAAAGCTTCGGTGCCGATTACAAGGGCAGGAAGAGCGGCGCGCTCGCCACCCTGACCTGCACTAGCTTCTTCCCGTCCAAGCCGCTCGGTTGCTACGGCGACGGCGGCGCGATCTTCACCGATGATGACGAACTTGCCTTGGCCTGCCGCGAGATCCGCGTCCACGGCCAGTCCAAGCGCTACGTCCACACCAGGATCGGCGTCGGCGGCCGCATGGACACGCTGCAATGCGCGGTGATCCTGCAAAAGCTGAAGCGCTTCGAATGGGAGGTGGAACGCCGCCTCGCCATCGGCGCCCGCTACGACGAGCTGCTCGACCGCGAAGGCATCGGCCGGGTCACCGTTCGCGGCGACCGGACCAGCGTTTACGCGCAATATACGGTGTTCGTCAGCGATCGCCCCAACGTGCAGGAGCGCCTCAAGGCCGCCGGCATCCCCACCGCGGTCCATTATCCGATCCCGCTCAACCGCCAGCCGGCATATTCCAATCGCAGCGGCGGCGGCGCCACGCCGAAGAGCGACTATGTCGCCGAACGGGTGATGAGCCTCCCCATGCACCCGGATCTGTCGGACGAGCAGCAGGACCAGATCGTCGCCGCCCTCGCCGAGGCGGTTCGCGGCAGCTGATGCGGATCGCCGATTTCGTCGTGGTCGGCGCGGGCATCGTCGGCCTGACCATCGCGCTCGAGCTCAAGCGGCGCCAGCCGGAAGCCAGGGTGCTGCTGCTCGAGAAAGAGCCGGAGCCCGGCCGCCATTCCAGCGGCCGCAACAGCGGCGTTCTCCATTCCGGCATCTACTACCCGCCCGCGTCCTTGAAGGCGCAGGTCTGCGGCCAGGGCGCGCGCGAATGGGCGGACTATTGCGAGGAGCGCGGCCTTCCGCTGAGCCGAATCGGCAAGGTGCTGGTGCCTTTGCGCGAGGAGGATGCCGGCCAGCTCGACCTCCTTGAGAAACGCGCCGCCGAGAACGGCGTCGATGCGGTGCGCGTCGGCGGGCGCGATCTCGCAGAGCTCGAACCCGAAGCCCATTCCGCCACCGGCGAGGCGCTGTTCGTCCGCTCCACCTCCGTCGTCAGCTCCGTCGATTCCTTCCGCGCGATCATGGCTGACGTGCAGGACGCCGGCGTCGAAATCCTTTGCGGCGGCACCCTCGACAAGGTCGACACCGCGCGCCGCGAGCTGGTGTGGGGCGGCGAGCGCATCGCCTACGGCCACGTTGTCAACACCGCCGGGCTCCACGCCGACAGTGTCGGCCACATGTTCGGCGTCGGCGAGCGTTACACCCTGCTCCCCTTCAAGGGCATCTACTGGAAGCTCGACCCGGCGTCGGGAATCGACATCCGCCACCTCATCTACCCGGTGCCGGACCTGCGCGTGCCCTTTTTGGGCGTCCACACCACCACCGCGATCGACGGGACCGTCTATGTCGGCCCAACCGCCGTTCCCGCCTTCGGGCGCGAGAATTATCGCGGCACCGAAGGAGTCAGCGCCGACGAACTGTTCCGGATCTTCAGCCATCTCGGCAGCCAGTACCTCTCCGGCCGCAACGGCTTCCGCCGCCTCGCGTGGCAGGAGGGCCGGCGCTATTTCAAGCGCTGGTTCGCGCAAGCCGCGCAGCAGCTCCTCCCCCGCCTCAAGCCCGAGCACCTGCTGCCCTGCACCAAGGTCGGCATCCGCGCGCAGATGCTGGATAAAAACACCGGCGAGCTGGTCACCGACTTCCTCGTAGAGGGTGGACCCGCTTCGACGCATGTGCTTAACGCCATTTCGCCCGCCTTCACGAGCGCCTTCCCGTTCGCAAGGCACGTCGTTGACGCCAACATCCTGAGATGAGTAGATAAAATGGACCTGAAGGGACGCAAACTCGTGTGCATCGGCGGTGCCGGCCTGATTGGCTCGCACACCGTCGACCGGCTTCTGCGCGAGGATGTCGCCGAGATCATCGTGTATGACAACATGGTCCGCGGCCGCTCGGAGAACCTTGCCGACGCGCTCAAAGACCCGCGGGTCAAGATCTACGACATCGGTGGCGACATCCTGCAGACCGACATCCTCGCCTCCGCGCTGAAGGGAGCCGACGGCGTGTTCCACTTCGCCGCGCTTTGGCTGCTGCAGTGCCACGAATATCCGCAAAGCGCCTTTGAAGTGAACGTGCGCGGCACCTTCAACGTCATGGACGCCTGCGTGAAGCAGGGGGTCAAGCGCCTCGTCTACTCCTCCTCCGCCTCCGTGTACGGCGACGCGGTGTCGGAGCCGATGACCGAGGACCACCCGTTCAACAACCAGAACTTCTACGGCGCCACCAAGATCTGCGGCGAAGCCATGCTGCGCGCCTACCACCACCGCTACGGCCTCGATTATGTCGGCCTGCGCTACATGAACGTCTACGGCCCGCGGCAGGATTATCGCGGCGCCTATATCGCCGTGATCATGAAGATGCTCGACGCGATCGACAAAGGCGAAGCGCCGACGATCATGGGCGACGGCTCGGAAGCGTTCGATTTCGTCGCGGTGGAAGATTGCGCGCTCGCCAACGTCCGCGCCATGCAGGCCGATGCCACCGACAATTTCTACAATGTCGGCACCGGCAAGCGCACGTCGCTGCGCGAGCTTGCCGAGATGCTGATCGAGCTGACCGGCTCCACCAAGCCGATCAATTATGCCGAGCGCAGCACCGCCACCCTGGTGCGCAACCGCATCGGATCGCCAGTCAAGGCGAGCAACGACCTCGGCTTCAACGCCGAGATCGAGCTTCGCGAGGGGCTGGAGAAGATCATCGCCTGGCGCGCTGGGCACAAGGCCGAAGTTGACGCCCGCCGCGCTTCGGCAGGCTTCCAGGCCTGAGCGTGGAACGGGTAGGCGTTGCCATGGACGTAGGCTCCAAACGTCACTCCGGACTTGATTCGGGGTCCACCTTCTTTCACGCCCCTGCTTCCACGAAGAAGAAGGTGGATGCCGGATCAAGTCCGGCATGACGACTAAGTTATCAACCGTGTCCGAGGCGCTCGCCGCGGGCCTGTTCCGCGACGAGCTGCCGTTCGTGCGCGGCGTCTATCTGTCGGGCGATCCGGACGCGTCGGAGAACGAGCTTCACACCAGCGCCGCTTTTTCCGAAAAGTGGACCACGCTGCAGCAGGACGCTACCGACGAGGAGGAAGGCTGGAAGCAGTTCCAGTTCCGCTGGTACCTGACCTGCTACGGCTACGACACCGAAGCCGATTTCGCCGCCTCCATCGCGCCGCGCCGGGTGATCCTCGATGCAGGGTGCGGCCCGGGCTACAAAGCGGCCTGGTTCGCGCGGATGAACCCGGACGCGACTGTGGTCGCCATGGACCTGTCCGATTCGATCTTCGTCGCCGCCCAGCGCTACGGCCACGTTCCGAACCTGGTGTTCGTGAAGGGCGACATCGCCGCCACCCCGTTCAAGGACGGTGCGTTCGATTTCGTGAGCTGCGACCAGGTGCTTCACCACACCGACAGCCCGCCCGACACGGTGAAGGAATTCGCCCGCATCCTGGCCGCCGACGGCCTGCTCAACACCTATGTCTACGCCAAGAAGTCCCTGCCCCGCGAGCTGCTCGACGAGCATCTTCGCGATTACGCCAAGGACCTTTCCAGCGAGCAGATCTGGGAGCTGTCCGACCAGCTCACCCGCCTCGGCAAGGCGTTGAGTGAGCTCAACATCTCGCTCGACGTGCCCGATGTTCCCGCGCTCGGCATCAAGGGCGGGCGGCAGGATCTGCAGCGTTTCATCTACTGGAACTTCATCAAGTGCTTCTGGAATCCGGAGCACGGCTTTGAAGCGTCCAAGCTGATCAATTTCGACTGGTACGCACCGTCCACCGCCTTCCGCTATTCGCTGGAGGAGTTCACCAACATGCTCGCGGCCGCGGGCTTCACGCCGCGCTTCCTACATTCGGAAGAAGCGTGCCACTCGGGAAGGTTCGGCAAGTAAGATGTGCGGCATCGCCGGCCTCATTCACCTCGACCGCGAGCCCGTCTCCCCGGCGGTGCTGCAGCGCATGACCGACGCCGTCGCCCATCGCGGGCCCGACGGCGAGGGCCAGTGGATCGAGGGTGAAGTTGGTATCGGCCACCGTCGCCTGGCGATCATCGATCTGTCGCCGGCCGGGCACCAGCCGATGGTCAGCCCCGATCATCGCTACGTCCTCACCTACAATGGCGAAATCTACAATTTCCGCGAGCTGAAAGCGGAGCTGGAAGCCGAGGGCTATTGGTTCCGCTCACGCTGCGATTCGGAAGTGGTGCTTCATGCCCTCGCCGCCTGGGGTCCAAAGGCGCTGTTGCGCTTCAACGGCATGTTCGCGCTTGCCCTTTGGGACCGCAAGGAGCGCAAGCTCCTCCTCGCCCGCGACCGTTATGGCATCAAGCCGCTTTACTACACGCAGCAGGGCAAGCTGTTCGCCTTCGGCTCCGAGCAAAAGGCGATCACCGCCAATTCGGCTTACCGCCCCGCCGTCGATAAAAAGGCGCTGCTGGAATATTTCACCTTCCAGAACATCTTCACCGATCGGACGCTGGAGGAGGACATCAAGCTCCTCCCCGCCGGCCATTTCGCGATCCTCGATCTCGGCTCGGCAAACCCCGAGCTGAAGCGTCACCAATATTGGGATTTCGACTTCCGCGAGCCTACGACGCCTGCCGCCGACGAGGAATATCGCGAGGAACTCGGACGCCTGTTCCGCCAGGCGGTGAGCCGCCAGCTGATTACCGACGTCGAACTCGGCTCCTTCCTCTCCGGCGGCATGGATTCCGGCTCGATCACTGCGGTCGCGGCGACCAGCTTCCCCTATCTCAAGACCTTCACCTGCGGCTTCGACCTGTCCTCCGCCTCCGGAATCGAACTCGGCTTCGATGAGCGCGCCAAGGCCGAGGCGATGAGCTACCATTTCAAAACCGAACATTATGAAATGGTTTTGAAGGCCGGCGACATGGAGCGGTGCATGCCGAGCCTCGCTTATCATCTCGAAGAGCCGCGAGTCGGACAAAGCTACCCCAATTTCTACGCCTCCAAGCTGGCCTCGAAGTTCGTCAAGGTGGTGCTCTCCGGCGCCGGCGGCGACGAACTCTTCGGCGGCTATCCGTGGCGCTATTACCGCGCCGTCGTGAACGACAATTTCGAAGATTATATCGATAAATATTACGTCTTCTGGCAGCGTCTGGTCAGCAACAGCGAGCTCAGGAAGGTGTTCGCGCCGATCTGGGACGACGTGAAGGACGTCTCGACCCGCGACATCTTCCGCGACGTCTTCCGCCACCACGACGACAGCCTCAACTCGCCGGAAGGCTATATCAACCACTCGCTCTATTTCGAGTGCAAGACCTTCCTGCACGGCCTGCTGGTGGTCGAAGACAAGCTCTCCATGGCGCACAGCCTGGAGACGCGCGTCCCGTTCCTCGACAACGACCTCGTCGATTTCGCGATGCAGTGCCCCGTCCACCTCAAGCTCAACAATCTGAAGGAGGTCGTCCGGCTCGACGAAAACGCGCCCGCGGCAACCAAGCGCACGTTCTTCGGCAAGACCAAGGACGGTAAGCAGATCCTGCGCGATGTGATGGGCAACCTCATCCCCAAGGTCGTCACCGAAGCCGAGAAGCAGGGCTTTTCCGCGCCGGACGCGAGCTGGTTCAAGGGCGAAAGCATTGATTTCGTCCGCAAGAAGCTGCTCGACGGGGATGCCGAACTCTACAAGCTGCTGGACAAGGACGCGGTGCAGAAGCTGGTCAACGAGCATCTCGACGGCGAGCAGAATCGCCGGCTGCTGATCTGGTCGCTGCTGAACGTGGAGCAGTGGCTTGCCGCTGCCTGACCCGCAGAACCCGCGCGCGGCTTTCTCCACCGTCTCGGCGGTGAAGCCGGAGGAGCCGGCAAGCTGGGACGGCCGCACGTTCCTGACCTTCGACATCGATTGGGCGCATGACGATGTGATCCACCACGCCATCGACATGGTCGAGGCAGCGGGCGCCCCGGCGACGTGGTTCGTTACGCACGACTCCCCAGTCCTGGAGCGGCTGCGGGCGAACGAGCTGTTCGAGCTTGGCATCCACCCCAATTTCCTGCCGTTGCTGATGCGCGGCGACCCGGCCCAGGGCGCAACCGCGGAAGAGGTGGTCGACCGGCTCCTCGCGATCGTTCCCGAAGCCAAATCGGTGCGCAGCCACTCTTTGGTGTCGAGCGGAAGGCTGTTGCAGATCTTTCAGAAGCGCGGCCTCACCCACGACGCCAATGCCTTTCTCCCTTGCTGGGGCGGCGGACCACTGCGGCCGTGGGCGGATTGGTTCGGAATGATCCGCGTGCCGTATCAGTTCGAAGACGATTTCTGGTTTGAAAACACCGATGTCTCGATCGCCGGGCTCCTGCCGAAGCAGGCCGGGATTTGCGGCTACGACTTCCATCCCATCCATGTCTTCCTGAACAGCGAGGCCACGGACCGTTATGAGGCGGCGCGTGCCGACTTCGGCAATCCCCAGGCCTTGCGCCTGCGCCGCAACGCGGAGCGCTTCGGCGCGGCCGATATGCTAAAGGCGGTGCTGGACGCCGGCGCATGCTGATCGCGGCCGGGCGGGGGGCGCTTTGATGAAAAAGCTGCTGTGGAATATTCTGGTGACGTTCGCGTTGCCCGTGTTCCTGCTCGCCGCCTTGCTCCCCTCGGGGAAGCGCAAGCACCTGATCTGGGGCAGCCGCTGCATCATCAGCGCCAAATACTGGTCCCAGGCAATGCGCAAACAGGGGCACCCGAGCCTGACCATCATGGAAGGCTGGTTCCCGATCAACGCCAGGTCGGACTTCGATCTGTACTTCGAGGACCTCGCGCCGGCCTGGCTGCCGGGTCCGCTTCGGAACGGCATCGGCGCATGCCGTGCGCTGATCTTCCTGCTCCGCCGCGGCCGGGTCCTCCACACCTTCTATGACGGCTTCGCGCTGCGCGGGACGATCTACTGGAAGCTGGAGGCGTGGTTCTGCCGCATCGCCCGGGTGAAGACGGTGGTCACCGCCTACGGCTTCGATTCCTACATCTATTCCCAGGTACGCGACCCGTCGATCCGCCACGGGCTCCTCGCCTCCTATCACGGTCAGGCCCTGGTCGAGACGCAGGTTCAGGCGCAGGTGAACCATTGGAACCGGGTCGCCGATGCCGTGCTGATCGGCCCGATGGTGGACGGCCTGGGCCGCTGGGATGTCACCACGCCCTGCCTGTTCACCATCGACGTCGATCAGTGGGTTGCAAAGACCGCTTATTCATCCGCCGACGGCCGCGATCAGCCGGTGCGAATCCTCCACACCCCCAACCATCGCGGCTTCAAGGGCACCGAATTCCTCCTCGCAGCCGTCGACCAGCTCAAGGCCGAGGGCCTCCTGATCGAGCTCGTCCTCCTCGAAGGCGTGCCGAACAGCCAGGTCCGCGAAGTCATGCGCTCCGTGGACATCATGGCCGACCAGTTCATCTCCTACGGCTATGCGTTGAGCGCGATCGAAGGCATGGCCACGGGTCTCCCGGTGCTCTGTAACCTCGACGATGTCTATTACACCCGCGTCTTCCGCCGTTACGCCTTCCTCGACGAATGCCCCGCGGTATCGACGACGCCGGAACAGCTCGCAAGCGACCTGCGCATCCTGATCCAGAACCCGCAACTGCGCGAACAACTCGGCCGCGCCGGGCGCGCCTATGTCGAAAAATACCATGGTGACGAGATGGCGTGGCATCTCTTCGGATCGATCTACGAGCGGATATTGGACGGCAGGGACGTCGATCTCATCCACCTGTTCCATCCGCTGAAAAGCGAATTCAACCGCAGGCGGCCGCCAATCGACCACCCGCTGGAATGCAGCCGCTTGCCCCCGGCGAAACAAGCGACAGGACTTCGCAATGAGACTGTCTGAAGCCGCCGCGATCGCGAACCTCCGCCTCCACAGGGAAGGCACGTTCGAGAGCCTTGGCGCCCTTAGCAACCCGACAGCCGCCCGCCTGGTCTTCCTGGAGGAAGCCGTCTGGGCACCCCGCCTGCTCGGCGACCGGGATGTCGCCTGCGTCGTCACCACGCCCGAGCTCGTCGGGCTGCTCGATACCCGCCCGGACCTCGGCATCGCGTTTGCCGACGACCCGCGCATCGGCTTCTTCGAGTTCCACAACCACCTTGTCCGCAACACCCAATTCTACTGGACGGACTTTCCCACCGAAATCCACCCCACCGCCCGAATCCACCCAAGCGCCTTCGTCGCCGACCGCAACGTGCGAATCGGCGCGAATTGCTATGTCGAGCCGCAGGCCACGATCCTCGACAAGGTGGTGATCGGAGACGATTGCGTGATCCGCGCCGGCGCCCGGATCGGCACCCACGGCTTTGAGTTCAAACGCTCCCCCGGCGCCCTGCTGAGCGTCGAGCATGCCGGCGGAGCCCGGCTCGGCGACCGCGTCGAGGTGCAGTCCAACGCAACGGTGGACCGGGCGATCTTCGGCGGCTTCACCGAGGTCGGCCCCGACTCCAAGCTCGATAAGGCCGCCCACTTCGGCCACAACGTCATCTCCGGCGCCAGGTGCCTGTTCGCCGCCCATTGCGTGATCGGCGGAAGCACGATCCTTGGCGACGACGTCTGGATCGGCCCGTCCGCGGTGATCCGGAACAGCATCGTCCTTGGCGACGGCGCGCGCGTCAGCCTCGGCGCCGTGGTCACCCGCGACATCCCGCCCGGCGGCCATGTCTCGGGCAATTTCGCCATGGACCACGCCAAACTGATCCGCTTCCTGAAGACGCTGCAATGAGTCCGCCCGTCCGCGGGCCCGGGCCACGCGCATGCTGAACCGCCTCGGCAAGGACCTCGCCGTTTATGGCGGCGCCGACTTCCTGTTCAAGCTGGTCCAGTTCGCCCTTATTCCAGTCTACTCGCGGCTGCTCAGCGTCGGCGATTTCGGCATCCTGGCGCTGCTCCAGGTCTCGGCCACGCTGACCGGAATCCTGGTCAATCTCGGCGTCAACTACGCGATCCAGCGCTTCTACTTCGACAAGGACATTCCGGAGCACCGCCGCCCGCTGCTGGTGACGACCGGGCTGGTCCAGCTCCTCATCACCGCCACGCTGATGCTGAGCGTGCTGGCGATCGGCCTCCACGGCATGCGCGATCAGCTCGCGCTGAACTACGGCATCGGCTGGACCCTCGTCGCGCTCGCGCTGGCGACGGTGCTTCCCGATCAGATCGCCCAATATGCGCTCGACACCTCGCGGCTCCAGTTCGCGCCGTTCAAGTTCTGCGCCATCGCCATGGTCAAGAACGTCGCCGGACTGCTGCTCGGGCTGTGGCTGCTGGTCGAGCGTGACATGGGCCTGGCCGGGCTGCTGCTCGGCAACCTCGTGGCGTCGCTTGCCGCCGTGCCGCTCGGCCTGTGGCTGATCCGCCGCGACCTGACTCTCGGCATCGACCGGGATTATCTGCGCACCCTGCTGCGCTTCGGAACGCCCTTCATCTTCACCGCCGCGGCCTATTGGGCGTTCGGCTCGCTGGACCGCTGGATGCTCGCCTGGATGACCGACGAAGTGCAGGTCGGCCTGTTCAGCATGGCCTTCAAGTTCGCCTCGCTGATGACCCTGGTGATCGGCGCTTTCCACCAGGCGTGGATCCCGGTCGCCATGCGCATGGCCCAGGAGGAAACCGAATACCGCGCGGATTTCTCGATGATGTTCAGCCTTTGGCTGTTCATTCTGTCCGTGATGGCGCTTGGCCTCGCTTTGTTCAACGATGAGGTCATGGTCCTGCTCACCACCCGGCCCTATTGGGCCGCGGCCCCCGCTCTGGCGCTCGGCGCGGCGGCAATCGCCTTGTCGGGGACGACGCAGATCACCAGCCTCGGCATCACGCTCGCCAAACGGCCCGGGCTGATCGCGATCGGCGCGGCGCTGACCGCTTTGGTCAATTTCGGCCTCAACCTTGTCCTGATCCCCCGCTTCGGCGCCACCGGCTCGGCCGCGGCAACGTTCCTGTCCTACGGCTTCCTGACGATCTTCTACCTGGTACTCAGCCAGCGGCTGCACCCGCTGCCGCTGAACTGGGGGAAGTTGCTCTACGGCCTCCTGGTTCTGGCCGCCGCGATTGCCGCCCCCGCAATCCCCGATGGAGCGCCGTTCAGCGTTACCGCCATCGCGGTAAAGCTCGCCATCCTGATCGCCGCTTTGGCCGGAGCGTTCCTGCTCGGCCTCGTTCCCGCTTCCCTGCTCCGCTTCTTCAGAAAGTCCGCAACGTGAAAAAAATCCTGGTCACCGGCGCGGGCGGACTGCTCGGCGCCCATCTGGTTCCGCTGCTCGAAGCCGAGGGTCACGACGTGATCCCCGCCGGCCGCGGCATGATCGATCTCGCACGCCCGCTCGACCCGTCCAGGCTCCCCGAGCGAATCGACGCCGTGATCTACCTCGCTCAATCGAGCCGCTTCCGCGAGTTTCCGGAGACGGCGGACGACATCTTTCAAGTCAACACCGCCCAGCCGCTCGCCTTGCTCGATTATGCCCGCCGCGCCGGCGCGTCCAACTTCGTCTACGCCTCAACCGGCGGCGTCTACGCGCCCTCGCCCCAGCCGGTCACGGAAACCTCGCCGCTCGCCGATCCGATGGGCTTCTACCCCGCCTCGAAGCGCGCCGCTGAAGTGCTTGCGGAGGCGTTCGCGCCGCACCTCCACATCGCCCTCCTGCGCTATTTCTTCATCTACGGCGCCGGCCAGAAGCGCGAGATGCTGATCCCGCGCCTGGTGGACTCGGTGCGCGAAGGCCGCCCGGTGTCGCTGCAGGGCGACGAGGGCCTTCGCGCCAACCCGGTCCACGCCTCCGACGCCGCACGGGCGACCGCCGCTGCCGCCCGCCTCACCCGGACCGCCACGATCAACGTCGCCGGCCCCGAGACCGTCTCCCTCCGTTCGATGTGCGAGACGATTGGCAAGCGCATCGGCCGCGACCCGGTCTTTCAGATCGATGCCGCTGCCAGTGCGCCCTCGCTGATCGCAGATACGTCACGCATGGACGAACTGCTCGGCGCCCCCCGATGCGGCTTCGATCGGGGCGTCGAAGACCTGCTGTAAGCGCATGGCCGCGCCCTAGAGCTCGGCGGCTTTGGCGAGGAGTTCGCGGGAGCGGGCCTTCAGCTTGCGTGCCGGGCTCCCGCCGTAGATCGTCCAGGCCTCCAGCCTCCCCTTGACCAGCGACAGCGCGCCGACCGCGGCGCCCTGCTCGAGCACCGCGCCCGGCAGGATCACCGAATTGGCGCCGACGATGCAATGCTCGTGAAGGGTCACCGGCGCGGTGGTGATGTTTGTGAAGCGCGGGTCCACCGTCGGCCCGGTGAGAAACGCGCCGCCATAATCGTCGTCGGTGGTGAAGACCTTGGTGCCCGCGGACAGCCCCGAAAAATCGCCGATGGTGATCTCCGCAACCGCGTTCAAAGTCACCGAGCTGCCGATATGGACGTGGCTTCCGATTCGCACCGGCTGCTTGGCGATGATCAGCGAAAAGGGATCGATCCGCACCATGTCGCCGATAAACACCCGCTCGGGATCCACGATCGTGGCTTCGCGGCTGACGAAGACATGCTTGCCCACCGCCGCCAGCCCCATGGCAAGAAGCTCGGTGCGATCCCAATATTGCGCTGCGTTCGTCATTCACTCACCTCGTTTGCGCCAGCCGGCTGATCGGCCGGTCTCTCCGGCACCAGCAACAGCCCTTCGCCTTCCAATACCACCACATCGTCCTGCCGCGTACACCAGGAACGCATCCGCACCCGCCGCCGGCCGCACAGCTCGATCAGCTCGACATGGGCAGTAACGGTGTCGCCGATTCGAACCGGCGCCTTGAACTTGATCTGCTGCTCCAGGTGAATCGCTCCGGGTCCGGGGAGCTGCATTCCGTACACGCCGCACAGCAGGGAGCCGGAAAGCATGCCGTGCACGATCCGGGTGCCGAACGGCGACGCCGCGGCGGCGACCTCATCGACATGCATCGGATTCGCGTCGCCGGTAATGGCGATAAAGAACGCCAGGTCGGTTTCCGTAACGGTTTTGGCGAACCGGGCGGTCTGGCCGACCTTGAGCTCATCGTAATACATCGATTGGCGTCTCCTGCGTCCGCACCTTTAGCCGGGGCGCGACACAGGTCCAGAGCCGGCTCGCCGAACCCCGTTCGGCGGCGCGCAAGCGAATGTTCGAACTTCTGGTTGCGCCCGCGCCGCGCTTCGGGGATGGAATCGGCGAGCTCATCCAAGGCTGAACCATGCCAACCCCTTCCCCATCTCCTTCCGGCGCCCACGCGGCCAAGCGGCACATGCTCGTCTTCGACAGCGCCTACACCTACAAGATCATGGTTGAGCGCAAGGTGGCGGTAATCGTCACCGGGCGCGATCTCGGCGGCTATTTCGACCATATCTGGACCTGCCACCCGGTTGCCTCCCTGCTCGAGCCGGAAGGCTCGCCGGAGCGCTTCGGCCGCCCGCTTATCCACGAACTGGCGCCGGGGCATACGATGGTGGAGGGCCGGATCGGCCGCTATCCCGGGCTCGCCTGGTTCGGAATCCTCAATTTCATCCTGGCCCAGGTCGATCTGATGCGCCTCCTGCTGCGCATCGTGCGGGAGCAGGACGTCCGCATCGTTCGCGCCGAGGATCCCCATTATAACGGCTTCCTCGCCCTCATCGTCGCCCGCCTGCGCAAGCTGCCGCTGATGATCGGCGTCTGGGGCAATCCCGGCGCGGTGCGCAAGGTGACCGGCGTGCCCCTCACCGCCCGCTTGTTCCGCAAGGTCTGGGTCGAGGAGATGGTGGAGCGGTTCGTGCTCCGCCGCGCCGACCGGGTGATGGCGCAGAACGAGGACAATAGAGGCTTCGTCGTCGCTTCGGGCGTGCCGCGCGAGAAGACCGAGATTTTCCGCATCGGCAACCTCCTCCACGAAGCCCATTTCGCCGATCCGGCCGCGCGCGGCGACGGCCAGGCCGACCTTGCGGCGCTTGGGGTGGCGGGGGAGCACACCCTGCTCACCGTGTCGCGCCTCCAGGAACTGAAGCTCGTCCACCACGTCATCCAGGCGGTGAAGACACTGAAGGACCGGGGCCGCCGCGTAATTGCCCTCTTCGTCGGCGAAGGCCCCTACCGGCCGGACATGGAAGCGCTCGCCGCCGAACTCGGCGTCACCGACCAGGTCCTGTTCTGCGGCAATCGCGAGCAGCCCTGGCTCGCGCGGGTCATCCCCGCCGTGTCGATGGTCGTCTCCCCACTCACCGGCCGGGCGATGGGCGAAGCGGCGTTGGGCGGCGCGCCGATGGTCGCCTACGACATCGATTGGCACTCCGAACTTGTCACCACCGGCGAGACCGGCGAGCTCGTCCCCTATCTCGATCACAAAGCGATGGCCGACGCGATCCAGCGCATCCTCGACGATCCCGAGCGCGCCCGCCGGATGGGCGCCGCCCTGCGCGCCAAGGCGATGGCGATGCTCGACCCCCAGGCCGCCGACCGGGCGCAGATCGCCGCTTACCAGTCCCTGCTCGGCCAAAAGCAGCGATGAAGCTTCTTTTCGTCATCAAGTCCTTGAGCCTGCGTGGCGGCGGGGCGGAGCGGGTGCTTGCCGAAGTCGCCGCCGGTCTGTCCGCGAGCGGCCACGACGTGACGGTGGCGAGCTTCGATGCCGCCGACGCAGCCGATTTCTACGCGTTCGCACCGCCGATCCGCCGCATTCGCCTGGGCATCGGCAACAGCGCCGAACGCAGCGGCGCCCGCCAGACGCTGCGCCGCATCGGCGCGTTGCGCCGCCTTGCCAGGGCGGAAGCGCCCGATGTCGCGATCGGCTTCATGCACAGCGCCTATATCCCGCTCGGCCTTGCCCTCGCCGGCACCGGCATCCCCGCCGTCGCGAGCGAGCATATCGTCTTCGGCCATTACGACAATCGGCGCATCGAGCGGCTGCTGCTCGGGTTCATTCCGCGCTTCCTCCATTCGATCACCGCAATCTCCGAGGAGATGCGCCGCGGCTTCCCGGCGAAGATCCGGCGCAAGATGACCATCGTGCCGAACCCCGTCGCGGCGGCAGCGGGCGCCGCCGCCGATGTGCGGGGCGGCGCCGAGAAGATCATCCTCACCGTCGGCCGGCTGGAGGAGCAGAAGGACCAGCGCACCCTGGTCGCGGCCTTCGGCCTCCTCGCCGAACGCTTCCCCGAGTGGCGGCTACGTATCCTCGGAGAAGGCGTGTTGCGGCCCGATTTGGAAGCGCAGATCGCGGCGCTGGACCTTGCCGGCCGGATCGCCCTTCCCGGCGCCACCCCGGACATTTCCGCCGAATATGCCGGCGCCCAGCTCTTCGCGATGCCCTCCACCTACGAAAGCTTCGGCCTGGCCACCGCGGAAGCGATGGCGCACGGCGTTCCGGCGGTCGGCTTTGCCGATTGCCCCGGCACCAACGAACTGATCGTCGACGGCGAGAACGGCCTCCTCGTCGCCGGCGAGGATCGCGCCGCCGCGCTCGCCGACGGCCTCGCCCGTCTGATGTCCTCGGACGAGGAGCGCGCCCGGATGGGCGCCGCCGCCCCAGCCCACATCGCCGCTTTCGCCCCCGAGCGGGTCGTGGAGCGCTGGGAAAAGCTGCTGCTCGCCGCTGCGGCGGGTGCGCCGGCGCCGCTTTAAGCTATTCCGATTGCCCGGCGTTCGCCCTATTGGCGAGCGCGGCCTTGTTTCGCCACGAAAGGGAATGCACCAAGATGAGCGTCGACGCGTCCGAAGCGCAGCGTCAGATCGAGCGCAACGTCGCGATCCACGACAAGGTGGCGCGCAAATACGACGCGCTCCACGGCGAGATCTTCAACGACATCGAGCAGGCGCGTCTAAGCCGCACCCTCACCCTTGCCCGCGATTCGGTGCAGACCGGCCGGACGCTTCTCCAGGCGCTGGATTTTGGCTGCGGCTCGGGCAATCTCAGCCGCCACTTGCTGGCGCTGGACCTGAACGTCACCGCCGCCGACGTGTCCCAGGGCTTCCTCGATCTCGTCCGCAGCCGCTACACCGACGAGCGCCTCGCCACCTATCTGATGAAGGACGGCGACTTGTCGGGTCTTGAGGATGGCCGCTTTGACATGATCGCCACCTATTCGGTGCTTCACCATATCCCCGATTACCTGGCCGCCTGCGCGGAACTCGCCCGCCTCTGCCGGCCGGGCGGGGTGATCATGATCGACCATGAAGCGACCGAGGAGCATTGGAAGGGCGATCCCGTTTACCGCGCCCTCCAGAAGTCGGCTCTCCGTTTCGACTGGCGCAAGTTCCTGACGCCCGCCAATTACGCCCACCGGGTCCGGCGCATCTTCAACCCGCGCCATTCCAACGAGGGCGACATCCACGTCTGGCCGGACGACCATATCGAGTGGAGCAAGATCAAGGACCTGATGGCGCGGCTTGGTTTCGAGGTGGTTCTGGAGGAAGATTACCTCCTTTATCGCAAGCTTTACCGCCGCGAAGTGTTCGAAAACTATGTCGGCCGCTGCACCGACACTAAGGTGATGATCTTCCGCAAATGTGCGGAGTAGCCGGCCTCGTAGGGGAAGCCGCCCGCGACCCCACCGTCCTCGCCCGCATGGCCGGGCCGATCACGCACCGCGGGCCTGACGACCAGGGCTTTTGGAGCGATGCGGAGGCGGGCGTCGGCTTTGCCCACCGCCGCTTGTCGATCATCGATCTGTCGCCCGCCGGGCACCAGCCGATGGCGTCGAACGACGGCCGCTGGGTGCTCACTTACAACGGTGAGGTCTACAACCACGCTGCACTGCGCGCCGAACTGGAGGCAGCCGGCGGGGCAACGAGGCCGTGGCGGGGCCATTCCGACACCGAGACCCTGATCGAGTGCATCGCGCTTTGGGGTTTGGAGAAGACACTGCAAAAGAGCGTCGGCATGTTCGCGCTTGCGCTCTGGGATAAGAAGGAACGGGTGCTCCACCTCGCCCGCGACCGGTTTGGCGAGAAGCCGCTTTATTACGGCTGGACGGGCGGCGATTTCGTCTTCGGCTCCGAACTGAAGGCGCTTCGTGCCCACCCGCGTTTCGCCAATGTTGTCGACCGCCGCGCCCTCCGCCTCTTCGCCTCCCGCACCTACATCCCGGCGCCGCTCTCCATCTACCGCGACGTCTACAAGCTCGAGCCGGGCTGCATCCTCAGCGCCTCACCCGAAGCGTTGCGCAACGTTCCGGCCTCGACGCCGGTGGCCGGCGAACGCCGCGACGGCCTCTCGATCCAGCGTTACTGGTCGTACCGGGACGTGGTCTCCGACGGCCTCGCCCGCCCCATCGTTCGCGAGGAAGAAGCGCTCGAGCAGCTCGAGCAGGTGCTTGCGCAGGCGATTGGCGGCCAGGCGATCGCCGACGTTCCGGTCGGCGCCTTCCTCTCCGGCGGCATCGATAGTTCGACGGTGGTGGCGCTCTATCAGAATTATTCGAGCCGCAAGGTGCGCACCTTCACCATCGGCTTCGAGGAAGCGGGCTTCAACGAAGCCGAATACGCCAAGAGCGTCGCCGCCCATTTCGACACCGACCATAACGAGCGCTACGTCAGCGTCCGCGAAGCGCAGGAGGTCATCCCAACCCTACCGGCGATGTATGACGAGCCGTTCGCCGACAGCTCGCAAATCCCAACCCACCTGGTCAGCCGCTTCGCGCGTGAGCAGGTGACGGTGACGCTGTCCGGCGACGGCGGTGACGAATTGTTCGGCGGTTATAACCGCTATGTCGGCGCGGCGCGGTTGTGGGGTCAGTTGAAGCGCCTCCCTGCTCCGCTCCGCGCCGCCGCCGGCCGCAGCCTCGGCGGAATGCCGCCCGCGGCCTGGAACCGGCTGGTCAACCTCCTCCCCGGCGCCAAACGCCCGCCGCACTGGGGCACCAAGGTCCAAAAGGCGCTGCGCACGATGGGCGGCGCCTCCAGCCTGGACGACGTGTTCAACACCTTTCTCGACGAATGGTCGGCCGAACGCTCGCCCGTGCTCGGCGGAGAAGAGGTGCCCGGCCAGTGCGGCTTCGACCTCGAGCCAGGCGGCAACGCGCCGGACGCGGTGCGCATGATGTATTGCGACGCGCGCTCCTACCTCCCGGACGACATCCTCTGCAAAGTCGACCGCGCGGCAATGGCGGTCAGCCTCGAAACCCGGGTCCCCTTCCTCGACCACCGGGTCGCGGAGCTCGCCGCGCACATTCCGCTCGGCATGAAGATCAAGGGCGGCACCGGAAAGCACATCCTGCGCAGTTTGCTGTACCGCGAGGCGCCCCGAGCGCTGTTCGACCGCCCCAAGGCCGGCTTTGCGCTTCCGGTTGGCGAATGGATCAAGGGCCCGCTGCGCCCGTGGGCGGAGGAGCTGCTCGACCGAAGCCGCCTGTCCAATGAAGGCTGGTTCGACGCCGACATCGTCCACCGCCGCTGGCACCAGCACCTCAAGGGCGAGCGCGATTCGACGCCGGCGCTTTGGGCGATCCTGATGTTCCAGGCCTGGTCGGCGGACGCAGCCCGACCGGAAGCGTTGGCCGCAGCCTAGCGCGCTCCGAAGCCGCTCAGCACGGTGCGGATGGTGCGGGCGATGATCAGGAGGTCCAGCCAGAAGCTGAAATTCTTGATGTAGTAGAAGTCGTATTGGAGCTTCCACAGCACATCGCCGACCTCGGCGACATGGCCCTGCTTGACCTGGGCCCAGCCGGTGATGCCGGGCCGGACGATGTGGCGGTAGCGGTAGAAGGGCAATTCCGCCTCGTACCATTGTGACAGCGGCACCGCTTCCGGGCGCGGCCCGATCCAGCTCATCTCGCCCTTGAGGATGTTGAGGACCTGGGGGAGTTCGTCGATCCGGTAGCGGCGGATGGTCCGGCCAATGCGAGTCACGCGATCGTCCTCGTCACGCGTCATCGCCGCCTCGCGCGCGTCGGGCCGAGCGTGGCCGTGGTGCATGGAGCGGAACTTGTACATGTGGAAGCTACGCCCGCGATATCCCATCCGCTCCTGCCGGAAGAAGATCGGCCCCGGGGAATCGAGCTTGATCCAGAGCCCGACCAGCGCCAGCAGCGGCAGCAGGAACGGCAGGAGAAGCAGGGTTGCGGCAAAGTCCCAGAGGCGCTTCACCTTTGCGTAAACGATGCCCGGGATCAGCGAACCGAGATTGTTCTCCGACATATGGTCGATCGCGACCCGGCCGGTGAGCGATTCCTCCATCTGCTTGTAGTGCATGATGAGGGTACCGGCGAGCGCCCGGTCGGCAAGGAAGCGCTCCCAGCTTTCCGGGATATCGGCGCGCAGATCGGCGACGATGCCGTCGAAATACTGGCCCTTCACGTCGTCGCTGAGCCGCACCCAGGCGACATCCGGAATTTCGAACAGATGCTGGACCTCGCCGGCCGGCACCACGCCGATGCGGAGGTGCTGTTGGCGCTGGAGCTTGAAGTAGACCACGTAGTACCAGAAAACGCACACCAGGAAGCTGCCGACAAAGTGCAGGCGGCTATATTCCAGGCGGGCGAAGAAGAAGACGGCGAGCGCCAGCAGGTAGGCGACCGAGAAGCTCGGCAGGATGTGATACGAGGCGCGCACGCCGGGGTAATGCGAGACCCGTCGGAAGGCGTAATAGCCGCCAACCAGCGCCGCCAGCGTGCCGAGCAGCGAATTGTGCAGGCTGTCCATGTCGCCGCCCTGCATCTCGAACTGCAGGCGCACGAGATAAGGCAGGATCACGGCCAGCAGCATGCCGACGCCGAGCTGGAACCGCACGCGGTGCCACAGCGTCCGGCGGGCGCTGCTGAGTTTTGTAGGGGGCATTATCACGGGTGGGGCGGGGCCTTTGAGGCTGCGTCTCGGCTAAGGATTACAATCGAATACGGGAAAAAGGCAGGGCAAGTCCAGATTTCCGGTGCGGCCGCCCGCTGGTTGTGTGCCGGAAAGCGCCAGCGCCGCATTGAGTTTGCCCGCGCCTTTTCCTAAGCGGGCGCCACATCCTTCATTCCAGGCAGATCAAATGACCACTCTCGTGACCGGCGCCGCCGGCTTCATCGGCTTTCATGTCAGCGAGCGCCTGATGGCGCGCGGCGAGCAGGTGATCGGGCTCGACAACGTCAACGATTATTACGATCCCAAGCTCAAGCGGGACCGGATCGCCGAGCTCAACCGCCGCCACAACAGCTTCGAGTTCCTCGAGGTGGACTTCGCCGACTACGGCGCGCTGACCAAGGCGGTCGATGGCCAAAAGTTCGACAAGATCGTCCACCTCGGCGCGCAGGCCGGCGTTCGTTATTCGATCGAGAACCCGCACGCTTACGTCCATTCGAACCTCGTCGGGCACCTCAACATGCTCGAGGTCGCGCGCGCGCGTCAGACCGCCAACATGGTCTACGCCTCATCCTCCTCGGTCTACGGCGGCAACGAGACTTTGCCCTTCCGGGTCGAGGACCGGGTCGATCAGCCGCTGTCGCTCTACGCCGCGACCAAGAAGGCGGACGAGCTGATCAGCGAAACCTATGCGCACCTGTATCGGCTGCCGCTCACCGGGCTGCGCTTCTTCACCGTCTACGGCCCGTGGGGACGCCCCGACATGGCGATGTGGATCTTCACCAAGGCGATCATGGAGGGCAAGCCGATCGAGGTCTTCGGCGAAGGCAATATGCGCCGCGACTTCACCTACATCGACGACATCGTCACCGGCATCGTTGCCGCGCTCGACAACCCCGCGCCCGACGATGGCCAGCCCAAAGCCGGCGGCTCCAAGAGCCCGCACCGGCTCTACAATATCGGCAACAACAACTCCGAAGAGCTCACCCAGATGATCGCGCTGATCGAGCAGGCCTGCGGGCGGGAGGCGGAAAAGACGCTGATGCCGATGCAGCCCGGGGACGTGCGCGACACCTACGCCGACATCAGCGCCATCCAGAACGACCTCGGCTTCCAGCCAACCACCGCGATCGCCGAAGGGATTCCGCGCTTCGTCGACTGGTACAAAGCGTATCACGGCATCTGAACGCCGCCGCGGTTCGTCAGGGGGAGCCAGTTACGGCGTGGTTACCGGCGTCCCCGGATAAGCCCATAGCCGCTCGATCAGCCCGTCCGGGGCATGGCGGAAGGCATCTATTCCTTCCATTTGCACCAGGGTGCCTTCCGGGGTGCAGGCGGCGAGGCTCCATTTCGCGGCGGTGCAATCGCCGGCAGCGGTAACGAAATCGACCGTGAAGCGAAGTTGCGCGAATTTGTCGAAAAGGCGCTCGGTGATAAAAGTGCGGCGCTCGGCGGTTGTGGCAAGCGGCGCGCTTCCCACCGGATCATGCGCAACCGCATGCTTCGCGAACGTCGCGAGATAGCCATCGGCGTTCTTGCCGTTGATGGCAGCCCAATAACGCGCCACCATCTTCAGGTTTCTGTCCGTCATGAATTGCAACTCCCCCGCTTGCATCTAGCGGGAGGCTACATCAGTTCGGCCGAGTGTGCGCGCTTTAACTTGGGCAGTGGCGGCCGTTACAGCGTCCAGCGCGTGACGCCGGTCAGCCCCCGCCGCGCGTAAAGGTTCTTCAGGTCCGCGAAGAGACCGCCCTCGGCAACCATTCCGGTGAGCTGGTCGTCGGAGAGCGCTGCGTAACTTTCGTGCGGCACCGCGACCATCACCAGGTCGTATTGCCCGTCCAGCCCATCCGCGGCGAGATCGATCCCATATTCGTGGCGCGCTTCGGCGGCGTCGGCCAGCGGATCGTGGACGACGATCTCGTGGCCATGCTGCTCGAGCCGGCGGATCACATCAATGACGCGGCTGTTGCGAAGGTCCGGCACATTTTCCTTGAAGGCGAGCCCCATGATCAGCGTCTTGCCGGCCCGGCCGAGCTTTTCGTGAAGCTGGTCCGCCACCCATGCACCCATGCCGTCGTTGATCGACCGCCCGGAGAGGATCACGTTTGGCTCGAGCCCGAGCTGCTGGGCCCGGTAGGAGAGGTAATAAGGATCGACGCCGATGCAGTGCCCGCCGACTAGACCGGGCTGGAACTTGAGGAAGTTCCACTTGGTGCCTGCGGCTTCCAGCACATCCCAGATCGAGATGTCGAGCTTGGAGAAGATGCGCGTGATCTCGTTCATGAAGGCGATGTTGATGTCGCGCTGGGCGTTCTCGATCACCTTGGCGGCCTCGGCGGCGCGAATGGAGGCGGCGCGGAACACACCGGCGCTGGTCACCGCGCCGTAGAGGGTGGCGAGACGCTCGGTCACTTCTTCATTCTCGCCGGCAATAACCTTCACGATCCGATCCACCGTATGCTCGCGGTCGCCCGGATTGATCCGCTCGGGCGAGTAGCCGAGGAAGAAATCGACGCCGCGCCTGAGGCCGGAGACCTCCTCGATCAGCGGGCCGCAAATCTCGTCCGTGACGCCTGGATAGACGGTGCTTTCATAGACGATGATCGGCTTCTTGCTCGGATCGAGGAGCTTCGCCACCGACCGCGTCGCGCCGATCACAGGGCTGAGATCGGGCTGGTTGGCCTCGTCCACGGGGGTCGGCACGGTGACGATGTAGATGTCGGCGCCGGCGCAGGAGGCCGAATCGCTGGTCAGCGTCAGCGGGGAAAGCTGAAGCACGTCCCGTTCGACTTCGTTGGTGCGGTCAAAACCGCCCCTCAGCTCCTCGACCCGGCGCGTATCGATATCGAGCCCGACAGTGGGAAAGCTGCGGGCAAGCGCCACGGCCAGCGGCAGGCCGACATAGCCGAGGCCGACGACAACGATCTGCTCGTTCGGGGACGCGTTCATTCTGGCTCACTTATGAGAAGGTGGAGAAGGCTACGGATCGCCTGCGCGCGCCACAGCCAAAAGGGGCGGGGCTGTCAAGCCGCCTTGCGCTTGGGCTCCGCCACCTTGAGGCGATGGATGACGGCGCCGCGGGCGGTCAGCCAGTCTCGATTCGCAAGCGTCACCGACTCGAGGAACGAGCGCGGCTTGCGCATCAGCCCCTTGCGCGGGGCTGCGTCCATTCCGATCGATGTCGCCAGATCCGCGACGAAATGGATGCAGTTCGCCTTGTCGAGATCGTAGCTCGGCTGCTTGGCGGCCCGCCACCGCGCCACCGTCGCCATCACCCGGTCATATTCCTGGTCGGTGAGCGTTACGGTGAAATGCTTGTCGCTTCCCTCGACATAGGATTTCGAATGATCCGAAACGACCTTGCCGCCCACCCGGCCCCAGAGAATCGCCGGGCTGACGGTTTTCGCCGTGAAACCGTAATCCTCAGCGATTCGGGAGCCGTCGCGATCGAGTGTGCCGTCGAGGATGACGAAGCTGTGGGGGAAGGAGGCGCCGAGCTCCTTGGAATAAAAGGTTATCTGCACGGCGGCCCATGCGGGCATTGCCGCCAGACTCAGCCAAAGAACGGCGAGCAGGCCGATCGTGCGTCTGAGCGAGCTTCGGTGCACAGCCATCCTCCCGGGCGGATAATCGAGCGAAGCTACTGAAACAGAAAACGTTTTGGGGCAATGGCCGGGTCCGGCACCGGGCAAGGGTGTGGCTCGGGGGCAACAGATCGGAAAACTCGAAGGGCCGTTGAACCTTCCGCAAGAGGCCGCGTTGAGTTCAGACTTCGGTAACTTACAAGGGGTTATCGAGGATTTGCGAGTTTCAGAGGCATGAGGCTTTTCGGGGTGGACACGCTGAGGCACCTCGGATAGTTAAGGCGTGAAATCGAGAAGATCAGGCTCGAGTGAGTACGAAGGGAGAAGCTGACGTGGGTTTCAAGGGACTAATTGTTGCGACCACTGCGGTTGCGTTGATGGCGGCGCCGACGATGGCGGCCGCTCAGAGCGTCGAGGTGGCTCCGGCTTCCGAGAGCATTGACGGAGGCAGCGAGCTGCGCGGTGGTTTCATCATCCCGCTGATCGCCATTGTCGCCATCATTCTCGGCATCCTCGCCGCGACGCACGACGACGACGACGATCTGCCGCACAGCCCGTAACAGGGTTGGCTGATCATCGAGTAAGATATAGACCGGGTGAACTTGTTTCACCCGGTCCTTTTCTGCGTCTGAAGACACTTGCTCTGGTTTGTGTTCGGCGGTTGGTGCGGTGCCAGGTCCGGGCGCACTATTCTGCAACCCCTGCGCACTGATTCGGGGTCTGCAGCTTGCTGTTCTCCGAATCCCAGCCGTCCTTTCCCGCGCTCGCCGGCGATTGCCTTGGCTCGCTCTCGCCGAATAGTTGCGGTTCCAGGCGCTGGCCGTCCTTTCCGCTTCCGCCAAACGGGGGACCTTTGGCGTTCAGGAAGCCGCATGTATGGGGACCGGGTGACCTTTAGCCTCCGCCTCCTTGCCGCAGCCCTGCTCGCCGCGGCCGCTCCGCCCGCTGCGAGCGAAGTGCAGGCGCCTGGGAGCGTGGCCACCCCGCAGGTCCAGTCCACGCTTCGTCGCGACGACGGACGAGTTGGCGCATTGGTCTATCGCCTGGCGCGAAACGGCCGCGCCCTGTGCCCGGAGAGCTATCCGCTCACCGGCCTGCTCTTCCATCACCTCGCGGAATACGAGCCCGCGGACCGGGCGCTGATGATCGGCCGCTACGGTCTCGATCGGGGCCCCGGAATACTCACGGTGCTGACCGAAACCCCAGCTGCCGCGGCGGGA
>Ga0190273_10000050_pt1 | contig 73195 bp, 68 predicted proteins | sample Popmic504IS_FD_134513 | JGI IMG/M metagenome (GOLD analysis project Ga0190273, IMG submission 134513) | Populus adjacent soil microbial communities from riparian zone of Shoshone River, Wyoming, USA - 504 IS | ecosystem: Environmental > Terrestrial > Soil > Riparian zone > Trees stand | place...
CCGAACATCCACATCGGGATCATCGCCGGGAAGTTGAACGGGGTGATCCCGCAAACGAGGCCGAGCGGCTGGCGCATCGAATAGACGTCGATCCCCGGGCCGGCGCCCTGGGTATATTCGCCCTTCAGGGCGTGGGGGATTCCGCAGGCGAACTCGATCACCTCGAGCCCGCGCTGGATGTCGCCGCGGGCGTCGGCGACGACCTTGCCATGCTCGGAGGCGAGGAGGAGGGCGAGGTCCTCCATATTCTCCTCGACCAGCGCCTTGAAGTTGAACATCACCCGCGCCCGGCGCTGCGGATTGGTCGCGGCCCAGGCGGGGAAGGCCTCGCCGGCGGCGGCGACCGCCCGCTCGAGGTCGGCGGCGGTGCCGAGGCGGACCTTCGCCTGAACGCCGCCATTGTTGGGGTCGAAGACGTCGCCGTGCCGCTCGCCCGACGCGTGCGCCGCGCCGCCGATGAAATGATCGATGTTACGCATGATGAGTCCTTGGACCGGGATTTCGTGGGTTGCCAGCCCACTAGCCAAGGCGGCGGGGAAATGCCAGTTGCTCCGTCGCCCCAGCGAAGGCTGGGGCCCCCAGCGAGAAAAGGCTCCAGCGACTTCTTGTCCTGGGATGCCAGCCTTCGCTGGCATGACGGGAGAGACGAATGAAGCTTGGGAGTCTCAAAGGCGGCCGCGACGGGCGGCTGGTGGTGGTGAGCGGCGACCTCGCCTGGTGCGCCGACGCGACCCACCTGGCGCCGACGCTTCAGGCGGCGCTCGACGACTGGGACCGGATCGCGCCGCAGCTCGAGCTGCTCGCCACCGATCTGGAGCACGGAGTCATCCCCCGCGACCGCTTCCACGAGCGCGAGGCGCTGGCGCCGCTACCGCGGGCTTATCAATGGGCGGACGGCTCGGCCTATGTGAACCACGTCGCCCTCGTCCGTCAGGCCCGCGCGGCGGAGATGCCGGCCAGCTTCTGGACCGATCCGCTCATGTACCAGGGCGGCTCGGACGAGATGCTGGCGCCGCGCAGCCCGATCCCGCTCCCCGACGAGGCCTGGGGCTGCGACTGCGAGGCGGAAGTCGTGGTGGTGACCGACGACGTCCCCCAGGGGATCACCGCCGAGGACGCGAGGGACCACATCCTGCTCGTCGGCCTGGTCAACGACGTGTCGCTCCGCAACCTCATCCCCGCCGAGCTCGGCAAGGGCTTCGGCTTCCTCCAGTCCAAGCCCGCCTCCGCCCTTTCGCCGGTCTTCGTCACGCCCGAGCAGCTCGGCGAGCGCTTCCGGGACGGCAAGCTCCACGGCGCCCTCAAGGTCGACCTCAACGGCAAGCCGTTCGGACGGGCCGATGCGGGAGTCGACATGACCTTCGATTTCGGCACCCTCATCGCCCACCTCGCCAGGACCCGGAACATCGGCGCCGGCTCGATCGTCGGCTCCGGCACCGTTTCCAACCGCGATTCGGACGGCGGCCCGGGCAAGCCGATCGACGCCGGCGGGCTCGGCTACAGCTGCATCGCCGAGGTGAGGACGGTGGAGACCATCCTCGAGGGCGCCGCCAGGACGGAATTCCTGAAGCGCGGCGACACGGTGCGGATCTGGATGGACGACGAGGCCGGCCACCCGATCTTCGGGGTGATCGAGCAGACGGTGGTCTGATCTGCCTCCCTGCCGCGAAGCGGTGGGGAGGGGGACCACCCGTAGGGTGGTGGAGGGGTAATTTGTGCCGGGCTCAGTGGTTCTGGCGTGAACCGCTACGGCCTCGCCTTCTACCCCTCCACCAGGCTTCGCCTGGTCCCCCTCCCCATCTGACGATGGGGAGGCAAAAATCAGCTCACCGGCGCGACATTGTCCGATGAATTGCGGTCGATGTAGAAATTGTAGGGATCGACGCCGGCATGGGTCGGCTTGACCGCGGTGACGAACCGATAGGTCTGGTGGCCGCTGTGGATCGGCATCCGGACGATCGACACGACGTTCGAGCGGGCGAACTTGCCGCGCCCCGGCATGGCGGTGAACAGGCCGATCTCGATCCTGTCCTGAAGCCGCGCCTCCTTCTCCTCGCCTTTGCCCGCGGCGTAATATTTGCGGGCATCTACCGGCACCGTCACGTCCCATTTTCCGTCGGGGCGGCGAACCGCGGTCGGCGTGGTCGTCTTCAGATCGTAGATCGTGATCCGCTCGAACAGGTCGGCGATCAGGGCCTGGTCCTCGGGCGTCTTCGCTTCGCGGCGGAAGGCGTCGATCAGCTCGATCGAGCGCGGGTAGGGCGCGCCCTTGAGCCGGTATTTCCCGAGCACCGCCCGGAGCGCGCGATTGACGGCGGCTTCGCCCATGCGCTGCTGAAGCAGGTACATGATCAGCGAGCCCTTGTTGTAGTGGATATATTGCTGGTTCTCGACGCGCACCAGCGGCTGCTCTTCCACCGCCTCGGTGGCGCGGGCCCGCAAATAGGTGTCGAGCTCATCCTTGAGGAATCGCCGCATCTGGTCCTCGCCATAGAGGTGCTTCATCACCATCAGCGCCGAATATTGGGCCAGCGTCTCCGAGAGCATCGTGCTGCCCTGCGAATCGGCGCCGACGATCTGGTGCGCCCAATATTGGTGGCCGAGCTCGTGCGCGGTCACGTAGGTGACTCCGTCGATCTCGTCGGGATCGCGGGTGTCGCCGATGAAGCCGATCGACTCCGAATAGGGAATGGTATTGGCGAAGGCCTGGGCGAACTGGGCATAATTGGGGAATTCGATGATCCGGACCTGGTCGAACTGATAGGGCCCGAAATTCGCCTGGTAATAATCGAGCCCCCTCTGCAGCGCGTTGAGCATTCGGTCGACGTTGAGGCTGTGCGTCGGATGATAATAAACGGCGAGGTCGATCCCCTTGTAGAGCCGGTGCTTCTGCGCATAGCGCGCGGACTGGATCGAGAAGAAATCGAGGATCGGCACCTCCGAGACGAAGCGGGCGGTGCGGCGTCCGTTCGCCACGGTCTCCGCCAGCTTCTTGCCGGGTGCGATCGGAATCTGGTCGGCCTCGGTTGAAATGGTGATGTCGGAGGTGGTCCAGCCCGTCCCGATATAGTTGCGCGCCGCCGCGGCCGGATCCTCCAGCTTTGCCGGCCGGAGCTCCGGCGGCAGGCCGTAGCGGCGGCGGCGGGCGCGGTCGTTGAGCAGGAACGAGCGGTTCATGCCGATGATCGGCGCGATCTCGAAATTGTTGAGGAAGGTGCCGTTGGGCACCAGCCGCTTGTCGCTGCCGCTGTTGGGAAAGCCGCGCTGCCGCCGCTCGGTGACGAAGTTCATCACTCGAGTCTCGCCCGGCTGCATCGGCCGATCGAGCGTATAGATGCGGTAGCCGAACGGCTTGTCCTCATATTTCAGACGCGCGCCGGGAAAGCCGATGCGCGCCTCGGCGAGATCGCTGTCGGTGCGGATGTGCACTTCGGGAATGGCGGCGTCGGTGAGGTTGGTGAGGGCATAGCTGCCGCGGGTCACGGCATCGATCCGGCTCGGATGAAGGGCGACGTTCAACGTGACCTTGCTGACCGTCGGCTGCGGCAGCTTCTCATATTTGAGATATTTCTTCTCGAAGTCGGCGAGGAACTGCTCCTGGTCGCTGCTCGTCCGGTAGGAGTTGAGGACGTTGGTGTTGTAGAAGATCCATATTCCGCTGGCGACGAAGACGGCGAGGGCGATTCCGGCGACCGCGCCCGGGCTGCCCTTGAGCCGGCGCGGCACCCGCCGAAGGCGCGGCATCAGTCGGGTCTCGGTCCCTCGCCTCCACAGGAGGTGCGAGGCGACGAGCAGGATGACGCAGAAGGCCGCCCAGTAGAGCCTGAACCACCAGGCGCCGACCCAGTAGATGCCGGCGCCGTTCATTTCCGAAAGCGGCTCTTCCGGCACCTGCGGAAAAAGATACAGATTGTGGGAGAAACCGACCAGCGGCAGGACGATGGAGGCGACCATGAACAAGGCCATCACGCCCCAGCCGACATATTTGTTCGGGCTCAGCGACTGAACGAACACCGCCAGGACCGCGTAGGCGATCATGTCGACGCTCATCGGCAGCAGGTACCAGACCAGATATTTGCCGAGCTCGAAATGCGGCCAGCCCTTGGCGAGGTTGAGCGCGAACGTCACCACGATCGAGAAGAGCAGGGTCGAGATCAGCACCAGAGCGACCGCGACCGTCTTCGGAACCACATAGGCCCAGTCGGGCAGCGGCGTCGCGTCGACGATCTCGTGCATTCGCCGGTCGCGCTCGCGCCAGACCAGCTCGCCGGCGTAATAAATCGCGATGATGACGGGGAAGAGAAAGAAGGATGCCCGCAGCAGCGGAATGACGGCGTGGGCGAGCGGCAGGGTCGGAGTGCCGAAAACGTCTCGGCCGAACCAGAGGGTGAGGCCGGTATTGAGGCCGCCGAGCGCCAGCAGGACGAGAAAGGCGGGGCTCCGGAAGACCTGCTTCATCTCCACCGTCATTCGCGACCGGAATTGCGCCGAGGCGGCCGAGCGGTGGCGGGCGTCCGGCAGAGGCGCCGAGGGCTCGATCTGGGGCGGCGCCTCCTCCTTGTCGGCCTTGCCGCTCTTCGCCCCGGCTTCCGCGAAGCGATAGCGGTTGACGGCGAGCGCGAGGCAGCCGCCGGCGACGGCGAGCCACAGCAGCCGGTTGATCAGGAGCACCCCGGTCAGCGGGGGCAGCAGGCTGTTGAGCTCGGCCGGCGACCAGTAACGAACGGTGCGCGCCAGCGCCGCCGAGCCGAACGGCTCGAACATTCCGAACCAGTCGCCATATTCGGGCCGCTGGCTGCCAATCTGGATCATGATGAACCAGGCGAGGAAGACCGCGACGACGCAGACATAGGTCCACATCATCGAGCGTGTCAGGGTCGCCGCGACGAAGAAGATCGCCGCGGTGACGAGGACGTCGGGCAGGCCGAAGACGAACAGGCCATAGGCATAGCCGCCGATCATGCCGGGGCCGAGCGTGTCGGGATCCAGCCACGGCATCAGCGTCGCCACCCACATGGCGACGGGGATGGCGAGCCAGGCGACCGCCGCGGCGAGGAACGCGCCGGTGAAGCGTCCGATCAGATATTGGAAGCGCGTGATCGGAGTCGAGCGCACTATCGCTCCGAAGCCGGTCTCGTCGTCGCGGACCACCACATTCGCGACGAAGGCGGTGGTGACGAACATGTAGAAGAGGCTGAACGACACCTGCAGCCGGATCAGCGCGACCGGGCTGTTGCGGTGGACGTTGCCGCCGCCGAGCGGAAAGGCCGGAGTCGCGGCGAGCGTGAAAGCGAGGAGGAAGAACAGGATGGCGGCTACCCAGAAGACCGGGTTCTTCATCTGGTAGCGAAGCTCGAAGCCCGCGATTTTGCCGAACATGGTTCCGCTCCCGCTCAGGCGGCGCGGCGCGATTGGGAGAGCGTCGAGAAATAGACGTCCTCGAGGCCGCCTTCGACCGAGGCGAAACCGTCGCCCGGATCGGTGTCCGAGAGGACGTGGATCACCGTCCGCCCAGCGAACAGCCGGGTCGAGATCAGCTCGTATCTCTCCTTGTACCGGTCGAGCTCGCCGCGCTCGATCACCTTCATCCAGATCCGCCCGCGGGTGGCCTGGATGAGGTCGAGGGGCGCGCCTTCGAGCTGGATCCGGCCGTTGGCGAGCACCGCCATGCGCGGGCACAGGTCCGCCACGTCCTCGACGATGTGGGTCGAGAGGATCACCACGACATTCTCGCCGATCTCGGCGAGCAGGTTGAGGAAGCGGTTGCGCTCCTCGGGGTCGAGGCCGGCGGTCGGCTCGTCGACGATGATCAGCTCGGGATTGCCGATCAGCGCCTGGGCGATCCCGAAGCGCTGGCGCATGCCCCCCGAAAAGCCGGCCAGCGCCTTCTTGCGGACGCCCCACAAATTGGTCTGGTTGAGCAGGGTCTCGACCGTCGTCCTCCGCTCGCGAGCGGAGGCGATGCCCTTCAGCACCGCCATATGGTCGAGCATGTCGTAGGCCGAGACCCGCGGATAGACCCCGAAATCCTGGGGCAGATAGCCGAGGGTCCGGCGAAGCTTCTCCGGATCGGCGATGACGTCGATGTCGCCGAAGCGGATCGTGCCCTCGGTCGGGGTCTGGAGGGTGGCGACGTTGCGCATCAGGGTGGACTTGCCGGCGCCGTTCGGGCCGAGCAGCCCGTACATCCCGCGCGGGATCGACAAGGTGACGTGATCGAGGGCGCGCGTGCCGTTCGGATAGACGTGGCTGACGTCGGCAAGTTCCAGCATTTCAAGGAGTTCCCCACCCGGATGTTCGGGCGCAGGTCTGCCAGAGCGTCTTACGGGTGTAAAGCAGCACGCTTACCCGGACTTGCCTATTTGAGCAGGCCCGCCCCCTTCAAATTTCACGCAGATTTTCGAGTATCCGGACGTCAGCCCCATAGCGCAGCCCGCAAAGCCGCGCAGCGACGCGCGCGCGTGTCGAAACCTGGGCGGTCGATAAGTTGGTGTCGAAATACCATCCGTCGACGAGAAGCTCGGCGTGGTCCTTCGCGAGGTGCGGCGACGCGCCGTACAGTCCACCCGGCGTGCGAGCGACGAACCGGCGCGATCGGCCCTTTTCCTCGGCAAATCGGGGAAGAAAATCCGGGGAGCGTTCACTCAGCGCCAACAGCAATGTCCGGTACGCGGCCTTGAGGTTCCCCGCGGCGATCCGGCGGCCCTCGATCTCGATCGTCCATTGGCCGCGGGTGCGGGTGCCGGGTGCAGCGGTGGGCGTGCCGTCCTTCAGCGGCGCGGGCGGAGCGGATACTGGTATCAGGGGCAGGATCCTTCTCAGGATATCGTTCATGCTTTCCGAAAAGGACCGGCGATGCTGCTCCACCATCCGATTCACATCCACGTCGATACCGACCTGCTTCAACCTTGCCATCTTCACCTCCCTTATAAGTAAGCTACCTTATAAGGCAAAAATGAGCTTGCCTGCAGGGCCGGTCGGGGGTTTCGAAACTAGGCAGGTTTCCAATGCCCTGGGCAATAGACCCACCTTGCCAATCCGATGCCGCAGGAGCAGAGGCGCGGGATGCTCAAGATCCCTTGTCTAACCCTGGTGTCGGGTCTCCTCGCCTTCTCCGGAACCGCCGCCCTGGCCGCCACGCCCCAGGAGATCGCCGACCAGGTCAGCCAGGACCGGATCCGCGCCGTCGTCGAGAAGCTGGTGAGCTTCGGCACCCGCCACACCCTGTCCTCGCAGACCGATCCGAAGCGCGGCATCGGCGCTGCGCTGCGATGGACCGAGGCGGAGTTCGGCCGCTATTCGCGGGCGTGCGGCAACTGCCTCAGGATAGAGAAGCCGTCCGACGTCGTGACCGGGCGCCGGGTGCCCAATCCGACCCGGGTGACGAACGTCATCGCCATCCAGCGCGGAAGCGTCGATCCGAACCGGGTGGTCATCATCTCAGGCCATATCGACAGCCGTGTCACCGACCCGATGAACGCCACGGCCGACGCGCCCGGGGCCAATGACGACGGCTCCGGCACCGCCGCGGTGATCGAGGCGGCCCGGGTGCTTTCGAAGCACAAATTCCCCTACACGATCGTCTTCGCGCCGCTGACCGGCGAGGAGCAGGGGCTGCTCGGCGGCAAGATCCTCGCCGATTACGTCAAGGCGCAGGGCTGGGAGGTGATCGCCCAGCTCAACAACGACATTATCGGCAACAGCTGCAGCAGCGACGGAATCTGCGACGATGCCCATGTCCGGGTCTTTTCGGAGGGGCCGCGCTGGCAGGGGCATGAGGACCTCGCCGCCCGGATCCGAAGCCTCGGCGGCGAGAACGACGCGCCGTCGCGCAACATCTCGCGCTGGCTGGACGGCCTCGCCGACGATCTCAGCCTCGGCCTCGACGTCCGCCAGATCTGGCGCAACGACCGCTTCGGCCGCGGCGGCGACCATACCGAGATGCTCAACGCCGGCTTCCCGGCGGTCCGGATCACCGTCGCGATCGAGAATTACAACTGGCAGCACCAGGATCTCAGGACCGAGAACGGCATCCAGTACGGCGACACGATCGACAAGATGGACTTCCCCTATCTGACCAAGGTCGTGAAGCTAAACGTCGCGGCGCTCGCGGCCCTGGCGCGCGCGCCGCAGCCGCCGGAGCCCCAGGTCGACGGGGCCGTTTCGACTGACACGGCGATTGCCTGGAGGCCGGTAAAGGGCGCCGAAGCCTACATCATCCGCTGGCGGCGGACCGATGCGGCGGACTGGCAGCACAGCCTGCGGATATCGGGCGATACCACGCCGCTCGGAGGCGGCAGGCCCGATAACGCTTTCTGGTTCCGGTCGGTGCTGAAGGGCGTGCGCGTCGACGACTGGGTATTCGGGGTCTCCTCGGTCTCGGCCGATGGCTATGAAAGCCCGGTCGCCTCCGCCGTACCGGGCGGGGCGTTCCGGCCCTACACGCCGCCGCCGCCAGCGCAGTGATGAGTCCGTCATGCCGGACTTGATCCGGCATCCATGAACACCGAAGGGTGAATTCTCGCGCGGCGGTGTTCACGGACCCCGGATCAAGTCCGGGGTGACGGGGTTGAGACGTAGATGGCGAAGAAACCCACCCGCGCCGGACTTCCAAGCCGCCAGCAGATCCTCGACTTCATCGCCTCGAGCGATGCGCCGGCGGGGAAGCGCGAGATCGCCCGTGCCTTCGGTCTCTCCGGCCACGACAAGATCGCGCTCAAGGCGCTGCTCCACGACATGGCCGACGAGGGCCTGATCGACGCTTCGCCCGGCCGAGCCTTCCACCAGGCGGGCGGGGTGCCCAAGGTGACGGTGCTCAGGGTCGTCGACGTCGACGAGAGCGGGACGGCGTGGGCGGTGCCCGAGCGGTGGGAGGCGGACCTGCCGGAGCCGCGGCTTCGGGTGCTGGAGCGCAAGGGGAGGGGCTCTGCCCTCGGAGTTGGCGACCGCCTGCTCGCCCGGACCGAGCAGCGCGGCAACGGCTACGCGGCGCATCCGATGAAGAAGCTCATGAAGGGGAGCGAGCTCGTCCTCGGGGTCGTCCACCAGGAAGCGCAGGGCTTCTGGCTTCGGCCCGTCGAGAAGAAGGAGCGGCGCGAGCTCGCCATCTCCGACATCGGCAGCGCCCAGGTGGGCGACCTCGTCCTCGCCGAGAAGGTGGGCCGCCCGCCGCGCCTCACCGCCCGGGTCTCCGAGATCCTCGGCGACCCGTTCGCGCCGCGCAGCTTCAGCCTGATCGCCATCCACAAGCACGGCATCCCGCACGAATTTCCGGACGTCGTGCTGGAGGAGGCGAAGCGGGTCGCCGGGCAGGACTTCGGGAAGCGGGAAGACCTCACCCACATCCCGATCGTCGCCATCGACCCCGCCGACGCCCGCGACCATGACGACGCGGTCTGGGCGGCGCCCGACGACGATCCGGACAATCCGGACGGCTGGCGGGCGATCGTCGCCATCGCCGACGTCAGCTTCTACGTCCGCTCCGGCTCGGCGCTCGACAAGGAGGCGAGGAAGCGCGGCAACAGCGTCTATTTCCCGGACCGGGTGGTGCCGATGCTTCCCGAGACCCTGAGCGCCGAAATCTGCTCATTGAAGGAAGGCGAGGACCGCGCCGCTCTGGTCTGCCACCTCCAGGTCTCGAGGGACGGCCAGCTCAAGTCCTGGCGGTTCAGCCGGGCCCGGGTCCGGATCGCCGCCAACATCGCCTATGAGGACGCCCAGGCGGCGATCGACGCGCTCGAGGAGCAAGTCGAACTCTACTCCTCCCCCTGCTCGATGCCCGAGATCAAGGCGGACGATCCGCCGGTGCCCGCCGCTTTGGTCGAATCCACCCTGAAGCCGCTCTGGGCCTGCTGGCGGGCGCTCTACGCCGCGCGCGAGAAGAGGGCGCCGCTCGACCTCGATCTACCCGAGCGGCGGGTGGTGCTCGACGAGAAGGGGCGGATCCTTTCGGTGGCGCCGCGCGAGCGGCTCGACGCTCACAAGCTGATCGAGGATTATATGATCGCCGCCAACGTCGCCGCGGCCAAGGCGCTGGAAGCGAAGAAGGCGCCGGTCATGTACCGCGACCATGAGCCGCCGGGCCGCGAGAAGCTGGTCGCGCTCAAGGATTATCTGAAGACCTTCGACGTCGAGTTCGCCCTCGGCCAGGTGATCCGCCCGGCCACCTTCAACCACATCATCGACCGCATCGGCGAGGCCGATTTCCGGCCGCAGGTGATGGAGCAGATCCTCCGAACCCAGACCCAGGCTTATTATTCGCCCGACAACAAGGGCCATTTCGGGCTCGCGCTCGGCTCCTACGCCCATTTCACCAGCCCCATCCGCCGCTATGCCGACCTCGTCGTCCACCGCGCCCTCGTCCGCGCCTGGGGGCTCGGCGACGGCGGCCTCACCGATGCCGAGGCGGAGGCGATGGAGGTGACCGGCGAGCTCATCTCGCAGCTCGAGCGGCGGGCGATGGAGGCGGAGCGCGAGACTCTCGACCGCTACGTCGCCGCTTATCTGTCCGAGCGGGTCGGCGATCTCCTCGACTGCCGGATCACCGGCGTCCAGCCGTTCGGCTTCTTCGCCACGGTGGAGGGGCTGGGCGGCGACGGCCTGGTGCCGGTCTCGACGATCGGCTCCGACTATTACCGCTACGAGGAGTCGAGCCAGAGCCTCGTCGGCGACGACAGCGGCGAGCGTTTCAGCCCAGGCCAGCGCCTCAAGCTCCGGCTGGTCGAGGCCAATCCGGTCTCCGGAGGGCTGAGGTTCGAGCTTCCCGACTCCGGCCATGCCCCCGCCCGGCCCCGCGGCGGCCCCCGCCGCGACGGCCGGCGCGGCGCGGAGGATCGGTCCCGTCCGCAGGGCCGACGCGGCCGTCCCTCGAACATCCGCCATCGCGGCCGGTAGGCGTTCCGGGCGAAGGGGAGCGGGTTGGAATCGCCCCCTTCATCCCCTCCTTTTCGACGAACCGACTCCACGCTTCTGCCGACGGCCCGTGGGCCTATAGGGTCCGCGGCGGCCACCGCTTACTCTTGGGTCAGGGATGAAGACACGAGGAGAAAGTGGATGAGCATCAAGATGATTTACGCATCGACCGCCGCTCTGGCGATGGTCGCCGCAACCCCGGCCTTCGGCCAAGAGCCAGGGCCAGAGCCAGCAGGTCGTCGCGTCGGACGCCGGCGGCGGGAGCGGAACCGCGAAGAAGATCTGCCGCACGTTCAAGAACACCGTTTCGCGCATGAAGGCGGAGAAGGTCTGCCTGACCCGCGCGGAATGGAAGAAGGTCGAAGCGGAGCAGATGTAATCGCGCCGCCCGCTCACCGTCGCCCCAGCGGAGGCTGGGGCCCCGGCGGGTGAAAGGCGCCGGAGGTCTTCACCCCACGGGGCCCAGCCTGCGCTGGGACGACGGTCCTACAGCTTGGGCAGGGTCACCCCGCGCTGGCCCATATATTTGCCGGCGCGGTCGGCATAGCTCGTCTCGCAGGGCTCGTTGCCCTGGAGGAACAGGAACTGGCAGGCGCCTTCATTGGCGTAGACCTTGGCGGGAAGGGGGGTCGTGTTCGAGAATTCGAGCGTGACATGACCTTCCCAGCCGGGCTCGAGCGGGGTCACGTTGACGATGATCCCGCAGCGCGCATAGGTCGATTTGCCCAGGCAGATGACGAGGACGTCGCGAGGCACCCGGAAATATTCGACGGTGCGGGCGAGAGCGAAGCTGTTGGGCGGGATGATGCAGACGTCGGTCTTGCGGTCGACGAAGCTGTTCGCCTTGAAGTCCTTGGGGTCGACGATGGCGTTGTCGACATTGGTGAACAATTTGAACTCGTCGGAGACCCGGGCGTCGTAGCCGTAGCTCGACAGGCCGTAGCTGATCGTCCCCTCGCGCTTCTGGCCGTCGACGAACGGCTCGATCATGCCGTGCTCGAGCGCCTGGGTTCGGATCCACTTGTCGGACATGATGCTCATTGCGCGCAAACCCCCCGTCATGCCGGACTTGATCCGGCATCCATGAACACCGTCGTTCCAAGTTTCGTCCTCCGGTGTTCATGGATTCCGGCTTTCGCCGGAATGACGGGGGAGGGTCAAGGGCGCGCGACGTTCCAGTCGACCCGGCCCCCGATGCCGCGCAGGCGCCGGAAGTTGGAAACCTGCCACAGCTGCCATGGCCGGGCTCCGAAGCGGGGCCGGCGGACCAACTCGCGAAGCCAGAGCGGCCGGTCGATCCGGGCGCTGACCTGGTAATTCCGGTCGAACTCGGCGGTCAGATAGAGGAGGACGGGCTTGCGGTAGCGGGCCTCCACCAGCCGGATATAGTCGGCGAGCTCCTTGTGGAACGAGTCGCGGGATAATGTGCGGGAGCAGTTGCCGAGATGCTCCAGGTCCACCGCCGGCGGCAAAGCGTCGGCATCGGCGGGCACGGTCGCGATGAAATTGAGGGCCTGCTTCGCTCCGGAGCGGCAGAGGGTGAAGAAATGATAGGCGCCGCGGGCGATCCCGGCCCGGCGCGCGCCCGACCAGTTGGCGGCGAAACGGCGGTCGCGATGGTCGCCGCCCTCGCTCGCCTTGATATAGGCGAAATCGACGCCCTGCGAGGGCAGCTGCCTCCAGTCGATCGCGCCCTGATGATGGGAGACGTCGATGCCCTGGACCGGGAAGCGGCGGTCCGACGGGTGCCAGTGCGGCGCCCAGGCCCAGGCCGCCAAAGCGACAGCCGCGACGAGGAGGGCCGCAAGGGCCGCCCACCGCCCGTCCCTCATTTGATGTGAAGCACGCAGATCAGTGTGAACAGCCGCCGAGCGGTGTCGAAGTCCATCTCGATCCTGCCGGCGAGGCTCTCCCGGAGCAGCTCTGCGGCCTCGTTGTGAAGGCCGCGGCGGGCCATGTCGATCGTCTCGAGCCCCTTGGGCGAATCGGAGCGGACGGTTTTGAAATAGGTGTCGCAGATCGCGAAATAGTCTCTGACCGGCCGTTTGAAGCGGGTCAGGCCGAGTCGGATCGTCTCGAGCGGAGCGCCCGATTCGTCCCGGAGGTCGATGGCGAGGCTGTTGTCCTCGATCCTGAGCAGGATCCGGAACGGCCCCTCGAGCCCCGCCGGCCGGAAGCTGTTCGATTCGAGCAGGTCGAAGATGGCCACCTTGCGCTCGCGCTCGATATCCTCGCTTCGGCGGATGATCGTTCGCTCGTCGAGCTCGATGTCGATGATGCGGGGATCGGCCATGGAGGGCGTGTAGCGGGGGCAGGCCTGTGTGTCATCGTCATCCCGGGCTTGACCGGGGATCCATGAACACGGCGGCTAGAAGCCATTCGCGGCGGTGTTCATGGATTCCGGCTTTCGCCGGAATGACGGGCAAGGACGATCCACAGGCTTATCCGGCGTTTAGGCCCCGGAAATCTTCGGGCTGACACCTGTACCTTACGGCACGAACCCGGTAATTTGCGGTATGGCCGAAAACATCCTTCGTCTTCCCGGCGCGCCGGAGCCCGAATCGTCCGCTCTGCCCCAGAATGTGGAGGCGGAAGCGGCCCTGCTCGGCGCGCTGATGATCGACAATCGGCTCGCCGAGGACATCCAGATCAAGCTTCGGCCCGACCATTTCCACGAGCCGCTCCACGCCCGCATCTACGAGCAGATATTGAAGCTCGTCGACCGCAACATGATCGCCTCGCCGGTGACGCTCAGGCCTTTGTTCGAGGCCGACGAGGAGATGAAAGAGCTCGGCGGCCCCTCCTACCTCGCCCAGCTCACCGGAAGCGGCGCGGCGATCATCGGCGCCCGCGACTTCGCCGAGCAGATCTACGAGCTCGCCTTGCTCCGGGCGCTGATCGGGGTCGGCCGGGAGATGGTCGAGCAGGCGCTCGACACCAGCGAGGACGTCGACCCCAAGGGCCAGATCGAGGCCGCCGAGGCCGCGCTCTACCGGGTCGCGGAGGAGGGCGGCGGCGAGGGCAGCGTCAAGAGCTTCGCCGAGGCGACGCGTATGGCCGTCCAGATGGCCGAGAAGGCGCTCAACACCGGCGGCGGCCTCTCCGGGATCACCACCGGCTTCGAGACGGTCAACGCCAAGACCGGCGGACTCCACAATTCGGACCTGATCATTGTCGCCGGCCGTCCGGGCATGGGCAAAACCGCGCTCGCCACCAACATCGCGTTCAACACCGCCCGGCGCTTCATCCAGGACCGGGAGGACGGCATCGCCGCCGAGAAGTCGGCCGGCGCCGGAGTCGCCTTCTTCAGCCTCGAAATGTCGGCCGACCAGCTCGCCACCCGGATCCTCGCGGAGCAGTCCGGGATCAGCTCCGAGCATCTGCGCATGGGCAAGATCAGCCAGCAGGATTTCCGCAACCTCGCCCGGGCCGCGGCGGACCTCGAGAGCCTTCCGCTCTACATCGACGACACGCCCGGACTCACCATCGCGGCGCTTCGAACCCGCGCCCGGCGGTTGAAGCGGCAGCGCGGCATCGGCCTCGTCGTCGTCGACTATCTCCAGCTCCTGCAGGGGACGGGCAAGGGCGGCCACGAGAATCGGGTCAACGAGATTTCCGAGATCAGCCGAGGCCTCAAGACGCTCGCCAAGGAGCTCAGCGTGCCGGTCATCGCCCTCTCCCAGCTCAGCCGCGCCGTCGAGCAGCGCGAGGACAAGCGGCCGCAGCTCTCCGACCTTCGCGAATCCGGCTCGATCGAGCAGGACGCCGACATGGTCTGGTTCGTCTATCGCGAGGAATATTATCTCGCCAACAAGCAGCCTGCCGACGACCATAGCGACTTCCCGGCCTGGCAGGAGGAGATGAACCGCGCCTACGGCCTCGCCGAGCTGATCGTCGCCAAGCAGCGCCACGGCTCGACCGGCAAGGTGAAGCTGAGGTTCGAGGCGAAGATCACGAAGTTCTCCGACTACATCGACGAGGGCTACCTCCCCGAGGCGCGGGGGTAAGCCGTCATTCCGGCGAAAGCCGGAATCCATGAACACGGCGGCTCCAATCCTGATGCGGCGGTGCTCATGGATCCCGGATCAAGTCCGGGATGACGGACTGGCGAGGCCTGAAGCGTGCCCGATCGAGCAAGATCGGTCCCTTGTCCGCGCTTCCAGCGGCGACTAGCCTGCCGGGCGAACTGCGCTCGGAGACTCGAATGGCCTTCCTTTTCAAAACGATGACGGCGGTGATCCTGATGACGGCAATTCCCGCAGCGGCAACGGCGCAGGACCCGGCCGATCCGCACCAGTGGCTCGAGGAAGTGCGCGGCGAGAAGGCGCTGGCCTGGGCCAAGGCCGAGAGCGAGAAGACCCTCAAGGGCTTCCAGTCCGACCCGCGCTACCAGGGCCTCTACGACCGGGCGCTCGAGGTGCTCCAGGCGAAGGACCGCATCCCCTTCGTCCAGATGCGCCCCGACGGCCTCTACAATTTCTGGCAGGACCAGACCAATGTGCGCGGCCTGCTCCGGCGGACCAGCCTCGCCAGCTACCGGACCGCCGAGCCCGTCTGGGAGCCGGTGCTCGACATCGACGCGCTCGCCAAGGCGGACGGCAAGTCCTGGGTCTATAAGGGGATGCAGTGCCTTCCCCCGGCGATGAACCGCTGCCTCGTCAATCTGTCCGAGGGCGGCGGCGATGCGACCATCATCCGCGAATTCGACACCGCCACGCGCCGCTTCGTCGACGGCGGCTTCTCGCTTCCCGAAGGCAAGCAGGACGCCGACTGGGAAGACAAGGACACTATCATCGTCGCCCGCGACTGGGGGCCGGGAACGATGACCGAATCGGGCTATGCCTTCGTCGCCAAGCGCCTTCGCCGCGGCCAGACCCTCGACCAGGCCGTCGAGATCTATCGCGGCCAGCCGAGCGACGTCGGCGCCGGCGCGTTCGTTCTTCGGGACAGCGCCGGCCGGCCGCACGGGCTGATCGGCTATCGCGGCGTCGGCGCCCGGGAAATCCGCTACACCTTGCTTCGGCCGAACGGCAATGTCCCACTCAACCTGCCCGACCGGGCGAACCTCACCGGAATCGTCGACGGCCGGCTCCTCGTTCAGCTGAGCGAGCCCTGGGAGGCGCCGGGCGGCGCCCGCTTCGCGACCGACTCGCTCATCTCCTACGATCTCGGGCAATGGAAGCGCGACCCGCTGACCGCCAGGCCGAGCCTCGTCTTCGCGCCCGGCCCGCGCCAGACGCTGAGCGGCGTCGCGACGACGGAGGGGAGGCTGCTGATCAATGTGCTCGACAATGTCCGGGGCCGCGCCTTCGCCTACGATTATGCCGGCGGCAAATGGCGCTCCAGCGAGGTCGCTCTGCCTCGCAACGCGACCATCGGGATCGTGACCGCTTCGGACACGTCCGACCAGGCGATGTTCACCGTTACCGACTATCTCACTCCGAGCACCTTGTGGTGGTACGACGCGGCCGCCGGGAAGCTCGAGACCGTCAAGACTACTCCGCCCAGGTTCGACGCCTCGGGCCATGTCGTCGAGCAGCTCGAGGCGACGTCGCGCGACGGCACCAAAATCCCCTATTTCCTGATCCGGCCCAAGGCGATGAAGGCCGACGGCACGACCCCGACCCTGCTCACCGGCTATGGCGGGTTCCAGAGCTCTCAGGTGCCGAGCTATTCCGGAACCATGGGCCGGCTGTGGCTCGAGGCGGGCAACGCCTTCGTCGTCGCGAACCTGCGCGGCGGCGGCGAGTTCGGCCCGAAGTGGCACCAGGACGCCCAGGGCGCGAACAAGCAGCGGACCTGGGACGATTATATCGCGGTGGCCGAGGATCTGATCCGCCGCAAGGCCACCTCGCCGCGCCGGCTGGGCGTGATCGGCGGAAGCCAGGGCGGACTCCTCGTCGGAACCGCCATCACCCAGCGGCCGGAGCTGTTCAACGCGGCGATCGTCCAGGTCCCCCTGTTCGACATGCTCCGCTATCACCTGATCGGCGCCGGCGCCTCGTGGATCAGCGAATATGGCGACCCGCGCAAGCCGGAGCAGCGAGCCTGGCTGGAAGGCTATTCGCCCTACCAGAAGCTGAAGCCGGGCGTGAAGTATCCGACGCCCTTCATCCACAGCTCGACCGCCGACGACCGCGTGACCCCCGTCCACGGCCGCAAGGCCGCCGCACGCCTCGCCGAGCTTGGCCAGCCTTATTATTACTATGAGAATATGGAGGGCGGCCACGCCGCGGCGGCCAATCTGCCCGAGACGGCGAGGCGCCTGGCGATGGAATATGTCTACGCGACGGAGAGGCTGGTCGACTGAGCGCCGCTCCATACGCTCTGCGCATTTGGAGTAAATAGTCTTCGGATATCTCGAAGAATCAGTCACTTAGCTGCTTGCGGCCGGGCGGTTTCGTCATTAGGGCTTTGTCGCATAGGGCGTTTGAAGACATTGACGAGGCAGACGAGGGAGCCGGCTCATTCGGGCAAGCCGCCTCAGGTGGTGCTCCAGCGCCGAGCCGGGCTCGACCGCGTTTGCACGGGGCCCAAGTGACGGATGCAGTTTGAGCATCCTGGGGGACGGGAGGGGCCGGGGATGGCTTTGAGGCCTTCATATTTGGCTTTAGCGGCCGTCGAGCAAACCTCGGCTTTTGGTGCCGCTTACGCTTCCAGGAGGCTGTTTTTTGTTACGGCGTCGATATATAGCCGCGTTTGTTACGGCATCAACATATAACCGCTTCGGTTGTTATTGTATTTGACTGTTTTTCTGTTTGAGGATGAACTCTGACTCAGCCGGATTGCTCACGCATCTTGCGTCGGCAAGTACCGGCAGGGGAGAAGAACCATGAAGAGCATCGCACTTTCTGCAGCCCTTTTGTTTTCCGCCATCATGCCGATTTCGACGGCTGTCGCAGCTCCGGCCCCGGCCGCGGCGCAGCAGTCTTACGTCGAATATGTCGGTTCGTTCACGACGAGTCGTGGGGAAACCTATGACGTGTATTACGTGGAAGACCTCGGCGGCGGCTGGTATTAAGTCGATCTAGTCGTCGAGTGAATCGACACGGGGGCCTGGTTGACGGGCCTCCGTGTCGACCGCTTGTGCTACAGACAGATCATTTAATCCATCGGCACCGGGTAGCCTGCTTACCAATGTATCAGGAGAATTTGTATGTTTAAGCGATTAAGTTTCGCATTTGCGACGATGGCGTGCCTGGCGGTCGGTTCGACGCTGGCGGCGCCGGCTTCCGCCGCGGCGCAGGGCAGGGCGGCGGCCAGCGTAGCCGGTACTTGGGCCGGATCGTTCGCGCAGACGGAGTGGACCTTCGAGATCAAGCGCGAAGGCAACGGTTGGTCCGGCCGATACATGTCGGCGAGGGAGAAGACGTGGCAGCCCATGCAATCGCTGGCTGTTTCCGGGCAGACCGTTCGGTTCGGCATAGACGCCAAACCTCCGGTGACCTTCAATTTGACGGTCGATCGGACCAACAAAAACCTGGCCGGCAGCGTCAATTTCTTCAACCGGAATTTGCCCTTTTCAGCGGCTCGGAGGTCGTGACCTGGTGCTCCTCTCGCGCAAGGCGATCGTCTCGGCAATTCTGGTCTCGCTGACGTCTCCAGGTCTCGCCGGCAGTCCGACCGGAGTAGCGAGGACGGAATCGACTTTCGGATATGTCGAAGTGAGCGCGGCCGACACCGAAACCGCGATCGAGGAAGGGCAGGCCGCGCAGGCCGCGGCACGCGATGTCCTGGCCCTCCCGGATGTCCGTTTCGGAATTGCCGAGCCGGTCGGCAGGACCGCCCAGTGGGTCAATCCGGGGGCCGACGGTCGGCCCGTCTATAGCTGGGTGTTCAGCAGGAAAGCCGGCGACCCGCAACGGGTCTCGTCGAGTCACGTGCTCCGCCACGAGATCGGGCACGATCTTTTCATCCGCTACCTCGCCCCCAGCTCGAGGGACGATCAATATGGCGGGGATGCCCCCGACTGGCTGGACGAGATGGCCGCCGTCGCCTTCGAAGGGCCCGCACAGACGGCAAGCCGGCGCCGCCTCGCGGCGCGCTTTGCCCGGGACGCGACGCTGATACCCTTGGGCCGGTTCCTGACGATGACCCATCCCGAATTCGCGTCGAGGCCGCCGCCCGATCCGTCCGGGCAGGCGGTCCGGATCAGGCTCGCCTCAAGCGAGGATACGCCGCAATTCTACGTGATGTGCCGTGCCTTCTACGATTTCCTGGTCGACCGGACCAAGTCGCCCTCGATCGTCGCCGAGCTGGCCGCCGCCTTTCGAAGGGGCGAGCGACTCGATCGATGGATTCTTTCCCGGACCGGACATGGCGATCCGGAATCCGGCCTGGGGACGCTGAACGCCGAGCTCCTCGCCTGGATCCAGTCGGACGAACGCTATGATTTCGACGGGGCGAAAGCCGCAGGCCCCGCGATTCCGATCGACTCCGCTCAGGCCGGTCGATGAGACGAAGGCCGAGGCTGGAGGGCGGATTGATCGCGGCGCTGCTGGCCGGGACGGCGTCCGCGGCCGTGCAGGCGCAGGAAACGACGCCCCCTGCCTCGCCGGCCCCGGCCGCACCCGGTCAGGGTCCTCCCGCCGAGGCGCCGCCGGTGACGGATCCGGTTCGCGCGGAGCCTGCCAAGGACCCTGAGCCGCCGAAGATCGAGTTCTGGGGCGCCGACGGCGGGCCGCTCTCGCCGGAGATCCAGCGGCAGCTGGAAGAGCAGCTCAAGAAGGACCCTCCGCCGGTGCAGCGGGATCCGCCCCCGGCCGCTCGCCCGAGCCCGGACCTGCCGCCCGGCGTGGGGGGCAAGGACATCCTTGTCACGGGACAGCGCCCGCGCGGATCGGTGGTCGGCGACATACCGCCGGAACGGTCATTGGGCCCGCTCGACATCAGAGCCTATGGGGCGAACGACATACAGGAGCTTATCCAGGCCTTGGGGCCGCAGGTGAGCAGCGCCCGGGGACGGGAGGATGGCGACCCGGTCGTGCTGCTCAACGGGAAGCGCGTGTCGAGCTTCGCCGAGATCGCCAAGTATCCGACCGAAGCGATCGAACGGATGGAGATATTTCCCGAGGAGCTGTCGCTCAAATACGGATATCGTGCCGACCAGAAGGTGGTCAACGTGGTGACCTTGGAAAGGTTCAGCTCGCGGGTGGGCCAGCTCACCTATGCCGTACCGACGGAAGGCGGACGCGACACGTCGCGAATCGATGCCAATTATCTGGCTATAAGGGGCGACACGCGGTTCAACTTCGACGCGGATTACGGCCGGTCGGGGTCCCTGCTGGAAAGCGAACGCAATGTGCGGCAGGCTCCGGGAGCGCCGGACCTCGGGCGGTTCCGGACCTTGCTTCCGGCGACGGAGCGGCTGGCGCTCAGCGGCACGGTGAGCGGCAACGTGCTGGGCGACGTGGCGGCGACGCTGAACGGCCGCTTCGAGGCGAACAAGAACGAGAGTCTCCTGGGCCCCGGCCCCACCGGCGCCCTGACTCGCGACACGGATACGCGCCTCGTGCACTTGGGAACCGCGCTCAACGGCTCGGCAGGGAAGTGGCTATGGTCCTTCACCGGTAATTACGACCGCACGAGGACCGACACCTTCACCGATACCAACGACGTCCCCGGGACGAGGGACGAGGCACGATCGGTGAACAAGCTCGCCGATGCCGAGCTGGTCGCGAGCGGCGCGGTGCTGGACCTGCCGGCCGGCCCGCTCTCGACGAGCCTGCGCGGCGGAGTCGAGATGCGCGACTTCAGCAGCCGATCGTTGCGCGGCGGGGTGGAGCAGAGAGCGGATCTCTCCCGCGACAGGGGCGCGATACAAGCCAATTTCGACCTGCCTATCGCGCGTCGGCGCAAGGACGTGCTGGCCTCGCTCGGGGATCTTTCGGCCAACGCGAATTTCGAGATTGCGGAGCTGTCCGATCTCGGCACGCTGCGGACGTTCGGCTACGGCTTCAACTGGTCGCCGATCAGGGAGATTAACCTCATCGCGTCCGTCACGGACGAAGACGGCTCTCCGACGGTCGAGCAGCTCGGAGGGCCGCTCGTCGTCACCCCCAACGTCCGCACCTACGACTTCACCCGGCGCGAGGTCGTCGACATCACCCGGGTGTTCGGCGGCAATCCGGGCCTCCGTCCGGACGATCGTCACGTCGTCAAGCTCGGGGTCAACGCCAGACCGTTTCCGAAAGCCGACTTCAACCTCATTTTCGAATATATCAAGACTCGGATCGACGATCCGATCGCCGCCTTTCCGATCGCGACTCCCGAGATCGAGGCCGCGTTTCCCGAGCGGTTCACTCGGGACGTCGACGGCCGGCTCCTGCGGATCGACAGCAGGCCGCTCAATTTCAGGCGGTCCGACCAGGAGCAATTGCGCTCGGGTTTCAATTTCACGCGAACGCTGGGGGCGATTCCTCCGGGAATGCAGAACGCCAACGTTCGAGTCGTGGGAGGGGGCGAGGCTAATCTGAAGAGCGCGCTCCCGCCCGGGGCGAGGATACTCAGGCCTCCGCCCGGAAGCGCGGCGGCGCGGCGCATCGAAAACATGACGAGCCGGCTGATCTTCGGTTTCTATCACACCTGGCATTGGAAGGACGAAATATTGGTTCGCGAAGGCGTCCCTGTGCTCGACCTCCTGAACGGGTCCGCGACCGGCAACCGCGGCGGCCAGCCCCGCCACGAACTCGAAATGCAGGCCGGCGCCTTCAAGAGCGGCCTCGGCGCACGCTTGACGGTAAACTGGCAAAGCGGGACCAAGGTGCGCGGTCTGCCCACAGGCCCGGGCGGCACCGTCTCGGACCTGCGCTTCGCCGCTTATTCGACCGTGAACGTCAACCTGTTCGCGAACCTGGCCGACCGTTTCGGAGGCCCAGAGGCTCCCGATTGGCTCAAGGGCGCCAGGGCCAGCATCGCGATCAACAATCTGTTGAACAGCCGTCCGCGGGTCCGGGACGAAGCGGGATCGACGCCGCTCAGCTATCAGCCGGCCTTTCTCGAACCTCTCGGCCGCTTCGTGAGCTTCAGCCTTCGGAAAGTCTTCTAGCGAGGGCTCCTCGCCGATGGAGAGACGATCAGCTCTCCAGATTGTTCGCTGCGAACGGGTCCCTGAGCCCCACCCCGATGCTCGCCCGCGCGGCTTCCGCCTCCGAGCTGGTCACCGGATAGGCGCAGTAATCGGCGGCGTAGAAGGCGCTCGGGCGGTGGTTGCCGCTGAGGCCGAGGCCGCCGAACGGGGCGTTGCTCGGGGCACCGTTGGTGGGCTTGTTCCAGTTGATCACTCCAGCCCGGATATTGGCCCAGAAGCGGTCGTAAAGCTCGGGGCTGCCGCCGACGAGCGAGGCGGCGAGGCCGTAGCGGGTGGCGTTGGCCTCGGCCAAAGCCGCGTCGAAATCGGCGACCCGGATCACTTGGAGCACCGGGCCGAACAGCTCGGCGTCGGGCCGCTCGGCGACGTCGGTGACGTCGATGATGGCGGGGGTCAGGAAGGGCTTGTCCGCAACCGGCCGGTCGAGCCGCTTGATCGCCCTCCCGCCCTTGATCATCAGGTCGAGGAAGGCCTCCTGGAGCTGGTCGGCGGCCTGGTTGTCGATCACCGGCCCCATGAACGGGGCGGGGCTGGCGTGGGGATGATCTACGATGATCCGCTCGGCGAGCTTGACGATCTCGCCGATCAGAGGCTCGTGCTGCCCGTCCCGGACGATCAGGCGCCGGGCGCCGGTGCAGCGCTGGCCCGAGCTCATGAAGGCGGACTGGACGGCGATCACCGCGGCCGCCGGTATGTCCTTGGCGTCCCAGACGACGAGCGGGTTGTTGCCGCCCATCTCGAGCGCGAGGATCTTCTGCGGAGCGTCGGCGAACTGCTTGTGGAGGGCGAGGCCGGCGCGGGCCGAGCCGGTGAAGAGCAGGCCGTCGATGCCCGGGCTCGCCGCAAGCGCCTTGCCGACGTCGACTCCGCCCTGGACGCAGCGAACGACATCCTCGGGAACTCCGGCCTCATGGTAGAGCTGGACGAGCATCTCGCCCACGGCGGAGGTCTTCTCCGAGGGCTTGAAAACGACGGCATTGCCGGCGAGCAGGGCGGGGACGATGTGGCCGTTGGGCAGGTGGGCCGGGAAATTATACGGGCCGAGAACGGCGAGGACCCCGTGCGGCTTGTGGCGGACGGCAACCCGGGCGCCGAGCGCGCCTTCGAGGCGCCGCTGCGAGGTCCGCTCCGAATAAGCCGAGACCGAGATGTCGACCTTGTTGACGACCGCGTCGACCTCGGTCGCCGTCTCCCAGAGCGGCTTGCCGGTCTCGCGGGCGATGAGGTCGGCGAGCGCCTCCTTCTTGCCGCGGACGACGTTGGCGAAGCGGCGCAGGGTCTCGATCCTGACCGCCAGCGGCTTTGCCGCCCAGCTCGCCCAGGCGGCTCGGGCGCGGGCGACCTCGGCCTCCACGTCGCCGACTTCGCCCGTCCACAGATGCGCCCCGGTGGCGGGTTCGATCGAGCTGATGGTCGCCATGGCGGCTGACCCACCATTTTTGGCTGCGGCGGTCAAGCGCCGGGCCGCATCGCCTCGCCCATCCGCCGGACGGCCTCGATCTTCGCGTGGAAGCCGGTCCAGTCGTCGGCCTCGTCGATGCGGCTCCAGATCGCTTCGACCTCGTCGATATGCATCGAGCAGGGCGTCTCGTCCGACCAATAGGGATGGTCGAGCGCGCGCTCGGCGGCCTCGTAATGGGCGACGGACCGGCGAAAGCCGGCGAAAGCATCCCTTTCATACGCTTCGTCGACGGGGGAGGGGCCGCGCCGCCGGCCGCCGCGCCAGTCGAAGAAGAAACGGTCGAGGGTCACGGTCTTCGCCGCCAGCGCCGATTCGAGCGCGACGAGGAAAGCGGAATCCTGCTCCGGCGCGGCCGGCCGGATTCCAAGGCGGGCGAAGATCGTCCCGACGAGCTGCCGCTGGAACTCGCCCGGGAAGGCGTCGAGCGAGGGATTGAGCACGTCCGCTTCGGCGATCGCCCGAAGCGAGGCGGCGAGCTGGAGCACGTCCCAGTGGATCGCTTCGGGCTGCCGGCCGAACGCATAAAGGCCGGAATGGTCGAAATAGGCGGCGGTGAAATGCCCGTCCCAATAGGGCGTGAACCGCCACGGCCCGTAGTCGAAGCTCTGCGCGGTGATCGCGATATTGTCGCTGTTGAGCACGCCGTGGACGAAGCCGGCGGCGATATAGGAGGCGGCGAGCCGAGCCGCCTCCCGAGCCACGTGGGCGAGGAGGCGTGCGGCGGCCTCGTCCCCGCCGCCCTCCTCCCCATAATAATGGCGCAGGCAATAGTCCGTCAGCCTGGCCAGATTGTCCGTTTCCTGGAAATAGGCCAGGCGCTGGAAGGTGCCGATCCGGATATGGCTGTGCTGGAGCCGGACCAGCACCGCCGAGCGGGTGGGCGAAGGCTCGTCGTTACGCTCGAGCGCCTCGCCGGTCTCGATCAGCGAGAAGCTCTTCGAAGTCTCGACCCCGAGCGCCTCGAGCATCTCGGTGGCAAGCACCTCGCGCACCCCGCCCTTCAGGGTCAGCCGCCCGTCGCCGAAGCGGCTGTAAGGGGTCTGGCCCGAGCCCTTGGTGCCGAGGTCGAGGAGTCGGCCGTCGGCGTCTCTCAACTGAGCGAAGAGGAAGCCGCGGCCGTCGCCGATATCGGGATTGTAGGCCCGGAACTGGTGGCCGTGGTAGCGCAGCGCCAGCGGCTTCGGCAGATTGTCCGGCAGCGGCTCGAAGCGGCCGAAGTGCCGGATCCATTCGTCGTCGGCAAGGTCGCCCAGCCCGACGGGGGGCGCCCAACGGTCGTTGCGGAAGCGAAGCAGGGTCCGCGGGAAGTCGGCCGCCTCCACGGGGTCGTAAAAGGCGTCGCCGAGCTCGAGAATCGCGGGATCGGGCCGATAGGGAGATTGCGTGGGCAGGGGAGCCATCGACCTCAAACCCTGCCTATCACGCGCGGTTCCGCACGGGTTTAACCCGGACTTAGCAATTGCGCAGCATCATGGCCGCATCGACAGGAGAGCGTGATGCACTTGATCCGCACCATCTTACGCGATCGTCGGGGCGGGACCGCGATCGAATATGGCCTGGTTGCGGCCCTCATCGCAGTGGCCGCCATCGCCGCCTTCAACAATCTCGGCACGCAGGCCACTCTCAACCTCGACAATGTCGGCAACGCCATGGACGTCAGCTAGGGTCCGTACTCAATACCCGCAAATCGGCCCGCCGCTTCGCGGTCGCCCGGAGAAGGCCGCCGGCTACGTCGAGCGGCTTGTCCGGGCAACCAGCCCGGCCTGCGCCGCCCTCCTTGCCGGCGGCCTTCTCCGGACGATCACGACCATTGCGGGTATTGAGTACGGACCCTAAAGGCTTGCCGAGGCGGCCGGGCCTCGCAATATGCCTCCAACGGGGGGCGGAACATGGGCGAATGGTCGGATGGCTGGTGGACGTCGAGCGACGGGCTCCGGCTCCATTACCGCGAGCATGCCGGAAGCGCGGCCCGGCCGCCCATCCTGTGCATACCCGGACTGACCCGTAACGCGCGCGACTTCGAAGGGGTTGCCGACCGCCTGAAGGGCGAATGGCGGCTGATCTGCCTGGAATTGCGGGGCCGCGGGCAGAGCGACTATGCCAGGGATGCGATGACCTACGTCCCGCCCACCTACTGGCAGGACGTCGAAGCCTTGATCGCCGCCCTGGAGCTTAAGCGCTTCGTCCTGTTCGGAACCTCGCTCGGCGGGCTGATCACGATGCTGCTGGCGCTGGCCGACAAGAGCCGGATCGCGGGCGCACTGCTCAACGATATCGGGCCCGAGCTCGAGCAAGGCGGGCTCGAGCATATCCGCTCCTATGTCGGCCGCTCGCAGAGCTGGCCGACCTGGCTCCACGCCGCCCGCGCCATCTGCGAGATGCAGCGCGACCGTTACCCCGATTGGGACACCGCGCAATGGCTGGTCTACGCCAAAAGGCTGTGCCGGCTGACCCCGGGCGGTCGCATCGTCTTCGACTACGACATGCGCATCGCCGAACCCTTCCGCCAGCCGGGCGGCGACACCGGCTTCGACCTGTGGACCGCCTTCGCCGCCCTGAAGGGCGTGCCGTCGCTGGTGGTTCACGGTGAGATTTCGGACCTGCTGAGCCGGGCGACGGTGGAGCGGATGCTGGCGGAGAACCCGGCGATGGAGGCGGCGACGGTGCCCAACGTCGGCCACGCGCCGACGCTCGAGGAGCCGGAGGCGGTGATGGGGATCGACCGATTGCTGGCGCGGGTGGCCGGTGACGGCGAGACCGCTCACCCGTCACCCTGAACTTGTTTCAGGGTCCAGTTCTCCACCCGCGAGGCGGTTCGTCGCTGGATGCTGAAACAAGTTCAGCATGACGAACAGGGCCCTGTCCAACGTGTGAGTTGATTTCTTAGTACTTCTCCCCCATATGGCTTTCAGCGAAACGTCATTGCAGCGTGAACGCCCCTTCAGGGCCGGCTCCGTTTCGTCATTACCAAGTCTTCCCTTTTCACGCGGGTTGGCAAAAACCCGCCGCGTTTCCGCGCGCCTTTGAGGCTGCGCGGGTGCGCGAGCCACGAATAGTGAGTTATACATGTCTTTTGAAAATCTCGGGCTGTCGCAGCCCGTCCTCCAGGCGCTCGCCCTGAAGGAATATTCCACCTCGACCCCGATCCAGGAGCAGGCGATCCCGATCCTGCTCAAGGGCAAGGACCTGCTCGGCATCGCCCAGACCGGCACCGGCAAGACCGCCGCCTTCATGCTTCCGTCGATCGATCGGCTCGCCGCCTCGGCCAAGCGTCCCCAGCGCGGCGCCTGCCGGATGCTGGTGCTCGCCCCGACCCGCGAGCTCGCCTCGCAGATCGCCGAGAGCGCCCGCGCTTATTCGCGCTTCAGCCATATGAGCGTCGCCACCGTCTTCGGCGGCACGTCGATCAACAAGAACCGGCAGGACCTCGGCCGAGGCGTCGATATCCTCGTCGCCACTCCGGGCCGGCTGCTCGACCTGGTCGAGCAGCGCTGGCTGGACCTCAGGCAGGTCGAGATCCTCGTCCTCGACGAGGCCGACCAGATGCTCGATCTCGGCTTCATCCACGATCTGAAGAAGATCGTCCGCTTCCTTCCCGAGAAGAGGCAGAGCCTGTTCTTCTCGGCGACGATGCCCAAGGCGATCCGCGACCTCGCCGACCGCTTCCTGACCGATCCGGCCCAGGTGGCTGTCACTCCGGTGGCTTCGACCGTCGAGCGCGTCGAGCAGTACGTGACTTTCGTCAACCAGGCCGAGAAGCCGGCTCTGCTGACCATGATGCTCCGAGTCGGCTTCGGTCAGAAGGGCTCGATGGACCGCGTTCTGATCTTCAGCCGCACCAAGCACGGCGCCGACCGGATCGTGAAGCAGCTCGCCCAGACCGGGATCCCGGCCAACGCCATCCACGGCAACAAGAGCCAGCCGCAGCGCGAGCGGGCGCTGGCCGAGTTCAAGGACGGCAAGGTCAAGATCCTGATCGCGACCGACATCGCCGCGCGCGGCATCGACGTCTCGGGCGTCAGCCACGTCATCAACTTCGACCTGCCCAACGTCTCGGAGCAATATGTCCACCGCATCGGCCGTACCGCGCGCGCCGGCGCCGCGGGCGTGGCGGTCGCTTATTGCGCCGAGGACGAGCGGCCCTACCTCAAGGGCATCGAGCGTCTGACCAAGCAGGTGCTGACCCCGGTCCCCCTGCCCGAAGGCTTCAACGCCGAGGCGGCGCGGATCAAGACCGCCCGGGCCAATTCGCCGATCCAGATCGTCGAGCGCCCCGAGCGCGAGGATCGCCACTCGCGCGGCCGTCCCTCCAAGCGCTTCAGCGCCCGCCCGGCGCGCCCGCAGGGCGAAAGCCGCAGCGGCGGCCGTAGAAGGTACGCTTCCAGGTAAGTCTCGCGGCAGGCTGTTTCCCGGCGAAGGCCGGGACCCAGTCCTTCCCGCTGTACCGCTGGGCCCCGGCCTTCGCCGGGGAACAGAGGCTTCGAGCCCGTTCCACCCTCCCCATGGATTCCCGCTTTCGCGGTAATGACGGCTGGGGGTAGAGCGGGCTCGTGCCGTTTCTCCTCCCGCTGCTGCTCGCCCAGGCGACTCCCGACATCGTCGTCACCGGGCGCGGCCTGGCCCCCGCCGCCGGCGAGGAAGTGTTCGACACCCTCGTCATCGATCGCGACCGGCTCGCCGGCTCCGCCTCCGGGCGGCTCGAGGAGGTGCTCCGCGACGTGCCCGGCTTCCAGCTCTTCCGCCGCTCCGACTCGCGCTCGGCCAATCCGACCAGCCAGGGGGCGACTCTTCGTGCTTTGGGCGGCAATGCGTCGAGCCGGATCCTGCTCCTGCTCGACGGAGTCCCCCAGACCGATCCGTTCGGCGGCTGGGTGAGCTGGCCGGCCTACCATCCCGAAAGGCTCGGCGAAGCGAGGGTCACTCGCGGCGGCGGCAGCGGCGTGCAGGGGCCGGGAGCCCTGGCCGGGACGATCGAGCTTGCAAGCGCGACTCCGGCCGAGCTGCGCGGGCCGCGCGCGCGCCTGGCTTATGGCAGCCGCGACGGCCTCGACGCTTATGCCGGGCTGGGTCTGCCGCTCGGCGGCGGTTTCGTCGCCGTCTCGGGCGGCTGGCAGCGCGGGGACGGGTTCATCCCGATCGTCAGCGAGCAGCGCGGTCCGGCCGACCGGCCCTCGCCCTACGAGCAGATGAGCCTAGCGGTTCGCGCCGTTGCGCCGCTTCCCGGCGGCGCCGAGCTTCAGGCGAGCGGCCTCGCCTTTTCCGACGCGCGCGAGCGTGGGACGGCTTTCTCCGGAATCCGCACCCGAGGCGCCGACGCGTCGCTGCGCCTGGTCGGGCGATGGTGGAGCGCTCTCGGGTACGTGCAGACCCGGGATTTCTACAACAGCTTCGCCAGCGTCAGTGCGGGGCGGGCGGCGGCGAACCGGACCTCGGAGCAATACAGCGTCCCGGCGACCGGCCTCGGCGCCCGGCTCGAGGCACGGCCGAAGCTCGGGTCGCGGATCGCGCTTCGGATGGGGGGCGACTGGCGCCTTACGGACGGCGAGACCCGCGAGCTTTTCGCCTTCGTCGCCGGGGCGGGCACGCGCGGACGCGTGGCGGGAGGCCGGAGCCAGACGCTGGGCGGCTTCGCCGAGGCGGCATGGACGGCGCCGGCGGTGACCCTCACCGCCGGCGGCCGGATCGACCGCTGGACGATCTCGAACGGGCGCCTGCACGAGCGGGTCCTGGCGACCGGCGCGGTTCTGACCGACACGGCGTTCCGCGACCGGTCCGGCCTGGAGCCGACCGGCCGGGCGGGGATCGCCTGGCGCGCCGCGGACGGGCTGACCCTGCGCGCCGCCGCCTATCTCGGCTGGCGGCTGCCGACCTTGAACGAGCTCTATCGGCCCTTCCGGGTCGGAGTCGACGCGACCGCGGCCAATGCCGAGCTCGCCCCGGAGCGGCTGAAGGGCGTCGAGGCCGGCCTGGACTGGCGGCCGGCGCCGCGGGCGCGGATCGGCCTCACCGCCTTCGCCAACCGGCTCGAAGGCGCGATCGCCAACGTGACCCTGGGCCGCGGGCCGGGCACTTTCCCGGGCGTCGGCTTCGTCGCGGCGGGCGGCGACTATCGCCGGCGCGGCAATCTCGACGCCATCGAGGCCCGGGGGATCGAGCTCGAGGGCCGCTACGCGCTGGGCGGCTGGACCGTCTCGGGAGGCTGGTCCTGGGTCGATTCCGAAGTCGAAGCGGGCGGTGCGGCGCTCGCTCTGGACGGCCTCAGGCCGGCTCAGACTCCAGGGCACAGCCTGTCCTCGACTTTGGCCTGGGCCGGCGGCGGCGCTCGCGCCTCGGTCACCGCCCGCTACACCGGGGCGCAATATGAGGACGATCTCAACCGCCAGAGACTCCCGGGCGCCTTTACCCTCGATGCCGCGGGGCTGCTCCCGCTCGGGCGCCGACTGGCGGTCGAGGCCCGGGCGGAGAATCTCGCCAACGCCCGGATCCTCGCCGGAATCAGCGGCGACGGCGTCCGGGAAAGGGCGACTCCGCGCACCGTCTGGATCGGTCTTCGATTCGGCGGCTTGCGGTGAGAGGCGAGCCCGTTTAAGTTGCGTGTTGAAACTTAAAAAGGGAGGTTCGCCATGATCGTCTACGGAGCGTCGCTGTCGCCGTTCGTGCGCAAGGTTCTGGCCTTCGGGGCGGAGAAGGGGATCGAGCTCGACCACAAGCCGCTCGGCCTGGGCTCCGACGATCCGGGCTTTCTCGCGTCGAGCCCGTTCCGCAAGATCCCCGGCTTCAGCGACGGCGACTTCGCCATCTCCGATTCCTCGGCGATCATCCATTATCTCGAAGCGAAATATCCGGAGCCTGTCCTGATCCCCGCCGAGCCGAGAGCGCGGGCTCGGGTCATCTGGTTCGACGAGTTCGCCGACACCATCCTGTGCGCCTGCGGGGCGAAGATGTTCTTCAACCGCATCGTCGCTCCGCGCTTCCTCGGCCGCGAAGGGGACCTCGAGACCGCCGACAAGGCGGAGAAGGAGGAGCTTCCCCCGATTCTCGACTATCTCGAGCGGACCCTCCCCGACGGCGGCTGGCTGGTCGGCGACGGCATCACCCTCGCCGACATCGCGGTGGCGACGGCCTTCGCCAATTTCCGCCATCTCGGAATGATGATCGACAGCGCCCGCTATCCGAAGGTGGCCCAATTCGCCGACCGGATGCTGGCCCGGCCGAGCTTCGCCGGCTGGGTGGAGCGCGAGGCGGCCTTCCTGGAGAAGACGGCGGCTTGAGGTGGGCGCGGGCAGGGGTCCTCCCGCCGTCATCCCGGACTTGATCCGGGATCCATGAACACGGATCGCATCAAGAGGGCATCCCCGGTTCATGGATTCCGGCTTTCGCCGCAATGACGGTAAGGGACGATAAGGAGTTCGAATAGCATGGCGGACTATGTGGCGACCGTCGAATGGCACTCGGACGGCGGCTTCCGGGAAGGGCGCTACAGCCGCGCCCACAAGCTGAGCTTTGATGGGGGCGCCGTCGTCCCCGGCTCCTCCTCGCCGCATGTGGTGCCCGAGCCGATGTCGGATCCCGCGGGAGTCGACCCCGAGGAGGCCCTGGTCGCCTCCGCCTCGGCCTGCCACATGCTGTGGTTCCTCCATGTCGCCAGGGAGGCCGGGCTCGACGTCGCCGCCTATCGCGACGAGGCGCTCGGGACGATGGGGAAGGACGAGCGCGGGCGGATGGCGATGACCCGGATCGTGCTCCGGCCCGAGATCGAGTTCGCCGGCGACGCCCCTGGTGCCGAAGCGCTCGAGCAGCTTCATCACGAGGCGCACGAGCGCTGCTTCATCGCCAATTCGCTGCGTACCGAGATCGTCGTCGAGAGCTGAATCGCATCGTCGCGGAAGCAATGCTATAAGCCGCCGCGCAGGGGAACCGCTCCAGTCGAAAGGAGCCGCTATGTCTTGCCTTCGCTTGCTCGCCTTCCTCTTCTGCCTCGCGCCGGCCGCCGGCCAGGCCCAGGCGCCGGACTGGGCCCATGCCCAGCGGGTCGAGGTCAGATTGTCCAGCTTCGACTTCACGCCTTCGACGCTTCACCTGCGCGCCGGGCGGCCGGTCGTCCTCCATCTCGTCAACGCCGGCTCGGGCGGCCACGACTTCACCGCTCCCGCTTTCTTCGCCGCGGCGCGGGTTCGCAATGCGATGGGCAAGGGCAGCGTCGAGGTAGGCGGGCACCGGAGCGTCGACGTCGCGCTCGTCCCCAGGGCCGGCAACTACCCGCTGAAATGCAGCCACGCTTTCCATAAGACCTTCGGAATGACGGGCCGGATCGTCGTCGACTAGAAGTCCGTTGCCCGGCGAAGACCGAAAGCCCGTACGGCTTGCCTTGGGCCGGCATTGCCTTAGTCGGGCACAAAGCCCTTCGACGAAAGCCCTGCCGATGCGCCTCCTTGCAGTCCTCCTGCTCCTCGCCGCCGCCTTCGCTCCGGCTTCCGCCCAGCCGCCCGCCCAGGCGCCGGCCCGGACCCTGGAGGCGATTCGGCGCGCTTTCCCGCTCGATCATCAGGCGATCGCCGCCACTCTCGCCGGCAAGTCCGCGGAGGAGGCGCGGCGCCTCGCTTATGCCGGAATCGACCGCTTCCTGCGCAGCCGAAGCACCGCCATCCTCGCCGCGCCGGGATCGGCCCTGGTCTCGATCGAGGCCCGGCAGGGCGCGCTTCTGCGGGCGCTGGGCGGGCAGGACGTGCGGCTCTGCGCGACCGTCGGCGATCGCGGCTTCTTCAGCAGCGAGGCGCTGGCGGGAGCGCCGCCGGCGGGGCTCGATGATTATGGAGTCGCTCTCGTGGAAGCGGCCAAGGCGGGTTCGGGAGCCGCGGGCCCGGCCCCGCTTGCAACGAAGGAGGATTTCACGTCCTGGCTGGCGGCCGTCGCCAGGATCGAGCCCGGAGTGCCGGTCCGCGACATGCTGTTCGATCGCGAGCTGCGTGCGGCGGCCAGCCAGGACCATCTCTGCCGCGGGGCCGCCGCCATGCACGAGGCCGTCGCCGGCCTCCCGCCGGCGCCGCGCGAGCGGGTCGCCCGGACCTTGCTGCGCTCGGTGCTCGCCGCCCCCGCCCCCTAGGGAACAGGCGCAGGGGTTCGGGACGTGCCCGGTCGTCATGCTGAGCTCGTTTCAGCATCCAGGTTCGAGCGGCGTTGCCGGTGGACCCTGAATGAGTCAGGGTGAGGGGATCGGGGGAGGGGCCGCGATCCTCGATCGACAGGCCCCAAAACGAAATGGAGGCCGGCATCGCTGCCGGCCTCCACTGTCCCTGGTTCCGTTGGTCCTGCCCGAAGGCGAGACCGCCTTTCCCAGGGAGGTTCCGGCCGAGGCCTCGCGGCCCCGGTCGGTCCCTCAGGTTCCTTCGCAGGAATATTGCTATTCCGGTTCCGGTTCCTGCGGGTTCCTCGGCCAGCCTTGCGGCCGGCTTCGGTTCCCTGGCGGGTACTTTCCTTCTCGGCCTTGCGGCTTCGAATGAAGGTTCCCTATCGGACGTCCGGGAAGCAAGCTTCTCAGAAGTCCTTTCGCGGTTCCTTCCGCCCGGGGGCTTCAGGTTCCGCCGGACCCTCGAAGGAAAGTGGGTTCGGCTTTGGCTTGCGCCGCCGCCTCGCGCTTCTTCCTTCCGGTTGCCCGGACCTCACTTCGACCAGCTTCCGTCCGAAGACTTCCGCCGCTCTCCGCGGGGCCGTGTCTGGGAGCGTCTCTCCGTTTCCGGAAGGCCGCGCCCTGCCACAGGAAGGACATTGGCACCGGAATCCGATTCGCGCCTAATGCTGAATCGGGGTCCCGGCCTGTGGATAACGGGGATATCGGGGATAAACTGGGTTAAACGTCGTCCCAGCGAAGGCTGGGACCCCAGGGGTGAAAAACACCGCGTCTTTCACCCGCCGGGGCCCCAGCCTCCGCTGGGGCGACGAGCTGGTTGCCAGCCGGGCCGCACGCCGCCATGAACCCGTCATGCGCCGCAAAGCCCGAACCGCCTCGAAGGCCGAGAACCGCCCGCGTTTCTGGGGCCGGCACGCGGTTGCGGCGGCGCTCGCCAACCCGGAGCGCGAGATCGTCCGGATCTGGGCGACCCGCGAGGCGGCCGCCGAGGTCGAGCTCCCGAAGAGCGTGCCGTTCACCTTCGCCGACGTCGCGGACCTCGGCCGGCTCGTGCCGAAGGACGCCCCGCACCAGGGGCTGGTCGCCGAGGTCGAGCGGCTCCCCGACCTGCTGCTCGCGGACGTGCTCCAGGATTCGCCCGAACGCCGGCCGCTGCTGGTCCTCGACCAGGTCACCGATCCCCACAATGTCGGCGCCATCCTGCGTTCGGCCGCGGCCTTCGACGCACTCGCGTTGGTCACCCAGGACCGGCACGCGCCGCCCGAATCGGGGGCTCTGGCCAAGGCGGCGAGCGGGGCTCTGGAGACGGTTCCCTGGGTGCGGGTCGTCAACCTCGCCCGGGCCCTCGACGAGATGGCCGAGGCGGGCTTCTGGCGGATCGGACTCACCGGCGACGCCGGAATGACCCTGGCCGAGGCGGTCGGCCCGGCGCGCGTCGCCCTGGTGCTCGGCGCCGAAGGGGAGGGGATGCGCCAGAATACCGAGGCGCATTGCGACGCTTTGGCCCGGCTTCCGATCGGCGACCGGATGGAAAGCCTCAACGTTTCCAACGCGGCCGCGGTCGCGCTATACGCGGTGGCGACACATCGGGGATAATTTGGGGGAGTAATTCATGTCGTTCATGCGCTTCGCGTTCGCGGCCGCCGCCGCGATCCTGCTTTCGTCCTGCATCCTCAGCCCGGGCAAGTTCGTCTCGACCCTGCACATCGCCAAGGACCGCAGCTTCACCTTCACCTATGTCGGCGAGGTCATCCTGCTCGATCCCGCCGCGGCGATGCAGAAGGGGATGGAGGACGGGCTGGCCGGTGCCGCGCCTTCGGGCGAAGGGGGGATGGTCGACGAAACCGACATGATCGGCAACACCGTCGACGACCTCGACGATATCGAAGGCAACATGGCGGCCACCGCGCAGCCCGCCGCTCCAGCCGCCGAATCCGCCAAGTCGATCGCCGAAGCCAAGGCGGTCGCCGAGGCGCTGTCGAAGGAGGTCGGCTACCGCTCGGTCGAATATCTCGGCAACAACAAGTTCCGCGTCGATTATTCGATGACCGGCAAGCTCGACCGGAGCTTCGTCTATCCGATCAACATGGACGCCAAGTCGATCATCCCCTGGCTGGTCGTCGAGGTCCGCAAGGACCGCACCGCGCGGATCATGGCGATCGCCTTCGGCGACCAGTCCACCGACATGGCCAGCGCCGCCAAGCCCGATTCGCAGCCCAAGGAGCGCGACGGCACCTTCACCTTCACCACCGACGCCGAGCTCGTCATGCAGAATAACGAGGAAGGCATGGCACCGGGGCCTGGGAAGAAGGTGGTGTGGCGGGTCACTCCGGCCACCAAGGCGGTGCCGACCGCGGTGGTGCGGTTCGCGATGTGATTTGCCTCCCCATCGAAGATGGGGAGGGGGACCACCGAAGGTGGTGGAGGGGTAAAAGGCGCAGGCCTTCGCCGTCGAGCGCGCGAGCCTCTGCGTCCAGCGCCAGTTACCCCTCCACCATGCTTCGCATGGTCCCCCTCCCCACCGCTTCGCGGCAGGGAGGCAGAAGCCTAAAAAGGAGAATCGTTGGGCGCGATCTGGACCCGGAGCCCGTCGAGATCCGGCCCGAACTTGATCTGGCAGGAGAGCCGGCTGCTCTCCACCCGGTGGTCGGTGGTGTCGAGCAAATCGTCCTCGTCGACTCCCATCGGGGTCAAGGCGGGCAGCCATTCGGGATCGACATGGACATGGCAGGTGGCGCAGCTGCAGCAGCCGCCGCACAAAGCGAGCAGCTCGTCGAAGCCGGCGTCGCGGATATTCTCCATGACGCTCCAGCCGTCCTTGCCGTCGATGGTCTTTTCCGCGCCGTCGCGGTTGATGATGGTCAGCTTCGCCATAAGCCGGGGCTATGCTAGGCGGAACCGGCGAAGACAAGGGAGCAATTGTGGGAATCGCCGCCGAAGACTTGCGAATTTCGCTGGACGAACTTGCGGCACGCGAGCCGAGGATCGCCGCGGCGCTGGCCGCGGCCGGCTATCCCGAGCCGCGGATCAGCGAGCCGGGCTACCAGACCCTGCTCCGGGCGATCGTCGGCCAGCAGGTGTCGGTCAAGGCGGCGGCCTCGATGTGGGCGAAGCTCGTCGCGCTGGTCGGCGACCCGCCCGATCCGACGGCGCTGATCGCGGCTTCGGACGAGACCCTGAGGGCGGCCGGCCTGTCGCGGCAGAAGGCCTCCTACGCCCGAAGCCTCGCCGAGGAAGTGGTGTCGGGTCGGCTCGATTTCGCCGGATTGCCGGCCGACGACGAGGACGCGATCGCCGAGCTGGTCCGGGTGAAGGGGATCGGGCGCTGGACGGCCGAAGTCTATCTGCTCTTCGCCGAGGGCCGCACCGACATCTGGCCGGCGGGCGACCTCGCCGTCCAGATCGAGACCGGTCGCATCCTCGGCCTCGACTCCAGGCCGACCGAGAAACGCATCCGCGAGCTCGCCGAAGCCTGGCGCCCCCACCGCGGCGCCTTCGCCATCTTCACCTGGCACCATAGGCGCAATTCCGACGCCCCGGTGTAACCGTCTTACGTCGTTCCGGCGAAAGCCGGAATCCATGGACACGGGCCGCGGAAACTCGCCCGGGGCGGTGTTCATGGATCCCGGGTCAAGCCCGGGATGACCCCTGTTCCGGCCCGAACATCCCGAACCGGGTACGGAACATTCCCCCGCCCCGGCGCGTCTTAGACTGCGATCCGCGGCCGAAACAGGGGCCCGGAGATCAGTAGGAGTAACAGCTCATGGGTCTCATCGTCGCACTCATCATCGGTGGCATTATCGGCTGGCTCGCCAGCATCGTCATGCGCACCAATGCTCAGCAGGGCATCCTGCTCAACATCGTCGTCGGAATCGTCGGCTCGCTGCTCGGCAGCTTCCTTCTCGGCCGCTTCTTCGGCGCCGACGGCAACATCATGAACAACGCGCTCGACGGCGGAGTCCTTCTCGCCGCCTTCCTCGGAGCGGTGATCCTGCTCGCGATCGTCAACCTCTTCCGCCGGGGCACCGTCCGCTAAGGCGGGCCGCACGGCTTGAGAGCGAAGGCCCGCGGGAGCGATCCCGCGGGCCTTTTCGCACCCGTTCCCCGGCGAAGGCCGGGGCCAGCGGCACCGTCCGAAGGACTTGGCCCCGGCCTTCGCCGGGGAGCAAATGCCTCAAAGCGCCTTCTCGTAGATACGATAGACCCGGTTGACGTCGCTCTCGATCGCCTGGGCGATCGAGATCATCGGGCCGTTATCCTCGAGGATCCAGCCGACCTCGGCCCGGCTGATGCCGTAATGGCCGGTGCCGGCATGGCGGATCTGCTCGATCATCATGAAGGCGAGCTGGCTTGCGAGTCGGGTGGCGTGGAGGCGCTTGGCCACGCCCATCAGCGGCACCCGGCCCCCGGCCGGCCGCATCCGCCGAAGCCGCCACAGCAATTTCGCCCAGCCGAAGGGGAAGAGGCTGCCGTCGAGGTCGCGCAGGAACTGGTTGATGTCGGGAAGCGCCATCATGAAGGCGACCGGCTCGCCGTCATATTCGGCGACGAGGATCATGTCCTCGAGCACGATCGGCTTCAGTTTCTTGCCGGCATAGGCGATCTCGGCCTCGGTCAGGGGCACGAAGCCCCAATTGTCGGACCAGGCGTCGTTGAGGATCCCGAGCAGCAGCCGGGCTTCGGCCTCGAAATTCTTCTTCACCGTCCGCCGGATCCGGATCCGCGGATTCTTCTCGCCGGCGGCGACGATGCGCTGGACGATCGGCGGGAAGGGCGCGGTGACCTCGAGATCGTAGGTGAGGAGGTCCTTGGCCTTGACGTAGCCCGCGGCCTCGACCCAGGCTTCATATTCGGGCCTGTTGTGGCCCATCATCACCATCGGCGGATGGTCGTGGCCCTTGATGAGAAGTCCGGGCTCGTCCCAGATGGAGAGGCTGAACGGCCCCATCGCCCGGGTCATGTCGCGGCCCCTCAGCCAGGCTTCGGCGCGATGGATGAGCTCGGCCGCGACCTCGGCGTCGGCGGCCTCGAACATGCCCCACTGGCCGATTCCGGGGCCCATGTGCCGGAGCACCAGCTCGTCGACCTGGGCCGAGATCCGGCCGACCGGCTCACCGTCGCGCTCGGCCAGGAAGAAGCGGGCCTCGGCATGCTCGAACCAGGGGTTGGTGCGCGGGTCGATGAGGCCGTGGACCTCGGTCTTCAGCGGCGGGACCCAGTTCGGGTCGTCGCGGTTAAGGGCATAGGCGATATCGACGAAGGCCTTGCGGCCGGGGGCGTCCTCGACGGTGCGGATCGTAACGGTCATCGGCCGAACCTAGCGAAGCGGGCCCGCCGACGATAGTGGCCGCGCTGCCAATGGGGTCAAGTTGGCGGCCTCCGGTCCCGGCGACGGGGGCGCTTCCCGCTCATTCGCTCGAGATCATCAGGGCGTCGAGAGTTTGCGGGGTAATAGTGCCGGTGATCGACAAACCGCGACTTCCCTGGAAGCGCCTGAGGCCGGCGCGCATGGCCGGCCCGACGACCCCGTCTATCCCTCCTTCATAATAGCCTTGCGCCAGAAGCGCGAGCTGCACTCTTCGAACGATAGCCCGGAATCGCTGACTTCTACCGCTCAATGCCGGCAACCCGTCGTCGGGAGGCGGTGTCGCGCGTTGTGACGGAGGACTGACCGGCCAGGACTGGGGCGGAGGTGGCGGAGGGGGAGGTGAGGGAGTCGACGGGGCGGAATAGTCCGGCGGCGTGTAGAGCGGGCTGCCGCCGGTGCTGGAGCGATGGCTTGTATGGCTCATATGACTGGAGTGGCCGCCGCCGCCGGAACGGTGGCTCGAATGACTGCTGTGGCTCCTGTGGCTACGATGCTGCGCCAATGTAATTTCATGATCCTGCGTGAAAAGGCGCATCAGCGTACCCGAATTGGGATCGTCCGTGCCGGTCGTCGTCACGTAGGCGAGGGACTCCTGCGCTGGGTCGAGTGGGCCGAACCCGGCGGCAAGCATGGTGGAAATGAGAAAGCGAGAGGACCTCATAGCGGCGTCACCGCTCGAATTGCCTCGTCGTCGGGGTGCCATTCGAAAAATCCGCAGCATTGCTCCCGCTCACGGCATGCTGAGCACGGCGGCATATACTTGCGCTTCCAGTCGGAGATCGAAGCCGGGGCCTGGGCCCGGTACGGTTCCGGCACCGAACAGCGCGGGAAATTGAAGAGCCGGGCCGGAATCCCGTGAAGCGCTGCACAATCCAGGGCGGCCGCGACTGGGCTAAAGTTCGTCCCGTGATCGACGTAGAGCTGAGACCAGCGGTTGCGCGCAAAGCCGGTGTTCTCCAGCTGCATTATCGACCAGCATTCGATGAACCGCAGGCGCCGCGTGACGTGGCGAGCCAGTGACGGCAAGGCGGACAGGTTAATTGACAGGAGCACCGTACGCAGCTCGATCCTCGCGCCGCTTAGCAGGAGCGTTGCAAAGCTCTCCTCCAGTCGCGCAAAGGCTCCATCCTTGGCCACGATCCTGTCGTGAAGGGCGGGCTCGGCCCCGTAGAGGGGAATGCCCCAGCACACCCGCCGGAACACAGGATTGCGCAGGCGCTCGATATCATCGCGCTCGAAATGCTGGCCATTGCTCAGCACATGGAATTCGAGGTCCTCCCGAGCGCCCAGCACGCGTTCGATCATGCTGCAAAGTCGATCCTTGTAGAGCGTCGGCTCGCCGCCAGAAATCCCGATGAGGGTGCCCGGCTCGGCGAGGAGACAGGCTTCCTCGAATAGGTCGAATCGATCGACATGGGTCTTCTTCGGCGGCTGCGAGCACATGACGCAGAGCTGGTCGCAGCGCTCGGTAACCAACAGGGTGTTGTGATGAGAGCCTGCACGGAGCAGCCGCTCCATCCGTGCCGCGCCGCCGCCGATCGGCTGGACCAGCACCACATCGCCTTCCATTTGGAGCGCAGACGTGCCGTCGACAGCGAAAAGGCCATTTTTGCCGGCGAAGCTGGAGCCTGTCTCGTCAGCGTCCACCAACAAGGAGTCCGACGGCTTCGGGCTATGGTTCTGCGTTCGCAATCGCGTGACGAACGGCCGCTCGGCCTCGGCAAAGGCAGGGAGGTTCAGCGGGATCATCCCAGTATCTCGCCTAGGGCCGGAGGAGTGCCGGCGAGACGCAGCCAGCGGCTCAGCGAGTAGCGGACGGCCGGATCTTCATCGTAGATCAGATCGAAAAGGAAATCGAAAATATGGAGGTGCCGGCGGCAGAATTCGGTTTCGGGCTTAGGGAAATCGATACGGCCGTATCGGGCTATGTCGTCCACTAGGTCTCGTCCGCAATAAGGCTGGTAGGCGCAACGCTGACAGGCGGGGTCGAACTGGTTCGTCGCGTGCCGGTTCAGAAGCTCGCGCTTTTCCCCTGCCCATCCATTGGCAACGTCCCCGATGGAGAGATCGACGACACCCGAGCGCGACAACATCCGCGCTTCGTCGGTAGGAAAGACGGTGCCGTCATGATCGACGACGATATAATCCACCCCCATCGGATTGGGATTTCTAAGGTCGACATGACGATCGGCGCCAGGCTGGAAGATGCGACGCAGGCAGATGCTGAAATAGCTTTCCTCTAATACCCGGCTGCGGTCCTGCCAGTTCCGCTCGATGAGGCGCCGCACGAAACGCTCGTAATATAGGCGCCAGGCATCGCTTTGCTCGCGCGCTCCGGGGTAGCGCTTGCGTGCAAAGCCCTGATAGTTGATCGGCCTAAGGAAGATGCTCTCGAGACCGTGCTCGACATAAGCGTCGATGAGCCCGTCAATATCGGGCGGGCTTGCCGCGTCTATGGTCGGAAGCGCCGAAACTTTGTGTGGGCCGTAGCGCTCGATGACGAAACGAAGATTGGCCAGGAACTGGCCGGTTGACGCATCGCCGCCGGTCCGGTTGCGCCCATGCGTTGCCGCATCCCCGTCAAGTGACGTGCTGATGTAGAGATCGGCTCGATCGAAAAGTTCGAGTATCTCGTCGCTCAGCTCATGCAAGTTCGTGCAGACGACGAATTGGCGGTCTTCGAAGCGTTCGCAGCGGTCGATCACTGCCCGTAGCAAGTCTGGACGAAGGGTGGGCTCGCCACCTTGGAACTCGATCTTGATCCGCGGAGTCGCGAGGCTGTCGAGCAGTTGCAAGACCGACCCTAGGGTCTCTTCGCTCCAATCGAAGCCCGGCTGGTGGAGACCGGCACGCGATACCTGGCAATAGGTGCAACTGAGATTACAACGCAAAGTCGGGACGAGAATGAGATAATCGAGCGCGCCCGCGCGCGTCAGTCGCTCTGCCACACCATAGATATGGCTTACGGCACCGAGGGCGTCGCCGTCGAGTATGGCGCAGCCTTGATCCGCGAGCAGGTCCCAATCTTCCGACGTCAGATTTTCCCCGCACAGCCGGTCGAGGAAATTCGGGGAGGTGGCGAAGAACCGCCCGGTGTCGCTTACGCATAGCGCTTTTTCGCCCGTACGCATCGGCCGTGTACGAAGTGGAAGAAAGGTCACTGTATCAACTTTGCAAATACAGCGGCGCGTTCGGTAGCGCCCCAAGCCAAAAGCCTTTCATTGGCAAGACTCGTCAGCCAGATGAGCCGCAGGCGAGATTCATCATGGTCCTCTGATTCGAGACGCACGGCGCTCCCCTCGACCCCAACGATCACTTCAGGATAGAAGGTTGATATCCAATCGATGGTGGGTGCGGCGGCCGCTTCGGATTCGCCAATCTCGATGCGGATTGCGTAAGCCACTGGCTGCTCCCCCAAGCATGAACCCGGCGCACGGCTATTCTGCCCCGTCGCGAGCAATCACCTTATCTGTGTTTCGCATATAGTAAATCGGATTTGTTGATTGCGTGGTTGGACTTGGGAGCTAAGATGTCGTCCCGGCGAACGGGGCGCCCGTGCGATGGCGACAAGGATCAGCGAAACGCGAAAGCGCGTTCCGAAGCGGCGGGACGGCGCGCCATGGTGAGGCCCAGGCGCAATGCAGCACAGCCGCCGAGTGACGTGGCAGGCGGCTGGGGCCTCGCAGCGCTGATTCTGGTTATCGTCGGCATCGTCAGTATCGGGAAATGCTCGTCTGGCGGGGGCGAAGGGGCGGACACCGAGGCTTCGAACCTGATGGAGACTAATATTACTGCCGGGGTGGCGGCCCAGACACCGCCACCCGTTCAGCCGCTTAGCGCCCCGAGTGTCACGCGCGGCGCGGCCCATTTCGGGCTGGCCTACCGTGCCGAAGGCCTCCCCGGCGCGATGATATACAGCCAGAATTGCTACGACGCGCTCACCCACAAATTCAGCTGGGCCAAGCTGGACGCATGCGGCGCATTCGACATGCTAGCGGTCCGCGCAATTCAAGACTCCGACTTGATGGGCATGGACGGCGAGACGAACTACTTCGAGGCCGAAACGGCGGCCGGCCGTTACCTCGCGGCCGCGACCGGGGGAGGAGAGGCAGCGGCCGACGCGGACACCCGGCTAAGCGCTCTACAGGCGAAAGTGGCACGAGCACCGTACCCGGTCCATCCGCCGAGGATCGCCAAGCCGGACGAGGAAACCTCTGAAACCACTAAGGGCGCCGATCCCGCGGATACTGAAAACACCCACCAGCCGGCCGAGGTTGAGGTCGAGGATACGGAGGTGTGAGCTGGGCATTGCTTGCACCTGAGGTGGCGCAATGAAGCGGCCTTCCTTTCATGCCGGCATCCGCCGGATCGGACGACTGGCGGTTCCGCGCCAACGAGCCGAGCTGGAGCTTCGCCGTACTGAGATTGATCTTGCTCGGCGCCAGGTGCGCTCAACGTATGCGAGCGTGTTGGCAACTGTGTTCCTTAGCTCTGCCCTGCTGACGTTGACCTTCTGCCAATGGCGGACAGCAGAATCTACCGCAGCCATCGAGCGTGCCAAGGCCCGACCACATTTTAGAATCCAACAGGAGAATCAGGACGATGAGCTGGGGTTTTTGCCCCGCCGTTTCGTGGTTCAAGCGGACGCGGGCGTTTCCAGCGCCACGCGAGCCAATGCCAAGTCCATTATGTCTATCCAGTTCGTATCGCGCACGCAGGGGCTTTCCGGCAATTGTCGTGCCTCGTTCGTTAACTTCTATGGATGGACAAATGACGCGATGTCGTTCGAGCTGAACGATCCTGCCGACAGGCTCATGAACTACTCTCGCCGCCCAGACACAATCAGCCAAGAGTATATTCGACTCCGACCTCTCTGGGTACTCGTGGATGTTAATTTCACTGATCTTTTTGAGGCCCCCGGTCATCAGACGCTTCGCCTGGCCGCCGGTCAGTCGGAGCCGCTGAATGAGTTCGACTTGCAGGCGACTTCTCAAGTTGGCTTGCTGGCGCACCTCGAAGCCGATGAGCATGGCAGAGTCGTCGTCTATACACTTGGAGGTCCAAAGACGGATCAATGTGAGAAAGCTCTCGAAGTCATGAAGCAAATTGCTTGGCTGCGCATCGCCGAACCTGAGGAGCTGCCTCGAGACTAGCCTCGGCCTTTCGTGACAGAGCCGCTCGCCGGATAATGTCCGCCGCGTTAGTTTACTTAGGATGGATCAATATTTTACTCAACTAAGGATCATTGCGTACCTCGGGAGTCAAGCCACCTTTGTGTTTGAATGGCCCCATGCTCCGCTACTTCAACGCAGCACGTGCGGCTGGACTCCCTAGCCACAGTTCTCCGCGTCGTGAGGCTCCAGACCCACGGCGTCGCCATGGTTCCGATACTCCGGTTGCTGCCCAATCACGTATTTGAGTCGGATAGCGCTTGAAATGCGGATCAAACCGCCTCTTTGATCCTGCCGTGACCCTGGCAACCCAGATCGACCGCTATCTCGCGAGGCTGATCCTCGTGCCCTTGCTGGCGACCCTCACCCTCGCGGCGATGCTGCTCATCCTCGACAAGATGCTTCGGCTGTTCGATTTCGTGGTCAGCGAGGGCGGTCCGGTGGGGGTGGTTTGGCGGATGCTCGCCAATCTCGTTCCCGAATATCTCGCGCTCGGAATCCCGATCGGCCTGTTGCTCGGAACCCTGCTCGCCTTCCGCAAGCTCGCTCTGTCGTCGGAGCTGGACAGCCTGAGGGCGGTCGGCCTCGGCTATACGCGGCTGCTCCGGGTGCCCTACATCTTCGCGATCGCCCTGATGGGACTCAACGTCGCCATCGTCGGCTTCGTCCAGCCGGTGGCGCGCTACGGCTACGAGCAATTGCGCTTCGACCTTCGCTCGGGCGCGCTCGGCGCCTCGATCAAGGTCGGCGAGTTCACCAATCTCGGCAAGAGGATGACCCTGAGGGTCGAGGCGAGCGAGGACAAGGGGCGGCTTCTCCACGGGGTCTTCGTCCGCGCCGAGACCAGGGACGGCCGGACGATCGCGGTCACCGCCGATCACGGCACCTTCCTCGCCACCGACGATCCCGACGTCATCCTCCTCAGGCTGTCGAACGGGCGGCTGGTCCACAATTCGCCCAAGTACAAGGCGCCCAGGGTTCTGAGCTTCAAGATCCAGGACCTGCCCGTAGATCTTCCGGCGGTCGCCCGCTTCCGCGGCCGCGGGCGCGGCGACGAGGACGAGCTCACCCTTCCGGAGCTGTTCCGCTTCGGCGGCGCCAAGGCGGCGGCGGTGCCGCCCGCGACCCGCAACGCGATCCGCGCCAATTTCCACTACCGGATGGTCGAGATCGTGATGATGCTGCTCATGCCTTTGCTGGCGGTGGCGCTTGCGGTGCCGCCCAAGCGCAGCACCTCGGGCCTCGGCATCTTCCTCTCCATCTTCATGGTCGTCGCCTATCACAAGGTGAATCAATATGCCGAGCAGATGGCCGCCCAGGGCCGGATCGACGCCGTGATCGCCTTGTGGACTCCCTTCTTCCTGTTCGCGGGTCTGATCCTGTGGATGTACTGGACCCTCGCCTACAGGCCGGGCGGGCAGCCGATCGGAGCGCTCGAGCGCGGCTTCTCCAGGCTCGCCAAGGGGATCGGCCGGATCCTCCGCCTCGGCGGCGGGCGCCGGGAGGCGGTGCCGGCCGAATGATCAACCTCAATTTCTTCCCGTCGAAGCGGATCGCCTTCTACATGGCGAAGATGTTCGTGCTTCGCTCGCTGGCGGTGCTTGCGGCCCTGGTGGTGGTCCTGATGACCCTCGACCTCCTTGGCGAATCGGGCAAGATCCTCCGCTACCCGGACAATGGCGACGCCGAATTGTGGCGCTACGTCTCGCTCCGCATCCCCCAGCTCATCTCGCGCTTCCTGCCCTTCGCGGTCCTGCTCGGCACATTGATCACGCTCGCCACCCTCAACCAGAACAGCGAGGTGGTGAGCATGAAGGCGGCCGGGATCTCGGCGCACCAGATCATCGCGCCCCTGATCGTCGCAAGCCTCGGCATCGCGGCTGTGAGCTTCGCCTTCAACGAGCGCATCGTCACCCGGGCGACCGACACCTTGTCGAGCTGGGAGAAGGTCGACTACGGGCCGGTGCCGCGCGACAGCGGCATTCGCCCCAACGTCTGGGTGCGCTGGGGCGACGACCTCATCCTCGCGCGCGAGGTGCGCGGGCGGGGGCCTTCGACCGAGCTTCGCGGAATCAGCGTCTACGACCGCGACCACGAGACCCTGAAGGCGATCGTCACCGCCGCCCGGGCGACCCGCAGCGGCAACGGCTGGCGGCTCGAGCGGGTCGAGACGTTCGACGTCGCCCGAGGCACCGGGCAGCGCGCGGCGGCCATGGCTTTCGGCGAGGGGCTCGACCCCACCCAATTCACCCTCGCCAGCGTCTCCGCCGACGAGCAGGATTTCGCCACCCTTCGCGATTCGGTGCGGCAGCTCAAATCGGCCGGCCGGCCGACGGCCGAGCTCGAATCCGGCCTTTGGCACAAATTGTCCGGCCCGCTGTCCGCGGTCCTGATGCCCCTGCTCGCCGGGGTCGCGGCCTTCGGCCTCGCCCGGTCCGGCCAGCTCTTCGTCCGCGCCGTGATCGGCATGTTCCTCGGCTTCGCCTATTTCGTCGCCGACAATTTCGCGCTCGCCATGGGCAATCTCGGCGCCTACCCGCCCTTGCTCGCGGCCTGGGCCCCGTTCGCGCTCTTCGCCCTGATCGGGGAGACGGTGCTGATCCGGACGGAGGAATGAGGGGCGGCGGCCGATAATCCCAAAAATGCGCAACTATCCGATTTCAGCATTTGATCCACGACGTCATGGCGTTACAAGGGCGGGTCCGGGGGCGGGCATCAGCAGTGGTTTGGGGGAACGTCTGATGGCGCGGGATGCTGCTTATCTAAATCGTCGAATGCTGCTCGCCGGTCTCGGAGTCGGGGCCGTGGGAGCCGCGGCCGCGGCCGCGCCCGTCAGCCTTCGCGTGGCCGGCGGCGATTCGGCCCGATCCGCTTCCTGGTGGGACCGCACTTTCCTGTCCCTTCAGTCGGCCGGGCTGACCGAGTGGAGCGCCCTGGTCGGAGAGAGTTTCACGCTCGGGACGAACGTCCTCAAGGTGGTCGCCGTCACCGCCTTCCCGCGCTCGGGCTCGCGCCCGGCCACGCTCGGCCGATCGCAGGCTTTTTCGGTCGCGTTCGAGCTGGTTTCGGGCCCGGCGCTGCCCGTCAGGGACCTGGTCTGCCAGCTCGTCCATAGCTCCTACCCGCCCCTGCCCGTCTATATGGGCGCGCCATCCAAGGTCGCGCAGAAGACCCGGCTGACCGCCGTGTTCAACTAGCCGGCCGGGGGCCGTCCGGGAGATAAAGCGAAGGCATCGCGTTACTCGGTTCGAGCGGAGGCGGCGGACGCCCTGCCCGAAGGACGACGATGCCGCTGCCCTTCCTCATCGCCCGGGGCGAGACCGTCTTCCACCTGCTGGACAGGGGCCGGGCCGAGCCGGCGCGGCTCTCCGAAGGCGCCTGTGTCGCCGGCGGCCTGGGACCTATCCCGGCGCGCCCGGACCTTCGTCCTAAAAGTCAGCAATCGCTGCCCACACCCGGCGATTGACCGGAGCTGTATTGGTGTCTTAGACACCTAATACAGATGGTGAATGTCGTTGGAATTCAGATCGATATCGGCGCGGGCATGACCTTTGGCACTCGTTGCGGAACGATATTCCAACGAAAATCCACCGACCGCCCATTCCGGCTGCACGCCCGACCCTCAGGCATGCGGCCCCCCACTCGTTCATGAAGGCAGCGTGACGGATGCATAAGGTTCATTTCAAGATCTGCAGCTCGCTGCTCGCGGTTGCGGCCTGCCTGGCAACGCCCGGAATCGCTTCGGCCCAGACCGCGCCGGCCCAGCCTTCCCCTTCGAATCAGGCGCCGGGGCCGAAGCCCGCCCCGGCCGGCGACAAGCCCAACGAGGTGGTCGTGACGGGCACTCGCTCCGACGTCGTTGCCACTCCCGACCGGGTGAGCTTCAATGTCGCCAACGACCTGCAGGTCCAGACCGGGACGGTCGCCGACGCGCTGCGCTCCGTCCCGGGCGTCGAGGTCGACCTCCAGGGCCGGGTCAGCCTTCGCGGCGATCCCGGAGTGACGATCCTGATCGACGGTCGCCCCTCGGCGATGCTTCGCGGCGAGAACCGGGGCGACGTCCTGCTGTCGATGCCGGCCGGGCAGATCGAACGGGTCGAGGTGATCACCAACCCCTCGGCGGCGATGAGCCCGGAAGGATCGGGCGGAGTGATCAACCTCGTCACCAAGCAGGCGCGCAAGGACACCCGCTCCGCCACCCTCCGGGCCACTCTCGGGACCGAAGGCCGGGGCGCCCTCAACCTGAGCGGCGCCCATTCCGGTTCCGGCCTGACCGTGACCGGAGACGTGGGCTATCGCCGGATGACGGGCGAGGCCACCGCCACCCAGCTCCGCTCGCGCCTCGATCCCGGCTCGGGAACGGCGGTGACGAGTGTCCAGGAATCGGAGCTCGACAACACCAATTCCTCCCGCACCGCGCGCCTGGGGGTGGAATATGATCTCGACAAGAAGAACAGGATCAGCACCGAATTGAGCTATCGGGACATCAAAGGCGACGTCGAGCGGGCCGACAGCTTCGTCAGCCAGAACGCCGCCGCCTCCTACGAGCGCGTCTCCGATATCGACCTGTTCCAGCGCGGAGTGAGCGGGAGAGCGTCCTGGCGCCGGACCCTGCCGGGCAAGGAACATGAATTCTCCGCCGATCTCGAGGTCGAAAAGGGCCGGTTCGAGCGCGAGGTCGAGGCGGTTACGGCCTTTGGGTCCGGACCGTCCTTCTCCGAGCGGATCCGCAACGTCGGCGAGCGCGGCGAAACCGGCGTGAAGCTCGACTACAAGAAGCCGATGGGCAAGGAGGGCTCGCTGAACCTCGGCTACCAGGGCAATTTCGGGACGAGCGAATTCGACTATTCCGGCGCCCGCGGCGCAACCCTCGGCGCCCTGATTCCGGTTCCCGGCCTCACCAACAGCTTCGAATACGACCAGGATATCCACGCGGTTTTCGGCACCTACCGCTTCCCGCTCGGCAAGCTGGACGTCCAGGCGGGCCTTCGGCTCGAGCAGGTCGAGACGGCGATCGACCAGATCACCGACGGCGTGACCTTCGAGCGCGACTATTTCCGCGCCTATCCGACCCTTCACCTCGGCTACGAGCTCTCGAAGACCGACCAGCTTCGCGGCAGCTACAGCCGGCGGATCCAGCGCCCGTCGCCGCAGGACCTCAATCCCTACACCTTCTACATCGACCCCCAGAACGTCCGCCGCGGCAATCCGGCGCTTCTTCCCGAGGTCACCGATTCGTTCGAGATCGCCTGGCAGCACCGCAAGAAGGGCAATTTCTATTCGCTCACCGGCTTCTACCGCCGGTCGAGCGGAGGCGTGACCGACATCCTCAGCGACCTCGGCGGCGGAGTCTTCCTGACCACCCGCGCCAATCTGGCGACGGCGCAGCGCGCCGGGATCGAGCTGATCGCCAACGGCAAACTGAGCAAGACCCTGACCTACAACGCCACCGGCACCTTCCTGTGGAACGAGATCGATCCGCGCCTCGGCGGCTTCTCCGCGCCGCGCTCCGGAACCACCGGCACGGCCCGCGCCAATCTGACCTGGCAGCCGACCAAGAAGGACTTCTTCCAGCTGAACGCCGTCTATGCCGGCAAGCAGCTCCTTCCGCAGGGCTATCGCCGCTCCGGCGGAATCCTCAACCTGGGCTACCGCCGCAAGGTCAACGACAAATTGAGCCTTCTCCTCACCGGCCAGAACGTCCTCGACAGCGCCCGCCAGGTCACCGTCTTCGAAACCCCCACGATCCGCGACCGCTTCACCCAGCGGGGTACGGGCCGGGTCGTCCTTCTCGGCCTGGTCTACAATCTGGGCGGGCAGGGCGGCCGCAAGAAGCCGGATCCGGCCTTCGACTTCCCGCAGGGCGGGGTGGAGACGCCGCAGTGAGGGCCGATACCCGCCGGGAGCGATAAGCCAGCGCCTTTCGCTAGAGCCTAGCTACGAACGGCTTGTCGCCTCGATCAGTCGTCGCTGCCGGACTCGTGGTCGTAGCTCTGCTCGTAAGCCTCTTTCTGATCGTCCGTATCTCCGGCGAGCTTGCCTTCGCTGTCGTGATCGCCGCTTTCGCCGTCTTCCTGACCGGCGCTGGAAGCGCGATCGATATCGGCCAGATCGGAAGCCGACCGTCCGTCTTCATCTTCGCCCATAACAACCTCCATCGCGGCTATTGCAGCCGCGGATTTCCAACCGTTTCGACCTCCAAATGTTCCGGTCACCCAGCCCCGTTCATCCGCCAGATTGCCGGCAGCCTCTCATTCGAGCGGTGCCGGGCTCTTCATCGGAGACCCGCCCGGATCGTCCCGATCCCCTTGGCCGGGAGCGATTTCGGGGATGTCGGTGCCCGGCTCCTCCATCGGCGATTCGGCCGGCGGAGTCTCAGTGGGCGATTGCGGCTGGTCGATGTCTCCCGGCGAGATTTCCGGTTGGCTTGCCATGTTCATTGCCTCCATTGCCGACTGTCATTCTCGAACAACGCCCGAAGTCCCGGCCGGACGCATCGTGGCGAGGCCCGCCCATTGCCTTCACGCTCACTCACGCACCGCCCTTCGGGCAAAGAGGCACGCCTTGACACCGTACCATGGTACGGACCCTATAATGAGGGCCGGCAAGTTCACTGGAGACGTGAGGGTTGCGGCATGTGCTCACTGCTCCTTGCTCTCGGCTGAGCCGAGATATTCTTCGTCAGTGACGTGCTCCATCCAAGTGACCGGCGAGCCGTTCTGCGCCTCCTGGATGGCGATGTGGGTCATCGCGGTCGTCGGCGTGGCGCCGTGCCAATGCCTCTTGTCCGCTGGACACCACAGCACGTCACCGGCTTGGAACTCGAGGACTGGGCCGCCGACAACTTGGGTCCAGCCGACACCTTCGGTCACAATCAAAGTCTGGCCGAGCGGGTGTTTGTGCCAGGCGGTGCGCGCGCCCGGCTCGAAATGGACGATGGCGCCGCCCACCCGAGAGGGGTCCGCGCGCTGGAATTGGCCGGTGATGGTGACGTTCCCGGTGAAATATTCCGAAGGGCCCGCAACGGTCTTCAAATCGGCTTTTCGGGTGATTTCCATCTTGGCTTCTCCGTGTCTCGGTGGAACGTCTCGCGCCTTAATCTGGGCCGAGCCGCATGCGAGGAGCGACAACGGCACAACGATTGCTGTGAGCGACTTCATCACGAACTCTCCGTCCGCCGGTCGCGCGCGCCGCCCCCCGCCAGATGCTGGGTAAAGAACGAGGTCAGTCGATCGAAGGGAATCACGTCCATCCGGTCATAGAGGTCCGTGTGGACAGCACCCGGGATGATCACGAGTTCCTTGGGCTCCGCCGCTGCAGCGTAGGCGGTTTCGCTGAAGTAACGGGAGTGCGCCTTCTCACCGTGGATCAACAGGACAGGTCGAGGCGAAATTTCCTTGATGTAGGTCAGGAGCGGCATGTTCATGAAGGACAGGGGAGTCGTGAGGGTCCACGATGCGTTCGAGTTGACGGCTCGGGGGTGGAAGCCGCGCGGCGTCCTGTAGTAATCGTGGTAATCCACGAGGAACTGCGGTTCTCCGCCCTTCAGCTCGTTGGAGAGGGGGCCATATGCAGGCCCCCCCCTTTCCGCGTCCTGCCAACGCTGGCGGCTCAGCTGCTCGAGCGATTTGGTGCGTTGTTCGAGAGTGACGCTGTCGTTGTAGCCCTTCGACATGAGCCGGCTCATGTCATACATGGTGCTGACGGCGACCGCCTTCACGCGCTTGTCCACGGCGACGGCGTTCAACGCCATCCCGCCCCAGCCGCAGATACCGATGACACCGATCCGCTCCCGATCGACGGAAGAATGCAACCCGAGATAGTCAATGACCGCGCTGAAATCTTCGGTGTTGATATCGGGCGATGCGACATTGCGCGGCTGACCACCGCTTTCACCGGTGTAGGACGGGTCGAAAGCGAGCGTGATGAAGCCGCGCTCAGCCATCGTTTGCGCATAAAGACCGGAAGACTGCTCCTTGACCGCCCCAAACGGGCCGCCCACGGCGAGCGCCGGCAGGGGCCGGTTGGACCGGTTCTTCGGTAGATAAAGGTCGCCCACCAAGGCGATGCCGTAACGATTCTTGAACGTGACCTTCCGATGATCGACCCGGGCGCTCTTCGGGAACGTCTTGTCCCAAGCTCCGCCGTTCTGCGCAAACGCCGGCGCTTCCGAGGCAGCAGCCATGGCGGCTGCGGCCACGCTCGCGCCGGTAAGCTGCAACATGCGGCGCCGGCTGACACGTGCCTGATGGTGGCTCTGGATTTCTACGTTCATTGATTTTCTCCAATGATAGTGATCAAGAATTGGATGCTGCGGAACCGGTGGTTCTCCGTGCGCTGACCAAGGCCAGCAGGGCGGAGGCGGCGAGGAGGACCGCACTTGCGAGGAAGGTCGTCTGGTGACCGGCCGCATCGAACAGGACGCCGCCGCCAGCAGCGCCAAGCGTGATCGCCAGCTGGATCACCGCCACCATCAGACCGCCGGCCGCCTCGGCGTCCTCGGGCAGGGTCCGGCTGAGCCACGTCCACCAGGCGACCGGCAAGGCGGTTCCGATCAGGCCCCAGGCCGCGAGCAGCGCCGCCGTCGGCATGGCCATCTCGCCCGCCAGCGCCAAACCAATCGCGATCGAGGCCATCGCGAGCGGAGCCGCGACCAAGGTCGCCGTAAGACTCCGCGCGACTGCACGGCCGATGAGCCAGGTGCCGATGAGGCCTGCGCCGCCCATTACCAAAAGGACCAGCGAAAGCAGTGAGACGCTGAGCTGGGTCACGTTCTCGAGGAACGGCCGCAGGTAGGTGAAAAGCGAGAACTGTCCCGCGAAGAGAAGTGCGACTGCCGCCATGCCGATGCGCGCCTCAGGGCGGCGCAAAACGGTCAGAGCATTGGAGCTTGACGCGGCGCGAGCGGCCGGCATCTGCGGCAAGCTCCGCCACAGCCAGGCGAAGGTGATCGCGGCGAGCGGCACCACGACGAAGAATGCGCCGCGCCAGCCGACATACTGGCCGAGGAAGCTTCCCAGAGGAGCAGCGATCGTGGTCGCCAGCGCATTACCACCGTTGAGCATTGCGAGGCCCTTCGGCACCTGGTCCTCCGGAAGCAGGCGCATCACGGTAGCGGCGGACATCGACCAGAAGCCACCGATGACGATGCCCAGCAGGGCGCGGCCGATCATCAGCAGCGTGAAGCTCGGCGCGAAGGCCACCAGCAGCCCGGACAGCAGCATGAGCATGGTCAGGCCGAGCAGGATCCTCCGGCGGTCGATTCCCGACGTGAGGGACGAGAGGGTGAGGCTCGTAAGCACCGCGAACAGCCCGGAGACCGAGATCGCTTGTCCTGCCGCGCCTTCCGTGGTCCCGAGCTCGGAGGCGATCGGTGTGAGGATGCTCACGGGCATGAACTCCGAGGCGATCAAAGTCGCCACGCAGAGGGTCAGCGCGAAGACGGCGCCCCAGCCGCTGGCGCGTGGGGCTGCCGTTGAGTGAGAATGAATGAGCTGCGTTGCCATGCCATCCATCTAGGCGCGGCGGCGTCCCTCTATTAGACTGCAAGATCGGCAAGCGGCATTGAGCAGGATTCAACGATGCAGCGTGAGACGATGGCCGACCTGGTCGCCTTTCTGGCGGTTGCGAGACAGCGCAGCTTCACGCGCGCGGCTGCGCAGATGGGGGTGTCGCCTTCGGCGCTTAGCCACACGATCCGCAAGCTGGAAGAGCGATTGGGTGTGAGGCTTCTGACCCGGACGAGCCGCAGCGTGTCCCCGACGGAAGCCGGGCAGCGCCTGTTGGAGCGCGTCGGCCCGCACTTTGATGAGGTCGGCGCCGAGCTGGAAGAGCTGAGCGAGCTTCGTGACAGTCCCGCAGGCACGGTGCGGGTAACCGCCGGCGATCATCCGGCCGAAACCATCCTGACGCCCAAGCTCGCCAGCCTGCTGTCCCTCTATCCGCGGCTGAACGTGGAGATCGGCGTCAGCAACGGCTTCGTCGACATCGCTGCCGAAGGCTTTGATGCGGGCGTCCGCCTGGGTGAGACGTTGGCCCAGGACATGCTGGCGGTGCCGATCGGGCCCGAGCTGCGGATGGCGGTTGTCGGCTCCCCCGCATATGTGGCCCGCCGCAATGTGCCGGGGGAGCCGTCGGAGCTGTCGGCGCATGACTGCATCGGCCTGCGTTTCCCGACGCACGGAGGTGTGGCCATCTGGGATCTGGAGAAGGACGGCCGCTCGCTTAACGTCAGGGTCCAGCCGCGGCTGGTCGTGAACGACATGCGGCTGCAGCGCCTTGCTGCTTTGGAGGGCGCAGGATTGGCCTACATCATGGAAAATTACGTCGCGGCCGACCTAGCGGCAGGCAGCCTTATCAGTGTGCTCGACGACTGGTGTCCGCCATTCCCGGGATACCACCTCTACTATCCCAGCAGGCGCCAGCGGTCGCCGGCTCTGGCGGTTGTCATTGAGGCGCTCCGCTACCGCGAGTGACCGCGAGCTGCCGTCACCTGAAAGTCCGTAAGGGGTCGTAAGCGGACATTGCCGACCGGGGCGCGCGAGCGTCCGCTTTCCCGCTGCCGCGGATCCAACTCGGACGGTCCGTTCCCGGCCAGAGGCTGACGTTTTAGCGATCTGCCAACCTGCGCCGGCCGCCTGCTGTGCAGCACACCTCCGGAGGCTTGACGATAACTCTACATAGGTAGATATATGACTCGATGCCCCGCAAACGCGCTCTGTCCGGACATGCCCGAGCCCTGCTCGCGGCGCTGGCCGCCGCGGGCCGGCGCTGGAGCTACGGCTACGAATTGTCCTCGCTGACCGCAATCCGGTCCGGAACGCTTTATCCGCTCCTGATCCGACTCGAAGCTCAGGGCTATCTCGAGGCGCAGTGGCAACCGCCGGCGGCGGTGGGCCGGCCGCCGCGCCACGCCTATCGACTCACCGTCGCCGGCTATGCCCTGGCGCGGGCGGAAGCCGCCGCGTCGGGTCGCCGTTCGGCTCCGGCCGCAGGGCGTCGGGCCGGCGAGGCGGCATCGTGAGCGGTCTCGCCCGTCTTCTGGCATCGCAAGCGATGGCCGCCGCCTCGTGCCTGCTGCCGCCGAATCTCTCGGCTTGGTCGCGCGCCATGGCGAACGAGCTGACGGAGATATCCGACGACCGCTCGGCCCTGCTTTTCGCCTGCGGATGCCTGCGCGCCGCGGCCGGGCTGGCGATCGGGGCTCGGCTGAGAGCCTTCCGCGCCGCCCCATTCCCGCCTCCACCGTCGCCAAGGAGCCTCTCGGCCATGATCCGCATTTCGTCCCAGCCCCGCTTGCTCGGCCTCCTCTGCGGCGCCGTCGCCGTCGCGATGGGATTGGCCTACATGCTCGCGGCCGGAGCGCCGTCCCGCTACCTCCTCGTCAATCTCGCCGCCTTGGTGCTGGGCGCGACGGCATGGCTCGCGCTCGGCCCGGCGGTGCGCTCGCGACCGGCCGGGGCGGGGCCGGCGACTCTCGCGCTCTCGGCCGCGCTGCTTCTCACCGCCTGGCTGGGCGAAGCGGCCGGCGGAGCGTCGCGATGGGTGAGCGTCGGGCCATTGAGCCTCCAGGTCAGCCTCATCGTCCTGCCCGTCATGATCCTCCTCTACGCCCGCCGGCCGGACCCGGCCGGGACATGCGGAATGATGGTCGCGGCCCTGGCGCTCGCGCTTCAGCCCGACCGCGCCATGGCGGGAGTCCTGACGGCGGCGCTCCTCGCTCTTCTGCTCGCCAGGCCGGGGCGACTTGCGATGCTTGCGGCGGCCGCGTCGGTCCTCGCTTTCGGCCGCACCTTGCTGGTTGCGGATTCGCTTCCGGCCACGGCCTTTGTCGATCGTATCCTCTACACCGCCTTCGACGTCCACCCGCTCGCCGGCGCGGCGGTGGTGACGGGGGCGACCGCCCTCCTCGTTCCGGCCGCGGCCGGCCTGATCGGGCGGGCCGGCGACCGGGCGGCGCTGCTCGCCTTCGGCGGCTGCTGGTCGGCCGTGGTCGCGGCGGCCGCGCTCGGCAACTATCCCACGCCTTTGGTCGGCTACGGCGGAAGCGCCGTGCTCGGCTATCTGCTCAGCGTCGCGCTTCTTCCGGGCGGCGCCCGCGAGAGCCGCCCTCGAGCCCTCGCCTCCGCCCCCGCGGCCGGCCCGTCTTCCGATCCGACCATAACGGACCTTCGGATCGCGCGCCCGGCCTGAGCAAGGCGGCGCTTGCCACCGCGCCCCTCGCCGCTCCAAAGCGGGCCATGGCCGCGACCCCGCCCCCCGACCCGGACGAGAATATCACCCGAGGCGAAGTCGCGCGCGGGGCGGGGCTGGCCGGCCTCTCCCGGGCCACCGCCCTCATCGACGCGGTCGCCCAGCCGCTCTACATCGGCCTCTACGGCCTCCCCGCCTACGGCCTCTACGTGGCGCTTTGGGCATCGATCAACTTCGTCGAGAACCTCGTCGACCTGTCGCTGACCAGCGCCCTCCAGCGCATCGTCCCGACCGAGGCGGACGAGGCCGCCCACGGCGCCGTCAAGGCCGCCCTCCTCCTTACCGTCCTCCCCGCCGCCGCAATCGCCCTCCTCGTCACCTTGAACGCCCACTGGGTCGCCGCCTTCTTCTCCGCCGCCGCCGCCGACAAGGAGGGCCTTCCCGCCGCCGTCGCCTTGTTCGCCTGGGGCCTGCCCTTGTGGACCTTCATCGAGATATCCACCTCCGCCGCCCGCGCCCGCCGAGCCTTCGGGCCCGAGATCCGCCTTCGCCTCTTCTGGGAGCAGATCGCCCGGATCGTCTTCGCCTTGGGCTTCTTCGCGCTCGGCGCCGGAAGCCTCGGCCTCGTCCTCGCCCACCTCTCCAGCCTCGCCCTCACCGCCGGGCTCTGCGTCCCGCTGCTCGGCCGCTATTACGATCTGAGGCGCCTCGTCCGAGCCCCGATCCCCGGCGCCGACGTCCGGCTCCTCGTCGCCACCGGCCTCGCCCTGCTCCCCGCCAACGCCGCCCGCCGCCTGCTCACCGACGCCCCCGCCTTCATCCTCAACTTCCTCCTCCCCGGGGAGCGCGGAGCGGTGGCGAGCGGACTGTTCGAGATCGCCCGCAAGATCGCCACCATGCCGCTCGCCGTCCGCCAGGCCTTCCAATACGTCATGGCCCCTGTCGCCGCCCATCAGGCCCGCGCCGACCGCGCCCAAATCGCCCCGCTCTACCGCTTCGCAAGCCGCGTCTCGACCGCGCTCGTCGTCCCCCTCGCCGGCCTGCTCGCCTTCACCGGCCCCGACATCCTCTCCGTCTTCCGGCCCGAGGTGATGGCGGCCCTGCCCTTGCTCTACATCCTCGTCGCCGCCCGCGCCGCCGAGGCGATCGTCGGCCCCGCCACCCCGATCGTCGAGATGACCGGCCACCGCATCCTCCCCCTCGTCAACAGCTTTGTCGGAGTCGCCGTCTGGGCCCTCCTCGCCTTTCTCCTCGTGCCCCGCTACGGCGCCCCGGGGATGGCGGTCGCGGTCGGCGCCGCCACCGTCGCCATCGCTTATGCCGCGACCCTCGAGCTCAAGCTCGCCGAGGGCATGAGCCCGTTCGACATGAAGCTCTTCTGGGGCCTGTTCGTCGCCCTCCTCGGAGTCGCCCTGATGGGCCTTGCCGCTTACCTGACGAAGGGCCCGCTGCGCTTCGCCTCGGTGCTCTCGCTCTGGGCGCTGGCGAGCTGGTGCGCGCTTCGCTTCGGCCTCGTCCGCGGCGACCGCGAGGCGCTCGGCGGCCTCGCCCGGACGCTGAGGCTGGTGCCCAATGCCCAAAAGCCCTAAAAGGGCCGCATTGCGCATCCAGGGACGGGACCCATATTGGCAGGCCGCGCGTAACAGCCGCTTGCGCCCGCGACATTTGAGGTATCGACGCCGTGAAACCCGCCTTGACGATCCGCCCGAGCTTCTGGAGGCGCGAGCATCATCTCGACAAGATGAGCCTCAAGGAGCTGTGGGTCGCCTACATCACCTATCCCGCGATCATCGCCTATCTGGCGCTCGCCGCGGCCGCGGTCGCCTTCTACGTCGCCCGCCCGGCCCCGCTCGCCCCGACACTGATCGCGGTCGGGGTCGCGACCCTCATCTATCCGTTCGTCTGGTACCTCCTCCACCGTTTCGTCCTGCACAGCAAATGGATGTGGAAGTCGAAGCTCCTCGCGCCGACCTGGAAGCGGATCCATTACGACCACCACCAGGACCCGAACCATCTCGAGGTCCTGTTCGGAGCTCTCCACACCACCCTCCCGACGATCGCGATCGCCACCCTCCCCATCGGCTGGGCGATCGGCAGCTTCTGGGGCGAGGCCGCAGCGCCCGGCGCCGCCGCCGCGGCCTTCGCCACCGGCCTCGTCACCACCTGCTTCTACGAGTTCGTCCACTGCATCCAGCACCTCGCCTACAAGCCGAGGCGCAAATGGCTGGCCGAGATGAAGAAGCGCCACATGGCCCACCATTTCCACGACGAGAACGGCAATTACGGGATTACGAGCTTCGTGTGGGACCGGGCGTTCGGGACTTTTTACGATCGGCCGGAAAGGCCGAGGAAGAGCCCGACGGTGTTCAACCTTGGGTATACCGAGGAGGTCGCCAAGGTTTATCCGCATGTCGCCCAGCTGAGCGGCGGAGTCGCGACGGGCCACCCGCGCGAGCGGATTCGGCAAGGATAAAGATCCTGAGGCTGAACCCTTCTATACTTCACGGATGAGGTGCCTCCACCCCTTTTGTCCTCAAGGCAACGGGGAGACGTGGGAGGAAATTGTGGCACTGCCGGAACTCGGACTTCGGCCAGAGCGCAGGGCCGCGGCACTCGACACTCTTACTGCTGATTTTTCCGCTCCCCCTTCAGTTCCAGCCATGCCCAGACCCGTTCCACCGGTGGGGCCAAGTGTGTTGTCACGCCTACTTCGTCTTTGCCCCTGCTTGTTAAATCAGGTCGACCTCCCTGCCACACCCAGAAGTGTAGTGCATTTCTGTGAGCTTACCCTTGGGGAGCCGATCAACGCATCGAACGTTCACCGAGCATTCCTCATACAACATCCCCGAGAGCCGGGATTTGCCCCTGGTCCTGCAAGGCCTTGCAGCAGCGGCGGTACTGTGATGGAGATGCTCTGCAGCGAGGTTCTCACGACCGCCGGAATACCGACCATGTCGCTCGGCGCCGATCGATGGCCGATTTGGAATATGCCGGGCCACATCCTCCTCAACGAAGGAAAAATGTGCAGCCTTCAGGCACTCGGCGACATCCTGATTCCGTGCGCACCCACCAACCTGTAATCTCCGTCAAGAGTGAGGTCGCGCGCGAACGTCTCCTATATTCGGCGAATTCAATTGAGGGCATCGGGTTCGGATTCTTTAAAGAGCCGCAAGAATTCTGGACAGATAGCCGCATGACGCTTTACAAAAGGATGGGCTTTACTGCGATCTATATGCCTGAAGAAACGCATCAGAGTGTGATGGAGCATGTGACCCAAGCTCAATCCAATCGTCATGCGGTCAATATCAACGGCACAGACCTCTACCGTCCGTTGTCGGTTTTCGCAGATGACATGTTACGCGTGATTGGTAGGTCAAGCGCATTGCTATAAATTAGAATTTTGCGCTGCGTCTCGGTTGATTGAGTTCAATAAAGACGGAGTTAGACCATGAGCGCCTGTCCCAGTTCTCGGTCCAAGATCAGCCGGATAAAATCTCCTAGGTTTAAAAGTTCCGCTTGCTGGCGCGCCGCATAGCTCGACTGAATGGACGCTGGCACAATGAGCTGGAGCCTTTCCCGACGCATCTGATCTGTCTGGCTAACCGAGATAGCCGGTTCGAGTGTGATGAGGTGCTTTGGCCACAGACGTTGCGCCTCAGGCAGGACCTGCCGCCACCGATCTTTGCACGTGGATTTGGCGGCGAGCATCGTCAGTGCGTCCACCGGAAAATTCGGGTCATGATACTCTCTCGCTCCCGGGAAGAGAAAATCGACTGTATTCCCATGTTCCGTCACCGCCTGTGGCTCGAATTTGAGCCGGAAGGCTCGGAAAACAGCCTCTAGGTGGTTCTCGAAAGCGCGACCCATGCGAGATTTGCGGCGGTTCTGCACCTGGAGCGAGAAGCGAAGGAAGCTTTCGACATCTAGGGTGTTTCCCGACCCAAAACCTTCCTCCACCCGATCGGCCACCACACGACGTTCGAGCCGGCGGAACAGAGCTTCTTCGTGAGATATCCAGGCGATCAATGCGGCGTCCGGATCGGCAACGGCGTCCACGTGCGGGAGCGTCAGACGGGCGAGGTTGGAAAACTCCACTGTTTTCGGGAATGTCGTTCCGAAGCGGTCGATAATGGAGTCCAGAGAATTTGCTTGGGGATCCTCAAACTCGATCCCCAACTCGTCGAGAATGAGCCGCGCGGTAAAATCCAGTTCCGCATCCTCACCCCCGATAAACTCTTGGGTCTGAAAGCGTAGTTGCGGCTGGTTGGAGAACCCAAACAGCCACAATAGCTGGTTCTGGAGAGTGCCATCCCTCGGAGTAATAATGAAGAGCAGCTCATCGCCGGGTCGCTTGGCCAAAAACAGGGTATCGCCAGCGGCCATAGTTTCGGTGACGGGGTTTGATGGGTAGTATAGCCGCCATTCCGGTCGTCGATGAGGTTGGTTCTCGCGGGTGTCGTAATGTGTGGCCGCACCGCTGTCGGTGATGCTTTCCTGCTCCCCCCCGAGCCAGAGATAGGTAACCTCAAACCGGCGCCGTTCAGACCCAAGGAAGTGCCTCATTTCCTTGGTCGTGCCGACTTCGTGCTGGTTCGATCTTGATGGTGTCGTGTCCACCACGGACAGGGTCTTAACACCCACCCCTTCAAAATACTCAGAGAGATGGCCGCGTCTCACAACCGCTTATCTCCAGCGTTTCGGCGCTCGATGTCAGCCATTCACTGCATCGGTCAATGACGGCTTCATGCCCTAAACGCATACGGCCTTTGAGAGCACATTCCCACACCTCCCCGACCCGCCATGCTTTGGTGCGCAGGGCGCGAAATGTCGCCTCATCTCGCGCCTTGTTCTGTGCAATCTTCTCGCGCCAGAAGTCTGGCCGCGTAGCCGGCCACTTGAAGAGGTGGCAATCGTGCCCGTGCCAAAAACAGCCCTGAGCGAGCAGAACAGCTCTAAACTTGGGAAACGTCAGGTCGGGCTTGCCCGGCAAATCACGCCTGTGGAGCTGAAACCGGAAACCGCGCGCGTGTAGTCCGCGTCGCAGGATGATTTCAGGTCGTGTATCTTTTCCGCGGATACCAGACATCATCCGGCTGCGAACAGCCGACGAGACGACGTCAGCCACTTGCGACCATCAGTTCAGAAACGGCGCATTCAGGACCGGTTTCGTCGCTGAGGGCCGCAGCGATATGCGGGTCCATAAGGCGAGCGACAGCCCTAACCACGGGCACGACCACTGCATTTCCAAACTGGCGGTAGGCCTGCGTATCCGACACGGGGATTTCAAAATCAGAGCCCTGCGGTTCATCAAATCCCATCAGCCGGGCACATTCCCGGGGCGTAAGGCGCCGGGGAGGTCGACCCTTTTGCTCCACCAATACCTCCGAACCGTCCTTATAATATCGTGCGGAAAGCGTGCGAGTGACGTCGCTGGGGCCAAACACAGAGTAGCCGAATCCGTTGCCCGCCTTCTGATGCTTGGCTTTATAATCCCGGAGATACTTCCAGAGATGCTCAGTGAGGGTGTACTTGGGAGAAGGATCGGTTTCGAGAATGTCACCCAAGACGGGCTGTCGGCTGGTGGGAACTTCAAGTTTGCTGAAATCGAAGTTAGTATCCTCTCGGAAACCGACGATGAAAATGCGTTCGCGGCGCTGCGGAACCCACGGATGCGAACTGATGACGCGCCGCTGTACCCGGTAGCCAAGTTCGTTCTTCAGCACATTCATAATGGTGCCAAAGGTCTTTCCACCGTCGTGATTCTCGAGATTCTTCACGTTTTCAAGCAAGAATGCCTTTGGCTGCCGATATTCAATAATCTTCGCAAGGTCGTAAAATAACGTTCCTTGTGTATCGCACAGAAAGCCGTGCGGGCGCCCGAGAGCATTCTTTTTGGACACACCTGCGATCGAAAAGGGCTGGCAGGGGAAACCGGCCAGTAGAACGTCGTGCTTTGGAACGCGCTTGGGATTAGCTGCATACGGGCGAATATCTTCCGCAAATATATGCTCCGGGCTTTCATCCGGAAAATTCGCGCTGTAGGTCTGTCGCGAGAACCTGTCCCACTCTGCCGTGAATATGCACTCTCCTCCGATTTCCTCGAAGGGACGACGCAGTCCGCCAATGCCAGCGAACAGATCGATAAATGTGAATTGGGAGCGATCCCGGCGTTGAGGCCTTGCTGGTATCCGTTGGGATGTTGGAGACCATAAAGCCGCGTCACGGAGCTTCTCCAGTACCAGAGGAGAGGGATCACAGCCTGCCTCCGTGATGTCCTCGTAGCGACGCGCCTGCCGTGCCGAGACATAGGCGATCAGTGACACCTCCTCGTAAGAAAGCCCTGCCTTCTGCCGCAATTTCTGGAATTCCAGGCGGGCTTGGGTGTTCATTGGGCTCTCCCTGGGTCTGTTTCTGACATTATGTCATATCGATTCCCAGCAGTGGAACAAGAATGAAACATGTCCCAAGAGGAGATATCCACAATTGATTTGTCCACCCCTAAAAAGTGCACCCGCCTCCCTTGGCTGCCATGCCGAAGGTTTGGAAGCAGGGGGCTCCACGGGGTGATTGCGGCCAAATGCAGCGGCTGGATCGTTCCCAATACGTTCTTCCCCCCCAAGAGGCTTATATGATACCCTGAGGCCATGCCCAGACCCAACCCCCTCACCCCCGAGGTTCGGGCCGACTTCCTCGCCGCGCTTCGCGGCGGGGCGCTGGTCGTGGCGGCTGCGGCGCGGGTCGGGGTGGCGGTGCAGACGCTCTACCGTTTGCGCAAGCGGGACCGGCGGTTCGCGGCCGAGGGGGCGGTGGCGGCCGAGGCGAGCTTCGGCTGGGCCTGGCGCAAGCGGCCGGGGCGGCGCGGCGGCGGCGGGCGGTGGCGGCGGGTGGCGACGGCGCGGCGGCTGCGCTTCTCGGGCCGGCGGCGTTCGGACTATCTCGAGGCGCTCGAGCGGGAGGGCGATCCGGGCGCGGCGGCGCGGGCGGTGAAGGTCGATCCGAGGACGGTGCGCCGGGCTCTGCTCGGCGACCCCGGCTTTGCCCGCGCGCACGAAGCGGCGCTCGAGCGCGGCATGGCGTGGCGGGCGCGCCGGGAGGCGGAGGCTCGGGCGCGGGCCGCACGGCGGCTGATCCGGGTCGTGGAGCGGGCGGCGGCGGCGCTGGCGTGGCCGGAGAACCGCGAGCAATGGCGTTTTCGCCTGGCGCCGGCGCGGCTGGCGGCCGGACCGGCCCGGCCCGTCGCGGCCGCCGCCGCCGGACTGGACCCCGGCCGAGGCGGCGCCGGAGCTCAGGCGCAAGATCCGGCGGATCGAGCTCGCCGGCTGGAAGCGCGCGCGCGGCCGCGGGCCGCCCGCGGAGGCCGAGGGCGCCTTCAGCGCGGGGATTCCGGCTTCGCCTCCTTCGAGCTGACGTGGTTGAGGGCGATCACCCAGCGGCCGTCGACCTTGCGGAACAGGCGGGTGTTGATCCCGTCCTGGGGCTTGTCGCCGCCTTCGAGCCGGTAGCGGCCGGTGAGCATGGCCGCGTCGGGGGCAAGGCGCTCGATCCTGAGGTCGAAGAAATGCAGCTTGCCGCGGCGGGCCGGGTCGCCGCCATAGTCGCGGACATAATGGTCGAGCGTGCCTTGCCAGTCCCTCTGGAACTCGCCCCGGGAGACGAAGACGACGTCTGGCTTCTTGAAGCCGGCCATGTAGCCGGCGAAATCGCCGCGATTCCAGGCGGCTTCCATTTTCGCGACGACGGCGCGGATGGCGGCTTCCTCGGCCTCGTCGTCCGCGATCCGGACGGGCTCGGCCCGGTCGGCGGGGTCGGGCGCCTTCAAGCAGGCGGCGGCGGCGAGGAGGAGCGAGAGGAGGAGGAGGATCCGCATGGCGCTTCCATAACCGATCGGCGGCCGATGCTTAAGCAAGTCTCAACCTTCTCGAACGATGAAGGGCGCCGACTTCAAGGGGACGGGAAAAATGCGCCTGCTCAAACATTTGCGCCGCGACGAGAGCGGTGCGACCGCGATCGAATACGGACTCATCGCGGCGCTGATCGCGATCGCGGCGATCGCCGCGTTCCAGCGGCTCGGCCTCAACCTCGCCGCCATCTTCGAGACGATCGCCGCGGCGCTGCACCGGTAGTCGGGGCGAGACTCGTCATCCCGGCGGAGGCCGGGATCCCGGGGGGTGAAAAGCTCGGCGCCTTTGTCTCGCTGGGGTACCGGCCTTCGGGTCTCATCAAAGCATCACTTTGATGGGGTTCCTCAGCGGCTGAGCTTCTCGCCGGCCTCCGCCTTGCGGACCAGAAGCTCCGAAAGGCTGAAATCCGCGCCGAGCCTCTCCTGCTGCCGCCTCAGGCCCTCGACGATCTTGCCCAGGCCCTCGGTGTCGGCCCAGAACATCGGGCCGCCGCGCCAGACCGGCCAGCCGTAGCCATAGACCCAGACGACGTCGATGTCCGAGGCGCGCTGGGCCATGCCTTCCTCGAGAATCTTCGAACCCTCGTTGACCATCGTGTAGAGGGTGCGCTCGACGATCTCCTGGTCGCTGATCTCGCGCGGCTCGACGCCCTCCTTCGCGCGGAAATCGTCGATGATCTTCGCGACGACGGGCGAGGGCGAGGGGCGGCGCTTCTCGTCATAATCGTAGAAGCCGGCGCCCTTCTTCTGGCCCCAGCGGTCGGCGGCGCAGAGCGCGTCGCGGACGTTCTCGATCCGGGCGGGGTCGCGGTGCCAGCCGATATCGACCCCGGCGAGGTCGGCCATCTGGAACGGGCCCATCGGCATCCCGAACTCGACATGGACCCTGTCGATCTGCTCGGGGGTGGCGCCTTCGAGGAGGAGGCGGTTGGCCTGGACCTGGCGCGGCATCAGCATGCGGTTGCCGATGAAGCCGTAGCAGACCCCCGCCACCACGGCGACCTTGCGGATGCGCTTGGCGAGGCTCATCGCGGTCATGAGGACGTCGGGCGCGGTCTTGGCGCCGCGCACCACTTCGAGCAATTTCATGACGTTGGCGGGCGAGAAGAAGTGGAGGCCGACGACGTCCTGGGGCCGCGACGTCGAGGCCGCGATCTCGTCGATGTTGAGGTAGGAGGTGTTGGAGGCGAGGATGGCGCCCGGTTTGGCGATCCTGTCGAGCTTTCCGAACACCTCCTTCTTGACGTCCATATTCTCGAACACCGCCTCGATGATGAGGTCGCAATCGGCGAGGTCGTCGAGGCTGAGCGTGGATTTGAGAAGGCCTATCGCCCCTTGCGCCTGCTCGGCGGTGATCCGGCCCTTGGCGGCGGAGGCTTCGTAATTCTTGCGCATCACGCCGGTGCCGCGGTCGAGCGCCTCCTGCTGCATCTCGACGATCGTCACGGGGATCCCGGCGCTGAGGAAGTTCATCGAGATGCCGCCGCCCATCGTCCCGGCGCCGATCACGCCGACGCGCTCGACGGCACGCGGCGTCGTCCCCTCGGGCAGGCCGTCGATCTTGGCGGCCTGGCGCTCGGCGAAGAAGAAATATTGCTGCGCCCGCGCCTGGGTCCCGCTCATCAGCTCCATAAACAACCGCCGCTCCTCCTGGACGCCCTCGGCATAGGGCTTGGCGACGGCGGCCTCGATCGCCTGGATGTTCTTCTCGGGGGCCTCGAAGCCCTTGAACTTGCGGGCATTCTCCTTGCGGAATTGGTCGAAGACGGCGGGGTCGGTGCCTTCGATCTTGTCCTGCCGCTCGCTCGTTTTCGGGATCGGGCGGACGTCGCGGACTTCCTCGGCATAGGCCACGGCATGCTGCTCTAATTCTCCTTCGATCAACCGGTCGACCAGCCCGACCTCATAGGCCTCTTTCGCGGAGATGGGGTTGCCGGTGGCGGCCATTTCGAGCGCCTTGCGCACGCCCGCGACCCGCGGCAGCCGCTGGGTGCCGCCGGCGCCGGGGAGGAGACCGAGCTTGACCTCGGGAACGCCCAGCTTCGCCGACGGCAAGGCGACCCGGTAATGGCTGGCGAGAGCGACCTCGAGGCCCCCTCCGAACGCCGTGCCGTGGATCGCCGCGACGACCGGCTTGCTGCAATTCTCGATGATGTCGACGACCTGGGGCAGCATCGGCATCTGCATCGGCTTGCCGAACTCGGTGATGTCGGCGCCGGCGAAGAAGGTCTGCCCCTGGCAGATGATCACCACGGCCTTCACCGCCTCGTCGCCATCGGCCTCCGCGATCGCCTTCACCAGCCCCTCGCGAACCGCATGGCCGAGCGCGTTGACCGGCGGGTTGTTCGAGGTAACTACGAGGATGTCGCCGTGACGGCGGGTGCTGATCGGGCTCATGCGTGGGGTCCTCCCTTTGAGGTGCCGCTTGGCGAGTCGTTGCGGGGACGTCAACCGTGGGGGCGGGCGGAGAGGGCGGGGATGGGTTCACGCGGAGGCGCGGAGGCGCGGAGGGCCGAGGCTTTCGAGCGCCCGCTTTCCACTCATGGCCGACATGGGTGTATGGGCGCACTTCGGTGGAGGACGACTTGCAGCATGAGCGACAGGGATAAGCGAGGCCTGGCGTGGGCTGCCGTAATCGGCGCGGCCGTCGCCTTCCCGGCCGGTATGATGTTTTCAGGGCGAGAGGCGGTTCGTGAAAAAGCGGCGCCCACGGCTCCGCGCGACCGTCGGGCCCCACAGGCTGACGCGCGAAACTTTTATTCGCCCGACATAGCCGGGGACCCCTACGTCCTCGACCGGCAGGAGAAGGTGGTTGAGGCGCTCGAGACGCAGTGCCGGCATGCGGGAGAACGATGCGGCGAAGCGAAGGAGGCCCGCCGGTGGCTGGCGCAACATCGGTGAGGGGCCGATCGTGCGGCGCTTGCCATTCCCTGCCCCGGTCGCCCGCCTGTCACAGGCTTTAGACGGGCGAGGCGCTCATTTGAAAGTGCCTGGTACCCGGGAATTTTCCGCGGGGCGTGGCACGAGGCATTCCCTGTAACTAGCGACAGTCGCTCCGCCTTCCTGTCGAATCATTCCGCGCCGCGTGCGGTGCCAGCGGCCGGGCTTGACGCGGAGTGCCAACCTGGCCAGCCATGTTCCTGATTTCAGGCGGGAAGAGGCGGGGCCGGCACCTACAATGAGCAAGGCCTTGGGCGAGCCGCCGCTTCGCCAGCTGACTCGGCTCAGAGGTGAAATGCAGATCGCCACGGCTCAGCTGACGGCCCGGCTGTTCCCCGAAGACCCGTTTCTGGGGATGGAGTTCGGAATTGTCGCGCGCGTCTGCCTGCCCGACTGGACATGCGGAGCGAGGGTGGCGCGGCCGGGGCGGGCGGCGCGGGCCATCTCCGTTCGCAAGATGGCGCTGTCGCTCGGCAATTCGTCCGAAACCACCCGCCGCCATTGCCGCCAGCTGATCGAGCGCGGGGTGTTCGCCGTGTCGCCGCAGGGTGTCTCGCTCGCGCCTGCCGAGGCCAATGAGGCGCTGGTCCTGTCCTATTATCTGGGCGTCCACGATCGCTTCGTCCGGTTGATCGAGGATGTTTCGAGAACGTGCGACCTCGACTTTCCGGTTGCGCGCGGTCGGGACTTCGAAATTGCCGACGTGATCGAACGGGGGCTCGACGTCCTGCTCCAGCCGGTCGACACGTTCCGGCTGCTGGGGATGAGCAGGGTGGCCCACCTGCTCTGGGGCGCGCTGACCGTCGTCGCGGTGCGCAAGGTGACCTACGATCCGCTGCTCTGCCGGCGCTTCGGCGGTTCGATCCCACCCGACGAGGTTCGAGCCGCAATCTCGCTCCGCCGCCTGGCGGCGGCCTTGGCGATCCCCTACGCGACCGCCTGGCGGCAGGCGCGGATGCTCGAGGCGAGGGGGCTCGTCACCCGAGTCGGCAGCGACCGCTGGACCGTGCTCAAAGGCAGTCTCATCGCCCGGCATGTCCAGGAGATCGCCATTCCGCCGACCCTGCTCCTGCTTCCCAAGCTTAGGGAGCTCACGCTCCTCGGCTTCGATCCGGCACGCGCGGCCGAATATTATCGGGAAGGGCGGCCTCCGCTGGCCGACTTCGGAACGGGCGCGGGATCCGAGAGCCGATAGCCGCGCCCATCCCAACAATTATCCAATTTGGGTCACTGTCCGCTCTACGCCAGGCTTTTCAACGGCTAAGTCATAGGCACGAAGTGGTCAGGGACTCAGTGGGGGGTCCTCAAGGGGGCGTATCAAAACCGTTGCCGCTCGCACGATCCTGATTGTGGGGAGGATTTCTCATGTTCAATGCATCCAGCGCGGCCGCATCGGAGAGCAGCTCGCCGCCGAGAGACTCCGACAGATCGTCCACGCTCCACCGCGTCGAGTCCTGGAACGAGTGGGATCCGCTCGAGGAGGTCGTCGTCGGCCGAGTCGATGGGGCCTGCTTCTCGCCGACCGAGCCGGGGTACCGCGCGGAGATCCGCGACCCCGCGCTCGCGCGCACTATCCTCTGGCCGCGCGGCCCGAAGCACCCGCGCGTCATCGACGCCGCCAATCGCCAACTCGATCGTCTCGCGGCGGTGCTCGAGGACGAGGGCGTTACCGTGCGCCGCCCCGCGGCGATCGAGTGGGACCAGCCGCTACGCACGCCGACCTTCGAGGTCGAGAACATGTACTGCACCGGCTGCCCGCGCGACGTGATGATCACGATCGGGCACGAGGTCATCGAGGCGACCATGTCGCGGCGCGCGCGGTACTTCGAGCACCTCGCCTATCGCCCCATCGTCTACGAGCTCTTCAACGCGGACCCGCGCATGGCGTGGACGTCCGCGCCGAAGCCGACCATGGGCGACGGCATGTATCGCACGGAGTTCTGGGACTATAGCGACGAGGAGCGGCACGCCCGAATGCACGACTTCGAGTTCGCCGTGACCCAGGACGAGGTCATCTTCGACGCGGCCGACATCACGCGCTGCGGGCGCGACCTCTTCGTCCAGGAGAGCATGACGACGAACCGGCCCGGCATCGCGTGGCTGAAGCGCCATCTGGAGCCGCGCGGCCTGCGGGTGCATCCCGTTCACTTCCCGTACGACCTGTTCCCGAGCCACATCGACTGCACGTTCGTGCCCCTCCGCCCCGGGCTCGTCCTGACGAACCCGGAGCGCCCCATCCTCGAGACCGAGGCGACGCTCTTCAAGGCGAACGACTGGCGCTTCGTCGACGCGCCGCAGCCGGTGAGCACCAACGACGAGATGCCCGCGTTCTGCCAGAGCAGCAAGTGGCTCGCGATGAACGTCCTCTCCGTGTCGCCGACGACCGTCGTCGTCGAGGCGGGCGAAAAGCCGCTCATCCAGATGATGAAGGGGCTCGGGTTCCGCGTCATCGACCTGCCCTTCCGCGACGTCTTCGAATTCGGCGGCAGCCTCCACTGCGCGACGTGGGACGTGCGGCGGCGGGGCGCGTGCGAGAGCTACTTCCATTCGCTCGACTGAGCATTTCGAGGAGGATTCATCATGGCGTATCGAGGCCTGGTCTCCGGCACGGACAAGGCAAGGTGGTCGTCGAAGCCTGCGGCACTCGACGAGGAGAGCCTCCGCATCGAAGGGCACCCGGTGATGGAGGCGTGGGAGGCGCCCTACATGGCGGCGCTCGCCGCGGCGGTCGCGTCGCCGGGCGCGCGCGTCCTCGAGGTCGGCTTCGGGCTCGGTCTCGCCTCGCGCGCGATCCAGTCGCACGCCCCGGCCGAGCACGTGATCATCGAGGCCAATGGCGACGTGTATGGCCGGCTCGTCGCGTTCGCGGCGAGCGCGGCCGGGAAGGTCACGCCGCGCTGCGGTCTCTGGGAGGAGGTCGTCCCGACGCTCGAGCCCGCGTCGTTCGACGGGATCCTCTACGACACCTACCCCCTGTCGGCCGAGGACCAGCACACCCACCAGTTCGCGTTCATCCGGGAGGCGATGCGCCTCCTGAAGCCGGGCGGCAAGCTCACCTACTGCAACCTGACCTCTACCGGCCTGCTGAAGGAGTCCTTCGCGACGTGGGACGCTTTGTTCAAGGCGACGCAGCGGCCGCGGCTCCGGGAGGCCGGCGTGAGCGACGAGGAGATCGTCGGCTACTCGCTCTTCCCCGTCTCGCCGCCCGCGACCTGCGAGTACTTCCGTCACGGCCATGCGCTCGTGCCAGTGCTCCGCGCGTCGGGCGCGAGCCGGCGAGGGTCCATCGAGGCGTAGCGCCCTTGACGCGGGCCATCGCGGTCGTCGGCGCGCGGGTGGGTGATACGTTCTTGCGCGCCCATGCGTGACGCCACGGAATTACCGCGCGTGTTGCGGCTACCCCCGGTGCCGCGGTGCTCGTCACCTCCGGGAAAACAGTGACAATATACGATTTCCGCGCTCGGCCGGATGCCGGGGATTGGTCGAAAGCGGCCGTGTTCATGGATCCCGGCTTTCGCCGGGATGACGGAAGTGGTGCACGGCCAAGCGACGGAGGACGCCGCGGCGCGCGGGTTAGGCGTTTCTCAAGCCGGCGCTGTTACACGCGTCCCTCATGTCCCGCTTCCGACCCTGGTGGGCGATCGCTTTCGCCTTCGTCGTCACGCTCGTGCTCGAGCTGGGGCTGGTCGAGCGCAAGTCGGAGATATTCGGCGGGGGGTTCGGGCAGTCGAAGGTGATCGACCGGGCCGGGGAATGGGCTTTGTTCGCGCCGGCCCTGCTCGTCACCCACGCGGCCCTGATCTTGACCTGCTATCTCATCCTTCGAGCGCTCCACCGGCGGCGGGCCGGCACCGGCCTCTTCTACCTCAACTTCCTGTTCCTCACGGTCGTCGGGATCTCGGCGCTGCTCGTCGCCAAGTTCCAGGCGCTGGCCTATTTCAGCGACGCGATGGGCTTCGAGCTCATCCGCAGCCTCGGCGGCGGGAGCCTGTTCACCGCGGCGCTCTACGTGCTCGACGAGGCCACCCTGCTCGGGCTCGCCGCGTTGGGCGCATTGCTCGCTTATTATGTCTGCTACCGGCTGGTGAAGCGCTGGCTGCCGGAGTGGCGGGCGGGCCCCGACCCGCTGCGCTGGCGCCACCTGCTCGCCCTACTGCTCCTCGCGGTGCCGCTGGCGCTCGCCGCCGGCTGGCGGGCGGACGCGCGCTACGGCCTCGCCCGGTTCACCGCCTTCTCGGCGATCAACCTGGGCCTTCACACGCTCACCGATGTCGACCGCGACGGCTACAGCTGGTTCACCGCCCAGCGCGACCAATTCCCGTTCGACCCGGAGCGGCACCCGCTGGCGCTCGACATACCCGGCAACGGGGTGGACGAGGACGGGTTCGGCGGCGACTTCCGCTTCGTCGCGGCGCCGGAGGAGGCGCCGGCGCTTCGGCTTCCGGCGAACCCGAAGCATCTGGTGGTGATCGTTCTCGAGAGCTTCCGAGGCGATGCGATCGGCCGGACGGTGGCCGGGCGGGCGGTGACTCCCAACCTCAACCGCCTGGCCCGCGACGGGACCTGGGTGCGCGAAGCCTACAGCCATGTCGGCTTCACCACCGAATCGGGAATGAGCATCTTCGGAGGAGCGCTCCGGCCGCGGCGGGGCGGGCCGTCGCTGTTCCGCGACCTCAAGGCGGCCGGCTACCGGATCGGCGTGTTCTCGGCCGCGCCCGAGGATTTCGGCGGGATTTCCGAGACGGTCGGGATGCGGGCGAACGCCGATCTCTACGTAGATGCCGATCTGCTCAAGGCGGAGCGGGCGCACGAATCCGCGTCGCTGGGCTCGCTCGCGCTGGACGGCCGGATCGTCCTTCGCGAGCTCGACCGGCATTTCCGCTCCGCCGCCGACTGGGCGCGCCCGACCTTCCTCTACGTCAACATCCAGGAGGCGCATTTCCCCTACAGCCATCCGGACATGCCGCGCTTCCTGCCCGGGCGGCTGGCGAAAAGGAGCGAGATCAAGGCCGCCAACCGGGCGAGGGTGGAGCGCACCTACTGGAACGCGGCGGCGTATAGCGACTGGCTGGTGGGCCAGGTGGTCGCCCGCCTCAAGGCGCAGGGAGTCTACGACCGCACCCTGATCCTGATCACCGGCGACCATGGCGAGGCCCTGTTCGAGGAGGGCTTCCTCGGCCACGGCCACGTCATCAACCGCGCGCAGACGCAGGTGCCGCTGATCCTGAGCGACCCGGGCCTGCGCGTGGCCGGGCCGGTCGGGCTTGCCGATTATCGGGGGATCGTGCTGCGCGGCCTCTCCGGCGACTCGCCGCCGCCGCCGCCGCGCGCGTCGGTCTTCCAGCATATCGGAACGCTCGACAGTCCCGGCGTGGTCGGGATCGTCGAGGCGGGCGGGGTCTGGACGACTCTCAATCTGGAGACGGAGGAAGTGTGGTTCAGCGAGTCCGGCCGGCGAGTCCGCTACCGCGACCTGGCGGCCGGGTCGGCGGAGAGGGCGCGGGCCGACAGGCTGGTGAATGAATGGGCGCGGCAGAGGTGGCTGGCTCGGAACTGACGCGTCGTCCCAGCGAAGGCTGGGACCCCGGCGAGTGAAAGGCGACGGTGTTCTTCACCCCCTGGGGCCCCAGCCTTCGCTGGGGCGACGGAACCTTAGACCGCCGTCCTGCCATATTCCTGGTGGTTGAAGGGATGGCTGATCGACAGGCCGCCGTCGACGACCAGGGCGTGGCCATTGACGTAGCTGGCTTCGTCGGAGGCGAGGAAGAGGGCGGCGTTGGCGATCTCGTCGGGGATTCCGCCCCGCTTCAGCGGGTTCAAATGGCCGATCCGGTCTTCCTTGCCGGCGGCCCGGGCCCATTCGTAGACGGGACGGGTCATCCCGGTCTCGATCAGGCCGGGGCAGATCGCGTTGACCCTGATGTCGGCTCCGGCGAGCTGGGTCGCGGCGACGCGGACGAGGTTGATCACGGCCGCCTTCGACGCCGAATAAGCCGGGCCGCCGGCACCGGCGCGCAAGCCCGCGACGCTGGCGGTACAGATGATCGAGCCGCGCTTGTTCTCCTTCATCGCCGGAGCGCCGTGCTTGATGGCGAGCGAGGGGCCGATCAGATTGACCCGGAGGATCTCCTGCCAGTCGGCCACTTCCTGCTCGAAGATCGACGCGAGGCCGCCCGAGATACCGGCATTGGCGAAGAAGATGTCGAGGCGGCCGTGATATTGGAGCGCCGCCTGGACGAGGTCCTGGACGTCGTCCTCGCTGCCGGCGTCGGCCTGGATTCCGATCGCCGCTTCGCCGATTTCAGCCGCGGTCTCGTCCTGGCCCTTCAAATCGGCGCAGATCACCTTCGCGCCCTCCGCGGCGAAGCGGATCGCGCTCGCTCGGCCGATGCCCGAGCCGGCGCCGGTAACGATGGCGATCTTGTCGGCGAGTCTCATGGCAGTCTCCGTCATTCCGGCGAAAGCCGGAATCCATGAACACGGTCGGAGGGAGTCCTCATGCCGCGGTGTTCATGGATCCCGGATCAAGTCCGGGATGACGGTTCCTCCGCCGCGTTACAACCCCACGCCGGTCGTGCTTCCTCCATCTACCACGATCGCCTGTCCCGTCACAAAGGTCGAGGCGTCGCTGGCCAGGAACACCGCCGCGCCTGCGATTTCGTGGGGCTCGCCGATGCGCTGGAGGGGGGTGTGGGCGGTGACCATCTTCAGCGTGTCCGGATTTTCCCACAGCGCTTTGGCGAAATCGGTGCGGATCAGGCCCGGCGCGATGCAGTTGACCCGGACCTGGTGGGGGCCGAACTCGGCGGCGAGGTTGCGGGCGAGCTGGAAGTCGGCGGCCTTGGAGACGTTGTAGGCGCCGATCACGGCGGAGGCCTTGAGGCCGCCGATCGAGCTGACGATGATGATCGAGCCCTGGCGGCGCTCCAGCATCTCGGCGGCGACCATCTGGATCAGCCAGTGGTTGGCGATGACGTTGTTCTCGAGGATCTTGCGGAACTGGTCGTCGCTGATCCCGCCCATCGGCCCGTAATA
>Ga0190273_10000051_pt1 | contig 73187 bp, 61 predicted proteins | sample Popmic504IS_FD_134513 | JGI IMG/M metagenome (GOLD analysis project Ga0190273, IMG submission 134513) | Populus adjacent soil microbial communities from riparian zone of Shoshone River, Wyoming, USA - 504 IS | ecosystem: Environmental > Terrestrial > Soil > Riparian zone > Trees stand | place...
ACGGCGCAGCTGATCGACGCCGCCGGCCGCCGCTGTCACGGCTTCATGGGCGATGTCGGCGACCCGGCGTTCTGCCGCGAGGTGGTGGAGAAGACGGTCGAGCGGCTGGGCCGGCTCGACATCCTGGTCAACAACGCCGCCGAGCAGCACGTCCAGGAAAAGCTGGAGGACATCACGCCCGAGCAGCTGGAGCGGACCTTCCGCACCAACATCTTCGGCTGCTTCTTCATGACCCAGGCCGCCCTGCCCCACATGGGCGAAGGCTCGGCGATCGTGAACACCACCTCCGTGACGGCCTTCAAGGGCAACCCCAAGCTGGTCGATTACTCCTCGACCAAGGGCGCGCAGGTGGCCTTCACCCGCTCCCTGGCAGAGCAGCTGATGGAGCGGAAGATTCGCGTTAACGCCGTGGCGCCGGGGCCGGTGTGGACGCCGTTGATCCCCGCCTCCTTCGACGCGGAGAAGGTCGCCGAGTTCGGGACCGACAACCCGCAAGGCCGGGCCGCCGAGGCCGACGAACTGGCGCCGGCCTACGTCTATCTGGCCAGCGACGACTCCCGCTTCGTCACCGGTCAGGTCATCCACATCAACGGCGGGGCTTACTACGGCTGAGGTGAGAACAACCGCCGCTTTGGAACATTAGAGGCGGCGGCGACCTCTGCTAGGGTGTGGGGCCCGACTCGTCGGGCGGCCCTGGATCATTACGCCCGAAGCATGCAAGCAGCCGCCGATTTCAGTCTCGAGCAGGGCAAGGCCGGCCACACCGCTGTGCTGACCGGCGACTGGACGTCCATGACCCTGGGCGACGCCGGCGCGCGGCTGGCGGATGCGTTGAGAGGCGCGCGGTCGCCGTCGCTGGATCTGACCGGCATCGGACGCTGCGACACCCACGGCGCCTACACCATCGTCCGCTCCGCCGACGGGCTGCACGAAGGCGGCGAGCTGAAGGCGCGGCCCGAAACCAAACGCCTGCTCGACCTCGTCGCCGAAGCCGCCCAGACCGAACGGGTCCCGCCCCGCCGCACCAGCGCCGCGCAGTTGCTCATGGAGCGGACCGGGCGGGGCATCATCGCGCTCGGCCTTGATACCGTGGCTACGGTGGCCTTCACGGGCCGGGTGCTGATGACGCTGGTGCGGGCCATCGCCCATCCGAAGAACATCCGCTGGGCCTCGATCGTGTCGCTGTGCGAGCGGGCGGGGCTGGACGCCATTCCGATCGTCGCCACCACCTCCTTCTTCATCGGCGCGGTGGTCGGGCTGATTGGGGCCAATATGCTCAGCCAGTTCGGCGCGCAGGTGTTCGCCGTCGAGCTGATCGGCATCGCCGTGCTGCGCGAGTTCGGTATCCTCATCGCCGCCATCCTGTTGGCGGGCCGCTCGGCGTCGAGCTTCGCGGCCGAGATCGGCTCGATGAAGATGAACGAGGAGATCGACGCCATGCAGGTTCTGGGCGTCGATCCGTTCGACGGCCTGGTGCTGCCGAGGTTCGCCGCCCTGCTGCTGATGATCCCGCTGCTGACCTTCGTCTCCAACATCGCCGGGATGATCGGCGGGCTGCTGGTGACCTGGACGGTGCTGGACCTGACGCCGGCCTTCTTCATCCAGCGGATCGTCGACAACGTCGGGATCGCTCACTTCTGGGTCGGCATGTCGAAGGCGCCGGTGATGGCGATGGTCATCGCGGGGATCGGCTGCCGCCAGGGGATGGAGGTGGCCGGCGACGTGGAATCGCTCGGCCGCCGTGTCACCGCCGCCGTCGTGCACGCCATCTTCGCCATCATCTTTATCGATGCGGCCTTCGCCCTGCTCTACATGGAGCTCAACATATGAGCGCCGCCGAGCAGATCAGCCCGCAGGAAGACACCCCCCCGATCGTGGTTGAGGGGCTGGTCTCTCGCTTCAGCGACCACACGGTGCATGACGGTCTCGACCTGACCGTCAACCGCGGGGAAATCCTGGGCGTTGTGGGCGGCTCGGGGGCGGGCAAGTCGGTCCTGCTGCGCACCATCATCGGGCTGAAGCAGCCGGACGGCGGATCGGTGCGGCTGTTCGGCAAGGATATCAGCGAGGTCAGCTATTCGCAGTGGACCGGCATTGAGCGCCGCTGGGGGGTGCTGTTCCAGCACGGCGCCCTCTTCACCGCGCTGACGGTCAAGGAGAACGTCCAAGCGCCGATGCGCGAGCACACCAATCTCTCAGCCAAAGAAATGGACGAGCTGGCCGACCTCAAGATCGCGCTGTCCGGCCTGCCGATCAGCGCGCGCGCGCTAAAGCCTTCAGAGCTGTCGGGCGGCATGATCAAGCGGGCGGCGCTGGCCAGGGCGCTGGCGCTCGACCCCGAACTGGTGTTCCTCGACGAGCCGACTTCGGGCCTCGATCCGATCGGCGCGGCGGCCTTCGACGAACTGATCCGCGACCTCTCCGAGAGCCTGGGCCTGACCGTGTTCATGATCACCCACGACCTCGACAGCCTCTATGCGATCACCGACCGCGTCGCGGTCATCGCCGACAAGAAGATCGTCGCTTCGGGACCTGTTGCAGAGCTTGAGCGTTCCGAACATCCATGGATTGCGGAATATTTCCTTGGCCCGCGCGGCAGGGCCGCCGTGCAGGCGCATAAACGCGGGTCTCGGGGGAAGAGCTGATGGAAAGAAACGCCAACTACGCGCTCGTGGGCTTTGCCTCCATGATTCTGTTCGTGGGTCTGGTGGTGTTCGTCTTCTGGCTGGCGCGGCTGCAGTTCAACCAGGAATACGACATCTACGACATCCTTTTCACCGAGCCGGTGCGCGGCCTGTCAGAGGGCGGCGAAGTCCACTTCAACGGCATCAAGGTCGGCGAGGTGACCAAGCTCGCCCTCGACAAGCGCGACCCCAACCGCGTCATCGCCCGCATCCGTATCACCTCGGAGGCGCCGGTGCGGGTCGACAGCCGCGCGACGCTGGAGCCGCAGGGGGTGACGGGCGTCAACTACGTCCAGATCACCGCCGGCACGCCGTCCAAGAAGATGCTGCGCGACACGGTCCGGGACGACGAGGTGCCGGTGATCCTCAGCCAGCGCTCGACCATCTCCGACCTGCTGGAGGGCGGCGGCACGGTGCTGAGCCGCACCATCGAGGCGCTGGACCGGATCAACCTGGTGCTCTCCGACCAGAACATCCGCACCTTCACGGCGACCATGAACGACGTGCAGGCGGTCACCGCCGAGGCGCGTGAACGCAAGGCCATTATCGCCGACGCGCAGCGCGCTCTGCAGAGCGCCGAGGAAGCCGCCGACGAGATCACCAAGCTCACCCGCAACACCAACCAGATGATCGACACCGACGGCAGGCGGACGATGAAGAACGCCGCCGACGCCGCCGAAGAGGTCAAGGCCGCGGCCAAGGACGCCCGCGCGATGATCTCCAAGCTCGAAGGCCCGACATCCGAGTTCGCCACCACCGGCCTGCCGCAGCTGACCTCGACCATCGCGACGCTGCAAAGCTCGGCGGAGTCGCTGGAGCGGCTCACCAACGAAATCCAGAAGAACCCCCGCGGGCTGATCGGCAAGGCGCCCTCACAGGAATTGGAGGTCCAGCCATGAGGCTTTCGCGAACCCTGATCGCGCTGGCGATGACCGTGCCGCTGGCTGGCTGCGCCTCCCTGCTGTTCGGCAAGTCCGACCCGGTGCAGCTCTACCGATTCAGCGTCCAGCCGGTGACGACCGCGCCCGCCTCCACCGGGCGGCAGTTCGGCGTCCTGCTGAGCCCGACGAACTTCGTCGAGGCGGCTTCCGGCGACCTCATCCTGACTGCTACGGGAGGACAGCTCGCCTACATCAAGGATGCCCGGTGGGCTTCGGCCGCTGAGACGCTGTTCGACGAGGCGGTGGCGCGCAAGTTCCAGGGCACCCCGGGTCGCGCCCGCCTGCTCCAGCGCGGCGAGGTCGCCAAGGCGGACTATGTCCTCAAGCTCGACGTGCGGACGTTCGAGACGCGTTACGCCGCTCCCGAGGCTGTGCCGGACATCGTCGTGGAAGTGCGTGCGCTGCTCTCCAGCAACCAGGATCGCAGCGTCATTGGGGAGCGGGTATTCACCTCCACCGTGCGGGCCTCGGACAACCGCGTCAGCGCCATCGTACCGGCCTACGACCAGGCCGTGGATAACGTGCTGAGCGAGCTCTACGGCTGGGTTAACTCGAGCCCCGGCTAGGCGAGGCCGAACAGGCCTTTCAGGTAGGCGTTGAGCATCCGGCCTTTTGGATCGAGTTCGCGGCGGACCTCCAGGAAGTCATTCCAGCGCGGATAGAGCGCCGCCAGCTGCTGGCCGTGCAGCGAATGCAGCTTGCCCCAGTGCGGACGGCCGCCGTGGCGGATGAAGATCGGCTCGACCACCTCATAGAGGAAGCTGAAGTCGTCCTTGTAGTGGGCATGGACGGCTATGGAGCCCCTGGGACCACCTTGAAAGGGCGACAGCCAGGCGTCGTCCGGCGCGATGCGACGGGCTTCGATGGGGAAGAAGACGTCGGGGCGTTCGCGCTCGATGGTTTCCACCACCTCCTTGAGCGCCGTCAGCTGGGTGGCGGTGGGCAGGTGGTATTCCATCTCGTTGAAGCGCTCGGGACGGTCTGTGGAGAGCAGCTTCCAGCCCTCGTCGACCGCCGTCTCGGGCTCGCTGCCGGCCAGCAGGGCCCTGGCGGCGGCCTTACGCAACGATGGTGAGAAGCCGAGCAGGTTACGGAGCGAGCGCAGCACTTCGAGGAAGGCGCTGTCCTGGCTCTCGCCCTGCGGCTGGACCGGATCGTCGGTCTCGTCGTGGGTGATGGCGGCGGCGAGGCCCGTGAACGGCACGGCGTAGAACTCGTAGTTGCGGTGCTGCGCCCAGCGCGCTTCAGCGGTCGCCAGCGCCTCCTCGAACGGCTCGATCCAGACCCGGCGGCAGACGCGGCGGTTCGGGATGGTGCGCAGCTTGGCCTCGATGATCACGCCGAGCGCGCCCAGCGAGACCTTCGCGGCCTCCAGCACCTCCGGCCGACGGGTGGCGCTGCACTCGACCAGAGCGCCGTCGGCGGTGACCAGCGCCAGCTCGGTGACGCCGGCGTGGATGGCGGTGAGCTTCGCGCCGGTGCCGTGCGTGGCGGTGCCGATGGCGCCGGCCACGGACTGCTTGTTGATGTCCGGCAGGTTGGCCATCGCCCTGCCCTTCGCCGCCAGCGCGGGTCCCAGCGCGCCCAGCCGCGTGCCTGCCCGCACAATCGCCTGGTCGCCGTCCCAGCCGGCAATGCCGCTCAGCGCGTCGATGGAGACAAGCGTACCGGTGGTGGGCGCGAGGCCGGTGAACGAGTGCCCGGCTCCCACCGGCCTGATCGGGGCCACGGCCGCTGCCAGCGCCAATGGCAGTTCGGCCTCACTGGAGGGCGCCAGCCGCGCCTGAGGGTAGCAGTGCTGGATGCCGGACCAGTTGCGCCACAGCACCTTGCCCTGCGGGTTTACCGAGGCAGGCGCGGGCGGCTCGGGCTTGTCGCGGTTCGCGACCACGACAGCCGCCGCCCCGGCCGCCACCGTGCCGCCCGCCGCCAGCAGCGCGCCTCGCCTGGAGATCATCCTTCCCGCCCCGTCATGAAGCGTATCAGGCGCTTGAAATCGTCCGGCGTGCAAGCCACGCACTGGCCCATCGGCGGCATGGCGCCGTAGCCCTGGATGGTGTGGTCGAGCAGCACCGCCTCGCCCTGCTTCCAGCGCGGGTCCCATTGGGCGCGGTTGTGAACCTGCGGCGCGACGAGGTTACCCGGCGCAGCGTGGCAGGCCTTGCAGGCGCCTTCGTAGAGGCCGGCGAGGCGAGCGTCGGCGGGTTTAAGCGCCTGCGCCTGCTCGGCCGTCGGTGCGGGCGGCGGAGCCTCTGAGCAGGCGGCGAGCAGCAGGGTGAGAAGCATTGCGTGGTTCGACACGCGCCTGCGGCGCTGCTCACCATGACTAACTCTGAGTACGTCATCCTGAGCAGCGGCGAAGCCGCGTGTCGAAGGACGCGCGATCACTCCTCGGCCCCATTCAGCCGCTTGGCGGCCGTCAGCGTGTTCTGGAGCAGGCAGGCTACCGTCATTGGCCCGACGCCGCCCGGGACCGGCGTCAACCAGCCGGCAACGTCCATCACCTCGTCGAAGGCGACGTCGCCGACCAGCCTAGTCTTGCCTGCCGCGGCGGCTTCCGAATCGCGGGCGGGGATGCGGTTCATGCCGACGTCGATCACCGCCGCGCCCGGCTTGATCCAGTCGCCGCGGACCATCTCCGGTCTTCCGACCGCGGCGACGAGAATGTCGGCCTCGCGGCAGACGGCGGCGAGATCCTTCGTCCGCGAGTGGGCGATGGTCACCGTACAGTCCGCTTGTAGCAGCAGTTGGGCGATCGGCTTGCCGACCAGGTTCGACCGCCCCATCACCACGGCCCGCTTGCCGGTCAGATCGCCCAGCGCATCGCGCAGCAGCATCATGCAGCCCAGCGGCGTGCAGGGCGTCAGCGCCGGCAGGCCGCTCGCCAGCCGCCCGGCGTTGATGACGTTCAGCCCATCCACGTCCTTGTCCGGCGAGATCTCCGCCACCACCGCCGCCTGTTCGATATGCGGCGGCACGGGGAACTGGACGAGGATGCCGTGGATGGCGGGATCGTTGTTGAGCTCCCCCACCAGCGCCAGCAGCTCACCCTGAGACGCGCCCTCCGGCAGCCGGTGGGTCACCGAATGCATGCCGGCTTCCCTGGTCTGCTCGCCCTTGTTGCGGACGTAGACCTGACTGGCGGCGTCCTCTCCCACCAGCACCACGGCCAGGCCCGGCTGCAGCCCGCGCGAGGCCTTCAGCTGCTCCACCTCGGCGGCGATCCGCGCCCGCAAACCGGCGGCGAAGGCTTTGCCGTCAATGATTTGCGCCTGGGCCATGCGCGACTCCCTTGGAACTTGACCTTGGCCTACCCGTTCAATTCGCGGGGCGCAACGCACCGGCAGGCTGGAGCGCGCCCATGAACCTCACCCGGACATTCACCCAGTTCGCCAACGCCGTCTCGCGCATCACCGGCCGCGCCTGGACCTTCATCATCTGCATCCTGCTGGTCGGCATCTGGGCCGCCAGCGGGCCGATGTTCAACTTCTCGAACACCTGGCAGCTGGTGATCAACACCTCGACCACCATCATCACCTTCCTGATGGTGTTCCTGATCCAGAACACCCAGAACCGCGACAACGCCGCCCTGCAGGCCAAGCTGGACGAGCTGATCCGCATCAGCGAGGCCGAGAACCGCTACATCGGCATCGAAAAGCTCACCGACAAGGAACTCGAAGGCATCCTTGAGGCCGTCGAGCAGAACGCCGAAGCCATCGAGACCACCGGCTCGCAGGCCGAACCCGCCGGCGCCATCCGCCGCACCCGCCAAGTCCGTGAAAGGAAGGCGGCCGCCGCCAAGCCGGGCGCCCGCAAGCGCAAGGCCTAACGGGCCAGATAGGCGGAGATCTCCGCCAGCACCGCCTCCAGCTCCGCCCTCACCTTCGGCAGGCTGGCGCCGCCGTCCCTTTCGGCCGCCGCGCATAGGTCGCCCAGCGCGCCCGCGCCGATGGTGCGCGAGGTTCCCTTCAGCGAGTGGACAAGGAACCGCCAGTCGCCGCCCTCGGCGTGCAGCCTGCCGCCCCACTCCACCGCCTCGGCGCGGAACACGGTCAGCACCTCGCGCACCAAGGCGGCATCGCCCGAGGCATAGCGCTCGAGATAGGGGAAATTCACCGCCCCGAAAGCCTCGCCCTCAGCCAAGCCCGTCACCCTTGCCCGTCACCCTTGCCATCGGGGCCTTTTCGCGTATGTTCCGCGCCCTCGCCGAGAGGCCTCCGAAGGCCTGCGCGGATGTGGGTGCATAGCTCAGTTGGTAGAGCAGCTGACTCTTAATCAGCGGGTCGTAGGTTCGAATCCTACTGCACCCACCACTTTCCTTCCATAGATGCAGAAAACAGCCCCCAAGGGGCCAGTGTCTCCCGTGGCGGCGCGAAATCACCGGCCGCCGCGCCCGTGAGGCACAAGTTCGGCTGGCGACAGGGTGAGGCGACGGCATGCGGGAAGTATCGCATTGCGGGGGTTGGGAGAGGATTTTGAGGCCGGGCGGAAGGGTGCCCCGCTCTCGGCGTGGGGTCGGCCAGCGGGGATAGAGGCGCGGCCGCCCAGGGGCGAGACGGCGCCGTTGTATCGCGTTTATCGGTCTCGCTTTTCGCGGCTCCTTCTCGGTGCGGAGCAAGATCAAAAAAGAGGCGGCGGGAGCAATCCCGCCGCCTCAGTCGCATCCGGTTCAGAGGGGACTGAAAGCCGGCTCAGAAGCCTTTGCGTATGGAGAGGCCGATCAGGCGCGGGTCTAGGACGAAGACATTGGTGGTCAGCGCGGTGTCATCGGAGTTCAGGAAGGCGTCCGTGATCGGAGTCCTGTCGAGCAGGTTCTTGGCATAAAGCTCGATCTTCAGGTCCGCGTCCGGCTTCTCGAACCAGACCGACAGGTTGACGTTGTACCAACCGTGTAGCTTGTCGTTCGCGGCGTTGTAGACGCGCGCCCACGACTGGCTCTGCCAATAGGTGTCGCCCCGCACGGTGACCCGCCAGTCGTCGAGGAAGTCCATTGCGTATTGGGCGCCCAGATTCGCCGTCCAGTGAGGTGAGTTCGGGAGTTCGTTACCGGAAACATCAGTGTAGAGCCCGGCGCCGTAGTTGATCTCCGGATAGTCCGCGGGATCATAGAACATGCCACCGAATCCTACCGGAGCGCCAGGACAGGTCGATCCCAAAATCGAAGGGCCGAAGGCGAGTGAAGCCTCTTCCACGGCTACGGGAACTACACAGTTTGATGTCAAGGTCACAAAAGGCTTCCGAACTATGTAATTCGGGTTTCCCGCCGTCCTATTCATGGGATCGATGGATCTGGAGCCTTCAGCCAGTTCGCTGTCCAGATAGCCGATGCTGCCGTTGAAGCGAAGGGATTGCGCCGGCTGCACCACGGCCTCTACCTCCAGACCCCACACCTTGGCATCGAAGTTCTCGTTGTTTGCCGTCCGATCGACGATCTTCGAAACTTGGTACCCCTCGTAATCGTAGTAGAAGCCCGTAACATTCGCCATCATGGCGCCCTGCAGAAGCGTGTTCTTTGTACCCGCCTCAAAAGCGTTGACGAACTCTGGCTTGAACTCACGCGGAGCGGTCAGCCCGTAATTCACCCCTGCGTACTGCTTCGCCAGATCGTATGCCAAGCCGACCGGGGGAGGATTTAGACCTCCGGCCTTGTAGCCGCGAGAGTAGAACGCGTACAGCAAGGTCTCATTGGTGAACGAGAAATCAGGTTTCCAATCCGCTCCAAGGCGTCCGGTGAACTCTCGCCACTCACGTTTTTCCTCGAGAAGAGCCGGGTAGGCGCCCCCAGCGAAGCTATAGAGGGCCATTCCATACAGGAAAGGCCGAGCGAACTCACCATAGAGAGGCACCAGCTCCTCAACACGCGCAGGGTCGCTCAGCAGAACCTGACTGGGGATGGGGATGAAAGTCTTCACATCATGGTTTAACCTAAGACCAGCCGTAATTTTAAGGTTATCTCGCGCTTGCCAGTAGAACTCGCCGAAAAGACCGCCAGCTTCCAGCTTATACGGATTGCGGCTTAGGAAATAGTTGTGTCCCGTGTCCTGTATCGACTCGATGGGATTGGTCTCGATCGGCGTGCAGGCCCAACCGTCGGGAAATCCCGCGACGGTTGCCGAGCAATCCGGCTGCAGAGTGAATTTGCTTGGATCCGACGGCTGCCCGAGCAGGCCGCCGCCATTGATGACCGCGATTGCGGTGAGCGTGATCCCGTTAGAAAATACGTAGTAATCTTCCGTGGTACGGTAACTCGTGTAATTGACGCCCGCCGTGAAATTAAACGGGCCCTCAAAGGACGACTGAAGCCTGAACTCCTGCGAGAACTGCCGGCTCTTGGCGCGAGACAGGTCCATTCCCACGATTGTGTCTGAGCAGCCGAGTTGAGGGTCGCAGAACACGCCGTTCGGAAGCACTGGCTGCAAGGGTGAGCGGACGAAGTCCCAATCACCCCTCCTCACCCATACTTCCTGGTCGGGATAAAAGAGGGCGAGATTGCCCAGATTGCTGCTGTTCACAAACACCGGGAAAGTGGTGAACCGATTGAAGTCCTGAGTAGCGTAAATCTTGTCGGAGACGTACGCAGTCTGGGATGTAAACGTCAGCACATCTGACCAGTCCCACTCAGCGTTCAGCTCAAGTACGTCAGCGCTCGCGCGGTAAACGTTCTCGAGTTGGGAATAGATCGCTCGCAGATCATGCGACTGCTCTGCGTTTCCGTACGGATCCTGGTCTTGAGGAATGATGTAGGCGTCCGCGGCGCCAAACGGCCCATCACGGGTTACGTCATAGCCGGCTGTCGCCATGTAGGCGAGGGCGCCAACGAAAGGGATCGCCAAGCCATTTGGCGTTCCGAAGGCTGCATCATCATAGAGGGAGCCGGGTAGGCACCCTTGTGTATATAATCCCCGCATTTGATTGGTCAGAGGTATGGTGCCGATATGCGTCGGACCTGGATCGCGCGTACACAACTGCTTGCTGGTGCGGGCGCGGTCGTCATCCTCGTTGAAGCGCTCCCAGATCAGGTTGGCTCGAAAATTGTCCGCCGGTTGGAAACCAACCGTGGCCCGTAAGGACCAGAGATTACGGCCGTCGACCGACTCGTTATTGTACAGGTTGACCCCATACCCATCGCGCGTGGTGCTGGCGCCGGTGATACGCAAAGCAAGCTTGTCGCGCACCAGTGGTACGTTGACCACCGCTGACAGTCGCTTGGTGTTGTAGTTGCCAACCTCTCCTTTCAGCATCCCGCTGAAATCATTGAAGTCAGGCTTGGCGCTGATAACGTTGACGACCCCTGCGGTCGCATTGCGGCCGAACAGGGTTCCTTGGGGGCCGCGGAGAACCTCCACGCGCTCGAGATCGAAGTATTCCTGCTCGAAAAGGCGATTGCGGATCAGCGTCGTCGAATTGAAGCTCACAGCGACACCAGGGTCGGTGGTCACGGAAATGGCCTTGGTGCCGATCCCTCGAATCGAGAAGTTGTAGCCACTGAAATTGTTTTTACTGAAGGTGACGTTGGGAACAGCCTTAACCAGGTCAAATCCACCCTCAATCTTCTGGGCTTCCAGATCCCGTTGGCTGAACGCGCTGATGGCGATCGGCACGTCCTGGATATCTTCCTCGCGCTTCTGCGCCGTAACGATCAGGGCCTCGACCTCAGCGCCGCCGTCCGCGGCGCTTCCGGACTGGGGGCTGGTGTCAGCCTTCACGATCAGCAGGGTGCCCGTGGAGGTCTTGGAGTAGGTCAGGCCAGTGCCGTCGAGGAGGGCGATGAGGGCCGTCTGCGGATCGGTGTCGGCGGTGACGCCCTTGGTGCGACGGCCGGCGACGACGTCGGTGGAGAAGAGGACTTCCTGGCTGGTTTGGCCGGCGAAGGTCTGCAGGGCGGTTTTCAGGTCGCCGCCGCTGATCTCGAACTTCGCCCGTTCCTGCGCTTGGGCGGCCGTCGCCAGCGCCACTACCGCGCAGCTGGTCAGCGCCAGCGTCTTGAACCTGCTTCTCATGGTCGTCTCCCCCGGTTTTGCGGCCACTTACAGGGCCGTCAATTCGGTAAGACGGGACGCGAAGGCCGACCCACGGGCCGGCGGATTACTTTTTTGCAGCTCACCCGCGCGGCACAAGGACGGTGGCTCCATCGGGCCGCGAGCGCGCCTCGACGGGATAATAGGTCGTCACCGCGCCGACGAAGCTCATCGGCTGGGTGGTCAGGAACATGCCGTTGACGCTGTAGCGGGCCAGCGCCGGGTCGCCGATCAGGATGGGGCTGGGCAGGTAGCGGTTCATCTCCGCCACCGCCTCGGTCAGCGGGGTGTCGGCGAAGACCACCCTGCCCTCGCGCCAGCTGGTCTCGCGGGTGGCGTCGGCCTTGCCGACCTTGGCGCCGATGGAATCGAGGGTGGCGACCAGCTGCTGGCCGGCGACCAGCGACTGCTGCGGCGCGGCGACCTTCTGCAGCAGGGTCGGGCGGGTCGGTTCGACCTTCACCTTGCCCTCGACCATGGTCACCTGGACCTTGGCCCCGTCGAGGCGGATGTCGAAGGCGGTGCCGACGGCGGTCACCTGGCGCGGGCCGGCGGTGACGACGAAGGGGCGCGCGGTGTTGTGGGCGACCTCGAACAGCGCCTGGCCGGATACCAGCGTCACGTCTCGGCGGCCCTCGGTGTAGTGGACCTCGACCCGGCTGCGGGTGTTGAGCGTGACCTTAGAGCCGTCGGTCAGGGTGACGGTGGAGCGCTCGCCGATGCCGGTCTGGAAGGCGGATCCCTGTCCGCCCGGGCCCTGCCCGCTCGCCACCTGCAGGCCGTCGGGCGGCGGCGCGCCGGTGGGCACGGTGGCGGCCAGCCAGCCGCCGGCGCCGAGCACGGCCGCGGCGGCGATGCCGGCGGCCATGCGGCCAAGCCGCGGCTCGGGCTTCAGCTCCAGCGCCCGGTCGCTCATCGCCCGTAGCTCGGCGCTGGAGGCGAAGGCATCGTGCAGCGCGCCGATGCCGTCCTGCAGGCGGTCAAAGGCGGCGGCGTTGGCCGTGTCGGCAGCGCGCCAGGCGGCGAAGGCGGCGCGGTCCTCGTCGGTGCATAGCGGCGAGCGCAGGCGCGAATCCCAGAAGGCGGCGGTGTCGTCAGGCTCGCGGCGCAGGTCAGTGACGGCGCTCATCGCTCATCCCCCAGCACGCGGACGAGGTGGGCGTTGGCGCGGGCGATATGGTCCTCCACCGTGCGGATGGCGATGCCCAGCCGCCGACCGATGTCGGCATGGGACAGCCCCTGGAAGTGGTAGAGCATGAACACCGCGCGGGTCCTCTCGGGCAGGGCGCCGAGCGCCGCGATCAGCGAGCGTACGGCCTCCTTGCCTATCAAGACGCGCTCGGCCGACAAACCCACGTCCTCGAGCGTGTCGGGCAGGCTGTCGTGGGACGTGGCGCGATGCGTGACCTGCCTGCGCCGCCAGTCGGTCAGCACGTTGGCGGCGGCGTGGAACAGGTAGCCGTCGATGTTCTCGACCCCGGCCAGGTCCTCGCGGCGGGCGAGGCGCAGAAACACCTCCTGCACGAGATCCTCGCGGTCGGCGCCCGGCGGCATGCGGCGCTGGAAGTAGCGCAGCAGCGCGGGCCGGTAGCGCCGGGACCAGGTCTCCAGCAACTCCCGCCCAGCGGCCTGCGGCGATGGCGTGGCGCTGACCACCCGCTCCCTCCCGTGCATACGCACGCGTAGGGTCGGTCCGGGTTTACAGAGCTGTCAAGCGGGGCGGTTTTGATCCGGCGCATGGTGCGAAAGCGCCGCCGAGGCATTACCTCACGGGATCAACAAGGACGTGGAGAGCGCCATGAAGGGCTTTGTCGACAACATCGAGAAACTGACCGTCGAAAACACCGAGTTCCGGCGCGTGCTCTACACCGGCCATAACCTGCAGCTGGTGCTGATGACGCTGCCGCCGGGCGTCGAGATCGGCGAAGAAGTCCACGACGACCGTGACCAGTTCTTCCGCGTCGAAGAGGGCGAAGGCGCGGTCTGGATCGACGACGTCCGCACGCCGATCAAGGACGACGACGCCATCATCGTGCCCCAGGGCGCCAGGCACAACGTCGTCAACACCGGCTCCGGCCCGCTCAAGCTCTACACAGTCTACGGCCCGCCCGAGCACCGGCTGGATGTGGTGCACCACGCCCGCCCCGACGCCGAGGCCGACCACGAACACTTCGACGGCCGAACGACAGAGTAGCCGCTCAGTCGAAGCCGACGAACACCACCGCCTCGTCGACCGATTTACGTTGTGAAACAACGGCATTGGCGGGAAAGCTGTCGTCCGGATAGCCCATCGCCACGCAGATCATGATCACCTGGTCGTCCGGTATGCCGGCATGCTCGCGGACGACGGGCGACTGCATGATGCCCTGGCTGTTGATCACGCAGCCCAGCCCCCGTGACCACGCCGCGTTAACCAGCGCATTGGTGACGGCGCCGCAGTCGAACGGCGCGATATCACCGCCGTGGATGGAGCGGTCGTAGGTCACCACGATCGATACCGGCGCGTCGAACTGACGAAAGCCGCGCAGCACCCAGTCCTGGCGCTTCTCCTGGTCGTGCCGCTCGATGCCCATGGCCGCGAACAGCTGCTTGGCGATGCCGATCTGCCGTTCCCGGTGCGCGCCCGCATACTCGCCGTGGCCGCGGAACTCGCGCGAGGACGGCACGCCCGCCAGATTGCGCTCGGTATTGCCCGCCCGGATGCGGTCGAGCGGCTCGCCGGCGACGACATAGAAGTTCCACGGCTGGGTATTCAGGGAGGACGGCGCCCGCATGGCGATCTCGATCACTTCCTTGATCAAGGCCCTGGGTGCGGGTTCGGGCTTGAACCCGCGGGTGCTGCGTCGCCCGAGGACGACCTCGTCAAACGTCATGCTGAATTCCCGAAGGGCGCCGCCGCGGTCAGAGGCCGAGAACCGCCTTGGCCATGATGTTGCGCTGGATCTCGTTCTGGCCGCGACTGGGGAAAGTTCTCCTCGATCCAGGCGCGGACCTCGGCGCGGAATTCGATGTGCTCGGGCAACAGATCAAGGTTCATCGCTCAAGCTCCGCTCTGGCTGAACACCGCCGCGGCCGGCATGATTTAAACGTATGTTTGAACCCTCGCCGATGACAAGCGGAAAGACGGCCCGCGAGGCGCGGGACGATCGGGGGTTCCAGCATAAAGAAAGAGGCGGCGAGACTGGGATGTCCCGCCGCCTCAGTTGATCCGGGTCTTCAGAGGGGACCGAAGCCGGAGAGGGTTACCAGCGCAGGCGCAGGCCGAGGTCGAGATCGACGGCGTTGTAGCCGTCCTTGAACTTCACGCCCGAGGTCAGGAAGCCGGCGATGGTCTGGTCGGCATTGAACAGGCTGAGGCCCGCCTGCGCCTCGCCGAACGAGCCGGCGGCATCGTCGGAGACCACGAGGTCCTGGCCGGGGTTGAAGACCACGCCTTCGTTCTCAGCGCCAAACTCCTGCCAGGCGCGGCCGGTGACGAAGTAGCGCACTTTTAGCGGCCCGCCGAACATGTCGGCGCCAAGGCGAAGGCCGAGCGCCGCACGTTGGCTGGAGGCTTCGTCGGGCGTCACCTCGCCGCCGTCGAGGGAAATTTCCTCAAAGGCGGTGTTGACGAAGGCGACCGTAGCCAGCGGCTCGGCGAAGATCTTCGGCGTCAGCATGAACCGGCGGCCGCCTTCGAGCTGCGCCCCAACTGAGCGGAGCCAGGTTGTGGTTTTCGAACCTAGACCCGGGGCGTCGTAGTCCAGCGTCAGGAAGTTGGTGTTGAGCGTGCCGTCCAGGAACAGCTTGCCGTCCCAGACGCTGCCGTAGACGCCTCCGGTCGCCCCGGTGAACTGACCGCTGGAGGGCGAGGCGTTGAGATCGAAGCTCGACCCGACGTAGCCGATCTGCCCGCCGAGCACGTAGTCGTAGCCGCCGCTGTGGCCGGTGATGAAGTCCATCCCCGCCATCAGCGTGCCGGCGTACAGCTTGTAGCTGTTGTCGAAGGCGTAGGTGTCGGCGAAGGCGGACACCGAGTTGGCGATGTCGCGCTTGGAGTACTCGCCGGACGCCTTCATCCAGACAGAGCCTTCAGTGCCCTCGCGCAGGTCTGTCTGCCGGTCGGTGACCGCCGCGCTGGTCATGTACCAGATCGACTGAGCCGCCGAGCCGAGCACCACGTATTCCAGCGCCTCGCTGCGCGGCAGGCCGACGACGTTGTGGCGCTGGGTGTCGGCGTCGTAGCGCAACACATAGCGGAACAGGCCAGGTCGGCTGATCGCCGGCCCGTAGATCGGGTCGACCATGTAGCCTTCGGAGTTCGGATCGAGGGTGAAGTGTGAAGCGGCGCTCGTGCCGCCGCCCACATCGATGAGGGTCACGCCAATGGGGTTAAAGCCGCCCTGCGTCGCCGACTCGCCGGCGTTGATGAGGGTGAGCAGGGAGGAGCCGGCCGTTGCGCCGTCAGGCAAGTATAGGCAGTCGCCCGCTCCAGTTGGCGCCGCACACCCTTCCTGGGTGCTGGTGTCGAAATGGAGGGCGGCAACGACGCGGCTCGTGCCCGAGCCCGTAAAGGTGGCGCCGGGCGCGGTGAGCACATCGTTCGACCCCGTATCGCCGTGGAAGAAGTCGACGATGTAGTTGTCGAGGAAGCCAGCCGACCCGAGATAAAGAATGCCAGAGTTGTTCAAGGCCTCGAGACGGGCAAAGGTAACCGGGCCCTCCACCGAAAGAATGCCCTTGTTGTTGAGAGTGTCCACGCCACTTCCGAAATCGATCAAGGCGCCCAGGTCAGGCACATTAAAGGTCGTCGAGCGGCCGATGTTGAGGCCGGTCTGAATTTCCAGCAGGTCGTCTCCACCCCCAAAATCGACGGAAGCACCGGACAGAATCCGATTCTGGGGTATCTGGCCATTGATCGTGGTTTGTAGGGTGCTCGCGAAGATCAGCGTGTCACCGGATGCGCTGAACGTGCTGGCGCCGCCCGCCCGCCAGTAGCCATCATCCGAATTTATGAAAGTGACGCCGCCCGCAGCGACGCCGGAAAAGTCGACGGCGCCGTAGATAACGCCCCCACTGTTCTGAACGTTCACCGCCACTGAAGACGTTGAACTTGAGGAGGACCTTATGGCGGTGGCATGGGGATCGAGTTCGAAAAAGTTCGGCCCCGCCGAAATTGTCCCGCTCACGATCTGGATATTCGTCTGGCCGGTCCCAGCCGTCGTCTCGATAACCGGAACACCTGTGTTCACGGACCCGATGGCTTTGACATCGCCAGCCACATTGATCGTGACGTCACCTCCGCCGCTCGTCTCTGCCAAAATCGCCCGGAGCCGCCCCTGGATTTGCCCGCCGGCTGATGAGGTGATGGTTACGTCGCCCCCTGTCGACGTTGCCTGCACCCCCACGTCGCCATTCGTGAACGTACCCGCGGAAACGATTGTTATGTCGCCACCGGCGGAGAACACCTCCATGCCTGCCGTTGTGCCGAACGCGCGCCCGGCAATACTGATGTCTCCCCCTCCGGTGGAAACGGCATGTATCCCCTGCGTTGCGTCCGGAGAGGCGGCCTGGAGGCCCCCGCTGGTGATGTTGATGTCACCAGTGTCCGTAGTCACATCTAACAGCGGACCTGAGCCTGTATCGGAGTAGATAAATTGATCCGGCGATGCCCAGGTCACGGAATCCGACCCGTTCCCCGTCAAGACGATCCCGTCGGAGGAAAACTGAACGAGGCCAGACGTGGTGGTGGTGCCGACCGTCAGGTCGCCCTCGGAACTGTACGAGATTCCGGTCGGGTACTGCGGTTCCGGGCAGGCGAAGTTATCCGATGTCGCGCCGTTCAAGCCTGGATCCGAAACGCCGTCCGTGCCGTCAGTCTGAGTCGATCCGTCGGCCGGCACACACTCGTCGTAGGCGAAAGCCGCCGTCGGCGTCACCGAGGTCACGGTGAATACTCCCGCGCTCAGGCCCACCGCCACGAGCGACGATCCCGCCAACAGGCTGAGACGGCGTAGGGCGCCTTGTGTTGAAATCATCACTCTTCCCCCGATATTCTTATGGTCGGCCGCGTTCCGGTTTGTTTGTTGCATGCCCGCCTCCCCCTAAAACGTCTTGCGGAGGTTGAAGCCGAGAAGACGTGGATCGAGGACGAAGACGTTGGTTGTCAATGCCGAGTCATCGGAGTTGAGGAAGGCGTCGGTGATCGGGCTCTTGTCGAGCAGGTTCTTGACGTAAAACTCGGCGTCTAGCCCAAGATCCTCGTTCGACAGCCGCACGGAGACGTTGGCGTTATACCAGCCGTGCAGCTTGTCATACGGGTCGAAATTATGGACGCGCGCCCAGGACTGCGCCTGCCAGTAGGCGTCGCCCCGCAGGGTCACCCGCCAGCTGCCATCGAGGATATGGCGGCTATACTCACCGCCGATGTTGGCAGTCCAGTGGGGCGAATTCGGTAGTTCGTTGCCCGACAGGTCGTCCCAGATGCCGGCGCCGCCGTTGATTTCGGGGTAGTCGGCCCGATCGTAGGCTTTGTCCAGGGTCGGATCCCACAGAGGAGAGGCGAGGAACTGCAGGAACCCGCCGACATCGCCGCAGAACCGCCAATAGCTGTTACCGCCCTGGAAATCCTGAAGCCAGCGCTCCGCCACAGCGGCCGGCACGATGCAGTTGGAGGGATACTGAATCCACGGCTTGGCCAGCACGTACTTCGGGTTACCGTTCTCGTCGAGAACGCCCTGGGTCCGGTTCATTATGTCGATGGATTTCATGCCATCGGCAATGCTGGTATCCAGGTACCCAAGGTTGGCGATGATGCGGAAATCTCGCGAGGGCGCGAAGGTAGTCTCGAACTCCAAGCCCCAGACACGTGCGTCGAAGTTCTCGTTGACGGCGGTGCGGTCCCGGATCTGGGACACCTGATAGTCCGTGTAGTCGTAGAAGAACGCCGTGGTGTTGACGGTCAACGCCCCCTGCAACAGCGTGTTTTTCAAACCGACTTCGAACGCGTCCACGAATTCCGGCCGGAACGTGTTGCCGTAGTTCCTTTGCGGAAGCGTCAGGACGGGCAGCAGCGGGCAGAAAAACGCCAGTCCCTCCGCACTCAGATCGGCGCAACCTTGATCTTCGGTTGCGAACCCTGGGCTCGGCGGGTTGGCGCCGCCGCCCTTGTAGCCGTGTGAATAGAACGCATAGACGAGCGTGTCGTCGGTGAAGGACAGCTCAGGCTTCCAATCCACGCCGAGGCGGCCGGTCCACTCGCCCCAATGCTGTTTGATATCGGGGTCCTCGGGGTAGCCCTTGTTCACGACCCCGCCGCCGATGAGCCCCTTGGAGAGCAGGACCTGCGTCGGCACGGGCGTGAAGGTCTTTCGATCGTCCGTGTAGCGGAGGCCGGCGGTGATCTTCAGGTCTTCACGGAGGTTCCAGTAGAGTTCGCCGAATGCGGCCGCCGACTTGAGCTTGTAGGGATTCTTGCTGCGGAAGTAGTTGTGGCCTTCGCCGTCCATCGAGTCCAACGGGTTCGGATCGACGTAGGGGCAGGTGGCCATGGGATCGTCGACGGGCAGATTATCGAGAAGTGGGAAGACGCTGTTGCAAGGAAAAAGGCGATCGCCGGGATCGATCACCGATCCCGGCGGGGAACGGTTGAACAGCGGCACAATCGACAGCATCGTGATCAGGTTGTTGAGGACATAGTAGTCCGCGAGGACGTTGAAACGCGTGTAGTTGGCGCCGAGGCTGAAATTCAGCGGGCCATCGAAGTCCGACTGCAGGCGAAGCTCCTGCGTGAGCTGCCGGCTGCTAGCGCTTGAGATGTCAAACCCCGCGACCGAGTCGGAACATCCGATCTGTGGGTCGCAAAACACGCCGCCCGGAGCAAGCCGGCTATAGTCGAATTCGGCGCCGCTAACCGGAAACCAGTCGGAGGTATCGTTGAATAACGGGACCGTGTTGAATCGGTTGTAATCCTGGAACGAGTACACATCGTCTTCGTCGTAGGCGGTCTGTGACGAAAGAGTCAGGCTGTCGGTCAGGTCGAAATCGACATTCAGCTCGAAGATATCGGCTTTGGCCCTGTAGATGGGGTCTCTGATTGACGCGATCGTCCGCAAGTCCCTCGACTGCTGAAGCCCGCCGAAAGGATCGCCGAGCTTGATGACAGTCGTGCCGCGCCCGTTTTCGATGTGAGGAGGCATGAACCCGTTCATGACGAGCACGGCAATGGGAAACGGCGTCGCGATGCCGTTGGGCGTGTCGAAGGCGCCCTCGTCGTAGAGCGATCCTGGGCTACAGCCCTGCGAGAAGAAGGCCTGCCGATACGGGTCCAAATCTGTGCCTTCAGCCACCGGCGTACTGCCGATCGATTCCAGCCCCGGGTCGCGGTGGCACAGCTGCTTGCCCGTCCGCGAGCGGTTGTCGTCTTCCTCGAAGTGTTCCCAGATGAAGTTGGTGCGGATGTTTTTCGTGGGGTTGAAGCCGAGGCTGAGCCGCGCCGACCAGATGTCGCGCCCGTTGACCTGGTTCTGGGTCTTCGAATTGTAGTCGAAGCCGTCGCGCTGGGTCATCGACGCCGCCAGGCGAACCGCCAGCCTGTCCTCGATGATCGGGATGTTGAGCATCCCGACAGCGCGCCGGGCGCCGTAGTTGCCGAGCTCACCTTTGATCGAGCCCTTGAACTCGTCCATGTCGGGCTTGGCCGAGATCACGTTGATCACGCCAGCGGTGGCGTTGCGGCCGTACAGGGTGCCCTGCGGACCCCGCAGCACCTCGACGCGCTCCAGATCGTAGTATTCCTGCTCGAACAGGCGGTTCTGGATCAGGGCGATGTTGTTGAAGCTGACGGCGACGCCCGGGTCGGTCGTGGCGCTGATGGCCTTGGTGCCGACGCCGCGGATGGAGAAGTTGTAGCCGGTGAAATTGTTCTTCGAAAAGGTGACGTTGGGGATCGCCTTCACCAGGTCGAAGCCGCCCTCGATCTTCTGCGCCTCCAGTTCCTTCTGGCTGAACGCCGAGATGGCGATCGGCACGTCCTGGATGTCTTCCTCGCGTTTCTGCGCCGTGACGATCAGCGCTTCAACCTCAGCGCCGCCCCCCTCGGCGCTTCCGGCCTGGGGGGTTTCCAATGCGTAGGTGTCGCCCTCCCGGCTGCGGACTTCCAGACCGGCCGCCTCGGCCATCATCCTGACGGCTTCGTCGCGCGTGTATTCGCCCTTCACCGCCGGCGTGGTCCGGCCGCTGACGAGGCCGTACGGGTAGAAGAGCTGCACGTCGGCCTGGCTTGCCAGAGTGTTCAGGCCCGCCGATGCCGGACCGGCCGGAATGTCGACCCGCACCAGATGCTGGTTGGCCGTTGCGGTCTGCGCGAGCGCTCCGCCCGCCGGCAGCGCTGCCGCGCCGATAGCCGCCAGAATGCTGGCCGATAGCAGTCTCGTCTTGAGGCGCATTGTTTTCCCCCTGGGTTCCCCAGCGCGCCGTTTGCAGGCGTCGCTGCCCTAACGGAGTTCGACGCGGGCAAATCCGCTATCGGCCTCGAAACTTTATTTATCCAGCCTGGGTCGGACGCCCTTCCATGACGATGTCGCCAGCCTGGTCGACGCGTACGGAGAGGCCCAGCGACGGTCCCGCGGTGCGCGCGAAAGTCTCAACTTCCGACGTCCTGAAGACGCCGCCCACCCGGGCAGCGCCGGCTCCCGGCGAGACGATCAGCTTGCGCTCATTGTAGCGGTTGAACTCGGCGGCGGCCTCCGCCAACGTCTGACCCTCGAGCATGATCTTGCCGCTTGTCCAGGCCAGGCGCCGCTCGATTTCCGGCAAGGCCACGGGCTTTACGGCGGGAGCCGCCGGGCCAGGAGCAAGAGCGGCTTCCTGCATCGCGCCGACCAGCGCGCTGGGCGTGTTGGCGCCATCCGCCGGCGGGCTGACGCTCACGACGCCCTCGGTGACGGTGACCCGCACCGGCTGGCGCAACTCCGCCCGGACGGTGAAGGCCGTCCCGACCGCCGTCACGCTGGCGCCCTCGGCATGAACCACGAACGGCCGCGTGCGGTCCTTGGCGACGATGAAGTGCCCCTCGCCGCGGCTCAGCCACACATCCCGCCGCCCCTTCGAGTAGCCGACCCGGATCAGAGTGTCAGTGTTCAGGGACACCACCGAGCCGTCGCGCAAGGTGACGCGCCGCATCTCGCCGACGTCGGTGCGGTAGGTATGCGGCTGCAGCGACGCCCAGTACCCGCCCCCGCCGGCCAGCAGCACCGCCGCCGCGAGGCCAGCCGCAATGGCCTGCCTGCGGTGAGGCCGCGCCCGGCTGCTCACCACCTCCCCCGGCTCGGCATGCCGACGCGCGCCCGTCATCTGGTCCAGCCGCGCCGAGGCTGCGCGCAAACGCAGGTAAGCGCCGAGGTGGCGGGCGTCGGCGGCAAGCCAGGCGTCGAGCGCCGCCTGCTCTTGGGGACCCAGCCGGCCGGCGTCCTCGCGCGCCAGCCAGTCGCCCGCGATTTCGTTGACCTGCGCGCCGGTCGGCCTGACCATGCTCATTGCCGCCGCCTCCAGCCGCGCGGCGCCTCGACTTCGCCCTTGGGCGCATCGGTCGCCACCCGCGCGAACCAGTCGGCGCAACGGCGTATGCCGGCGGAGACGTGCTTCTCGACGGTGCTCTCCGAAAGGCCCAGGCGCACGGCCACCTCCCGCTGTGACAGGCCGTGGAGCTTGCGCAGGGTCAGCACCTCGCGGCATCGCTCGGGCAGATCGGCTAGCGCCTGTTGCAACATGGATAGCTCCTCGCGCCCCACGAGCTCCTGCTCGCCGGTCGCGCTACCATCAACGAGGGGCAGGGCGTCGAAATCCGCTATCGGCACGATGTTCACAATGCGTTTGTGCCGCAGGTGCGCGATGACGGCGTGCCTGGCTACGGTGAACATGAACGCCCTCGGCGTCTGGATGCCGTGATAGTCCCTGGCCATCGCGGCGTAGGTCTCCTGAACGATGTCGTCGGGGTCGACGTCCGGCGCGAACCGGGCGAGCCAGCGGCGCAGGTCCGCCTCGTGCGGCAGCACGTTGCCGGCAAACCATCCGTCGATGTCGCCGCGCTCGATCATCGCGCGCCGCCCCTCCTCACGTGTGCGTACGTACGTGAGGATGGACCCGCTGACAGCTTTGTCAAAAAGCAACTCCATCATCGCTCGGCCAATTGACGGGCCTCACGGATACGGAGCTACACTCGCGCACGGGAACGGTTCGGAGCGAACATGCGTACGGTTGTCATTGCGGCGGGATTGGCGCTCTTCATGGCTTGCTGCAGCGCCGCCTCCGCGGCGGAGCCGCTCAAGTCCTGGGAGACCTTGCGTACAACGGCGCCCTTGTCGCCCGCGTTGAGGACAGGCCGCGAAGATGTCGGCGATGCGGAGATATACTTCGCGGTTTACGGTAAAGGCGAGCCGGTTATTCTTCTCCACCCGGCGCTAGGCAACAGCGATTACTGGGCTAATCAGATTGGGCCGCTTTCCCAGGAATTTCAGGTTATCGTGGTCGACCTGCGTGGGCACGGCCGCAGTTCAGGCCCAGTTGACGCCTTGAGTTACAGGCTGATGGCGCGGGACGTGGTGCGGCTGATCAAGGACCTGAAGCTGAAGGATCCGGCTATTGTCGGATGGGGTGACGGCGCAGTCGTCGGCCTGGAACTGGCCTTGCGCTACCCCAAGCGCATCGGAAAGCTCGTCGCCTTCGGGCTGGCATTCGACCGCTCGGGACTTCAGCCCCGTCCGGACCAGACGCCGACTTTCATCGAGTACGTACACAAGGCGCAGGCCGACCATGCGCTGCTTTCCGGCAACCCTGCCGCCTTTACTCGATTGCTTGATGGATACGAGGCGCTTTGGGAGAGGGAGCCAAACTACACTGCCGATGACTTGGCGAACCTCAAGCTCCCGGTCGTCATCATGGCGGCCGAGCACGATGAGTGGGTGAAGCCGGAGCACATGGTCAAGGCCGCCGAGCTCATTCCGTCAGCGCGGTTGGTGACGCTGCCGAAAACCAGCCACTTCGCTCCCTGGCAGGCCGCAAAGAACTTTGATGACGCCCTGCTGATGGCTCTCCGACACTAGGCGCTCGAACGGAAGAAGGGGACCCGCCAGAAAGTTCGCCCTCCCTAACCCCGTTTGTCGCCGGCCTGCGTAGCTCGTCATGTAAGTTCCATGGAGGCATGCATGACGACGGCGAATGGCGCGAGAACGTCCCTGAGGCGGCGCACGGTATTGGCGGCGGTGGCCGCCGCGATGGGGTTGGCCGCGGTGGGGAGCAGCCAGGCGGCGACGCCGGGGCCGGTCGATGTGGAAATCATCGATCGCGAGACTGGCCAAGCGGCTCATATCTGGCGCCATGCCGGCCGCCTCTACGTCGCGGGCCGGCCCGGCGCGCGCTACAGCGTGCGGGTCACGAACAAGGCGCGCGGGCGCGTGCTGGCGGTGATGTCGGTCGACGGGGTCAATATCCTCACCGGCCAGACCGCAGGTTACGGACAACAGGGCTACGTGTTCGACCCGTATGAAACCTATGACATCAGCGGGTGGCGCAAGTCCGACACCGAAGTCGCAGCCTTCGTCTTCGCGCCCCTGTCGCGGTCCTACGCCGCGCGCACCGGGCGGCCGAACGAGGTCGGCGTGATCGGCGTGGCCGTCTTCGATGAGCGCGTCTACGCCCCGCCGCCCGTCGCCGCCGTCGCCGCGCCCCCGCCTGACCGAGGCTATGCCGACAATGGATCGGTGGAGAGTCTTATCGTCACCGCGCAAAAGCGGGAGGAGGCGATCGCCGACGCACCGTCGCCGCAACTGGCCCGGCCGGCGGAGCGGCTCGGCACCGGGCATGGGCAACGCGAATGGTCGCAAGTTGAGACCGTGGCCTTCGAGCGGGCGACCACCTATCCCCGGTTCGTCCAGCAGATCGAGTACGATTCCTATGACAACCTGGTCGCCCGGGGCGTCATCCCGCGCCAGCGTCCGCTGCCTCCGCCGCCCCATCCGCGGCCCTTCCCGCAGGGGGGCTATGTGCCAGATCCGCCGTACGGGAGATAGGACTGGCGTCCGCGGTTGCAGCGGGTAGGCTTTGCCTGGATGGAAAACGACGCGGGGGACGACGCCGACCTGCTGCGCGCGCACGGCGCCGGCGATCCGCATGCGTTCGCGCGTCTCTACGACCGCTACGATCGCGCCTGTTTTCATCTGATCCGCAGGCTGCTCGGCAGCGCCTATGCCGACGCCGCCGAGGACCTGCATCAGGAGACCTGGATCGCCGTGTCGAGGAATGGCGCCAGCTTCGATCCCGCCAAGGCCAGCTTCGCCGCCTGGCTGTTCACCATCGCGCGGAACAAGACCTTCGACCATTTCCGCCGTCAGAGGGTGGCGATCCTGACCACGGAGCCCGGCGAGGCGGCGGCGATGGTTCTGGACCCACAGCCGTCGCCCCTGGAGCAGGTGCAGTCGCGGGAGCGCGCGGAGGAGATCGTCGCCGCCGTCGAGGCCCTGCCGCCGGAACAGCGCGGGGCCTTCATCATGTTCGCCGGCGGCGGGCTGTCGCTTGAAGAGATCGCCGAGGTCACGGGTGTGGCCGTGGAAACGGCCAAAAGCCGCTTGCGCTACGCCCGCGCCAAGTTGAGGCAGTCACTCGCCGGTGAGAGGCTGACGCATGTCTGATTACGCCACCCATCCGGTCGACAAGGCATACGCCCAGGCAGAGGCGATGCTGGACGACGAAGCCGCCCGCGCCGCTCGGCGCGCCAAGGTGCTGGGCGCCGTCGCTGGCGAAGCCGGGAACGCCCCTGTCGTATTCGCGCGCTCGAAGCGCCGTGTCCCCGGGGCGGCGGGTGGCTGGTTGGCGGCCGCCAGCGTGGCGGGCGTCAGCGTGCTTCTAGCCATTCAGTTTTCCGCCCGGCCAGTGATGCGGCACGAGTCCTCGCCGGCGGAGACTCCCGTCGCAGCCACGCAGGCTCAGGCTCCGGCTCCCTCTCCAGCGACTGCGCCGGCCCTCGATGCGGCGCCCGCGCCCCGCGCCGCCCCGGAGGCACGAGTGAGTCCGTCCGCCGATATCGCCATCTCCGCGCCGTCGGCCGTCGCCCGGCCCCCAAGCCAGGCCGCAGGGGCGCCGATGGCTCCAGCCGCGCCACCCCCCCCCCTCGCCGGGCCGCGCGCGTCGGAAGACGGCGTGGAGGCCCTTATCGTCACCGGCAAGGCCGCGCCGCCGCCGTCAGCAGCGCGTGCGGCCCGAGCTGAGGCACCGATGGCCCAGACTGCCGCCCCCGCCTCGCCGGCTGCTCGCGCCGCGAGGCTCCACGCCGCCGCCGCCGCCGGCAGCCTCGCCGAACTGACGGCCCTCCTCGCCCAGGGAACCCCCGTTGACGCGCCGGACAGCGAGGGCGAGACCGCCCTGATGAAGTCAATCCAGGCCCGCAGGCCCGCCGCCGCCGCCCTCCTCCGCCGCCACGGCGCCAGTCTCGACCGAACGAACCGGGCCGGCGTGTCAGCAAGAGACATGGCCGGCGCGATCAACGACGCAGATCTCAACCGGGCGCTCGGCTTCGAACCACAGGAATAGCCAAGCCGTGGCGCCCAGCGCGATATCGGCGCCATGTACGAAAGCGATGGTCCCAATTCTCGGCGGAGTGCGAACTTTTCGGCGGCCCGCAAAAATTGGCTGGGGAACTAGGACTCGAACCTAGAATGACGGTACCAAAAACCGCAGTGTTACCATTACACCATTCCCCAGCAGGAACGGCGCAGACCCGCGTCGGGGGCTGGCGAGGGGCGTGAGATAGCGCACCGGAAGGGGCGATGCAACGGGCCGGAAAGATGGGCTAAGCCCTTCTATTGCGGGGTGTTCGGGGCTCCTCTATAAGGCGCGCTCCCAAGTCGGAGTGTGGCTCAGTCTGGTAGAGCACCGCGTTCGGGACGCGGGGGTCGCAGGTTCGAATCCTGCCACTCCGACCACTTTTCCTTCCCGCGTCTGCCCCTGCCCGCCCGGCATGCAGCGTCTTCATTTGACGCGGCGCGGCAGGCCTGTAGCGTCACGCCACCTCTCCTCGCGGATCATCCATGAAACAGTTTCTCCTGACGATGGCCGGCGTGTTCGCCGGGCTCGTGATCTTCCTCATCGGCGTACCATTCCTGCTGATCGTCATGGCGGCGGGGGCCGCGCGCCCGGCGCCGATCCCGGCCCATTCGGTGCTGCAGCTGGACCTGCGCGAGGACATTTCCGACCAGGAGTCGCAGAACCCGCTGGCGGCCTTCAGCGGTGGCGGCCTGTCGGTGATGTCGGTGGTCGAGACGCTGCGGCGCGCGGAGACCGACGACCGGGTGAAGGCGATCTTCGTGCGCCTGCCCGAAGGCGGCATGGCTCCAGCGGCCGCCGATGAGTTGCGCCAGGCGTTCCGCCACTTCGAGCTCGTCGGCAAGAAGCCGATCTGGGCCCACAGCCAGGGGCTCTATCCCTCCGGCATGGTGACCTCGACCTACATGCTCGGCGCCTCGGCGAGCGAGCTGTGGATGCAGCCGGCTTCGTCGTTCCAGGCGACCGGGATGGTGGCGGAGGACATCTTCCTCAAGCGCGCCTTCGACAAGTACGGCCTGAAAGCCGACTTCCAGCAGCGCTATGAGTACAAGAACGCGGTCAACCCCTACCTCTACAGCGACTACACGCCGGCCCACCGGGAGTCGGAGCGCTCGTGGATGGGGTCGATCTACCAGACCACCATCCTCACCGCCGCCTCCGACCGCCGCAAGGAGCCGGCGGCGTTCGTGAAGACGATCGAGGCCGGGCCCTATCTGGCCGAGCAGGCGCAGGCGGCGGGCATCATCGACCGCGTCGGCCAGGTGCGCGAGGCTCAAGCCGCGCTGAAGGCCAAGGTCGGCGGCGACGCCGAGCTGGTCGACTTTCACGACTACATGAGCCGGGCCAAGCGGTCCGAGAAGGCCGGGTCGATCGTGGGCGAAGGCTCGGCCATCGCCGTGGTCGCCGCCGAGGGGCCGATTATGACCGGCACCGACCAGTCTTCAAACCCGTTCGCGGGCGGGCAAACGATCTGGTCGGACGACGTGTCGGAGGCGATCTACGACGCCATTGACGACGATGACGTCAAGGCTATCGTGCTGCGGGTGTCCTCGCCCGGCGGGTCGGACACGGCGTCGGAGCAGATCCTGGCGGCCGTGCGGGCAGCCAAGGCGGCCAAGAAGCCCGTGGTGGTCAGCATGGGGACCTATGCGGCTTCGGGCGGCTACTGGATATCGTCGGAGGCCAGCGAGATCGTCGCCCAGCCTACCACCCTTACCGGCTCCATCGGCGTGTTCGGCGGCAAGATGGTGCTGGGCGAGGCGCTGTCGCGGTTCGGCGTCGACCTGCGCCACCAGGCGGTGGGCGGCGAATACGCCGACGCCTTCGCCATGGGGCAGGAGTTCACGCCCACCCAGCGCGCGGCCTTCTCCGGCTGGATGGACCGCATCTACGAGGGCTTCGTCGCCCGCGTCGCCAAGGGCCGGAACCTGCCGCCCGAGCGCGTGCGCGAGATCGCCAAAGGCCGCGTCTGGACCGGCGCGCAGGCGCGCAGCCTCGGCCTCGTCGACCACATCGGCGGCTTCTACGACGCCGTCGAGCGGGCCAAGGCGCTGTCCGGGCTGAAGGGCGAGGTGCGGCTCAAGCACATGCGCTCGACGGGCTCGCCGTTCGATATCTTCCAGCGCGCGCTGGGCGTCAGCTCGGCGTCGGTGCGCACACTGGCGGCATCGGCCTGGCTGCTGGGCGACCCTCGGGCGGAGGCGATCATGGACGAACTGGTGGAGACCCGCCTGCGCAGCCAGGGCGCGACGGTGCTGGCCGAGACGCCGGTCGACTAGAGGAGCGGCTGCACGGGCGTACGGAAGGTCACCTCGCTGCGGCCGAAGTCGAGTTCGACCGCCTCGAAGTGGCGCATCACGTCGACGCCGATCAGGATCGCGGGCCTGTCGCGCAGGTCCCAGATGCGAAAGGTGTGCAGGTCGGCGAATACGCTGAGGAGGTTGCCGATCCTCATCCCGCCCAGACGCAGCGGCGGGATGCGCGACAGCTCGCCCGTGACCGCCTGACCGGTGGCGCTGATCACCTCGACGGTGAGAAACTCGGACGCCCGCCACGGCTCGCGGGCGAGGATGGCGTCGCGGCAGGCGAGGTTCGCCACCGTGGTCTCGGCGCCGGAGTCCAGGAAGGCGGTGACGGGGACGCCTTCGAACTCGGCGTCGACGATGGTGAGCTGACCGAACCTCTGGCGGGCCGGAACGACGAACACCGATGAGCTGACCCGGCGTGACAGCCGTGTCGCATGCCCGTCCCACCCGGCCGTGATCCGTTCCGAACGCGCGATGCTGAAGCTGTTGCGGCGGAAGTCGAGCGTGACACGCCGGTTGGCCAGGACATTGACGCCCAGCAGCCCCTCGGCCCCCAAGTGGCGGCGCGGCAGCAGCGGCATGCGGACGTGGCGGCTGCTGACGTTGCCGACCGACAGCCTCTCAACCATGACGGTGTCGGCCGGATCAACGCCGGCGATGCCGTGGATGGCGGCCTGGCCGGCGCTCGGCAGCTGCAGTTCGCTGGCCCGCTCGATGGCCATGACCGAGTGGTTGGCGCCGGTGTCGACGACAAACTCATAGGGACCGGCCTTGTTGACGAAGACCGGCACCGTCATGCGCCGGACCGCATCAAACGAGGTCTTCAGCGAAGCGCCGTCGTCAGGCATCTCCACCGGCGGCGGCGGCAGGCTGACGAGCGGGCGATCGGCAAGGTTGATCTGCACGACCGACCGCTCGGGGTCGCCAAGACCCGCGCATCCCGCGACCGGGGCGCAGGCCAGCCCCCCCACCAGCGCCCGCCGTGAAATTGGAATGCTCATGCTTCGGTCAGGCTAAGCCACGGCGGCGAGGCTGGAAAGGCAGCGCCAAATAGAAAGGGGCGGCGGATTGCGCCGCCGCCCCCTAATCACACATCAAGCTTCGACTAGAAGCTAGCGGTCAAGCCCACGAACAACCGACGGCCGAGCAGATCGTACATCGGATAGGTGTTCGGCAAGCCGCCACCTACGATCGCGTTCGGGATCAGCGGCGGATCCTCGTCGAAGACGTTGTTCACGCCGCCACGGATGCTGAAGTTGTCCGTCACATGCCACCGACCGGAAATGTCAAAATAGTCGACCGCATCGATCTCACTGATGAACAGATCGGGATCGCCTCCGAGGCCAGCATCACTCGACAGGTTTTCAAACTGGGTCTCGCCCCAATGGCGCCAAGCGACCGACAAGGTCGCTTCGACCCAAGGCATCGTCCAGTTCACCCGGGCCGTGTGCCGCCACTCCGGATAAGCCGAAGCGCAGGTCGAGCCGAAGAAACCGGCGCAGTCGTAGGAGGGATCACCCGGCAGAGGAACGTTGCCTTGCTCCATCAGCCATGAGCCGTTGAAGTTGAAGGACACACCGCCGTAACGGTCGAGGCCCCAGTCATCCAGCGGCAGGTTGTAGGAAGCTTGGAAGTCAACGCCCTTGGTCGTGCTCTCGGCGACGTTGGTGGTCAACCCGTTAAAGTAGCCACCGCCTACCGCCGTGGTCCCGAACAGGATGCCGTTCGCGGGGTTACGAACGATCTTGCTGCAGAAGATGGGATCTCCCGTATTCAGGCAGCGGTCGAGGATGATCTCCAACGGGATCGTGCCGACGATGTCCTCAATCTTGATGTTGAAGTAGTCGACGCTGGCCGTGAAGCCCGGCAGGAAGCTTGGCCGAGTAGTAAAGCCGACGGTGAAGGTCTTCGCAGTCTCTTCCTTCAGGTCCGTGTTACCGCCAGTAAGCACGGCGCACTGGTCGGCCGGGCACTGCGGGATAATCCCATACTGGCCCGGCTTCACACCCGTATTGGCGCATTGCGCCTCCGTGGGACGGTCATCAGGATCAACGCCAGCAGCGCAGGGATCTTCCCCGACGTCGCTGGTGTTGGTGACCGACTGCGGGGTGAAGAGCTCAAGGACGTTCGGCGCGCGGACCGCCTGGTTGTAGGAGCCGCGGAAGCGGATATCCTCGACCGGCTCCCACTGGAAGCCCACCTTGTAGGTGTGGGTCTGAATCCCCGTCGAATAGTCGGAGTAGCGGTAACCGCCTTCCAGAATGAGTTCCTGGAAGAAGGGCATGTCACTAACAAGAGGCACGCGGGCTTCGGCAAAGGCTTCCGCTGCGCGGATGCCGTTGTCGATGCGCACCGAGGCGCCGCCGGAGCCCGAGAGATCGCCGCTTTCCGAGGCGGCGTCCGGTGCGTACGACAGGTGATCGCGGCGCTGGGTGACGCCAAAGGCGACGCCGACCCCGTCCGCCGCCCAAGGCGACTTGATGCCGTAGTCGGTGAGATCGCCCGTGACCGTCGCTTCGATGATCCGCTGGGTGGTCGTGCCGCTCTGGGTGCCGAGGATGGTCAAGGCACTTGCGGCCTCAGGGCTCACGCCGCCGTCCGAGAAGATATTGTAGGGCACGCAGATGGGATTGCCGGAAAGGCAGACCGGGGCGTCGGCGGTTCCGCCAACCAGCAGGGCATCCTGGATACGCTGCAGGCTGAGGTAGTTCTCGGACCGCGAAGCGAGGGTCGTCTTGTAGTACGAGCCATAGACGTCATAGCGCCACGGTCCGACAATCTCGCCGCGCGCTCCAACGACCATGCGATAGTTGGTGTGGTCGTAGAATGAGTTCCGCGGGCCGCCTTCGATATTCCGGCGTCCGAAGTAGAGCTCCTTCGTTGCACCGGTGGCGACGTCTTCGTCGGTGCAAAGCAGCACCGAGCGTTGTTGGGCGCTGAGGAGCGGGTTGTCACAGTTTAGCAGGAACCCGCCGGCGTCGGTGACGCCGCTGCCCTGGAACAGCGCGCTGGGCGCGATGTTCACGTTCGATTCGCTCTGCATGAAGTTGAAGCTGGAATAGGCGTCGAGGTGCGGACTAGCTTCATAGTGAGCGAAGAAACCCGCTGTGTACCGCGTGTTGTCCTGCAGCAGGTACATATACTGGTTGGAATTGAAGATTGCGGGCGGGGTGGTGCCGGGGGTGCCGTACACAACAAACTCATTGCCGAGGACAGCGCCCGCATCGCAGCCGAAGTCCGGATCGCATGGATCGGGCTGACCGTCACCATTCAGGTCGAAGGCGGAGCCATCGGCAAAGTAAAGGATATTGGAATTCGAGGAGCCGCCGCAGAAGAGACCGCCGTCGTCGTCGACGTTCAGCTGGCATGCCGAATAGTCCCGCGAGCCTTGCTTCACCGGGTTCTGCTTCGAGTAGGTGAAGAAGCCCGTGACGTTGCCGCGGCCATCGGGTGCGTTCGCGCCCATCAGAATGCTCACGTCATAGGACCGTCCGTCCCAGGCGCCGTCAGGGACAGGCTGGCCACCTTCGACCAGCGTGCGCTGCATCAAGTCGTTTTGCTGTTCGTGCTGATACACGCCGGTCTGGAGGTCGACTTCGACCCCTTCGAAGTCATCGCGCATGATGAAGTTGACGACGCCGGCGATGGCGTCGGACCCATAGGTGGCGGAGGCGCCGCCGGTCAGGACTTCGACCCGCTCGATGAGCTGCGAGGGGATCTGGTTGATATCGGGAGCCGGGTTCGGGTTGCCGGTGTTCGGGTCGCCCACGCCGAGGCGGCGGCCGTCCACCAGAACCAGCGTACGGGTCGGGCCGAGGCCGCGCAGGTTGACCGTGGAGACGCCCCCAGGGCCGCTCAGCGGGTCGGACGTCGGGCCGAGGTCCACACCCGGATTCTGGGTGACCTGCGGCAGCTGGTTCAGGATGTCGATCGTTTGCGGGCGTCCGCCCAGGGTGACCTCTTCGCTGCCCACAGTCTGGATGGGGCTGATGCTGGTCAAGTTCGGCTGGGCGATGCGCGAGCCGGTGACGACGACGGCTTCGACCTCAGTGCCCGTATCGGCGGTGGTCGTGGCGTCCTGCGCGTAGGCGGAGCCGGCGAAGGCGGCCATGACGCCGCAGATCATGGTGGATGCCAGCAGGCGGCCACGCGTGGTTTGGATTTTCAAGTTTTTTCCCTCCGAGTCCGCGCCTGGCTGAATCACCAGCGCTCCCCTGACAGTCGATATGTCCCGAGACGGTTTGCCTCCGGTTGTGGAGACGTTAGGAGCCGCCCCGGGGAGGGTCAACGCGCATTACCGGTTGGTAATACGATAGGTCCAGATTGTCGCACTTTGGCAACAGCATGGCGCGATTGAGGTCGCCACGGCCAGATTTGACCGCAAATCAGCCTTCCGCCGTGGTCCGCTACGCTCTCACGGGGCCTAGCGCAGGAAAAATCCGCTACCTCGCCGCGACGGTGACCGGGCGGTCCTTCACGCACAGGAAGCGGGTGCGGTGGTGGTCGATGATGTTGTCGACCCAGCCGGTGATCTTCGGGTTCACCAGGTTCTTGTTCACATAGAAATAGATGGGCGCGACCGGGGCGTCCTCGAGCATGACCTGCTCGGCGTCAGCCATGAACTGGGCGCGTTTGGCGACGTCCGGCTCGTTGTCGGCCTTTGCCAGCAGGGCGTCATACGCCGGGCTCTTGTAGTCGCTGTAGTTCTGCGGGCCGGTGGACGACTGATTGAGGTAGAGGAAGCTCATGGCGTCGTTGTAGTCGGCGACCCAGGCGGCGTCGGCGACCTGGAAGGCGCGGGCGCGGTAGTCGGCGTAGGCGATCTGGGTCTCCTGCTGGGCGAGCTGGGCGTCGACGCCGATGGCCTTCCAGTCCGCCTGCACCGCCGGCGTGTAGAGCATCGGGTCGGGCGTGTTGCGGTGCTTGATCTCGAAGCGCAGCGGGTGGCTGGCGTTGTAGCCCGCCTCGGCCAGCAGGCGCCGCGCTTCGGCCTGCCGCTTCTCCAGCGACCATGACGCCCAGGCGGGGGGCTTGGCGGCCACGTAGTTGGCCACGCCCGGCGGGGTGAAGGTGTAAGCGGGCGTCTGGCCGCCGCGCAGCAGCTTGTTCGTGATGAACTCGCGGTCGATGGCCATGCTCAGCGCCTGACGCACGCGCCTGTCCCTGAAAGCCGGGACGTTGTTGTTGAAGGCCAGGTAAGTCACGCCGAGGTAGGTGTTAAGGCGCACGTACTCTGGGATTTCCTTCTTCAGGAAGGCGATGCGGTTGGACTGGATGTCAGCGTTCCAGTCGAGTTCCCCGCGCCGCACACGGCGCTCGGCGCTGATCGCGTCGTTGGTGGGGTAGTAATAGACCTCGTCGATGCAGACGGTGTCCGCCTCCCAGAACCGCGGGTTCTTGGCCAGCCGCACGTAGTCGCCCAGGCGCCATTCCTTGAGCACATACGGGCCGTTGGACACATAGTGCGCCGGCTGCACCCAGGCGTCGCCCCACTTCTCCACCACGTGTTTCGGCGCGGGGTACATGGTGTGGTGCTTGGCCAGTTCGGGCAGGTAGGCCGCCGGATGCTCCAGCCTGATCACCAACGTTTTCGGGTCTGGCGCCTGCACGTCCAGCCCGCTCAGGGGCATCTTGCCCTCGTTCACCGGCTGCCCGTTCTTGATAATGTAGAGCAGCGAGGCGTACTCCGACGCCGTCTGCGGATCGAGGATGCGGCGCAGGGAGAAGACGAAGTCGTCCGCCGTCACCGGCACGCCGTCCGACCAGACGGCGTCACGCAGGTGGAAGGTCCAGACCAGGCCATCGGCGCTGGTTTCCCAGCGCTCGGCCATGGCGGGGAGAGGTTCGCCGTCCGGGCCGCTCTGGGTGAGGCCCATCGTCGTGTCGCTGATGATGCGGTCTTCCCAGGTGCCGGTCGACTTGTGCGGGTCCAGCGTCGCGGGCTCGGAACTGTTGCCGGCCGCCACGCAGATCTTGCCGGCCGGGCACGGCGGCCGGCTCGGCCCCTTGGAGCCGCACGAAGAGACGAAAATAGCCGCTACGGCGACGAGGAAGAGATTGCGGATCACGCGGCGGGCCTCTTCAATGGGAGAAGATTTCAGTCGGAGGGGACGAATGACACGATTTATCCGCGCCCAAAAGGGCGTCCTCGTGGCGGCAGGTCTCGTGCTGGCGGCGAGTGGAGCCTCCGCCGCGCCGAAGGAAGCCGGACGCGCGCAGGTGCTGAAGGCGGTGGTCGACTGCCGGGCGATCGCGGATAACGCCGCGCGGCTGGCCTGTTATGACACCGCCGCTGGCCGGCTCGACGAGGCGGAGGCCAAGGGCGACCTCATCGTCATGGACCGCGAGCAGACCCGGCAGGCGCGGCGCGAGGCGTTCGGCTTCTCGCTGCCCTCGCTGGACATCTTCAACCGCGGCGAGGCGCCGGAGACGGCCGGACGCGCCTCCTTCACCGTCGAGCGGGCGTGGCGCAGTCCCGAAGGCAAATGGGTGGTCGAACTCGACACCGGCGCGGTCTGGCGGCAGATCGACGAGAACAGTATCCGCAAGCGGCCTGAGAAGGGCTCGACCGTGGAAATCCGGACCGCCGCCCTGGGCAGCTACTTCATGAAGATCGATGGCCAGCTCGCCATGCGGGCTCACCGCGACAAGTAGGCTCACCGGTCCTTCGGATCGATGGCGTCGCCCCATCCTTTGCCTAAGAGTCCGCGATGTCACCGATCCTTCGGATCGATGGCATCGCGGAGGCCATCGCCGATGAAGTTGAAGCACATCAGCGTCACGATCATCACGATCGACGGGAAGATCAGCAGCCAGGGCGCCAGCTCCATGTCCTGCGCGCCCGCCGAAATCAGGGTGCCGAGCGAAGCCATCGGCGGCTGAACGCCGAGGCCAAGGAAGCTGAGGAAGCTCTCGGCGATGATCACCGCAGGGATGGTCAGGGTTACATAGACCACCACCGGCCCCAGCAGGTTGGGTACGATATGTCGGGCGATGATGGCGCCCTGGCTGAGGCCGGCCGCTCTCGCCGCCTCGACAAATTCCTTCTGCTTCAGCGACAGGGTCTGGCCACGCACGATCCGCGACATGGTCAGCCACTCGACCGCGCCGATGGCCACGAAGATCAGGAAGATGTTTCGCCCGAACGTCACCATCAGCAGGATGACGAAGAAGATGAAGGGCAGCGAATAGAGGGTGTCGACGATTCGCATCATCACCTCGTCGGTGCGCCCGCCCAGGTAGCCGGCAATGGCGCCATAGGTGACACCGATCACCAGCGAGACCAGGGTGGCGATCACCCCGATGGCCATCGATACACCCAGCCCCATGAGCAGCCGGGCCAGCAGATCGCGGCCCAGCGAGTCAGCGCCGAGCAGGTGGCCGCCGGTCAGCGGCGGGGCCCAGACGTCGTTCTTGCGAATCTGGTCGAAGTGGAACGGGACCAGCATCGGCCCGACGATCGCCAGCACGATCAACAGACCGAGCACGATCATACTAGCCACGGCCGCCTTGTTGCGCAGCAGGCGCCGCCGCGCGTCGTCCCACAGCGAACGGCCCTTGACCGCCGTCTGCATCAACTCGGCGCGCTCGGGCGAGCCCGGCATCATCGCGGTCACGCTCATGCCAGCCTCACGCGGGGATCGAGCACCGAGTAAAGCAGGTCGGCGATCAGGTTCAGGATCAGGATCAGGGCGGCGTAGAAGATCACCATCCCCATCACCACCGTGTAGTCACGCTGCAGGGCGCTGACGACGAAGAACTTGCCCAGTCCCGGCAGGTTGAAGATGCGCTCCACCACCAGCGAGCCGGTGATCAGGCCGGCGCAGGCCGGGCCCAGATAACTGACCAGCGGCAGGATGGCGGCGCGCAGCGCGTGCTTGCGGACGATGCGGCTCTCCGACAGCCCCTTGGAGCGGGCGGTGCGGACGTAGTTGGAGCGCAGCACCTCGATCATCCCGGCCCGCGTCAGTCGCGAGATGATGGCGATCTGCGGCAGCGCCAGAACCGTGACCGGCAGCACCATGTTGGCCAGCTCGCCGTTGTTCCAGCCCGCCGTCGGCAGCCATCCCAGCTTGGAGGCAAAGCCCAGCACCAGCAGCGGCGCCGTCACGAACGTCGGGATGCAGACGCCGAGGATGGCGACCGCCATGGTGGCGTAGTCCGCCGACCTGTTCTGGCGCAGGGCGGCGATGACGCCGAGACTCATGCCGACGATGGCGGCCAGCAGGATCGACGACAGCCCCAGCTTCAGGCTGACGGCGTAGTTCTCCTTGAGGACGTCGAGGACCGTCTTGTCCTTGTATTTCAGCGACGGCCCGAAGTCGCCGCGCACCGCGTCGGCGATGTAGCGGACGTATTGCTCGCCCAGCGGCCGGTCCATGCCGTACTTGGCCTCGACGCGGGCCTTCACCTCGGGCGTAAGCTGGCGCTCGTTGTCGAACGGGCTGCCGGGGGCGGCGCGCATCATGAAGAAGGCGATGGTCACGACCAGGAACATGGTCGGGATCGCCACCAGCAGCCGGCGGATCAAAAATCTGAACATTCGGGGCCCGTTACACAGGCCGGGGGTGGCCAGGGTCGTTGCGAAACTTCCACTGCCCCCCGATGATGTCAACGCAAGCAGGAGCATGCAGACGATGACCGACTTCCGCCGCGTGGACGACCACCTCTCCGTCAGCCCCCAGATCACCGCCGCCGACGTTACCGAAGCCAAGGCGCGGGGCTTCACAACCATCGTCAACAACCGCCCCGACGGCGAAGCGCCCGACCAGCCGCCCAGCGCCGAGATCGAGGCGGCAGCCAGGGCGGCGGGCCTGAACTACATCCACATCCCTGTGCGTGGCGGACCCACACCCGATCAGGTGGATCAGACCCGCGAGGCGATCCTGAACGCCGACGGCCCGGTGCTGGCCTTCTGTCGCACGGGCACGCGCTGCATCGTCACGTGGTCAGTGGGCGAGCGGCTGGCCGGCCGCGACCGCGACGAGCTGCTGCAGCTGGGCTCGGCCGCGGGCTACGACCTGTCGGCCGTTCTGCCGGCATGATCCCCTTCGTCCGGGACATAAAGTTCAAATACGGCGCCTGCGACCAGGTCTCGCCGCTGATCCGGCGGGTGATCGCCAACAACCCCGGGCCGTTCACCTTCGTCGGCACCGGCACCTACATCGTAGGGCGCGGCGAGGTGGCCGTGATCGACCCCGGCCCGGCCATGGATGACCACCTAGAGGCGGTTCTGGCGGCCACGGCGGGCGAGACGATCACCCACATCTTCATCACCCACCACCACCTCGACCACTCTCCCCTCGCCGCCCCGCTGGCGGCGCGGACGGGCGCGACGATCTACGGCTGCGCGTTGAAGTCGGCGTCGGGACCGGCCGAGGTGCAGATGGAGGAAGGCGGCGACGACGCTTTCCGGCCGGACGTGACGGTCTGCGACGGCGGCGTGATCGAGGGCGCCGGCTGGACGCTGGAGGCGATCCCGACGCCGGGCCACACCTCCAACCACATCTGCTATGGGCTGGCGCAGGAGAACGCCCTGTTCTGCGGCGACCACATCATGGGCTGGTCGACGACGGTCATCAGCCCGCCCGACGGCGACATGGGCGCCTACTTCGCCAGCCTGGCGCTGATCAAGTCGCGGGGCTTCTCGACCCTATGGCCGACGCACGGCCCGCCGATCACCGACGTCGAGCCGTTCATAGACGCCTATGTGGCCCACCGCCGAGCCCGCGAGGCGCAAATCCTGGCGCAGTTGGCCGCCGGCCAGACCCGCATCAAGGCGATGGTGCCGGTGCTCTACAAGGACGTCGACCCGCGCCTGCATCCCGCCGCCGCGCATTCGGTGCTCGGCCACATGATCCAGCTCGTCCGCGAAGGCCGCGTACTCACCGACGGCGAGCCCCACCTCGACAGCGACTACTACCTCCCTTCCCCCTCGATGGGGGAAGGGTCGGGGATGGGGGTGTAAGCAGGGAGTTGAAAAGCAGGCGCCGTTTGGCTCTGAGCCCAACAGCGCCCCTCACCCAAGCTCAGCGGCCACACCCTCCACCCTGCCCTCCTCCCATCGAGGGAGGAGGGTTCAATGGCGCATCGCGGCGACGAGCGCGGTCACACGCTTGCAGTTCTGGCCAAGGTCGGAGACGCCGACGCGGCTGATGGAGCGGATATCGATGCGCGAGCCGGAGCCGTCGGGCTGCACGCGGACCATCAGGTCGTCCTTGAAGCCGTACCAGAAGCTGGTGGCGACCGCCTCCAACCGCCCGCTGGCTGGGTCGTCGGTGACGATCTCCAGCCCCTTGGCCGTCAGCGCAGCCTTGGCGGCGGCGTAGGCTTCTGCCTGCGGCTTGGGCAGCAGCACGGGTTTGGCGCCCGGGCAGGTCTGCTCGTTGACGTCGGACATCGGCTTGCCGCCCATCGTCGCCGCGACCGGGCTTGCCTCGACCGGGTTGGCCTCGGGGCCGCGGCTGCGCATCACAGCGTCGGAGAACATCATCGGCTCGCGCCAGTCGGTCGCCGCCTCATGGATCGGCGGCGCCTTCTTGGCCTGCCCGCCGAGGTAGATAAAGGCGCCCATCGTCGCCAAGCTGATCAGCAGAGCCGCGAGCGACCGCCGCCAGAGGCCCGCGCGGATGCTGACGATCACCCCGATCAGCGCCAGCGCGATGGCCAGCATCGCCAGCGCCGGCGCCCAGCCGATGCCGAACGGGCCGCGCACCATCACCGCGCCAAAGCCGATCTTCCAGCTCCACAGCCCAAGCTTGGTGCCGACGGCGCCGAGCACGATCACCACGGCCGGCGCGAGCGCCATGATCAGCGCGAAGGTGAGGTAGGCCCTTGCCCAGCCGGGAGCGGGTTTGCGGTCCATCTAAGCGCCCACCGATGCGCGGGCGGCGGCGTTGGGGAAGCTGTAGTCGCTCATCCGCTGGCGGATCAGCTTCTTGTCGATCTTGCCGGTGGCGCCGAGCGGGATGTCGTCGACGAAGACCACGTCGTCCGGCATCCACCATTTGGCGATCTTGCCCTCGAGGAACTGCAGGAACTCATCGCGGGTGCCCTCAACGCCGTCCTTCAGCTTGACCAGCAGCAGGGGCCGTTCGTCCCATTTGGGGTGGGCGACGCCGATGACCGCCGCCAGCGCGCACTTCTCATGGCCGACGGCGAGGTTCTCGATCTCGATGGAGCTGATCCACTCGCCGCCGGACTTGATGACGTCCTTGGTGCGGTCGGTGATCTGCATGAAGCCGTGCTCGTCGATGGTGGCGACATCGCCGGTGTCGAAGTAGCCCTCCTCGTCGAGAATCCTGCCGCCGGCGCTCTTGAAATACTCGCGCACGATGAAAGGCCCGCGGATCTTCAACCGGCCAAAAGTGGAGCCGTCGTGCGGCAGGCGGTTCTCCGCGTCGTCGACAAGCTTGAGTTCGACGCCGGCCGGCGGGCGGCCTTGCTTGAGGCGGTACTGCAGTTGCTGCTCGTACGGCATGGCCGCGATCTCGGGCGTCGGCGTCGATAGGGTGCCGAGCGGCGAGGTCTCGGTCATGCCCCAGGCGTGCACCACCTCCACGCCGTAGTCGTCGTTGAAGGTGCGCACGATGGCTTCCGGCACCGCTGAGCCACCGATGATGACGCGCTTGAGCAGCGGCAGATCGGCCTTGGTCTCGCGCAGATGTCCCAGCAGCATTTGCCATACGGTCGGCACGGCGGCCGACATGGTGACCTTCTCACTGACCAGCAACTCGTAGATCGACTCCCCGTCCATCTTCGCGCCCGGCATGACCAGTTTCGCGCCGACGGCAGGGCAGGAGAAGGCCAGGCCCCAGGCGTTGGCGTGGAACATCGGCACCACCGCCAGCACGGTGTCCATCGACGACAGGCCCATGACGTCGCGCTGCAGCGTCGTCATGGTGTGCAGGTAGTTGGAGCGGTGCGAGTAGAGCACGCCCTTGGGGTCGCCCGTGGTGCCCGAGGTGTAGCAGAGGCCCGCGGCGGTGTTCTCGCCGAAGCCGCCCCACTCCACATCGGCGCTGTTCTCCGCCACCAGCGTCTCGAGACAGTGCACCGGCTTGGAGGTGAACGCCGGCATGTGGGCTTCGTCGGTCATGATGATGACCCGCTCGATGGTCCTGCAATCAGCGAGCATCTTGTCGAGGAGGGGCACGAAGGTCAGGTCGACGAAGAGGACGCGGTCTTCGGCGTGGTTAATGATCCAGGCGATCTGCTCGGGAAAGAGGCGCGGATTGAGCGTGTGGCAGACGGCCCCGATACCCATGATGCCGTACCAGGCTTCCATGTGGCGGCCGGTGTTCCAGGCGAGCGTGGCGACGCGGTCGCCCGGCTTGACGCCAAGGCCCTTGAGCGCATTCGACAGCCGTTTGGCGCGCTCATGGATTTGCGAATAGGTGGTGCGGACCAGCGGGCCTTCGACGGAGCGCGTGACGATCTCGCGCTGGCCATGCCACCGGCTGGCATGGTCCAGGAACTTGTCGACCGTCAGCGGCGAGTCCTGCATCAAGCCCTGCATCGGCGTCCTTCCCTTTATTGTTGAGCGCGAACCATGACGGCCCCAGCGCCGCTGCGTCAATCACACAGGCGCAAAGGCAGCGCTTGAGACCCCTTGCCAGCTAAGGATATTCGCCGCTAGGGTGAGCGGCGGCAGAGAGTCGCCGGGGGGTAGTTTTATGGGGCGGGGGCAGCGTGCGGACGACAAGCGCCAGGAGATTCTGAGCGCGGCGCGGGCCCTGTTCGTCACCCAGGGCTATGCGGATACCGGCATGGAAGTCGTGGCTCGCAACGCCACGGTGTCGACGGCGACACTCTACGCTCATTTTCCGAGCAAGGCCGACCTCTTTCACACCACGGTCGATGATCTTATCACTGATATTGCCGCTCAGGTCGCGCGCGGGACCAGCTCACATGGCGATGCGCGGACGCGGCTGACGAGGTTTGCCGAGGCGTATGCCGGCTTCTGCTGCAATCCGGCTACGCGCGCCGTAATGCGGATGGTCTGTGCCGAACGCCGTCGGTTCGGCGCCCATGCTCATACCGTCGAAGCCCGCACCCATGACGAGATCGGCGGCGCGGCCATGCGGCTGATCGCCGACATCGCCGCCAAGGGCGAAATCTCGGTCGACAGGCCCGCCTGGGCGGCGAGCCAGCTGCTCGGCATGATCGAACACTCCACCCTCATCTACGGCCTCGTCCGCGGGGACGAGGTGCAGCCGGAGCGGTCCCTCGGGGCCATCTGCGAGGATGCGGTGACGACTTTCCTGGCCCGCTACGGCGTCAGGGGAACAGCCGGCTAGTCTTCCAGCCTGTGCCCACGCGCTGGAAGGCTAGCCGCTCGTGCAGCCGGAATGGCCGGTCGCGCCAGAATTCGATGGCCTCGGGTCGGACGCGAAAGCCCGACCAATGCGGCGGGCGCGGCACCTTGCCGAGACCAAACTTCAGCCCAAACTCGGCGACCCGCTTTTCGAGCGCCCGGCGGTCCGGCAGCGGCCGCGACTGCTCCGAGGCCCAGGCGCCGATCTGGCTGTGGCGGGCGCGGGTGGCGAAATAGGCGTCGGCCTCGGCGTCGCTGACGCGCTCGACAGCGCCGCGGATACGCACCTGACGGCGCAGCGACTTCCAGTGGAAGAGCAGCGCGGCCTGCGGGTTTGCCGCCAGCTCCCACCCCTTGGCGCTCTCAAGGTTGGTGTAGAAGACAAAGCCGTCGGCATCGAAGTCCTTGAGCAGCACCATGCGCGCGTCCGGCAGGCCGTCGGCATCGACGGTGGCCAGGGCCATGGCGTTGGCGTCGTTGGGCTCGGATTCGCGCGCCGCCTTCAGCCAAGTCTGAAAAAGCTCGAACGGGTCGGCCTCGGGCAGCAGCGGCAGCGGCTCGGCCTCGCCTACTTGGCGGACGTAGTCGTCTTCGCTCGGCGTCGGCGGGATGATGTCCTCGGGGTTCATCAGTGCGCTTATAGCTGTGTCCGAGGAAACCTACCTAACTTGCGGCGGGAGGTGGGAATCAGGGCCGTAAATGAAGGCGTTCAGCCGTTCCATGATCCGATGGATAACCCAGAAAAACGCGAGCGCTCCAACTCCGAGTAGGCTCATCATGAGCCCGCCCCAAATGTCCCTAGTTTCGTAACCCCAATCAAAGGGGCCAAGCACATCAGCGGCCGCGGCAGCGGTCATAGTGAGGATCACCACCTCCCAAATGATCCAAATCGCCACACAGCTCCGCCAGATGAAGCGTTCCCAAGCATGCACAAACCGAGCTTTCATGCCGTTATGATACCGGCGCTCGCTTCAGTTGCCGAGGCACAAAACTAGCGTGCGTCCGAACCCTCTGCTTGGGGGCAACGCAGTTTCCCGCTAGAAGCGCGGCCATGTCGCACAACACTTTCGGCAACCTGTTCCGCGTGACGACCTGGGGCGAGAGCCACGGGCCGGCGCTGGGCTGCGTCGTCGATGGCGTGCCGCCCGGCATCGCGCTGACCGAAGCCGACATCCAGACCTGGCTCGACAAGCGCCGTCCCGGCCAGGGCAAGTTTGTCACCCAGCGCCAGGAGGAGGACAAGGCCCGTATCCTGTCCGGCGTGTTCGAGGACGCGCGCACCGGCGGCCCGGTGACCACGGGCGCGCCGATCTCGCTGATGATCGAGAACACCGACCAGCGGTCGAAGGACTATTCCGAGATCGCCACCAGCTTTCGGCCCGGCCACGCCGACTACACCTACTTCGCCAAGTACGGAGTGCGGGACTATCGCGGCGGCGGCCGGGCTTCGGCGCGGGAGACGGCGGCGCGAGTCGCGGCCGGCGCCATCGCCCGCAAGATGCTGCCGGGCGTCCACATCCAGGGTGCGCTGGTGCAGGTCGGCCCGCACAAGGCCGCGAGCTTCGACATCGCCGAGACGCTGAACAACCCCTACTGGGCGCCGGACCCGGACATCGTGCCGGTCTGGGAAGAGCACCTCGAGACCATTCGCAAGGCCGGCTCCTCGACCGGGGCCGTCGTGCTGGTCGCCGCCGTCGGTGTGCCGGCCGGCTGGGGCGCGCCGATCTACGACAAGCTCGATGCCCAGCTGGCCGGCGCCCTGATGTCGATCAACGCCGCCAAGGGCATCGAGATCGGCGCGGGCTTCGCCGCCGCCGCCATCACCGGTGAGGAGAACGCCGACGAGATGCGCATGGGGCCGAACGGCGTCGAGTTCGCCACCAACATGGCCGGCGGCATCCTCGGCGGCATCTCGACCGGTCAGCCGATCCTGGCGCGCGTGGCGTTCAAGCCGACCTCCTCAATCCTGACGCCCCGCAACGGCGTCAACGAGGCCGGCGAGGACATCCAGGTTCGCACCAAGGGCCGCCACGACCCCTGCGTCGGCATCCGCGCGGTGCCGGTGGTCGAGGCCATGGTCGCTTGCGTGCTGGCCGACGCCTGGCTGCGCCACCGCGCCCAGACTGGCGGCGGGGCCTTCGTTCCGGGTGTCGAGGGACGCCGCTAATCTGCAACTCTTGCAGTTGCGGAACGCCTCCCTATCTGATGCGCGAAGGGAGATTTCACCATGATCGAACGCCGCCCATTTGAAGGCCTCGGCCATGCCAACCACGGCTGGCTGAACGCGCGCCACCACTTCTCATTCGCCTCTTGGCACGATCCGAAAAGGATGGGCTGGGGCGCGCTGCGCGTCTGGAACGACGACGAGATCGCGCCGAAGTCGGGCTTTCCGGCCCACCCGCACGTTGACATGGAGATCATCACCTACGTCCGCGAAGGGGCGATCACCCACAAGGACAGCCTCGGCAACGAAGGCCGCACCGGCGCGGGCGACGTGCAGGTGATGAGCGCGGGCGCGGGCATCCGCCACGCCGAGTTCAACCTCGAGGACGAGAGGACGACGCTGTTCCAGATCTGGATCGAGCCTCGCTCACGCGGTGGTGATCCCTACTGGGGCGCCAAGCCGTTCCCCAAGGGCGACCGGTCGGCCGAGTTCCAGGTGCTGGCGTCAGGCCTCGGCGACGAGGACGCCCTGCCGATCCGCGCCGAGGCCCGTGTATTGGGCGTGACGCTGGCCGCCGGTGAGACCGCCACCTACGAGCTCGGCGAAGGCCGCCATGCCTATCTGGTCCCCGCGGTCGGCGAGGTCGAGGTCAACGGCGTGGCGCTGAAGGAGCGCGACGGCGCGGCCATCAAGGACGAGCCCGTGCTGACCATCCGCGCCGCCTCCGACACGGAACTGGTGCTGGTCGATTCCGAGTAGGACGATTGGCCGCCTCGATTTGGCCCACGAACGGACCTAACGAGGCGGCCATGATCCGCGCTCTGATCCTTATCGTCGCCGCCTTCGGGCTTTCAGGCTGCATGACCGTGGCAGCCACCGCCGCAGGCGCTGCTGTCGGCGCCACGGCCGCCGTCGTCGGTACGACTGCGAAGGTCGGGGGCAAGGTTGTGGGCGCCACGGCGCGCGCCATTATTCCCGGCGACAGCAAGAAAGACGACGAGTCCGAGGACTAGAGGCTCAGCGAACAGCTCTCGCCCACGGTCGGGCGCGAGACTACGATCCTCGACAGACCCGGAAACTGGCCCTTCAGCCGCTGCGCAAAGTGCAGGCAGATGTGCTCGAGCGTCGGGCTTTCCAGCCCCGGCTTTTCGTTGAGCACGCCGTGGTCCAGCTCGGCCGCCACGGCCTTGAGCGCGCCGTCCAGTTCGGCGAGGTCGGCCACCCAGCCGATCTTGCCCTGCTCGGGACCGCGCACCGTCGCTTCCACCTTGAACGAGTGGCCATGCAGCCGCGTGTACGGGCTGTCCTTGGGACCGTCCGGCAGGTAGTGCGCGGCGTCGAAGGCCGCGGCCTTGGTGATTTCGAAAACGGGGTCTGTCATCGCATCCGGCGGGCGTCCGCCGTCTAGGGGATGCCGAGGTACTTGTGGGTTTGCAGGCTTAAACGCCACCTGGGGTGCGAAAGGCAATAGTCGATGCAGGCCTGGGTCGTGGCCTCGCGGTCCGGGCAGTCCATCGGCTGGAGCAGGAAACGCTCGAAGTCGAGGCCCTCGAAGCGCGCCGGATTGACGCCGACCTGCGGCCAGACCAGCTTCAGCTCCTGCCCCGACGTCTGGGCCAGGGCCGCGTCTGCCTTGGGGCTGATGCACAGCCAGTCGATGCCCGGGGGCGCCGCGATGGTGCCGTTGCTCTCGACAGCGATGGAAAAGCCGCGCGCATGCAGCGCCGCTATCAGAGGCTCATCCAGCTGCAACAGCGGCTCGCCGCCCGTGCAGACCACCAGCCGGTTGTCCTCGCCGCCGGTCCAGGCCGCTTCGACGGCATCCGCCAAGGCGTCCGGCGTCTCGAACTTGCCGCCGCCGAGGCCGTCGATGCCGACAAAGTCGGTGTCGCAGAAGGTGCAGACGGCCTTGGCGCGGTCCTGCTCGCGGCCGCTCCACAGGTTGCAGCCGGCAAAGCGGCAGAACACCGCGGCGCGGCCTGCCTGGCCGCCCTCGCCCTGCAGGGTGAGGAAGATCTCCTTCACAGAGTAGGTCATGGGGTCAGCGCCGGCCGCCCGGCCGCCTCCCACTCGCGCCAGCCTTTCTCGCGCAGGTCGCACGCCGGGCAGTCGCCGCAGCCATGGCCCCAGGCGTGCATCTGGCCCCGCTCGCCGCGATAGCAGGTGTGGGTGTCGGTGACCGTCAGCTCGACCAGCGCCTCGCCGCCCAGCCCCTTGGCCAGCGCCCAGGTCTCAGCCTTTGTCAGCCGCATCAGCGGCGTCTCGATGCGGAAATGCCGCTCCATGCCGAGGTTCAGCGCCTTCTCCATGGCGTCGAGGGTATCGCGCCGACAGTCCGGGTAGCCGGAGAAGTCCGTCTCGCACATGCCTCCGATCAGGGCCGAGAGCCCCCGGCGGTCGGCCAGCGCCGCCGCGTAGGTGAAGAAGACGAGGTTGCGCCCCGGCACGAAGGTCGACGGCAGCCCCCGCGCGGTGATTTCGATTTTCCGGTCTGCGGTCAGCGCCGACTCGGCCACGGCGCCGAAACCGCGGATGTCGAGCACATGGTCTTCGCCCAACCGCTCGGCCCAATCCGGAAAGCGGCTGAGGAACCCCGCCCGCACCGCTTGCCTGGCTTCCAGCTCGACGGCGTGCCGCTGGCCGTAGTCGAAGCCGACCGTCTCCACCCGCTCATAGCGGCCGAGCGCCCAGGCAAGGCACACGGTGGAGTCCTGGCCGCCGGAGAACAGCACCAGAGCGCCATCGGAAGGCGTTGCGGGGTCGGTCATGGTGCGAATGTCAGCGCCGTGGAGGGCGTTTCAAGGGCGGAGAGGCGCCAGGGCGGCGGTTGAGCTCCGTCTATACGAGTACGCGCCGCGTCACAAAGGCGCAGCAAGTCTGCCACACCAAGGGCGAAATAGTGTCCCGGCGTTAAACGGTTGTTCGAGCGCTAGTTGACAGGTTCGAAGGCGCGGTATGCACTCACCTCTCGGGTCGGAGGGAAATGTCGCGCGCTCCCGGCGAACAAGAATCAGCGCGATGAGGAAACCGCGACCGCAGGGCTCCCCCAGCCCGCGGCGCCGGGGAGGGAATAAAGCATGTCCGAATCTCTGCGTTTGCGGAGTCTGCTCGCCATGGGCGTGTCGGCGGCCGCCATTCTGGGTATCGCCGCTCCGGCCTTCGCCCAGGATGCCGCTGCCGACACCGGCGCCACGGTCGGCGAAGTTGTCGTCACCGCCCAGAAGCGGGAAGAAGCCATCCAGGACGTGCCGATCGCGGTTTCCGCCTTCAGCCAGGACACCCTGGAAAAGGCCAAGATCGACGGCGGCCCGAACCTGGTCATCGCCATCCCGAACGTGAACTTCTCCAAGGGGAACTTCACCGGCTACAACTTCCAGATCCGCGGCGTCGGCTCCAAGCTGGTGTCGGGCTCCGGTGACGCCGGCACCGGCATCCACCTGAACAACGCGCCGCTGACCGCCAACAACCTCTTCGAATCCGAGTTCTACGACGTGGAACGGGTCGAAGTTCTGCGCGGCCCGCAAGGCACGCTCTACGGCCGTAACGCCACCGGCGGCGTGGTCAACCTGATCACCGCCAAGCCGGTCAACGACTTCGAAGCCTCGATCCGCGCCGAAATCGGCAACTACGAATCCAAGAAGCTGCGGGGCATGATCAACGTGCCGCTGGGCGACATGTTCGCGGTGCGCGTCGCGGGTAACATCCTCAAGCGCGGCGGCTACGGAAAGAACACCGTCACCGGCAACGATGCCGACGACCGGGACATGTACGCCTACCGCATCTCGCTGGGCTTCACGCCGACTGACACGTTCCGCGCCGACTTCATGTATGACGTATTCGACGAAGACGATAATCGCTCGCGCATCGGCAAGCAGTTCTGCACGAAGGACGCCGGGCCGGCCACAGCCGGCGGTGCGGCCTTCTCGGCCATTCCGGCAGTCGCGCTGGTGGAGCGGCAGTTCTTCAACCAAGGCTGCGCAGCCACCTCGCTCTACTCGGAAGGCGTGCTCGGCACTGTCAACTCGCAGGGCACGCTGGGTGGTCTGTTCGGGGTTCTGACCGGCCTGCAGACCGGCGATGCTTACGTCGGCAGGATGCAAGATCCCGATGTCCGCAACATCGAGTCGGTGATCGACCCGATCTACCAGGCGCACACCGACATCTATGAACTGAACCTGGCCTGGGATCTTACGGACGCTCTGCAGTTCACTTCGCTCACGTCGTATAGCGAGAACGAGCTTTACACAAAGCAGGACTACAACCGCTATCTGCCCAGCACGACATTCAACGCTGTACCGTTCCCGGTGAATGCGTATGGGGCTCCGTTGGCTGCGGCCTATGTCTCGGGCGCGCAGGCTCAACTCTGTGCCGGAATAGTCGACCCCGACGTATTGGCAGCCTGCCAAGGCGCGGTGGCCGCCAGTCCGGAGGTTCAGGCAGCCGCTGCGGCCTACTATCCCGGCCTTTATGCGGGTCTGTATGAAGGCGGCGTGGTCAACGACCCCCAGACTGGCGCCCAGAACAGGTTTACAACGCTCGACATTTCATCCGGATTTTCAAAGCAGTGGACTCAGGAACTCCGTCTGCAGTCCAACTTTGACGGGCCCTTCAACTTCAACGTTGGGGGCATCTACCTCGATTTCCGAGGCACCGGCGACTACTACGTCATGTTCAATACGGGTACGGCTTATTATCAATTCCAAAACCTGCTGCGGACCGGCAATCCCGCCTGCGGAGCGACTACAGCCAACTGCGTATTCATTGACCCGAACGCCGAACCGGACCGCAGCGGTCACAACTACTATGACAGCTACGCTCCGTATCACCTGAAGTCGCGGGCCGCTTTCGGCGAAGTCTATTATCAGATGACCGATGCGCTGAAGTTCACGGGCGGTCTGCGGTACACCGACGACACCAAGCTGGTAGAACAGCACCGCGTCGCGCTTGGCATCAGGAACGATCCGAACTCGCCGCTGGTGATCGGCGGCACGTCGGGCGGCGGGGTGCTTGGTCCTCCGGCCAGCGATCCTTCGCCGATCAAAAAGGTCCGCTTCCAGGAAACGACCGGCCGGTTCGGCGTAGACTGGAAACCGACCCTGAGCTTCACGGATGAAACGCTGGTCTATGCCTTCTATTCAAAAGGTTACAAGGCCGGCGGCGTGAACCCGCCCTGCTCGTTCGCGTGCACCAACTATCCGCCCACATTCGCACCGGAATTCGTCAACGCTATTGAACTGGGCACCAAGAACACGCTGCTGGAGGGCTCGCTGCTTCTGAACCTGACTGCCTTCAGCTATGATTACCAAGGCTATCAGGTCTCGAAGATCGTGAACCGCACATCGATCAACGAGAACCTCGACGCCAAGATCAAAGGGCTTGAGCTGGAAAGCATCTGGACTCCTATCCGGGCGCTGCGCTTCAACGCGGCTGTCGGATATCTCGAGACTGAGATCACCGGCGGCGAGTCCATCGACACCTTCAACCGCACGCAGGGCGATCCCAACCTGGTGCTGGTGAAGTCCCAGGACGCGTCCAACTGCGTGGCAAACGCCTCCGGCGTCGCCACTCTCATGAACGTGATCAACGGAGTGGCCGGTTATCCGGTGGTTCCCGGCGTGACAGGCAACCCCTTCGCCCTTCTCGCCGTGTGCCCCTACACAGACTCGACCACCTACGTTTTCCACCCGAACGACTTTGCCGCCTTCGGGATCGTGACGAGCGACGGCGTACCGGTGAACCTGGACGGCCACGAACTGCCGAACGCTCCGCACTGGACGCTGTCTGTGGGCGCCCAGTACTCGATGGAGCTTCCGGCGGGCTGGTCGGCGACGGCGCGGGCTGACTACTACCGTCAGACCGAGACCTTCTCGCGCATCTACAACAGCGAGGCGGACCGGATCGAGGACTGGCAGAACGTGAACGCCACCCTGACGATCGACAACGACGCCATGGGCCTTTCGGTCGAAGCGTTCGTCAAGAACGCCACGGACGAGGAAGCGATCACCGACACCTACCTGACCGACGACTCCTCGGGCCTGTTCCGCAACGCCTTCTTCACCGAACCGCGCACCTACGGCGTGGCGGTGACCAAGCGCTTCTAGAACGAGGCTTCAGAACCAAGATCAGGCGGCGGGGAGCAATCTCCGCCGCCTTTTCTTTGCGCGGTTTACGTCTGGGCAAGCCTGTTCGGGCAGACTCGCATGATGAAGACGCGTTCAGACAGATTCGCCGCCGCCCACGAGGTCAGTCTCGAGGTCCTCCGCCGCCTTGAGGCGATGAGCGATCTCGCCGCCCGCCTGAAGGCCGGCAGCGGCGATGTCGATGCTCGCGCCAAAGTCCTGGCCGAGGAGGCCGAGGCCGTCCGCCAGCTGGTTGAGCATGCCCGCGACCTGCAGCGGGCCGAGCGCGGCGAGTTGGCATTCGAGGTCGCCCCCTGCCGCCTGCGCGAGCTGATGGCCATCCTGCAGGAGGACTGGAAGGAGCGCATCGCCGGGCGCGGGCTCGACTTCTCGGCCACCTATGACGGTGAAAGCGACCACGCGGCTGTCATCGACGCCGCCCGCCTGCGCCAGCTGTTCGACGCCCTGCTCGGTCGCGCCGTCGCCGAAACCGCCGGCGGCGAAATCCGCGCCCGCCTGCATGTGCAGCAGGTCCGCGACGGCCTGATGATCGAGGCCAGCGTCCGCGACACCGGCCGGGCGCTCACCGCCGGCCAGCTCGCCCACATCTTCGACCCCGCCGAAACGGAGAGGCCGCAGGCCGAGGCCTCCCTGCCGACCCGCATCGGCATGGCGCTGGCCAATCACCTCGTCACCTCGATGTCCGGCGTCCTGCAGGCTGAAGCCAATGAGGACGGCGGCACGAACGTCACCTTCAGCCTGCTCGCCCCCGCCGCCGAGATGCAGCAGCGGCGCTCGCCGCATGTGCTGATCGTCGACGACAACGCCATCAACCGCATCGTCGCCGAGGCCCTGTGCGAGATGTTCGACTGCACCTCCGAGCAGGTCCGCGACGGCGTCGAGGCTGTCGAGGCGGCCAGCACCCGCGCCTTCGACCTGATCCTGATGGACATCAAGATGCCGCGCATGGACGGCATCGCCGCCACCCGCGCCATCCGCGCCTTGCCCGGCCTCGCCGGCCAGACGCCGATCGTCGCCCTGACCGCCAACGCCGAGCTCAGCGACCAGCGCCTCTATCTCGAAGCAGGCATGAACGAGGTGGTCGAAAAGCCGATCAAGCCGGCCCAGCTGGCGGCGGTGCTGGAGCTCGTCCCGCCGCGGGCCGAGGACGGCAAGGTCGCCGCCGCGTAAGGTCTCGGATGGTAGCTGGGGGCGGGATCGAACCGCCGACCTGTGGGTTATGAATCCACCGCTCTAACCATCTGAGCTACCCAGCCGAAGCCGTAGCCATCCGAGCGCGAAGGCCGGGGTTATAGGGGCTGCCCCCCTCCCCTTCAAGCAGCTTGGGAAACGCGTGCGGCGCCGCTAGGGTCGCGCCCGATGAGCATGCTCCACCTCTTGGGATCGGCGGCCGACGGCGGCGCGGAAACCTACTTCGCCAGCCTGGTCGGCGCCCTCGCGCGGGCCGGTGTGCCGCAGGCGGCCGCCATCCGCCGCCACCCCGCCCGCCAGCGCGCCGTAGCCGAGGCTGGCGTGCCGGTGCGGACCTTCCGATTCGGCGGGCCGCTGGACGTGTTCACCCGTCCGAGGATCGCCGCCTACGCCCGGCGGCACAAGGCGACGGTGGCGCTCGCCTGGATGAACCGGGCGGCCGCCAAGACGCCCAAAGGCCCGTGGGCGCGGATCGGGCGGCTGGGGGGCTACTACAGCCTGAAATACTACCGGGGCTTCGACGCCCTGGTCGCCAATACGCCCCACATTCGCGAATGGGTGATCGAGCAGGGCTGGCCGGAGAGCCAAGTCGTCTACATCCCCAACTTCGCCACCGCCCGCGAGAGCGAGCCACAGGACCGGCGGGAACTGGATACGCCGCAGGACGCGCCGCTGCTGCTGGCGATGGGGCGGCTGCACGAGAACAAGGCCCATGACGTCAGCCTCAACGCGCTGGCGCAGGTCCCGGGCGCTTGGCTGTGGATCGCCGGCGCCGGGCCGCTGGAGGCGGAGCTGAAGGCTTTGGCGCAAAGCCTGGGCGTCAGCGACCGGGTGCGGTTCCTGGGGTGGCGGGAGGACGCCTCGGCGCTGTACCGCGCGGCGGATATCTGCGTCTTCCCCTCGCGGTACGAGCCGCTGGGCAATGTCGTGATCCAGTGCTGGGCCCACGGCCTGCCCATCGTCGCCGCCGCCAGCCAGGGGCCGGGCGCGCTGATCCGCGACGGCGAGGACGGCCTGCTGGCGCCGGTCGATGACGTGGGTGCGCTGGCGGCGCAGGTGCGGCGGCTGCTGGACGAGCCCATGCTGCCGATCCGCCTGATCCAGAACGGCCACGAACGGGTCGAGGGCGAGTTCAGCGAGGAAGCCGTGGTCGCCCAGTGGCGCGAGTTGTTCGCCAGGTACGGAGCCGGCTGATGTGCGGCATCGCCGGGGTGATCGGCGAGGGCTCGGCCCGGCCGCTGATCGCGACCATCACCCACCGCGGCCCCGACGGTGTGCGCGTCGAGGAGGGCGACGGCGTCTCGCTAGCCCACGCGCGGCTGTCGATCATCGACCTGGAGTGCGGCTGGCAGCCCCTGCACGCGGCGGGTTCGACCGTCATCGGCAACGGCGAGATCTACAACTACCTCGAGCTGATCGAGGAGTTCGGGCTGAAGCCCGCCACTGGCTCCGACTTCGAGCCGCTGCTGCATCTCTATGCGCGGGAGGGCGAGAAGGCGTTCGAGCGGCTGCGGGGCATGTACGCCTTCTGCCTGATCGGCGCCGATGGACGGACGTGGCTGGTCCGCGATCCGTTCGGGATCAAGCCGCTGTACTACGCGGAAACCGATGCGGGCGTGGCCTTCGCCTCCGAACCTCGGGCGTTCGGCGAGCGCTCGTTTCCGAAGGAGGCGGCGGAAGAGTTGCTGGCCCTGAATTACACCCTGACGGCCGACATGAAGAGGCTCCCCCCCGGTGAAGTGGCCGAGGTCGTCGGCGGCAAGGTGGTGGGGCGAGCCACACTTCCCCCCCTCCCCCTTGCGGGGAGGGGGTCGGGGGGTGGGGGTGCAACTGCTGAGCACGCCGAGTTGGCGCCCCCACCCCAACCCCTCCCCGCAAGGGGGAAGGGCTTGCTGGATCGGCTCGACACGATCCTCGAAGATAGCGTGAAGGTGCACCAGCGGTCCGACGTGCCTTACGGCCTGTTCCTCTCGGGTGGCATCGACAGCGCCGCCATCGCCACGCTGATGGCGCGGCTGAACGAGCGGCCGGTGACAGCCTTCACCTGCGGCTTTGACGTGCCGTCCGCCCGGGACGAGCGGGCGCAGGCGGAGCGAGTGGCGTGCGCGCTGAAGCTCGACTGGCGGGAGACGACCTTCGGCGAGGAGGACTTCTGGCGCATCCTGCCCCAGGTCGCCTGGGCGCTGGACGACCCCACCGCCGACTACGCCACCCTGCCGACCTACAAGCTTGCCGAAGCAGCCAAGGGCACGCTGACCGTCGTGCTGACCGGCGAAGGCGGCGATGAGCTGTTCGGCGGCTACGGCCGCTATCGCCGCGCGCTGCGGCCGGGATGGCTCGGCGGGCGGGCGGCTGAGCCGCAGATCGATGCCAGGTTCCTCAAGGACGGCGGCAGGAGCGCCCTCCAGCGCTGGCGAGCCGCTGCCAAGGCGCCGCCAGGCCTCACCCGCCTGCAACAGGCGCAGTATGGCGACATCGCCACCTGGCTGCCGAACGACCTGCTGCTCAAGCTCGACCGCTGCCTGATGGCGCACGGGCTGGAGGGGCGCACGCCGTTCCTCGACAAGGAGGTGGCCGCCTTTGCGTTCAACCTGCCCGACCGGATGAAGGTGCGCGGCCGGTACGGCAAGTGGCTGCTGCGAAAGTGGCTGGAGCGCGCCTGTCCCGCCGCCGACCCGTGGGGCAGGAAGAAGGGCTTTACGGTGCCGGTGGCGAGCTGGATCGCGCCCCGCGCCGCCGACCTCGGGCCGCGCATCGCCGGGCTGAAGGCGGTGCGGGAGGCCTGCAACAACGATGCGGTGCGCGCGGTCTTCACCGACGAGGTGCAGGCGAAGAACCGCTGGCCGCTGCTGTTCTTCGCCATGTGGTCGCTGATCCACCTGGAGGGCGCGGAACCCTCGGCGGCCTTGGGAGCTCTCCTCGGCGAAGCTTAGGAGTCCGCCATGCGCGACACCGCCGTCGCAATCGCCTTCCTTCTCGCCGCCTGCGGGGGCCAGGAGACCAGCGCCCAGACCGACCCGGTCACCCCCGCCGCCAATGAAAGCCGCCCGGTCGAGACCCGGCCGCCGAATGCCCCCTACCACCCTGCCCTGCCGAGCCAGACCCGCGCGCCGGGACGCACCGCCGAGGTCGCCTTCCAGGTGGTCACGGTCGCGGAGGGACTGAACCATCCGTGGGGTCTCGACTTCCTGCCGGGCGGCCGCATGCTGGTCACTGAGCCGGCCGGCCGCATGCGCATCGTCAGCGCCACAGGAGAGCTGTCGAAGCCGCTGACCGGCCTGCCGAAGGTCGACGCGCGCGGCCAGGGCGGCCTCCTCGACGTGGCGCTGAGCCCGACCTTCGCGACCGACGGGCTGATCTACTGGAGCTACTCGCAGCCCGGCGAAGGCGGCAACGGTACGGCGGTTGCGCGCGGCAAGCTGGTCGACGGCGCGGCGCCTTCGGTCACCGGCGTTCAGGTGATCTGGGCGCAAACGCCGAAGCTGGATTCGACGATGCACTTCGGCGGCCGGCTGGTGTTCGCCCCGGACGGCAAGCTGTTCATCACCACCGGCGAGCGCTCGATCCTGCCCGGCCGCGTCCAGGCCCAGCGGCTCGACGGAACCCTCGGCAAGGTGGTGCGGATCAATCCGGACGGCTCGATGCCCGCCGACAACCCCTACGCCAAGACACCCGGCGCGCGGCCGGAGATCTGGTCCATCGGCCACCGCAACATCCAGGGCGCGGCGATCAACCCGGCGACGGGCGAGCTGTGGGCGGTCGAGCATGGGCCCAAGGGCGGCGATGAGATCAACATCCCCAAGGGGGGCAAGGACTACGGCTGGCCGACCATCGGCTATGGGCTAGAATATTCAGGCCGGAAGATCGGTGGGGGGATAAGTCAGGCGCAGGGCATGGAGCAGCCTGTCTATTACTGGGACCCGGTGATCGCCCCGTCGGGCATGGCCTTCTACGACGCGGGCCTGTTCCCGGCTTGGAAAGGCAGCCTGTTCATCGGCGGCATGAACCCGGGGCATCTGGCGCGGCTGACGCTCGACGGCTACCGCGTCGCCGGAGAGGAGCGGCTGCTGGAGGACCTCGGCAAGCGCATCCGCGACGTGAATGTCGGCCCCGACGGCGCGCTTTACCTGCTCACCGACGAGGATGACGGGGCGATCCTCAAGCTGCTGCCGAAGTAGCCGCCTCCCACTGTTTCCAGAGCTTTTCTTCCTCCGCCGACGCCGTTTCCACCGCCTTGTCCTTGATGAAGCCGTAGCCGCGGATGGATTGCGGGATGGCGGCGATCTTCAGGGCCGTGGGCAGGCGGGCTTCGGTGAATTCGGTGAGGATGCGGTCCAGCTTGGCCTCGAACTCGCTGATGAGGCGGCGCTCCATCTTCCGCTCGTCGGTGTAGCCGAAGATGTCGAGCGGGGTGCCGCGCAGGCCCTTCAGCCTGGTCAGCACCGGGAAGCCGAACTTCAGCATCCAGCCGCCGAAGGCCATCTTGCCGGGGCGGCCGTCGCGGCCCTTGGGGGCGATGATCGGCGGGCTCATCCAGACCTTGGCCTTGCCGCCCTTGAAGGTCTCGGCCAGCGAGGCGGCGAAGCGCGGGTCGGTGTAGAGGCGAGCGACCTCGTACTCGTCCTTGTAGGCCATCAGGCGGTAGAGGCTGATGGCGACGGTGCGGGTCAGGGCGTCGTTGCCAGCCGCGCGGACCCTGTCGATCTTGGCGAGGTAGCGCTTCGAATAGGCCTCGTTCTGGTAGGCGGTCAGCTCGCCGGCGCGGTGGGCGATTAGGTCGTCCAGCGGCATCGTCTCGGGCGTGACCACGTCGGCTTCGGCCTTGCCGCGGAACCCGGGATCGACGGCGGCCTTGCGGCCCACTTCGAAGGCCTTGAGGTTGGCCTCGGCGTCGACGCCGTTCAGCTTGATGGCGCGGTAGAGGGCGCGGCTGGAGACCGGGATGACACCCTTCTGCCAAGTGAAGCCCAGCATCATCATGTTGGCGTAGATGGCGTCGCCGAACTGGGTCTCGGACAGGTGGTGGGCCGGGCATTGGTCGTAGGACTTCACCGCCCCGCCGATACGCCGGGCCATGGCGGCGGCGTCGAAGCGGACGTCGCGGTTGGTGACAAAGTCGGCGGTCGGCGAGAAGTCGCCGTTGCCGAAGGCTCGGGTGATGCCCTTGGCGTAGAGCGCCAGCGCCTCGGGTCCGGCAGCCACCAGCAGGTCGCAGGCGATCAGCACGTCGGCGCTGGCGGCGGGCACGCGGCCGCCGACCACCGTTTCTTCGGTCTTGCCGATCTTGACGTGGGAGAAGACCGCGCCGCCCTTTTGCGCCAGCCCAGTCATGTCGACCACCGAGGCGGCGCGGCCGTCGATGTGGGCGGCCATGGCCAGGATCGAGGCCACGGTGGTCACGCCGGTGCCGCCGATGCCCGTGAAGACGATCTGGCGTGTCCCTTCCAGCGTTTCGAACTCCGGCAAGGGCGTCGAGTCAGCGGTGAGCGCCGGCATGGTCTTGGCCTGGGCGTTCTCGGCGCCGGTCAGGGTGATGAAGGACGGGCAGAAGCCGTCGACGCAGCTGTAGTCCTGGTTGCAGGTCGACTGGTTGATCTTGCGCTTGCGGCCGAACTCGGTGTTCAGCGGCTCGACCGAGACGCAGTTGGAGGTCTTCGAGCAGTCGCCGCAGCCCTCGCAGACCAGGTGGTTGATGAAGACGCGCTGCTCGGCCTTGGGCATCGAGCCGCGCTTGCGGCGGCGCCGCTTTTCAGTGGCGCAGGTCTGGTCGTAGAGCAGCACCGTGGTGCCAATCGTGTCGCGCAGCTCGCGCTGCACATCCATCAACTCGGCGCGAGGACGAACGGCGACGCCGGGGGCGAGGTCGTTGACCCCCTCGTAGCGCTCCACGTCATCGACCACGACGACAGTCTTGGTGACGCCTTCGGAGGCCAGCTGGCGGGTGATCTGGGCCGGGGTGAAACCGCTCTCGGCCGCCTGGCCTCCCGTCATGGCGACGGCGTCGTTGAACAGCAGCTTGTAGGTGATGTTGGACTTTGCCGCGACCAAGGCTCTAATCGCCAGCGAGCCGGAGTGGTTGTAGGTGCCGTCGCCCAGATTGACGAAGATGTGCTTCTGGTCGGTGAACGGCGCGGTGCCGACCCAGGACAGGCCCTCGCCGCCCATCTGGCTGGTCATGTCGGTGTTGGGGTCGTTGAAGCTGGCCATGTAGTGGCAGCCGATGCCGGCCAGGGCCCGCGAGCCTTCCGGCAGGCGGGTCGAGGTGTTGTGCGGGCAGCCCGAGCAGAAGAAGGGCTTGCGCTGCTGGTCGGCGGCGAGGCTCACGGCGGCGACGCCGGCGGCCGACACGCGGTCGAGATACTCGCGCGCCTTGTCCTTATGGGCGCCGTTGGGCAGGCGGTCGTAGATGGCCAGCGCCACTTCAGCGACCGACAGCGAGCCGAGCTCCGACAGCAGCGCGTGGCCGTGCTCGTCGTTCTTGCCGATCACCTTGGGCCGGGCGTGGGCGGGCAGGTCGTAGAGGGCGGCGCGGATCTGCGTCTCCATCAGCGGCCGCTTGTGCTCGATGACCATCAAGGTCTCGAGCCCGGCGGCGAAGGCGCGCAGGCCGGTCGGCTCCAGCGGCCAGGGCATGCCGACCTTGTAGATGGAGACGCCCAGCGAGGCGGCCTCGGCGGGCGTGAGGCCCATGGCCTGGAAGGCCTCGATGACGTCCTTGTAGGCCTGGCCCTGGCAGACGATGCCGAGGCGCGGACGGCCGGCGGCGAGGACCACGCGGTCGATGCGGTTGGCCTTGGCGAAGGCCAGTGCGGCGGGCAGCTTGTGCAGCCGCAGCCGCCGCTCCTTGTCCATCGGCTGGTCCTTGGTGCGGATGCCAAGGCCGCCCGGCGGCATGGAGAAGTTCTCAGGGATGACGTGCTGGTGGCGCTCCAGCGAGACGTCGATGGTGACGCCGCTATCCATGGTGTCGGCCAGGGCGATCATGCCGACCCAGAGGCCTGAGAAGCGCGACATGGAAATGCCGAGCAGGCCGTAGTCGAGAACCTCCTGCACGTCGGCGGGCGACAGCACCGGCATCTCGAAGTCCATGAAGGCGTATTCGGACTGAGACGGCAGGGTCGAGGACTTGCAGCTGTGGTCGTCGCCGGCCACCGCCAGCACGCCGCCCTTGGGCCAGGTGCCCGCGAAGTTGGCGTGCTTGAAGGCGTCCCCCGTGCGGTCGACGCCGGGCGCCTTGCCGTACCACAGGCCGAAGACGCCGTCGTACTGGGCGCCGGGGAAGAGGTTGGCCTGCTGGCTGCCCCAGACGGCCGTCGCGGCGAGATCCTCGTTAAGGCCGTCCTTGAAGACGACGTTGTGCTCGGTAAGCAGCCTGGCCGAGCGATGCGCCTGCTGGTCCAGTCCGCCGAGCGGCGAGCCACGATAGCCGGACACGAACCCGGCCGTGTTCAGCCCAAGCTTCTCGTCCAGGCGGCGACGGTCAAGGAGGACGCGGATCAGCGCCTGGACGCCGGTGATATAGGCCCGGCCTTCCTGGAGCAGATATTTGTCGTCCAGCGTCACATCGAGGTGGCGCATTGGAAAATCTTTCCTTCCCGTCTAACGCTTGGCATTGGAAGATCATATAGGTAGCGGGGAATTGCTTGCCAAAGCCATGCCCGGCATTCCCCTTCGGGTAGCATGATCGGGGCGTGGAAGGCTCGTTAGGGGGTACAAACTTTGTCCGAGCAGCTTGATGCGGTTGACGCCAAGATTCTCGATCTTATCCAACACGACGCCGGGCTGTCGGTTGCCGAGATCGCCGAACGGGTGGGACTTTCGTCCAGCCCTTGCTGGCGGCGGATCAAGCGGTTGGAGGACTCCGGCGTCATCCAGCGCCGCGTGACCATCCTCGACCGCGAGAAGCTGGGCCTCGGCTTCGAGGTCTATTGCACCGCCAAGCTGTCGCTGCCGACCAAGGAAAACCTCGACCAGTTCGAGCAGGCCGTCGCCCGCTGGCCGGAGGTGGTGCAGTGCGCCACGGTGACCGGCGCCGCCGACTACGAACTGCGCATCGTCACCCGCGACATGCACGCCTTCGACGACTTCCTGCGCGACCGCATCCTGTCGCTGGGACTGGTGTCGAACATCGAAAGCCGCATCGTCATCCGCGGCGTAAAGAACTCCACGGCGGTGCCGCTGGGGCTCATCAGTCCCTATGTGAGCCCGCACACCTAGAGGGCTCCTCCCATGATCGAACTCGTCATCGACCAGCGCCGCAAGGACTTGGGCGGGTTCGAGGTCGGGCGGGTGCTGCCGTGTGCGCCGCGCCGCTCGGTGGGGCCGTTCGTGTTCTTCGACCACATGGGCCCGGCGACCTTCCAGCCGGGCTTTCCGCGCACCGTCGATGTCCGCCCTCACCCGCACATCGGCCTGTCGACGCTGAGCTACCTGTTCGAAGGCGAGATGACCCACCGCGACAGTGTCGGTTCGCATGTCGCTGTCCGGCCGGGGGAAGTGAACTGGATGACCGCGGGCAGCGGCATCACCCACTCCGAGCGGTTCGAGCATTTGCGCGAGCATGGCGGGGTCATGAACGGCATCCAGACCTGGCTCGCGTTGCCCACCGAGCACGAGGAGGTCGCGCCGGCCTTTTCGCATCACGAGGGTGACGATGAGCTGCCGCTGTACCAGGGCGACGGCCTGACCGCGCGGCTGGTGGCGGGGTCGGCGTTCGGGGTGAAGGCTGCCGTGCCGGTGTTCTCTCCTCTCTTCTACGTGCACTGGGAACTGGGCGCGGGGGTAAAGGCCGGGCTGCCCGCCGAGTACCCCGAACGCGCGGCCTACGTCGCCAAGGGCTCGGTCGAGATCGACGGCCAGGTGATCGGCGCCGGCCAGATGGCAGTGTTCGCGCCGGGCAAGACCATCGCGGTCACGGCGATCGAGCCCTCCACCGTCATGCTGCTCGGCGGCGAGCCGGTGGGTGAGCGGTTCATCGAGTGGAACTTCGTCTCCTCTTCGAAGGACCGGATCGAGCAAGCCAAGGCCGACTGGCGGGCCGGGCGGATGAAGCTGCCCGACCTCGACAACGGCGAGTTCATCCCCCTGCCCGGCGACCCGCCGCCGCCCGCCAATCCGATGAGCTAGGGTCGTTCCGCCCCGGCGTGCTATGGTTTCCCTTGGGGCAACGTCCCCGCAACATAGGGAGGCTGTCATGGGTAAGGCTTTCGCGTACCTCGTTCTCGCCGCACCGCTCATCCTGGCCGGCTGCAACCAGCCGGCGGCGAACACCACCGCTTCGGCGGAAACAATGGCCAGCACTACGACCGCCAGCACAAACGCCGCCCCCGCGGCCCTGCCGGCCAACGCCACCGACGACCAGATCATCCAGAGCGCCACCAGCGCCGCGCCGCCCTCCATCGCCAAGGACGCGGCGGTAATGAACGTCTCAGCCGACGGGGCCATGCGCATGGTGCGCGAGGGCACCAACGGCTGGACCTGCATGGCGGACTCGCCCGCCACGCCGGGACCGGACCCGATGTGCGGCGACGCTAACGCCATGGCTTGGGCCCAGGCCTGGATTGGCCATAAGACGCCGCCCGCCAACAAGGTCGGCTTCATGTACATGCTGGAAGGCGGCACCGACGCCTCCAACACCGATCCTTACGCCACCGCCCCGACCACCGAGAACAACTGGGTCAAGACCGGCCCACACGTCATGATCGTCGGCGCCAAGGGGATGATGGAGGGCTATCCGACTTCGCCCACCCCCGACACCACCAGGCCGTATGTGATGTTCGCGGGCACGCCCTACGAACACCTGATGCTGCCGGTCAGCTAGGCGCTCAGCGCCTTCCGGGCGGCTTCCCAGTACTGGGCGCCGGTGATGATGGTGACGATGGCGGCGAGCCACAGCAGGCCGTGAGCCAGCATCGTCACCGGCCCCTGAACCGCCGGGTCGGCAGGCAGGTTGAACGCCGCCCAGCAGGCGACCAGCAGCTCGGCGGCCAGCGCCGTCAGCTGCAGCGTCGTCTTCCACTTGGCCAGCATGGTCACCGGCAGCTTGATCCCCTTGCCGGCGGAAACTTCGCGCAGGGCGCTGACCGTGAACTCGCGGAACAGGATGAGCGCGGCGGGCAGCGCCACCTGCGGCTGGGGACCCAGCGCCATCAGGCCGAGGATCGCTCCGCAGACCAGCACCTTGTCGCCGATCGGGTCGAGGATGGCGCCCCACACCGTCTCGGCGTGAAGCCTGCGGGCCAGCCAGCCGTCGAAAAAGTCGGTCACCGCCGCCACCACGAACGCCCAGAAAGCGAACCGCTCCAGCGCGAACTGGGCGTCGGGCGTCAGCTGGTCGGAGAACCACGGCACCCCGCCCGCCGCGGCGCACAGCGCCAGGAACATGAACAGGGTCAGGACCAGGCGTCCGGCGGTGAGGATGTTGGGCAGGTGCTTCATGGTCTCACCGTAACGCAAAAGGCGCAGCTTCGTTACGGCTGAGCTTACACCTTCCTGAAGTAGTCGTGGATACGTTGGGCGAGTGGCAGGCTGACGCCTTCGACCTTGGCGAGGTCGGCGACGGAGGCGCGGCTGACGCCACGAGCAGAGCCGAAGGCGTGCAGGAGAGCCCGCTTCTTGCCAGGACCGACGCCCTCGATCTCGTCGAGCGGGTTCTTCTTCATCTCGATCGTGCGGCGCACGCGGTGCGAACCGATGGCGAAGCGGTGGGCCTCGTCGCGCAGGCGCTGGAGGTAGTAGAGCACCGGCGACCTGGGCTCGAGCATCATCGGCGGCTTGCCCGGGATGAAGAACCGCTCCAGCCCGGCATCACGGTCCGGCCCCTTGGCGACGCCTACCACGGGGATGTCATCGACGCCGAGGTCGGCCATGACCTCCACGGCCACCGCCAGCTGCCCTGCCCCGCCGTCGATGAGCACCAGGTCGGGCCGCACCGCCGGCTCGCCCGCCTCCTCCTCCTTGACCAGCCGCGAGAACCGGCGGCGCAAGACCTCGCGCATCATGCCGTAATCGTCGCCGGGGGTGAGCTCAGTGCTCTTGATGTTGAACTTGCGGTACTGGTTCTTCTGAAAGCCGTCGGGCCCGGCGACGATCATGCCGCCGACGGCGTTCGTGCCCATGATGTGGCTGTTGTCATAGACCTCGATCCGCTCCGGCTGGCCGTCCAGCCCGAACGCTTCGCAGACGCCGGCCAGCAGCTTCGACTGCGCCGAGCTCTCGGCCATCTTGCGGCCCAGCGCCTCGCGGGCGTTGGTCAGGGCGTGGCCGACGAGCTGCTTCTTCTCACCACGCTTGGGGACGCAGATCTCCACCTTGCGGCCGCCCTTGATGCAGAAGGCCTCGGCCAGCAGCTCGCAGTCCACCGGCTCGACACTGACTAGGATCAGGCGCGGGATCGGCCGGTCCTCGTAGAACTGGCCGAGGAAGGCGCTCATGATTTCGGCGGCCTCGTCCTTGCCCTCCTCGACCATCGTCGAGACGCGCGGGAAGTAGGCGCGGTTGCCCCAGTTCTGGCCGGCGCGGAAGAAGAACACCTGCACACAGGCCTGGCCGCCCTCGGCGTGGAGCGCGAAGACGTCGGCCTCGTCGACGGTCTCGGGGTTGATCTGCGTTTCCTGGGCCACGGACGACAGCGCCCGGATGCGGTCGCGCAACCTCGCGGCGCGTTCGAACTCCATGTCGTCGGAGAGCGCCTGCATCTCGCTCGCCATGCGGCCCATGACCGCCCGGCTCTTGCCGCGCAGGAAGGCCTCGGCCTCGTCGACCAGCTTGCCGTAGTCCTCGGAGCTGATCAGGCCCGTACACGGCGCCGAACAGCGCCTGATCTGGTGCAGCATGCAGGGCCTCGTCCGCGTATCGTAGACGCTGTCGGAACAGGAGCGGAGAAGGAAGGCTTTCTGCAGCGTATTCAGCGTCCGGTTCACCGCCCAGGCGCTGGCGAACGGTCCGAAGTAGTCGCCCTTGATGGTGTGGGCGCCGCGGTGCTTGCGCAGCTGGGGCGCTTCGTGATCCCGCCGGATGACGATCTCGGGGAAGGACTTGTCGTCGCGCAGGAGGACGTTGAAGCGCGGCTTCAGCTGCTTGATCAGGTTGATCTCGAGCAGCAGGGCGTCGGTTTCGGTGCGGGTGGTGACGAACTCCATGGATCGGGTCGCGGCCACCATGTGGGCGATGCGGTTGGTGTGGAAGCGGCCCTGCGCATACTGCGTCACCCGCTTTTTCAGCGAGCGGGCCTTGCCGACGTAGAGGGCCTCGCCGTCCTCGCCGATCATCCGGTAGACGCCGGGCGCGTCGGGCAGCCGGCGCACCTCGTCGCGGATCAGGTCGGCGCCCTGGAGCCTGTTTTCGCTGATGGTTTCCACCCTCCCGATATAGGTCACGCGCGCGGCCGCGTCAGGCCGGAACCGCAAGGTTCGCACAAGCGTTGCCGGTCGTTACGGCGTGTCGGGGTAGTCAGTGTCGCCACTCGATTTTCGTGCGCTCTTCGCGAGCCTTCCCAGCCCCTACATGGTGCTGGACCGGAACCTCAATTACGTCGAGGTCAATGCCGCCTACGAGCGCGCCGTCCATAAGACGCGCGACGAGATGATCGGGCGCAACGTCTTCGACCTTTTTCCCGGCCACGGCGACTCCGGCCAGCGCCTGCGTGAGGCGTTCGAGCAGGTGATCACCACCCGCCAGCCGCACACCATGGCCTTTATCCCCTACGCCATTCCCCGGCCCGACGGCGGCGGAGGGTCTGAGATCCGCTACTGGACGGCGGTCCAGACCCCGCTGATCGATGAGGCCGGCGAGGTCGCCTTCATCCTGCAAAACACCGTCGACGTCACCGAGATGCAGCGGCTCAAAGCAGTGGCCGGGAGCGGCACCGAATTGTTCGAGCGGGCCCGCGAGGTGGACGAAGCCCACCGGCAGCTGGCCGAAGAAAGCGCCCAGTTCCGGCGGCTGTTCATGCAGGCGCCCGGCTTCATCGCCATCGTCACCGAGCCGGCCCACATCTTCGCCTTCTGCAACACCGCCTACTACCAGCTGATCGGCCACCGCCAGGTAATCGGCAAGCCGGTGCGGGAAGCCCTGCCGGAGGTGGTCGAGCAAGGCTTCATCCAGCTCCTCGACCAGGTCTTCAACTCCGGCGAGGCCTTCGTCGGGGAAGGCATTTCGGTCTTGCTGCAGCGTACCCGCGGGGCCAGGCCCGAGGAAAGATTTGTCGACTTCGTCTATCAGCCGATCCGCGACGTGAACGACAGGGTGACGGGAATCTTCGTGGAAGGCAGCGACGTCACCGAACGCATCCGGGCCCAGGAACAGCAGCGGCTGCTGCTCGACGAGCTGAACCATCGGGTCAAGAACACCCTCGCCAACGTCCAGGCCATCGCCGCCCAGACGCTGCGCACCACGCCCGAGCCGGAAGCCTTCCGCGCCGCCTTTGAGGCCAGGCTCATGGCGCTGTCGGCGACGCACAACCTGCTCACTGCCTCCACCTGGACGGGCGCGGACCTCGAGGACGTGCTGCTTATCGAGCTGAAGCCTCACGGGACCGACCACTACCGCCTGGCCGGCCCGGCGGTGCGGCTGTCGGCGCAGGAGGCGCTGACGTTTGGGCTCGTCTTCCACGAGCTGGCCACCAACGCGGCCAAGTACGGCGCCCTCTCGCATCCGGACGGCTGCGTGAAGGTGACCTGGGAGGTCTTGCCCGCGCCGCGCCCGCGCCTGTCGCTGGAGTGGCGCGAGAGCGGCGGCCCGGCCGTGACGCCGCCGTCGCGGCGCGGCTTCGGGTCGCGGCTGATCGAGCGGTCGGTGCGCACCGACCTCGACGGCAAGGCCGAGGTCGAGTTCGACCCCAAGGGCCTCGTCTGCCGCATAGAGATCGGGCTGCATGGCGGCGGGCCGGAGCCCGTCTGACTAGCTGACAAAAACGTTCAACGGCGGTTCAGGATGGGGGCATCAGATTAGGGTTAAAGGAGTATCGCCATGCGCAAGATTTTGACCCTCGGCCTCGCCGCCACCACCGCCCTTAGCGCGGTGGCGTTCTCGACGGCGGCGGCCGCCTATGACTACCGCGACTACGGCTATCGCCGCGACGACAACTCGACCGAGAAGGCCATCGTGGCCGGCGTCATTGGCCTCGCCGTCGGCGCCGCCATCGCCAGCAGCGCCAATCGCAACAACAGCTATTACGGCAACTCGTATAGCACGCAGCCCTACTACGGCTCCGGCTATGGGTCGGGCTACGGCAGCAGCTACGGCTACGGGTCGAGCCCCTACTACGGCGGGTCGAGCTACGGCTACGGCTCCAGCCCCTACTACGGCGGCGGCTCCAGCTACGGCTACGGGTCGAGCCCGTACTACGGCTCGGGCTACGGCGGCGGCTATGGCTCCAGCCCGTACTACGGCTCGGGCTACGGCTACCAGCGCTGCACCACCGTCCGCGAGTGGGATCCCTACGCCCGCCGCAACGTCACCCGCCAGATCTGCCGCTAAGGCAGGACTAGCATCGCGACTTGAGCCCCGGCCCCCAACGGCCGGGGCTTTTTCGTGGGCGCTACTTCACGATCTCCATCAGGTCGAGGTCGCTCTCGACGCGGGGCCAGGGCATGGCCAAGCGCCAGCGCTGCTCGCCGATCCGGTCCAGCACGCCGATCTGGTCGCGCTCGGGGCTGGCGCCGTACTCCGGAGCCTTGGCCTCGGTGTCGCCCCAGGCCTGCGCGCCGAGGAACACCAGCCGGTTCCCCTCGCCCGGATAGAGCAGGCCGCTGGACCGCTGGCTTCCATTGACCTTGCTGAGGATCAGGTCGCCGCCGGGCGTCAGCTCGACCTGGCACGTGAAGTACGGGTAGGCGATCAGTCCCAGGCCGCCCAGCTTGATGGTCCGGCAGCGGTAGAGACCGGGCGCCGGGTGCGGCCGGGGCAGCGACACCTTCGGATCGGCCAGCGCGCCCAGCGCGGCGAATTGCGCCTCGTCGCCCTCCTTCTTCACCTGCTGGAGCGCCCTGGCCCAGGCCGCGTCGAGGCGGCCCAGGCGGTCGACGTCGGCGGGCCTGGCGTACTTGCGCCAGTCGTCGGAGGCCTGCTCTTCGGCGGGCGCTGCCGGCGCCGGCTGTGTGGCCGGCGGAGCGGCGGGCGGGGCGACGGTGTTTACCGCCGGCGCCGCCTGCTGGACGGGCTCGGAGGCGGCGGGCGCCTGCGTCCCCTCCCCCTGCCCGCAGGCGGCGAGGGTCAGGGCGGCGAGGATTGCGGGGGTCAGGATCGTGGGGATGTGGGTCATGGCCCACTCTAACAGGTCAGCGCGCGGGATGCTCCGCCGCGGCCTCGATCGGCTCGTCTCTCCGGTTCATCTCGACCTGCCGCGCCACCGCTTCGAGGCGCCGGTCGAGCTCGGCGTGAAGCTCGGTCATGCGGCGGCTGGCGGCTTCGCGGCTTGGGCGCCTGGACGCGCGGGGCTGGGCCATGAACTTTCCTTCCGGGCAGGGCTTCGCGAGCTCCGTCGCCGGTGGCTGCGGAGGTGAGGACGGGAGGGCCGCGGAGCGCCGGGCCAACGCCCGGATACCGAGGAAAATGTGTGTTTCGGCGAGAGCCGAACGCTCCGCGCAGCCGTTATCCGCCAGCGTCCGGCAGGCAGCCGTCTTAGGGCTTACCCGGACCTCCCCGCGAAGGGAGCTGCGCCGTCCCCGCAGGGCCGCGGCGCCACGCCGGCGATGGGCGGGCTCCTCCAGCGAGAAGTCCCCGGACCCGGCGAAGTAACCCCCTCCGCCGCTTTGACCGAACTCACGCCCGGCCGTCCCACTCGACCACCACCCCACCGCAACAAGGTCGCTGGCCTAGCGCCCTCCCACGCGGCGGGGATGAGGGGAGTATGGGGGTGAGCGGTGGGGCGGGGATAAGAAAGCGACAATTTTCCTTGACATGTAATGTTATCCAGTGCATAACATGACAACATGTCTTCCGCCGCACCTACTGCTGACGTTCAGATTACCCTCTGCCCAACGCGGGGGTCTGGCATCACGTCGGCAAAACTAATCGATTACGTAATCAAGTTTTACGCCACTGAGTTCAAGACACCTGCCTCACGGACGGTGGCGCCGTCTCAATTGGCCCAGCAGCTACGCACGCTTATTTCTCAAGAAAAACTTGATCGCCAGCTGAACTTTTGGCGCTTCTATGATGCGTTTTATAGCGCACAGCGCATCCCTTCGCCCGCAGAATGCAAACGGCGGCCGCGGTCTCCCGTTGAAGCCCGGCAGCTCCGCCTCGCGAGGGTCTTATACAAGCGGCACCTTTCTGCTCGTGCAATCAAAGCTATTTGGCGGACGATCCTAAAAAACCTAGAAAGGTCGAATAGGAAGGTCCGCGTCGACCACTTGGTTCGCGAATTTCATAAGCAGCTTGCGAACGAGGTGCGTGCGCGCTGCAGAATTCTTGCCACTGATTTCTTTGGCCTGAACACCGGCATAAGCACCGCCAGAGATTTTATATCGTCCTTTATCGTACATACCGGATTTTCTCCCCCGCTTTGCCTGAAAGCGAACAATTCAATAACAACATCGGGCAACCGCGTAGGAGAAAACAATGCCCAGAGTAGACGACCCGGCCTTAACCCACATACTAGATTATGCATTCGCGAATGGAATCCCAGACCATGTTGCCCAGCGGGCGCATGAAGGAGGCCACGTTATCCTCTGCGCCGCCAGTTTGGCGGACATTGCCGTGTGGGGCCCCGTCCTTAGATGGAAGAGTGTTCCCGGCAAATTCGGCGTCCAAGTCGATGGGAAATGGCACATCATTTTTGCATGGGACGATGCCCAAGGAGCTTACGATCTCGCGCTTAAACGCAGATAATGGAGGTATTATGTTAGCGTCGCCAGAAAGAATTTCCCCTCCCAAACCTGGCGATATTCTAAAGAGCTTTCTGCGGAATGGACTAGGCGTGACCCAACACGGCTTAGCGGACGCTATGAAGGTGTCACGGTTTTCAATAAATCAGATCATAAATGATAAACGCTCTATTACGCCCGAAATGGCGATTAGGCTTGGTTATGTTACAGGGACCACGCCAAATCTTTGGCTAAATTTACAACAACGCTATGACTTATTTCTAGCTAGTCGAAAGTTGGAGGGCGAATTCTCCCAACTCGAGGTACTGCGTCACCTGGAGAATTCTGAAATCCAAGACTTGCCGTGAGAAGGGAGTGAGCCTCAGTGCACCTTCGCCTTGCCGATGCTCAGGCCATCGCCCTCGACCGACACCTCGATGACGCCGCCGTCTTCCAGTTCGCCGGCCAGCAGCTTGCGGGCCACCTTGTCGACCAGTTCCTTCTGGATCACGCGCTTCAGCGGGCGCGCGCCGTAGACCGGGTCGTAGCCGCGTTCGCCTAGCCAGTGGAGGGCGGCGGGGTCGATGGAGAGGGCCATGCGGCGGTCGGCGAGGAGCTTTTCGACGCGGGCCAGCTGGATGCGGACGATGTTGTCCATCTCCGAGCGGCCCAGGCGCTTGAAGAGGATGACCTCGTCGATGCGGTTGAGGAACTCGGGCCGGAACGAGCGGCGCACGACGTCCATGACCTGCGGGCGCACGGCCTCGACGTCGTCGTGTTCGCCCTGGGCCGCCAGGTATTCGGCGCCCATGTTGGAGGTCATCACGATCAGGGCGTTGCGGAAGTCGACCGTGCGGCCCTGGCCGTCGGTCAGGCGGCCGTCGTCGAGCACTTGGAGCAGCACGTTGAAGACGTCCGGGTGGGCCTTTTCGATCTCGTCGAACAGGATCACCTGGTAGGGCCGCCGGCGCACGCTTTCGGTCAGGGCGCCGCCCTCGTCGTAGCCGACGTAGCCGGGGGGCGCGCCGATCATGCGGCTGACCGAGTGCTTTTCCATGTACTCGCTCATGTCCAGGCGCGTGATGGCGGCCTCGTCATCGAACAGGAACTCGGCCAGCGCCTTGGTCAGCTCGGTCTTGCCGACGCCGGTGGGGCCAAGGAACAGGAAGGAGCCGATGGGGCGCTGCGGGTCCTTCAGGCCCGCTCTGGCCCGGCGCACGGCGTCGGAGACGGCCAGCAGCGCCTCCTCCTGGCCGACGACGCGGCCGCGCAGGGCGTCTTCCATCTGGAGGAGCTTTTCGCGCTCGCCTTCCAGCATCTTTTCGACGGGCACGCCGGTCCAGCGGCTGACGACGGCGGCGATCTGTTCGGCGTCGACGACCTCGGGGGTCATCTGGTCGCCAGCGTCCTGCTTGGCGTCCTCTTCAGCCAGGCGCTTTTCGAGCGGTGGGATCTCGCCATAGGCGATCTCCGAGGCGCGCTGCAGGTCGCCCCGGCGCTGGGCGGCGATGAGGTCGGCGCGCAGCCGCTCCAGCGCCTCGCGGGTCTGGGCGGCGGCGCCGACCTTCTCCTTCTCGGTGCGCCAGCGGGCGGTCATCTCCTCGGACTCGGCTTCGAGGTCGCCGAGCTCCTCCTCCAGCTTTTCAAGGCGGGCCTTGGAGGCGGCGTCGGTCTCCTTCTTCAGGGCCTCGCGCTCGATCTTCAGCTGCACGACGCGGCGGTCGATCTCGTCGAGTTCCTCGGGCTTGGAGTCCACCGCCATGCGCACGCGGCTGGCGGCCTCGTCCACGAGGTCGATGGCCTTGTCGGGCAGGAAGCGGTCGGTGATGTAGCGGTTGGAGAGGGTGGCGGCGGCGACGATGGCGCTGTCGGAGATGCGCACCCCGTGGTGCAGCTCGTACTTCTCCTTAAGGCCGCGCAGGATGGAGACGGTGTCCTCGATGGTGGGCTCGCCGACGAACACCGACTGGAAGCGGCGGGCCAGGGCGGCGTCCTTCTCGACGTTCTTGCGGTACTCATCGAGGGTGGTGGCGCCGACGCAGTGCAGCTCGCCGCGGGCCAGGGCGGGCTTGAGCAGGTTGGAGGCGTCCATGGCGCCCTCGGCCTTGCCGGCCCCGACCAGCGTGTGCATCTCGTCGATGAAGAGGATGATCGAGCCTTCGGCGGCGGTCACTTCGTTCAGCACGGCCTTCAGCCGCTCCTCGAACTCGCCGCGGTACTTCGCGCCCGCAATGAGACTGCCCATGTCGAGCGACAGCAGGCGCTTGTCCTTGAGGCTTTCGGGGACGTCGCCCTCGACGATGCGCTGGGCCAGGCCCTCGACGATGGCGGTCTTGCCGACGCCGGGCTCGCCGATGAGGACGGGGTTGTTCTTGGTGCGGCGCGACAGGACCTGGATGGTGCGGCGGATCTCCTCGTCGCGGCCGATGACGGGGTCCAGCTTCTGGTCGCGGGCCTTTTGGGTGAGGTCGGTGGCGTAGCGTTTGAGGGCGTCATAGCCCTCCTCGGCAGAGGCGGAATCGGCGGTCTTGCCCTTGCGGATCGAGGCGGCGGCGGTCTCCAGCGCCTTGGCCGTGGCGCCGGACGACTTGAGCGCGGCGGCTGCCTCGCCACCCTCGGCGGCCAGCGCGATCAGCAGGCGCTCGGTGGTGACGAAGGCGTCGCCGGCCTGCTTGGCGTCGGTCTCGGCCCTGGCAAAGACGCTGGCGCTCTCGGGCTTGAGGTAGAGCTGGCCGGAGCCGCCCTCGACCTTCGGCAGCTTGGCGAGGGCGGCTTCCACGGCCCCATCGGCGGCGTCGGGTCGGCCGCCGGCGCTCTGGATCAGCTGACGCGACAGGCCGTCCTTTTCCTCCAGCAGCACCTTGAGCAGATGCTCGGGCGCGAACTGCTGGTGACGGCGGGCGAGGGCCAGCGACTGGGCGGACTGGATGGCTTGTTTGGCGCGGTCGGAATAGAGGTCGATGTTCATGGCTGCGGATGTAGTGTGCTATTTCAGCCACACAAGCCTCATTCACCTGAGATAAGCCCGCGAACCGCTGCCGCTCCGGCGCGTTGCACGAAACGAGAGACATTGTTTCGGAGGCGAGCAGCGTGGCGCGCAAGAGGCCCAAAGGCGTACTGGAGCTCGGCTGGGCGTGCTTCGAAAGCGCCGCGGCCAAGCGCACCGAGCACTGCCCCGTCAACACCATCTACCCCGAGACGCTGGTCAAGCGGATCACCTTCCAAGCCGGCGGGGGCTTGAACTGGCGCATCTCGGCGCTGACGACGCCGCGCGACAAGCCGGCCGCGTGGAAGATCGTGGTGGTCACCGGCGCGCCGTCGTGGGCCGAATACTGGGCCGACGTGCTGGCGCAGCTGCCGCAGGACCGCGAGATGGTGGTCGTCGACCGCCCGGGCTTCGCCAACTCCGAGCCGGTGGAATACGTCGGCGACATCCGCGTGCAGGCCCAGGCGCTGTCGCCGCTGCTGGAGGCGCGGCCGGGGCAGCGGGTGCTGCTGGTCGGCCAGAGCTACGGCGCCGCCATCGCCTCGATCATGGCCGCCGCCCAGCCGCGCCGGCTGGCGGGCGTGGTGCTGCTGTCGGGTTTCTTCGGCGAGACCGGGCCGACGGCCAAGTGGCTGGTGGACCTGGGATCGAAGGTCATCGGCTTTATCCCCCGCGACCTGCGCAACGCGGTGATGGAGGTCTCGGGCCAGCACAGCCAGCTGTCGCACATGCGCGAGGCGCTGAGTTCCCTGCGCGTGCCGATCCACCTGATCCACGGCGAGAAGGACGACTTCGCCCCGATCACCACCGCCGAGCGGCTGATCCAGGAAACCCCGGTCCAGGCCCCGATCCGCTTCCGGCCCGTGCCCGGCGCCAACCACTTCCTCAACGACGGGCCGACGGAGGAGCTGTTGGCGGTGTTGGAAGAATGCATCCCCGCCGACCCGCCGCCGGTGAAGCTGCCCAACCCGTTCGCGTGGCTGAAGGGTTTGCTGCCGAAGCCGAGAGCGGTGCAGGCCGCGCCGCCGATGCTCCACGCGGCGGAATAGGCGCCCCTAAACCGCTCATCCCCGCGAAAGCGGGGACCCAGGTGTTTTATCGTAGAGCGCGAGGCTTTCATAAAAAGCCTGGGTCCCCGCCTTCGCGGGGATGAGCGGAGCGGTCAGGCCCCTTCGGCCGCCGGTTTCGGGGCTCGCGGGGCGCGGGGCTTGCGGGGTTTGGGCGCGGCGGCTTCACCGCCTTCGGCCCGAGGCTCGGGCGTGGCCCGTCCCAGGAAGGCGGGAGCGTGGCTGACTTCGCCGTCCTGGCTGCGCAGCACGGGGGAGCCTTGCGGCGCCTCGACGGCGGCGGGCTGGACCTCGGCGGCGGGTTCGCGGGGCTCGTCTCGGGGGCGGTCTTCGCGTTGGTCGCGGTCGCGCTGCCAGCCGGTGTTACGGTCACGGTCGCGGCGATTGTTGCGGCCCTCGCCCTGAGGGCGGTCCCCTTGCGGGCGGTCGCCCTGCTGGCCGTCGCGGGGCCGATCATCGCGCTGCCAACCACCCTGCGGCCGGTCGTTCTGTTGCCGGTCGTTCTGCTGCTGGCGGTCACGGTTTTCGTAGCGGTCGCGTTGCTGGCCGCCGCCTTGCTGGCGGTCATCACGCTGACGGTCGTACTGGGGACGCTCGTCGCGCTGGCGCTGTTCGCCGCCCTGCTGGTTCTGCTGGTTCTGGGCCTCGCCCTCGCCGCCTTCGTAAGACACCTCGCCGCCCTCGGGCGCCTCTTCGGGCTCAGCCTCGAAGTCGATGTCGAAGCCGGAGGAATACTGGTCCTTGCCGAGGATTTCGGCGACCGGACGGTGCGGCTGCATGGCGCGCAGGGTGCGGAAGTAGTGTTCGGCGTGTTGCAGGTAGTTCTCGGCCAGGACCCGGTCGCCCGCCGAGGCGGCGTCTCTGGCCAACTGCTGGTAGCGCTCGAAGACGCCCTGGGCGGCGCCGCGGACCTTGACGTTGTCGGGCCCGTTGGACTCGAACGCCCGGTTGGCGTTGTGCTGCGGCTTGCCGCCGCCGCCCCCACCGCCGCCG